>Ga0137375_10001498_pt1 | contig 27159 bp, 15 predicted proteins | sample SagtaG_24_FD_104936 | JGI IMG/M metagenome (GOLD analysis project Ga0137375, IMG submission 104936) | Vadose zone soil microbial communities from Sagehorn Ranch, Mendocino, California, USA - Sage1_R_113_16 metaG | ecosystem: Environmental > Terrestrial > Soil > Vadose zone | place: USA... | reverse complement strand
CGACGTGAGCAAGATGGCCACCGACTGGTCCAGCGACGGCCGCTACATCGCCTACGGGAGGCAGGGCAAGGAGACCGGGTGGGATTGCTGGGCGCTGCCGACCTTCGGAGACCGCAAGCCGATCCTCATCGCGGGGGGGCCGTTCCTGGAGCTCTATCCCGCCTTCTCGCCGGACGCTCGCTTCGTGGCGTACCAGTCCAACGAGTCGGGCCGCCCCGAGATCTACGTCCAGTCCTTCCCCGTCGCGTCGGGCAAGTGGCAGGTCTCGAGCTCCGGCGGAACGGATCCCGCGTGGCGCGCCGACGGAAAGCAGCTCTACTACCGCTCGACCGATCAGAAGCTCATGGCGGTGGACATCCAGGCCGGGGAAAGCTTTAAGGCCGGGATCCCCCAGCCTCTCTTCGCGGCCACGGTTCAGCCGGGCATTGCCCGTAACAAGTACGTGCCGTCGTCGGATGGAGGGCGCTTCCTCCTCGTCGCCCCCCTCGGCCGCGACGCCCTGAACCCGACGACCGTCGTCTTGAACTGGAGCGCCGACCTCGCGCGCTGAAACGGCCGGCCGAGCAACCGTGTCGAAAACATCCGTAACCCCTGACTTGAAATGACGATAGCGCCGGGCTCGCGTCTGGGCCCCTACGAGGTCCTCACGTTGATCGGAGCAGGAGGCATGGGGGAGGTTTACCGGGCGAAGGACTCTCGCCTGGGCCGGGATGTCGCCATCAAGGTGTTGCCGGCCTCCTTCTCGGCCGATCCGGACCGCCTGCGGCGCTTCGAGCAGGAGGCCAGAGCCGCCGGGGTTCTGAACCATCCCAACATCACCGCCGTTTACGACATCGGGACTCACGAGGACGCTCCTTACGTCGTTCAGGAGCTGCTCGAAGGCGAGACGCTGCGCACGGCGCTTTCGGGCGGCAAGCTGCCGCAGCGAAAGGCGACCGACTATGCACTACAGATCGCGCACGGCCTGGCGGCCGCGCACGAGAAGGGGATCGTGCATCGGGATCTCAAGCCCGAGAACCTGTTCGTGAGCAACGACGGGCGCGTCAAGATCCTCGATTTCGGTCTCGCCAAACTGACTCTCAACGAGGCGAGGCCCGAGGCCACGAGCTTGCCGACGGCAACGGGCGGCACCGAGCCGGGGGTCGTGCTCGGGACGCTCGGCTACATGTCGCCGGAGCAGGTCAAGGGCAAGCCTGCCGACGCCCGGTCGGACATCTTCTCCTTCGGAGCCATCCTCTACGAGATGCTCTCGGGCCAGAGAGCCTTTCACGGCGACTCGGCGGCCGAGACGATGTCGGCGATCCTCCGGGAAGACCCGCCGGACCTCTCCGTCACGAACCAGAGCGTCTCGCCTGGCCTCGAGCGGATCGTGCGGCATGCGATCGAGAAAAACCCGGAGCAGCGGTTCCACTCCGCGCACGACGTTGCGTTCGCTCTCGAAGCCCTCTCGGGTCTCTCGGTGCCGCGCCTCGAACCTTCATCGCTGAAAGTTCGCGGACGGTCCCGATCGCTGGCAGCTGCTGTGGCTGCGCTCGCCGTCGCGCTCGCGGCAGGGCTCTTCGCAGGCCGCGTGCTCTGGAAGTCGAGGCCGGCCGCTCCGCCGTCGTTCAAGAGGCTCACGTTCGGTCGGGGGCCCGTCTGGTCCGCCCGCTTCGCTGCGGATGGGCAGACGATCGTCTACTCTGCGTCCTGGGACGGCGCCCAGAAGCCACAGCTCTACTCCGTCAGAGCGGAAAGTCCCGAGTCGCTCCGGCTGTCCTTGCCCTCGGGACGCGTCGAGTCCATCTCTCGCAATGGCGACATGCTGATCCTGAACCTCCTTCAGTTCTCGACGGGATACGCGAGGATCGGCACGCTGTCGCAGGCGCCGATGTCCGGGAGCGCGCAGCGCGACCTGCTCGAGGATGTGGGGCACGCGGACTGGTCTCCGGACGGCAGCGCCATGGCAGTCGTTCGAGCGCCGCAGTGGCGTTACCGCCTGGAGTACCCGACGGGGAAAGTGCTCTACGAAACGACCGGCTGGATCAGTTACCCGCGGATCTCTCCGAATGGAGACATGGTCGCGTTCCTCGACCATCCACTCTTCGGGGATGACCGCGGCTCGGTCGCGATCGTGGATCGTGCCGGAAAGAAGAAGACGCTCTCGACCGGATGGGAGAGCGCGCAGGGAGTTTCCTGGTCGCCTTCCGGCGAGGAGATCTGGTTCACGGCGGCACAGGCCGGCAACTCGCGGGCCCTTTGCGCGGTCACGCGGTCGGGACGCCAGCGCCCGGTGGCCGACATCCCGTCGGGGATGCTGCTGCAGGACATCTCTCGCGACGGGCAGGTGCTCTTCGTCCAGAGCAATGCGCGGCTCGGATTCCTCGGCCTCCTCCCCGGGGAGGCGAAGGAGAAGGATCTCTCGGGTCTGGAGTGGTCCTATGGCCCGATCCTGTCCGCGGACGGAAAGACGGCGGTCTTCACGGAGCAGGGGGAAGCAGGAGGTCCGGGCTACTCCGTGTACCTGCGCAAGATGGATGGCTCGTCGCCAGTGCGCCTCGGCGAGGGATATGCGATGGCGATTTCCCCGGACGGAAAATGGGTTCTGACCGACCTCATCCGCTCTTCGCCCACGCAGATCGTGCTGCTGCCGACCGGAGCAGGCGAGCCGAAGCCGTTCCCGAAGGACGCGATCGAGCATGGCAGCGGGCCGTTCGGGGCGTTCCACCCGGACGGCAAGCGCATCATCTTCGTCGGCCACGAGCCGGGGCGGCCGTCGCGCACCTTCGTTCAGGACATCGCGGGAGGAGCGGCGAGGCCCGTGACGGCGGAGGGCGTCGTCGCGAGGCTCCTCTCTCCCGACGGCAAGCTGCTCGTGACCCAGACATCGGAGGGATGCGCTCTTACTCCCCTGGAAGGCGGACCCCCGCGCGCCGTCGCCGGCCTCGAGCCGGGCGACCGACCGCTGCGGTTCACGGCCGACGGACGGTTCTTGTACCTTCGCTCCAGCGCGAGGGAATTCCCCGCGCGAGTCTTCCGCCTCGACCTCGCGACCGGGCGGCGGGAGGTCTGGAAGGAGCTCATGCCGGGCGACCCCGCGGGCATCACGACGCTTTTGCCGTCAGCGATCTCCGAGGACGGCAAGACCGTCCTGTTTCTTTACGCGCGCTCCCTTGCCGACCTCTACCTTGCGCAAGGTCTGAAGTGACGAATGCGGCCTGGTGCTTCGTGATTGGTGACTTGTGATCAGCGCTGGCAGCCGACTGGGACCCTACGAGATCCTCGCGCCCATCGGTGCCGGAGGGATGGGAGAGGTGTACCGGGCGCGGGATCCGCGGCTCGGCCGGGATGTCCGCTCTTACATCATCGACTCGCCCGGCGGGAAGCCGCGCCTCTTTCTGCCTGAGGGCTACTCGGGCCGTACGAGTGTCAGCTCTTCTTTGAGCCCGCCCGCGTGAGGAAAGCGGCGAGGCCGGCCAGGACGAGCAGGGTCAGGGCTTCACCGGCGGGGCCGGAGAGCCTTGGCGCAATGGCCCGGGGCGCTGCGCCAGTTGCGACGAGCGCGGCGACGAGTACGCCGGCCAGTCCTTCTCCGGCCACGAGCCCCGACGCGGCGAGGATGCCCGGATCGCCTTCGGCGCGCGCGTCCGCCCGGCGGCGCTCCACGAAGGCGCGCAGGCATCCTCCGATGTAGATCGGAGCCATCGACGCGAGGGGAAGATAGACGCCGATGGCGAAGGCGAGGCCGGAGACGCCGCAGAGCATCGCGGAGATCGCGAGACCTCCCCCGGTCAGGACGAGCCCCCACGGCAGCGCGCCGGAGAGGACGCCCTCGATGATCGTCTTCATCAGCACCGCCTGCGGAGCGGGAATCTCCTTCGTGCCGAACTGGTACGCGCCTCCGAGGAGGAGCACGGTTCCCGCCACGCCCCAGCAGGCGAAAGCAGCACCGATGAGCTGCCCGAGCTGCTGCCGCGCCGGCGTCGCGCCGACCAGATAGCCGGTCTTCAGGTCCTGAGAGATGTCCCCCGCCTTCGAGGCGGCGATGGCGACAATTGTCCCGACCGTGAGGACCGCCGCGCGCGCCGCGGGCTCCGTCCATCCGGCGGCGGCGAAGACGGACGCCACGCCGAGAAGGGTGACCAGCGTGATCCCGGACGTAGGCTGCGAGGAGACGCCGACGATGCCCACGATGCGCGCGGCGACCGTCACGAAGAGGAGCCCGAACAAGGCCACGCCGGCGGCGCAGACCGCGCGGGGAAACGGCCCCATCCCTCCCGCGAAGACGCCCGGCACGAAGGCCGCAACCGCGATCACGAACAGGATCGCCCCCACGACGAATTGCCCGGGCAGGTCGCGGTCGGCCGCGGCTCCCGACGCCGACTCACTCCGGCTCTTCCTCGACAGGCCCCGCACGGCCCCGGCGAACGCGCCTCCCATCGTGGGCAGGTTCTTGACGACCGTCAGCAGTCCGGCCACGGCCACGGCGCCCGCGCCGATGTACCGCACGTAGCGCGACCAGATGTCAGAGGCGCCCATCCTGGAGACCAGCCGCGTCGTCTCCGGAAAGAGCGGCGCGGACAGTCCGCCTCCGACCCACGTGATCAGGGGGATCAGGACGAGCGCGGAGACGAGAGATCCCGCGACCAGCACCCCGGACTGACGGTAGCCGAGGATGTAGCCGACCGCCAGCAGCGCCGGAGCGAGTTCGAGAGCAAGCACGGCGTTGGGCAGGACCGGAAGCCTCGCGGAGAGCTCGCTTGGAAAAAGGAAGAACAGGCCGGTCGCCAGCTTGACCGCCGCGGCCACCGCAATCCCGCGGAAAATCCACGTTCCGGCGCCCGAGGCGCGGGAGGTCGCCTTCAGGACCTCGGCGCAAGCGGTCCCCTCCGGATAGGGCAGCTCGTCCTTCGCATCAACGATCAGGATCCGACGCAGTGGGATCATCGCCGCGAGTCCGAGGACCCCGCCCAGGAAGCAGAGCGCGACGACCTGCAGGTACGGCGGCGTCATGCCCCAGAGAAAAAGGGCGGGGATCGTGAAGATGGTCCCCGAGGCGAGAGCCGTGGAGGCCGAGCCGATCGTCTGAGAGATGTTCGCCTCCAGGATCGTGCCGCCGCGGCCGAGCAGGCGAAAGAACGCCACCGCCATGACGGCCGCCGGGATCGAAGCGGAGACGGTCAGGCCGACTCGCAGTCCGAGATACGCGTTCGCCGCGCCGAAGACGAGCCCCAGAACGACGCCCGCCGCGACCGCGCGAAAGGTGAATTCCCCCGGCGGCAACCCGCCCCTTGAGCCGATCGCCGATACCTGTCTCCCGCCTCCCTCCACGTCTGGCTAGCTTAGACCGTGATGGAGTCGTTCCGCACCTTTGGCGCTTCCTCAGGCTCCCGTCTCGGTCCGTACGAGGTCTTGTCGCCGCTCGGCGCGAGCCGGACGGGAGAGGTCTATCGGGCCGGGACACGAGGCTCGAGCGCGGGACGCACTCGTCGGAGCAAGGCTTGGTGCCAAGCCCTGCCCCCCAGGCCATCGGCGACGAGCTTCCGCACTTGAGGTTGTTGATAGACTTTGCGCAAATCCTGCTCCCGGGATTGAGGAGGCCTCCCATGAAACTCGGTCGCATCGCCGTCTGCGTCTCCGCTCTCGCCGTCGTGGCCGCTGCCAATCAACAGCCATACGAGACGCCGCCCAGCCTCAAGGCGTCCGATTTCCTCGACGCCGCGCTCCTGAAGGGTCCCGACTACATCGTCGAGGAGAAAGTCTCGAGCGACGGGGTGTTCAACACCTACACGATCACTTCGAATTTCGGCACGTGGAAGGTCCAGAGCACTTCGCTCGCCGCGACGCGCGTGCATGAGATCGGCGCCATCGTAAAGCTGAAAGAGGTGGACAAGATCGCCGTGGCCGCGGGCGGCATCGCGCACGGCGCCGTGGACGTCGGCAAGGGCGTGGTCGGCGTCGTGACCCATCCCGTCGATACCGTGACGGGTGTCGCCGACGGAGTCGGGCGGCTCTTCGGCCGGATCGGCCGCGGCGCCAAGAGAACTGCCGAGAAGATGGGAAGCGACGACGGCTACAAGAGCGAGCCGCAGAACCTGGGCGCTCCGGCAGAGGGAGAGAAAGCTCCGGGACAGTCGACTGCCGGAAAGGCCGCCGGCGCGACGGGCGATCTGGCCAAGGACATCATCGGCGTCAACTACGCCATGCGGTCCTGGGCCAAGAAGCTCCGCGTGGACCCTTACACGAGAAACGAGGTCCTCCACTCCGAGCTGCGGGACGTCGCGCAATACGACGCGGGCGGCCGGTTCAGTATCAACCTCGTGCCGGGCGGCATCGTGCTGACGGCGCTGTCCACCACCGCCACCGTCAACGACTTGATCTGGATGAAGGAGCCCGACGAGCTGGTGACTTTGAACGAGACGAGGCTGAAGGCCATGGGCGTGTCGCCGCAAATCAGCCGCGCCTTCCGCCTGAACCCGCAGTACAACCTGACTCGACAGGTCCGTCTCGTCGCCTCCCTCGATGCCCTTCCCGCCATCGCGGGGCGCCCCGACTTCGTGGCGCGGGCGGCCGGAGCGCAGGTGGACGCGGACGGACAGTTCTACATGGAGAGCGCCATGCTGGCCGACCTCTTCAACCGGACGCAGGCGCCGCTGTCGAAGATCGTCGCCAACCTGCCGGGCGCCTGCGTGATCGCGCAGGGAGATCGCTTTGCATGCCTCTTTCCCCTGGACTACGTCGCGTGGACCGAGGGCGTGGCCGGCCACTTCGACCGAATCACGAAGGCCGCGCAGGCCGAGTTCCCGAAGGCGAAGCGCGAGCTCTGGTTGACGGGACGGGCCTCCCCCCGGACGGCGAGCGAGCTTCAGGCGCGCGGCTGGACCCTGCGCGAAAAGAGTCTGACGCTCATCTCCGAAGACGCGCAGCCGGAGAAACCGGCGGAAAAGCCGCCGGCGCCGGAGAAGAAGGCGGACGCGGAGAAGACCCCCGCGGCGAAATAACGCCATCGCATGGGCTCCAGCAGCCCGCGGAAAAACAGTGTGAGGCGGCGTTGCGAGAGCCACCGGGTCGGATGCAAGGAGCATCGGGGAGCAGCGGCGACGCCGCAGACGGTCCCGCGCGGCTTTCGGCTGCGGCGGTCGCGTTGCGACCGGCAGCCGAGAGAATTCAAGGAGCCCCGAGGCGCCTGGCTCTGGTCCAGACTCTCTCGGCCGCCGTTCGCGAAGCGAACGCCTGCGGCCGACAGTCAGACGTTGTAGTCTTTCCGCGCTTTGGCTCTGGCTCCAGGAACCCAGCTCGGCCCTTACGAGATCCTGTCACCGCTCGGCGCGGGCGGGATGGGAGAGGTGTATCGGGCGCGGGACAAGCGGCTCGGCCGGGACGTGGCGATCAAGGTGCTGCCCGAGTCGCTGTCCTCCGACCGGGAGCGCCTCTCCCGTTTCGAGAGGGAGGCGCGCTCGGCCTCGGCGCTGAATCATCCCAACGTCGTCACGATCTACGACGTCGGGCAGGAGGGCACGACTTTCTTCATCGCGATGGAACTCGTCGAGGGACAGACCGTGCGGGAGCTCGTCGCGCCCGGGCCTCTCCCGTCGAGGAAGGTGCTGTCGCTCGGCTCCCAGATCGCGGAAGGGCTGGCCCGTGCGCACTCCGGCGGGATCGTCCATCGCGACCTGAAGCCCGAGAACCTCATGGTCTCGAAGGACGGGTTCGTCAAGATCCTGGACTTCGGCCTGGCCAAGCTCGTGGCGTCGCGGCCGCATGACCTCTCGCAGCTCGAGACGGCGGGCGCCGGCCTGACCCGCGGAGGGGTCGTTCTCGGCACCACCGCGTACATGTCTCCCGAGCAGGCGAGCGGGCGCGCTCTGGACTTCCGGTCCGACCAGTTCTCTCTCGGGTGTGTGCTCTACGAGATGGCAACCGGGCGAAAGCCCTTCGAGAGGGAGACGGCGGTGGAGACCCTGACGTCGATCATCCGCGACGAGCCGGAGCCGCTGGCTTCCGTCAACGCGCGTCTGCCCGCTCCCCTGTGCTGGATCGTCGAGCGGTGTCTCGCCAAGGACCCCGAAGAACGCTATGCCTCGACGCGGGACCTCGCGCAGGACCTCGCGGCGCTGCGCGACCGCTTCCGCGAGACGGCGCCCCCGGCCCGCGGCGCACAGGCCCGCACGCTGCCGGTTCAGCGCACCGGCTTTGTCGGCCGGGTCCGGGAGAAGGCCGCGATCACCCAGATGCTTCGGCGGCGGGATGTCTTGCTCGTCACGCTCACGGGGCCCGGCGGAATAGGAAAGACCCGCCTCGCGCTGGAAGTCGCCCGTGAGCTGGCCGACGAACTGCCCGGGGGCGCGCATTTCGTGGCGCTCGAGCCCGTCACCGACCCCGACGCGATCGCTCCGACGATCCTGCAGGTGCTGGGCGCGCGGGAAGAGGACGGCCACGTCTCCCCCCTGGCGGCGCTCAAACGCCACCTTCAGGATTCCGCGTCGCGGCCTCTTCTGCTGCTCCTCGACAGCTTCGAGCACCTGATCCCGGCGGCGTCCCTGGTGGCCGAGCTCGCAGCGGAGAGCCCGGGGTCGAAGATCCTCGTCACGAGCCGCTCGCCGCTGCACGTCTACGGAGAGCACGAGTTCCCCGTACCTCCGCTCGCGGTGCCGGATCCGCGGACGACATCTCTCGAGGAGATGTCGCGAAGCGAGGCGATCAGCCTTTTTATTCAGCGCGCCATGGCCGTCAAGCCGAACTTCGCGATGACGGAGGAATCCGCGAAAGCGATCGCCGAGATCTGCGGCCGCCTGGACGGGCTACCGCTGGCGATCGAGCTCGCCGCCGCGCGTGTGAAACTCCTCTCCCCCGCCGCGATGCGCGCGCGCCTCGAGAACCGCTTGCAGCTGTTGACCGGAGGCGCGCGGGACCTGCCCGCCCGCCAGCAGACTCTGCGCGGCGCGATCGATTGGAGCCACGACCTCCTGACGCCGGCCGAGCAGAAGCTCTTCCGACGGCTTTCGGTTTTCGTCGGAGGGTGCACGCTCGAGGCCGCCGAGGCCGTCTGCGACGCCCGAAAAGATCTCGGGCTCGACTTGCTCGAGGGGATCGGCTCCCTGATGGACAAGAGTCTGCTGGGAGAGTTCGAGCCGCGGGGAGGAGAGTCCCGCTGCCTCATGCTGGAGACCATCCGCGAGTACGGGTTGGAGCGGCTCGCGTCGAGTGGGGACGAGCCGCTGACGCGGCGCGCGCACGCCGCGTACTGTCTTGTCCTCGCGGAAGACCGGGCCTTCGAACAGGTCCCGGGTAGCGCGGGCGGGGAGCCTTACGGCCCTTCGAGTGCGCCGGTCGGGGGCCCGCCGGCCCGGCCCGCGCCGGAAACTTCGGGCTGGCTCGAGCAGTTCGAGGTCGAACACGACAACTTCCGGACGGCGCTGGACTGGCTGATCGAGAACGCCGAGGCGGAGTGGGGTCTTCGCCTCGGCACCGCGCTGCTGCAATTCTGGGAGGAACGCGAGCACCAGGCCGAGGGACGGGAGCGGCTGGAAAGACTCCTGAGTCTGCCGGACGCGGCGGAGCGCACTCGCCTGCGGGCCCGGGCACTCTTCGCGCAGGGAGTCCTGACCGGAAACGCGGACCTCGCGGCCGCAAGGGCGCTTCACGAGAAGGCCCTGGAGATCAGCCGCGAGTTGGGCGACAAGAGAGGGGTCGCGGTTGCGTTGAATGCCATCGCGGTCTGTGCGCAGAAGCAGGGCGACCTCGAGGAGTCCCGGTCCCGTTTCGAAGAAAGCCTCGCGCTCTGGAAAGAACTGGGAGACGCGGTCGCCGTGGCGCGGGCGCTCTCCAACCTGGCGAGCGTTGCCCGGCTCGGCGGGCGGCCGGGAGAAGCGCGCGCTCTCTTCCAGGAGTGTCTCGCCTTGTCGAGGCAGCTCGGGGACCGCGCCGGCGCGGCGTGGGCTCTGAACCAGCAGGGCGATCTCGCGCGGGAGCACGGAGACCTTGCGGCCGCCGGGCACGCCTACGAGGAGAGCCTGGCGATGTTCCGGGATCTCGGTGACCGGTGGGGCATCGGCGGGTCGCTCGTGGACCTGGGCAACCTGGCCCGCGAGCAGGGGGACTTCGAGGCGGCCGACCGGCTCTATGCGCAGAGCCTGGACGTCTTTCGCGAGCTCGACTACAAGCGCGGCATCGCCCGATTGATCGAGGCGTTCGCCTGCTCCGCCGCCGGCCGGTCGCAACCGGAGCGTTCCTTGCGCCTGGCCGGGGCGGCCGCGGCACTGCGGCACGCCCTGGGAGCCCCGCCGACGCCAGCCGAGCAGAGCCGGCTCGAGAAGGACCTGGAACCGGCTCGCCAGGCCCTGACCAATACGGCGGGCGCCGCGGCCTGGATGGAAGGATGGGGAATGCCGCTGGAAGCGACGATCGAGACCGCGGTCGGGTCCCCTACTCCGCGGTCGCCGGGTCGATCATCCGGCGGACGGCTGAAATACGATTAGCGGGAAAACCTCCCCGGCGCGCGTGCTCGCGTACCGTGGCCTCGTCGGGCGCGAGGTAAACGCAATAGAGCTTGTCGCCGGTGACGTAGCTCTGCAGCCACTGAATCTCCGGACCCATCTCTCTCAGCACGCTCACCGACTTCGCCGAGATCTCGCGGATCTCCGCGTCGCTCAAGTTTCCGAGCCCGGGAATCTCCCGCTCAATTACGAATTTCGGCATCCAGACCTCACTTTCTCGTCTCCTTTCTTATCACGCGAGCGGCGTCAGGGTTGCCGCCGCGCTCCACTGTAAGCAGTATTTCCCCCCGGTGGCCTCCGAACGGATTTCGGATCCATGGATGAAACTCCAAAGATAAGATTCGCTTCCTCGATGGCATTCCCGTCCCATCCGCGCGGCGCGCGCCCGGCCAAGTTCTAGTGAGCCTCGTCGCCGGAACACGGCTCGGCCCGTACGAGATCCTGTCGCCGCTCGGCACGGGCGGAATGGGCGAGGTCTACAAGGCGCGGGACTCGCGCCTCGACCGGGACGTGGCAATCAAAGTCCTCCCGGAGAGCCTCCTCTCAGACGGCGAGGCGCTGGCGCGCTTCGAGCGGGAAGCCAAGGCGGTCGCCGCGCTCTCCCATCCGAACATTCTCGCGATCCACGACTTCGGGCGGGAACGCGGGATCGCTTATGCCGTCATGGAGCTGCTCGAGGGAGAGACGCTGCACGAGAGGCTGGACGCGGGCGCGATCCCTCAACGCAAGGCGCTCGAGTACGCGCTGCAGATCGCGCAGGGCCTCGCCGCGGCGCACGAGAAAGGGATCGTCCACCGGGACCTGAAGCCGCAGAACGTCTTTGTCACGCGGGATGGCCTGGTGAAGATTCTGGACTTCGGCCTGGCAAAGGTCGCGAGCCCCAGCGCCTCGGAAGGAGGGTCCCAGGCACCGACGACACCGGGCACTCGCACGGGAATGATCCTCGGCACAGTCGGCTATATGTCCCCCGAACAGGTCCGCGGAAGCGCGGCCGATCACCGCTCCGACATCTTCTCGCTCGGAGCCTTGCTCTACGAGATGCTGACGGGTGAGCGCGCCTTCCGCAGGGAGAGCGACGTCGAGACCATGATGGCGATCCTGCGCGAGGATCCGTTGGAGGCCGCCGCCGGGAAGGCCCTGCCGTCCGAGCTCGAGGAGATCGTCGGCCACTGCCTCGAGAAGTCTCCGGAGGAGCGTTTCCAGTCGGCGCGCGACCTCGCCTTCGCGCTCAGGGTCGCCGAGCGGGACGGGCGAGGCTCGACCTCCGGCCGGCCGGAAAGCGGCGCGCGCTCAGGACCCCGGGCCGCGGCCACGCCCGCGGAAGCCTCTCAGGCGTCGATCGCCGTCCTGCCGCTTCGGAACATGAGCGCCGATCCCGAGAATGAGTACTTCAGCGACGGCATGACGGAGGAGATCATCAACGCGCTGACGAAGATCGAGGCGCTGCGCGTAGCCTCGCGCACGTCCGCGTTCGCGTTCAAGGGCAAGGACGAGGACGTGCGGAAGATCGGCGCGGCGCTGGGTGTCAAGACGGTCCTGGAAGGAAGCGTCCGTCAATCCGGAAAGAAGATCCGGGTGACGGCGCAGCTCATCGACGTCGCCGACGGTTACCACCTCTGGTCGGAGAGGTACGACCGGGAGATGGAAGACGTCTTCGAAGTGCAGGACGAGATCTCCCGGGCAATCGCCGCGATGCTCAAGGTGCGGCTCCTCCCGGCGGAGGAGGCAAGTCTCTCCTCTCGCGGCACGGAGAACGTCGAGGCATACAACGATTACCTGAAAGGACGCTACCACTTCAATCGGCGCGAGCCCCCCGAGGCGGTCGCCGAGTTCGAGCGGGCGCTCGCGCGGGATCCCGATTACACGGACGCCTACACGGGCCTGGCCGACGCCTACTGCATCTACGGGTTCTACGGGGGGATCCCGACGCTCGACGCGTTTGAGCGGGCGCGCGCCGCGGCGGAGAAGGCCCATGAGCTCGAGCCGGAATCGGCGGACGTCCACGTGTCGCTTGCTCTCGTCGAGCACTATTACGGGTGGGACATGGAGCGCGAAGAGGCCGAGCTCCGCCGCGCGATTCAACTGGCCCCGCGCTCGGCCCCCGCCTATTCATGGCTGGGCCTCTGTCTGGCCTTTGCACGAGGAGGAGCCGAAGCCGTCGAGATGGCCAGACACGCCACCGCGCTCGAGCCTCTCTCGGCCAACGCGCAGGCCAACGTGGCCTGGGCCTTCTACGGGTGGCGCCGATTCGAAGAAGCGGTGCAGGAGTTTCGCAGGGCTCTTCACATCGATCCCAATGCGCCCTATCCGCTCTGGGCGATCGGGTTGTCCTACATGGCCCTCGGGAGACACCGGGAGGCGGTGGCCACTCTGGAGAAAGTCGTCGAGATCACCAAACGCAAGCAGTCGCACTATCTCGGACTGCTGGGCGGAGCGCACGCCGCCGCGGGGAACCGCACGGAGGCTCTCGCTCTGCTGGGCGAGATGGAAGAGAAGTCGTCGCGCGAGTATGTCGCTCCCTTGCATCTCGCTTATCTCCAAATCCCGCTGGGCAACACCGACGAGGCCATGTCCTGCCTGGAGAAAGCCTGCGAGGAGCGCAATGCGCTGACCTGGTGGGTGAGACATGCCGCCTTCTACGACCCGATCCGCTCCCATCCGCGATTCCCGGCCTTCCTCGAGAAGATCGTCCCGAGGTAGCGGCCGTGTGTTCTGTCGCTCGGGATGACAGGCGAGCGACGGATTCCGGGCGCAGCAGGACGGCGACCTCGATTGACCGGGGGTCCGGTCCGTCAGCGGGCGAAGAGGTTCTTGACGACGAAGAGGACGTTGGCGGGGCGCTCGGCCAGGCGTCGCATGTACCAGGGGAACCAGGCCTCGCCGTAGCTGATCAGGACCCGGAACCTGTAGCCGGCCCGGGCCAGTCTCTCCTGCTCCTGGCGCCGGATTCCGTAGAGCATCTGAAACTCCAGAGCCTCGGGCGGAAGGTTCGAGGAACGGCCGAGGTCTTCGATCCGGCGGATGAGCACGGGGTCGTGCGTGCCGAAGATCGCGCGGACTCCCTGCGCGCGGGCCTCGGCGGACAGAAGCAGCGCCGCCAGCTTGAAGTAGTTCTCGTCCACGTCGCTCTTTTTCGGGAACGCCTTGTCCGGCGGCTCGCGGTAGGCGCCCTTGACCAGCCGTACCCCTGACCCCAGCGCGATCAGAGACTGCAGGTCAGCGGCCGTGCGGTAGAGATACGACTGCACACAGACGCCCACGTTCGCGCTTGCCGTCCGCGCGCGCCGGGCAATGTCGAGCGTGACGTCGGTGTAGGCGGTCCCCTCCATGTCGATCCAGATCCAGTTGGAATGCGCGCGGGCGCGCTCGATCAGGGCATTCAGATTCTTCTCGGACTCCCCGCGAGAAAGATCGAGGCCGAGTTGCGTCAGCTTGACAGAGATCTCGACGTCGAGCCGGTCCCTGGCGACGCGGTCGAGGACATCAAGATAGTGCCGGGTCACCTCCTGAGCCTGCCCGATGTCCCGGACATTTTCCCCGAGCCGCGTCAGAACCGTGCCGACGCCGAGCGCGCGGGTGGCCTCGAGCGCCTCCTCCACCGTCTCTCCCGGCATGAAGCGGGACACCGCGCCGCGGACGAAGCGCCATCGCGTCGCGTGCTCCCGCAGCCAGCGGCTCTCCGAGCCCGCGAGGAGGGCGCTCCGGACGACCCCCAAGCTAGGAGAACTCCCGCCCGGAGCTCATTTTTTCGGCGCGCTCTTCTTCGCAGGCGCGGGGGTCTGGCCCGGCGCTGGCGGCGGCTCGTAGTCGGGAACGTGATTGGTAATCGGCGGGATCGACTTCAGGTAGGCGAAGATTGCCTTCAAGTCCTCGTCGGTGGCCTTTCCGATCCATGGCCAGGGCATCGGCGGTTGGATGACCCGCGAAGTCCCCAGGTGCTTGCCCGTCTTCATCGCCTTGAGGAACATGTCTTCGGTCCAGATCCCCATGCCGGTGTTCTGATCCGGCGTCAGATTGGCGGTGTACGAGATCCCCCAGGGGCCGGCAAAGGCGGTGTTGGTCCCTGTAAAGGCGACCACCCAGGGTCCCGAGGGTTTCGGGGGCGGCGGAAGTTTCATAGCCTCGGGGTGTCCCGAGAGCATGCGCGACATATCGGGCTCCGGCCCGTTGGGGCCCATCTTGTAAGGGGTGTGGCAGTCGTTGCAGTACATGATCGTGACGAGGTACTTGCCGCGCTCGATGCGCTTGGCGGCCACCGCGGACTGTCCGGAAGCCTTCGGCAGCGCGTGAACAGGGTCCGAGGGCGCCAGAATCGCCAGAAGAGCGAGCGCGGAAAGCGTGATCAGACCCTTTTCGGAGATGCGTTTGACCATGCGTGTCCTCCCGGTCGCGGAGTCTATGAATGGGAGGGGCTCGAAGCAAGGTGTGGTTCGTGTGGGTAGTGTCCTAGTTTGGAGTTGAAGCTGACTCGCCCCCCGGCGTCGGTCCGCCTCCCTCGTCGGCACGCGACGGCCCGGCCTCGACAGAAAGTTCCGGGGCCGTCGCTGGTCGCTCAGTCGCAGGAGGAGCGAGGCGAGAGATCTTCTGTGCCGCGCTCCTTCGCTCATCGCCTTCTCCGGGAGGCGTTCCGCCGCCGGGGCTCGCAGTCCGGCTTAGGCCCGGGTCCGAGGGCTGACGGGTGGCGCCGGACGGAGACCTCGCGCGCGTGCGGAGGGACCCTCCCTTAGTCCGACCTGGACCGGTAGCCGGAGTGCGCGCGCGAGGTGGACGGCGACAGGACCCGGCAGCCCGATGTTTTCGCCGGCAGTACTCTCCAAGCCCAAGTAGGACACGACCTTCGTGAGGCCCCCGTTAGAATGCCGGCCCATGGCGACCGTCCGGCCATTTCGCGCCTTGCGCCCTCCTCCCGAGAAGGCAGCCGCGGTCTCGGCTGTCCCTTACGACGTTGTCTCGACGTCCGAAGCCCGGCAGCTTGCCGAGGGAAATCCTTTGAGCTTCCTGCACGTCTCTCGGGCCGAGATCGACCAGCCGGACGGGACCAATCCCTATTCCGACGCCGTGTACGCGAAGGCGGTGGAGAACTTCGCGAAGTTGAAGCGCGAGGCGCCGCTCACGCTCGAGTCCGAGCCCTCGCTTTATGTCTATCGCCTGCGCATGGGGGACCACGAGCAGACGGGGATCGCCGGTTGCTGCTCTCTGGACGAATACGACAGCGACGTCATCCGCAAGCACGAGCGCACGCGGCCGGACAAGGAGGACGACCGCACGCGCCACATGCTGGCGTTGGACGCGCAGACCGGTCCGGTCTTCCTGACCTATCGCGGACGCGCGGAGATCGACGCGATCGTCGAGGAGGCGACGAGAGCCAAACCGCTCTTCCATTTCACCGCTCCCGACGGCGTTGCCCACATCCTCTGGCGGATTGGCGGGCCAGCGGCCGGCCGGCTCGCCGAGCAGTTCCGGCCGGCGCCCCTCCTCTACATCGCCGACGGCCACCACCGCGCCGCGAGCGCCGCACGCGCGCGAGGCGCGCTCGCCGGGAAGAACCCGAAGCACACGGGAGAAGAGCCGTACAACTTCTTCCTCGCGGTCGCGTTTCCCGCCGGACAGGTCCGCATCCTTCCCTACAACCGGGTCGTCAAGGACCTCCAGGGGCGGACTCCCGACGAGTTTCTCGAAGCAATGCGGGAGAAGTTCTCGGTCAGACCCGACGAATCCCCTTCTCCCGCGCGGAAGGGAGAAATCAGCATCTACCTGGCGGGCCGTTGGTACGGGCTCCTGCTTCCTCCGGGAGGCGCCGCCGCGAGTGGCGCCATCTCCTCCCTCGACGCGGCGCTTCTGCAGGAGAAGATCCTGGAACCCCTGCTCGGCATCAAGGACATCCGCACCGACAAGCGAATCGAGTTCGTCGGCGGCATCCGCGGCACCGCCGAGCTCGAGCGATTGGTGGACAGCGGCAAGGCGGCGGTCGCCTTTTCGCTGCACGCGGTCTCGCTCGACGACTTGATGGCCGTCTCCGACGCCAACGAGATCATGCCCCCCAAGTCCACCTGGTTCGAGCCCAAGCTCCGCGACGGATTGTTGATCCACGAGATCTAAAGGAAGGCCACGAACCAAGCCGCGGGACGGCCCCCGCGCTGTAGGGGCGGCCCTTGCGGCCGCCCGCCTCCCGTCGTCATCTGGACTCGCCGCGGGCGGGGACAAGCCCCGCCCCTACGGCCATCATGCGGGCGTTACGGGTCTCGCAATAGAATCCGAGGATACATATGAAGGTTCTCGTCGCAGACAAGTTCGAGAAATCCGGTCTCTCGGGACTTGCCGACCTGGGATGCGAAGTTCTCTACCAGCCCGACCTCAAGGACGACGCGTTGACGGAGGCCATCGGCTCCTCGGATGCCGAGGTCCTGATCGTGCGCTCGACGAAGGTCACGAGACCCATGCTGGAAGCGGGCCGCCTCTCCCTCGTGGTCCGAGCGGGCGCGGGCTACAACACCATCGACGTCGAAGCGGCCTCCGAGCGAGGCATCGCCGTCGCCAACTGCCCCGGCAAGAACTCGGTCGCGGTGGCGGAGCTGGCCTTCGGCCTCATCCTCGCTCTCGACCGGCGCGTCGTGGACAACGCCGCGGATTTGAAGCGCGGCGTCTGGAACAAGAAGGAGTACAGCAAGGCCCGCGGCCTTCACGGGCGCACGCTGGGACTCATCGGCGTCGGAGGCATCGGCAAGGAGATGATCCCCCGCGCCCACGCCTTCGGCATGCGCGTGGCCGCGTGGAGCCGGAGCCTGACGCCCGAGCGCGCGCAGGCGCTCGGCGTCGAACGCAAGACTTCGCCCGCGGAGGTCGCCGCGGCGGCCGATGCCGTGAGCGTCCACGTGGCCCTGAAGCCGGAGACCAGGGACCTCATCGACGAGACATTCTTCGCCGCAATGAAACCCGGCGCGTTCTTCGTCAATACCTCGCGCGCCGAAGTCGTGGATCAGGCCGCGCTGGAGCGGGCCGTGAAGGAGAAGGGCCTGCGCGCCGCGCTCGACGTCTTCAGGGAGGAGCCCTCCGGAGGCGCCGGAGACGTGCAGGCGCCGATCTTCGAGCACCCCGGGATCATCGGCACGCATCACATCGGCGCCTCCACCGAGCAGGCCCAGGATGCGATCGCCGCGGAAACCGTGCGCATCGTCCGCGAATACCGGGAGACCGGGCGGGCTCCCAACGTCGTCAACCTCGCCAGGAAGTCTCCGGCCTGTTGTCTTCTCGTCGTCCGCCACTTCGACCGTGTCGGCGTCCTCGCGGCCGTCTTCGACGAGATCAAGGCGGCCGGCATCAACGTTCAGGAAACCGAGAACATCGTCTTCGACGGGGCCAAGGCCGCCGTCGCCCGCATTTATCTGAGCGAGGAGCCGTCGGCGGCTGTCCTCGACACGATCCGGAAGTCCAGCCCGGACATCATCGAGCTTTCTCTCCTCGCGCTGTGACTTGAGGGTGCGAGGTGCGAGGTTCCAGGTGCTAAGTTACGCAACCTAGAACTTAGAACCTGGAATTAAACGGAGTACGCAGATGAGCAATCGCATTTTCAACTTTGGCGCGGGACCGGCCGTGCTGCCCGAGCCCGTCCTGGAAGAGGCGCAGAAAGACTTGATGGCCCTGCCCGGCGTGGGCATGTCGGTGTTGGAGATCAGCCACCGCTCGAAGGCCTTCGACGAAATCATCCAGGGATGCGAGGCGGACATCCGCCGGCTGGCGAACATCTCCCCCGACTACCAGGTTCTGTTTCTGCAGGGGGGCGCGTCACTGCAGTTTTCGATGGTCCCGATGAACCTCATGCCCTCAGGCGGAAAGGCCGACTACATCGTGACGGGCTCCTGGTCGAAGAAGGCGGTCAAGGAGGCGCAGAAGGCGGGGACCGCGCAGATCGCGTGCACCACCGAGGCGGACAACTTCAACCGGATCCCCGCTCAATCGGAGTTGAAACTCGACCCCGCCGCCGCCTACCTGCACTTCACGTCGAATGAGACGATCCACGGCGTCGAGTGGAAGCGCGAACCGGAGACAGGCTCCGTACCGCTCGTCTGCGACGCCTCCTCCGACATCTTCAGCCGCCCGATCGACGTTTCGAAGTACGCGCTGATCTACGCGGGAGCGCAGAAGAACCTCGGGCCTTCCGGCGTCACGCTCGTCATCTTGAGGAACGACTTGCTCGAGAGGGTGCCGAAGAACCTCTCGGCGATGCTCGACTACAAGGTCCAGGCCGAAAACAAGTCCCTCTACAACACGCCTCCCGTCTTCGGCGTCTACATCATGCGTCTGGTCATGAAGTGGCTGCTCGACCGGGGCGGTCTTGAAGCCGTGGGTCGCGCGAATTCCGAGAAGGCCCGTCTCCTCTACGACGCCCTCGACGCCTCCGCCGGCTACTACCGCCCGCACGCGAGGCCCGACAGCCGCTCGGACATGAACGTGACCTTCCGCCTCCCCTCGGAAGATCTCGAGAAGAAGTTCGTCTCCGAAGCCAAAGCCGCGAAGCTGGACGGCCTGAAAGGCCACCGCTCGGTCGGCGGAATCCGCGCCTCTCTCTACAACGCCTTCCCGAAGGCCGGCGTCGAAGCCCTCGTCTCCTTCCTGAAAGATTTCGCGCAGAAGAACGGTTGAGAGTCCGTCCGTAATCTCTATCCGCTGTCATCCTGAGGAGCGGAGCGACGAAGGATCTGCCCTCCTTGGATGAGCAGATCCTTCGCTTCGCTCAGGATGACAAGAATCCCGGACTCGCCCGCTAGCGGCTCCGACGAAAACTCTCAACAGGCGGCCGAAGGCCTCCAAAACTCACGGCCAATTCCTCCGTAAGAGCTGGGAAGAAGGAAGCTCTTTTCGAATGGAGGTGTGCCGTGATGCTCGTCAGGAGTCTTCGTTTCGTCCTCGTGCTCGCCGTATTCGTCACGTGCCGGTTCGCCTCGGGTCAAACTTTCGCCCCGCTCAAGCTGCCGCAGGCGAGTTCCGAGGCTTCGGTCAGTCAGACCGTTGGCGTGACCGAGATCAAGATCGGTTACCACCGGCCCGCTGTCAACAAGCGCAAGATCTGGGGAGGGCTCGTTCCCTACAACGAGGTCTGGCGGGCCGGAGCGAACGAGAACACGACGATCGCGTTCTCTTCCGACGTGACAGTCGGAGGGCACAAGCTCGCCGCGGGGACCTACGGGTTGCACATGCTCCCGACCGAGAAGGACTGGACGGTCATCTTCAGCAATCAGTCCGCCGCCTGGGGAAGTTTCAGTTACGACCCGAAGGAGGACGCCGCGCGCATCACCGTGACGCCGCAGCCGGCCGATTTCCAGGAGCGCTTGAGCTACAGCCTGGACGAGCCGAGCGACACGTCCGTCGAGGCAGAGATGCGCTGGGAGAAGGTCCGGGTCGCTTTCCCGATCGCGGTGGACACGCCGCAGGTTGTCGTCAACAGCCTCCGCCGCGATCTGCGCGGCCTGCCGCGTTTCTCCTGGCAGGGTTGGAACCAGGCCGCCGCCTACTGCCTGCGCAACAACGTCAACCTGGACGAGGCCCTGGAGTGGTCCAACCAGTCTGTCGCGATCGCAGAGACTTTCACGAACCTGCGCACGAAGGCGGGGCTCCTGGAGAAGAAAGGGGATGCGAAGACGGCCGACGCGCTCCGCGCGAGATCCCTCCAACTCGCGACCGAGACGGAGATGAACGCGTACGGCTATCAGCTCCTCGGTCAGAAGAAGACTGACGAAGCGATCGAGGTCTTCAGGAAGAACGTCAAGGACCATCCCTCGTCCTGGAACGTCTACGACAGCCTCGCCGAAGCCTACGCCACCAAAGGCGACAAGAAACTCGCTGCCGAGAACTACACCAAGGCACTCTCGATGGCGCCGGAGACCCAGAAGAAGAGGATCAACGTGGAGTTAGCGAAACTGAAGGCCTAGCAGTCCACTGTCATCCTGAGGAGCGAAGCGACGAAGGATCTGCCCTGGTTGGATGAGCAGACCGAAGCAGACGGGAGCAGATCCTTCACTGCGCTCAGAGCCTGCCCCGAGCGGAGGGAGCGGCTCAACCATACGAAAGCAGATCCTTCGCTGCGCTCAGAGCCTGCCCCGAGCTGGAAGGCACAGCTTGACCAGAAGAGCAGATCCTTCGCTGCGCTCAGGATGACAGAGAAGAAGCGAGGGGATGACAGGGGAAAGAGCGAAGGGATGACAGGAAAAGAGCGAAGGGATGACAACCCGGGAGAGTCTTCGTTGCGACGGGGATGGGGTTGCCGAGGACGCCTTCCCGGGGGGCGAATGGGTTTCCGGGAAGGTTCTCCTGCATAATAGCTGCACAGCCATGGGCAGCAGAGAGGTTCTCGTGGTCGAAGACGACACCGATCTGAGGGAGAGCCTGAGCCAGGCGCTGCGGGATCATGGCTTCATCGTGACCCAGGCCGGCAACGGCCAGCAGGCCCTGGATTTCCTGCACTCGGGCGCCCGGCCCGGGGTGATCCTGCTCGACCTGATGATGCCGGTCTTGAGCGGCTGGGAGCTGCGTGACGCCTTGCGGAAAGATCCGGCGCTGGCGCGGATTCCCCAGCTCGTCATTTCCGCCTACGTGGATGAAGCCGAGCAGGTGGTCCTCGAGCTTCCTCCGGACGACTGCATCCGGAAGCCTTTTCACCTCCGCATCCTCATCGACGCCATCGAGCGCCACTGCCAAACGTAGGCCTTCTCTTTTCCCGCTCCCACAGCCGGCGCACCATGAATCCGTGCGCGACGGTAGGATTCTCGCCCTGAGACTCTCCCTGCTTTTCCCCGCGGTCCTTCTTACGTTGGTCGCCTGCGCGCGAAGCCCCGAGAAAGCCGCGGCGACGCCCAAGACCGAACCGATGCGCAAGGATGTCGCGCCGGACCTCCAGGCGCGGCTGGCGCGATGGAAACCAGTCTCGATGCCTTTTTTCGGAGAGAAACTGACGGCGCGCGAGAGGAAGCTCGTCGAGAAGTTGATCGAGGCTTGCCGGCAGATCGAAAACATCTTCTGGCGGCAGAGCGACCCGGAGGCGATGGCGCTCTACAACGCACTCGCGAGTTCGCCGGACCCGCGAGATAAGCAATTGCGCCGCTTGCTCTGGATCAATGGGAGCCGGTACGACCTGCTGGATTCCAACAAACCCTTCGTCGGGACCGAGCCGATGCCGCCCGGACTCGGGTTCTATCCGAAGGGTCTCACGCGCGATGCGATCGAGACCTACGTCAAGACCCACCCCGACGAAAGGAAGGCAATCTACGACGAGCGCACGATCGTCGTTGCCGACGGAGAGAGACTCTCGACGATCCCTTACCAAGTCGCCTACAAGGAGTTTCTCGATCCGTCGTCGCGCGCCCTGAAGGAAGCCGCGGAGCTGTCCGACGACCCGGCCTTCGCCCGATTTCTCAAGCTGCGCGCCGAGGCCCTCCTGTCCGACGACTACTACGCGAGCGACGTGGCCTGGGTCGAGCTGGAGAACCCGAAGTTCGACCTGATCCTCGCGCCCTACGAGACCTACCTGGACGGGTTACTCGGCGTGAAGGGCTCCTACAGCGCCGCCGTCCTCGTCCGCAACGACGCGGAGAGCGGGAAGCTCGCGGTCTTCCAGAAGGACGTCCCGGAGATCCAGGACTCGCTGCTGCTCGCGCCCGAGGATCGCCCCTCCCTGCGCGGCAAGGCCGCGCCGATGGAGGTCATGGACGCGCCCTTCCGCTCAGGCGACCTCGTGCATGGCTACCAGGCCGTCGCCGACAATCTCCCCAACGACCCCCGCATCCACGAGGAGAAGGGAAGCAAGCGGATCTTCTTCAAGAACTACATGGACGCCCGCGTCCGGGAGATCATCGTTCCCCTCGCCCGCCGCCTCCTGCGCGAGGAGGACGCGGCGAAGGCGACGGCCGACGGTTACCTGATCGGGACGCTGATGCACGAGATCGCGCACGGCCTCGGGCCCTCGTACGCGCGAATGGGCCCCAGGCGCGTGAGCATCCGCGAGGCGATCGGTCCCGCCTTCTCGGCGCTCGAAGAAGCGAAGGCGGACGCCACCGGCATGTTCGCGCTCGCCTGGCTCGTCGCCCGCGGCAAGCTTGCGAAGGAGAAACTCCCCGAGTGCTACGCTTCCTACGTCGCGGACCTCTTCCGCACCGTCCGCTTCGGCACGGCCGAGGCGCACAGCCGCGCGGAGATGATGGAATTCAACTTCCTCTTCGAACAGGGCGCCCTCACGCGCGAGTCCTCCGGCAAGTACGCCATCGATGCCGGAAAAATGCCCGAATCGATCGCACGCCTCTCCCGGGAGCTCCTCCAGATCGAAGCGCCCGGCGACCGTGCCCGCGCCGAGGCCTGGTTCAAAAAGTACGACGCCATGCCCCCCGACCTCGCCGCGGCCCTCAAGACCCTGACCGACGTCCCCGTGGACATCGATCCGCTGATCCCGTTTCAGGAAGGATTAGCCGAGAGCCCAGAGTCGAGAGCCAAGAGCCCCAGGCCCGGTGCCTGAACTCTGAACTCTCGACTCACAACACGCAACTCACAGCCGTTCCCCGCAGACACTGTTTGTCTGTCCGAGCAACTAAAATGGCGGGGTTCGTGGCCATCCAACAGGTCCTCCCCTTCGGGAACGCCGCCGTTGGTCTTCGCCGCCCCATCGGCAAGGCCGCGGCGGGGCGGACGGGGTTGCGCCTCCACTACTCCAACCGGACGGAACGTCTGCTCGAGAGCCTGATCGCCAACCTTGAAGCTGCCGGACAACGGCCTCGCGCGAGCCTTTTCGACGCCGCGACGATCGTCGTACCGAACCGACAGACCGAGACGTACCTCAAGTTCGGAATCGCGCGCGCCACCGGCATCGCGTCGAACCTCCGGATGCCGTTTCTGCGGGGCTTCCTGGAAGAGGTCATCACCGACTGCAGCCCGGGCGTCCGGATCGTCTCCGGAAGACTCCTTCAGGGGCTTCTACTGACGCTCCTTTCCGACGAGAGTCTTCTCCGCCAGGACGACTTCGCGCCCCTCCAGGCCTACCTCCTCGCGGCAGGCCAGGGGGCGGACGCGATGGATCTTCGCCGCTGGCAACTCTCCGGCAGGATCGCGCACCTCTTTGAGGAGTACGGCTACTCGCGGCCCGAGATGCTCGAGGCCTGGGTGCAGGACGCAGCCGCCGGCTCCGGGCCCGAGCGGTGGCAGAAGCGCCTCTGGAGAGAGCTCTGGAGCCCGAAGGGTCTCGTCACCCATCGCGCGGATGCCGCCGGAGAGACCTGGGCAACGATGCCCGCGGCGTTCCGATCGCTGTCCGAGCAGGATTTCAAGCGCGTGGTCTCTCCTGAGATCCATGTCTTCGGCATCTCGTCGATGGCGCGCGTGTTTCACGAGATCCTCGCGTCGCTCGCGCGCGCTGTGGAGGTGCGCGTTTACACGATCAACCCCTGCCCCGAGTTCCGGGAGGACGCGCCGGCCTCGCTCGGAGACGATCGCCGGCGTTACGCGGCTCGCGGTCAGTCCCCCGATCCCGCTCGTCTTGCCGGGGAGGAAGACCCGTTCGCGCTGACACACGAAGCGGAGACGCCCGCTCTGCGCCTCTGGGGAAGGCCCGGACGGGAGAACGTCAGGTTGCTCGCCGCGGCGTCGGAATGCGAGACCGTTCCCTGTTTCGACGAGCCGCCGCAACGGGAGTCGAGCCTCCTGCGGCAGATCCAACGAGACATTTTCGCGCAGGAGCCCGAGCGCTCCACGCCCGTCTCCAGAAACGATTTCCACGGCGATCACAGCCTCGCCGTCTTTGCCTGCTCGGGCATCCGGCGGGAGGTCGAGACGATCGCAGCGCAGATCTGGACGCTCGTGGAAGAGGACGGAGAGAAGGCCGCCGCGGATGGGCGCGCCCCCCTGCGCTTCAACGACATCGCCGTCATCCTTCCCGCCGGAGAGCTCGCGACCTACCAGGCCCACACGGCTTCGGTCTTCTCCGAGACCTGGGAAATCCCGTACAACCTGGTGGACCTGCCTCTGTCCGCGGAAAGCCGGCTCGTCGAAGCGGCGCAGCTCCTGCTCGCCCTCCCCTTCGGGCGCTTCACGCGTCGTGACCTTCTCCGCGTGGCGACGCACCCGTGCGTGATCGGCCGGTTTGCCGACGCCGACCCGGACGAATGGACCGACTGGTGCGATCGGCTCGGCATCTTCCACGGCGCCGACCACGAGGAGCACTGCGCGACCTACATCGAGCGCGATGTCTGCAACTGGGACCAGGGTGTCAAGCGCCTCGCGCTCGGCGCGTTCATGGCCGGAGGGGACAGCGGCGACGAGCGCGTCTACGAAACGCAGGGTCAGAGCTACCGCCCGCGCGAGACTCCGGCGGGAAGCCTCGCGAGCGTTGCCGGTTTTGCCGCGCTCGTTCGCTCACTCATCGAGGACGCCCGGTTCTGCCGCGGCCGCGCGCTCACACCGGCCGACTGGATCCGTTTCCTCCAGGATCTCTTCCAGGCCTGCTTCGTTCCGCAGAACGAAGAAGATGAGCGCGCCCTGATGCGCTGCCTCGCCGCCGTGCAGTCGATCGAGGAGCTCGACCTCGGCGAACGGAAAGTCGGCTACCGGATTCCGTACGAGCTCGTGAGGGGCGCCCTGTCGTCGCAGTCCGGGCAGAAGGGCCAGTACCTGGCCGACGGCGTCGTCGTGTCTTCGTTTCTTCCGATGCGTGCGATCCCATTCCGCGTCATCTTCGTCGCGGGGCTCGGCGAAGGGAAGTTCCCCGCTCCCGACCCGCGCGACCCCCTCGACCTTCGCCACGCGCGGCGGCGCGCCGGGGATGTCTCCCCGCGCGAGCGCGACAAGGCCATGTTTCTCGAGACCCTGCTGTGCGCGCGAGAGAACCTCTTCCTTTCTTACGTCGCGCGCGACGCCCTGACGGGGGACGAGATCTCGCCTTCCTCAGTGATTCGCGAGATGCGGCATTTCCTGGAGCAGTGCTACCTGGGAGCCGAAGGTTTCGAGAAGCTCCGGCACACGCCTCCCCTGCGGCGGGACGAGGAACCGGCCTCCGTTCTCGAGCATCTTGCCCCCGCCGCCTTTGCCGAGAGCCAGGCGCGCGCGCTGGGCGGCCATCTGCGCGGGCATCTCGGAACGCAGCCGACGCCGGCACTGGCCGTTCTCCGGCAGAATCTCGCGCCCGAGACCCGCGGGCTCCTCGACTCGCGCCTGGCGCTCGCCCTGCCCGAGGCTCCGGCCGGTGGGCAGCAGGGCGGCGAGACGGCTCCGATCGAGCGGGTCTTCCTCTCGATGTCCTCTCTGCGCAGGTTTCTCGAGTGCTCGCTCCAGGGCTCCGCGAGCGCGTATCTGAAACTTCGCGAGGACGGCGAGGAGGAAGACCGCCTTTCGCGCGAGGACGAGCTGCTCGAGACGGAGATCATCCGGCGGGTCGTGTTCCTGCGATTGGTCTTCGTCGAAGCGGCGGCGAACCTGCGACCCGGGGCCGGAGCGTCGCCGGAGAGCGCGCTCGAGAGCGCCTACGACAGGCAGGCGGCGGTGATGGAGCTCGAGGGCCGCCTGCCGACGGGCCCCTTCGCCGCGGCGGAAAGGGAGAAGCACCTTCGCATCCTCCTGGACTGGTGGGAGGGCTATCCCCATGTCGTCCCGGAAGACTCGAAGCTCAAGATCTACCGTTTCGGGCGGGCCGAAGAGCACGCCGATGTGGACGAGATCCTGGACCCGATCGTCTTCGAAGACGTCGCGGTCGGCCCCCGGAGAGTCCGGATCGAGATCTCCGGAAAGACCGACCCGGTTATCGAAGCCGCGCCGGGATCGCTTCTGCTCGTCAACCATAAGGCGAAGGAGATCCGGCGACAGAAGGATTGCCTCCGGGGCTTCTTCGATCACCTCATTCTCTCGGCCTCGGGGCAGCGCGTCCCGGGCGTGTACCGGGCGTGCCTCCTCCTGAGCGACCCGGAGAATGGGGACTCCCGGCACGTCGAGGTCTTCGATCCGATCACGCGGGAGGAAGCGCGCGCGTACCTGGAAACGCTGTGCCGGGAGCTCCTCGGCGGAGGGAACGACCGCCTCTTCCCGTGCGAAGCCGTCTTCGAGCTCCACGCGAGCCCGTCGAAGAGCTTCCGCGAGATCGTGGACAAGCTTCGCGAACAGGAGTTCGGCGTGAGCTTTTCCTACGGGCCGGTCCCGCGGCCCCGCGAATACCCGGCTCCTGGAGAAGAGGAGGCGCGGGCGACGATCGCCCGGCGATTTGGTCTCTATTTCGCAAAGCGACGCAACGGGGAGGCCGCGGGATGACGGACGCGCGACGCTACGCCAGGCCCGAGGCCTTGAACCGGATCTCGACGCTCGGTCACGCCGTCCTCGAGGCGTCGGCCGGGACCGGGAAGACTTACACGCTCGAGCACCTGTTCCTCGAGCTCCTCTTAGTCGCCCGCGCGCCGATCGATCAGATCCTCGCGGTCACCTTCACGGAAAAAGCGTCCCGCGAGCTGACGGACCGCGTGCGCTCCAAGCTCGAAGAGATCCTGCTCGGAGCCTGGAGCGACGCGCCGGCGTCCGTCCCCGACGCGCATTGCTGGACGATCAACGAAGCGGCGAGGCACTCGATCGAGCAGGCGCTGTTTTCCTTCGATACCGCGAACATCTCGACAATCCATTCCTTCTGCCAGCGGGTCCTGACGGACCATGCCTTCACGCACCGCCGTCTCTT
>Ga0137375_10001477_pt1 | contig 27293 bp, 27 predicted proteins | sample SagtaG_24_FD_104936 | JGI IMG/M metagenome (GOLD analysis project Ga0137375, IMG submission 104936) | Vadose zone soil microbial communities from Sagehorn Ranch, Mendocino, California, USA - Sage1_R_113_16 metaG | ecosystem: Environmental > Terrestrial > Soil > Vadose zone | place: USA... | reverse complement strand
TAGATCTTTTTATAAAGCCTTGAAATATAGGCCGGTGCTATCGTTTTGGAGCTATGAAGCTCGGTTGCGCAGGATGCCTCATTCTCTCCATTGGTTCGATGTTTCTTGCGGTGGTCGCCGGGGGCTTCCTTTTTCTTTCGGGGAACATCTTCGAGGAGCCCAGATTTGAGGGGGGCGAATGGAGCCGGGTCGATGGCTCCCCTCCGCTCTCCAAGCTAGCCGAGCTGGTCCAGCGGGATGCTGGGCACTCCGGGCGGCAGGATCCCCTCATCCTCGGAGAGCGAGAGGTCACCGCCCTCGTGTTCCGCCATCTCGCCGATACGGCAGGACTACGGTTCGATCCGTTCACCGTCCGATTGACTCCTGGGCAATTCGTGCTTCAGGGCCGAACCGTAGTGGGCAACCTGCTCCAGGGGCCACCGTTCGCTCAGGTCGCCTCCCAGCTCCCGGCTGCGCAGCTTCGGCGACCAATCTGGATCACAGCCCGAGGCGACCTCTCGGTGGAGCCAGGGGAGCCGGGAGGGAAGCCGGGGCGAGCGCGGCTGAACTTGACCGAGTTCACCCTCGGCAAGCAGCCGGTAGGCACATGGCCATTCTCTATTGTCATGGGTCCTGCGGGGTCCAGGCTCTTGAAGTGGGCGGTACCCGGCTCAGTGCGGAGTATCGAAATCGAGGACCGGCGCGTCGTGATTCGGACGCGCTAGCGTCCGCTGGCGCTCCGCGCGGCGTTGACGAAGCGCAGCTGCAGATCGTAAAGCATTTCCTCGAGGAGATGGCTCTCCTGATCGGTCCGATTGCCGTTGGTCTTGATCCGGAGCAACGCAAGGAGGTCGATCGCTTCCTTGGCCTGTTCCAGATCGAGCACTCGCTCACCGGTCGCAGGGTCGGCCGCCTCACCGAGATTCACGAGAGCCGAGCTCGCGAGCATGATGAAGAGTCCCCGGAGATCCGGACCCTCTGGGGGCGCTCCCGACGGTCCTATCAGTCTTGGGCTCGGGGCCTCGGCGCGCGATGGAGGCGCGATCGGCTCGCTCGGCCGAGCGGACTCGGGTGGAGGGCTCGTGGACGTGTCATCGTCGGTGGGGTCGCGACGCCGTCTGTCACGGACCTTGAAGGTTTCATCGTCAGCCATGGCATGTCTTCATCGGGGGCGGCCCGAGCCTAGCATGCGACCCGAACACCTTCAAGGCACCAGCCGGTCTCTATGTATAATGGCGAGGCGATTCCGGTATCGCTCATGGCTGACTCCACCGGCCCTCTCTTGGAAGCGCTGCTCTCTCTCATGAGTCGTCTGCGGGCGGAGGGGGGATGCCCTTGGGACCGTGAACAGACTCGCTCCTCCCTTCAGCCCTATCTGATCGAAGAAGCCTATGAGGCGCTCGAAGCCCTCGATGCCGGCAAAACAGGGCATATCGTGGAGGAATTGGGCGATCTCCTCTTCCAGGTGGTCTTCCATTGCCAGATTGCCCAGGAGCAGGGTGAGTTCACGATGGCAGACGTCTTGCAAGCCGTTCTTCAGAAGATGACCCGCCGGCATCCTCACGTATTTGGGAACGCAGAAGTAGCGAACTCGGGGGAAGCCCTGAGACAGTGGGAACAGATCAAGAGGACCGAAGCTGGCGGCAAAGGGATTCCAAGGTCGGCACTCGATGGGGTGCCGAAGAGCCTTCCATCGTTGCTTCGCGCCCAACGATTGCAAGTCAAGGCTGGGCGCGTCGGTTTCGACTGGCCAACGTGGCGGGACGCATGGAGCAAGGTGCGCGAGGAGATGGCGGAAGCCGATGAGGCCATGGTCGCGGGGGATGCCGACCGCGTGAAGGCCGAGCTTGGTGATCTCCTCTTCTCCCTCGTCAACGTGGCCCGATTGCTAGAAATTGATGCCGAGGGTTCCCTTCGGCAGGCCGCAGATACGTTCACCCGACGATTCAAGGAGGTGGAGGCCGCCATGAGGGCCGAGGGCCGGCACGTCGACGAAGCGTCCCCGGAGGAGCTCGATCGGCAGTGGCTAGCAGTGAAATCGCGTGAAGGGCGCGAGCGCAGTGGAGACGGGTCATGAAAGTCAAAGTCGGCAGCACGACGTTCTCGATCGTCCGGGGCGACATCACGGAGGCTGAGGTGGATGCCATCGTCAACGCCGCCAATTCCGAGCTCTTGATGGGAACGGGAGTGGCGGGGGCCATGAAGCGGAAGGGAGGCACGGTGATCGAGGAAGAAGCGGTGCGCCAAGGCCCGATCGAGCCGGGGGAGGCGGTGCTCACGGTCGCCGGCAACCTTCCCGCGACCCATGTCATCCACGCCGCCGCCCTCGGGCACGACCTCAAGACGAATCCCGAGAGGGTCGCCGCCGCCACGCGCTCAACACTCGCCCTCGCCGAGCGCCACAAGATCTCCTCCATCGCCTTCCCCGCCTTGGGATCCGGGGTGGGCGGGGTGCCGCCGACGCAATCCGCCGAGGCCATGGTCTCGACCCTCGTCGAGCACGTGCGAAAGGGAAATACGAGCCTACAGAAGGTCGTCTTCGTGCTCTATCAGGACGAGGCGTTCAAGGCCTTCTCGGATGCCCTCCGGCGTCTGGCCGGGGCGGCGTAGGACCCCTTGGCGGATCCCGCTATGGCCGAACCGAAGATCGGACAGCCTGTCAGTCGGCGCCTCGGCGACCTCCTCGTGCGCGAGGGCCTGATCGACAACGAGCAGCTCGCGCGAGCGCTTCAAGAGCAGAAGGGCTCCAGCGACAAGCTGGGCGGCATCCTCGTCAAGCTGAACTTCGTCACTGAAGACAAGCTGATCGCCTTCCTGTCCCGCCAGTACGGGATACAGTCGATCACCCTCTCCCAGCTCGACATCGACCCCGAAGTGCTGAAGCTCGTGCCCGAGCAGATCGCGCGCAAGTACGAAGTGTTGCCGATCAAGCGCCAGGGCAATCAGATCACCCTCGCCATGGCTGACCCCACCAATGTCTTCGCGCTGGACGATGTCGGGTTCATGACCAATCTCCAGGTCGTCCCCGTCGTGGCATCGCAGGCGGCCATCCGGGCGGCGGTCGACCGCTGCTACGACAACAAGGGCGGCGGCATCGCGGACATCGTCTTGGAGATGGAAGGGGCGGCCGGCGACGTCGAGCTCGTGGAGGGCGAGGAGCAACTCTCCGCCAAGGTCGACGTCTTCGAGCTCAAGGAGTCGGCGGACGAGGCGCCGGTCGTGCGTCTGATCAACATGATCCTCGTGGACGCGATCCGCCGCGGCGCCTCGGACATCCATCTCGAGCCCTACGAAAAGGTCTTCCGCGTCCGCTTCCGTGTGGACGGCGTGCTGCACGAGATCATGACGCCGCCCAAGCGCCTCGAAGCCGCCCTCACGTCGCGCGTGAAGATCATGGCCAGCCTCGACATCGCGGAGCGGCGACTGCCCCAGGACGGACGCATCAAGCTGCGCTTCAACCAGCGCGAGATCGACTTCCGCGTCTCCACGCTGCCCACGATCTTCGGCGAGAAGACGGTCATGCGCATCCTCGACAAGGACTCTCTCCAGCTCGACCTCACCCTGCTGGGCTTCGATTCGTGGAGCCTCGAGCAGTTCACCAAGGCCATCCACAGCCCGTACGGCATGATCCTCATCACGGGCCCCACCGGCTCGGGCAAGACGACCACTCTCTATTCAGCCATCCACACCATCAACTCGCCCGATATCAACATCATGACGGTCGAAGACCCGGTGGAGTACAACCTCAAGGGCGTCAACCAGGTCCAGGTCAATGACGAGATCGGTCGCTCGTTCGCGGGGGCCCTGCGCGCCTTTCTCCGCCAGGACCCCGACGTCATCCTCGTTGGGGAGACGCGCGATCTCGAGACGGCACAGATCGGCATTCGCGCCGCTCTCACCGGCCACTTGGTGCTCTCCACCCTCCACACCAACGACTGTCCCTCCACGGTGGCGCGGCTGCTCGACATGGGCATCCCGCCTTTCCTCGTATCCTCCTCGCTCATGCTCATCCTCGCCCAGCGCCTCGGACGCCGAGTGTGCAAGGACTGCAAGCAGCCGTACGAGGCCGACGAGGAGATGCTGGTGCCCTACGGCCACATCTCTCAGGGCTTGGGCAAGATCAATTTCTACAAGGGCAAGGGCTGCGCGACGTGCAACTTCACGGGCATGAAGGGTCGCGTGGCCATCTATGAAGTCATGCCGATCAGCCAGGAGCTCCGCGATCTCATGATCCGCAACGCGCCCACCGCCGAGATTCGGGAGACGGCGCAGGCGCAGGGCATGAAAACACTGCGGCAGAACGCGCTGCAGAAAGTGCTCGAGGGCATGATGACGGTAGAAGAGGTGCTCCGGGTTACGCTTGGATAGCATAGAACCAACAGAGGAGATGATTTAAGCCATGGCGGCAACGATGCACGACCTCTTGACCATTATGATCGAGCGAGGAGCGTCGGATCTTCACATCACGACGGGCACCCCTCCGCAGATCCGGCTCCACGGCAAGCTGACGCCCCTGACCCAGTTCGAGCGCCTGACTCCCCAGGATACCCAGCGGCTCGCCTACAGCGTGCTGAACGAGGGACAGAAGCAGAAGTTCGAGGAGGACAACGAGCTCGACCTGTCCTTCGGCATCCAGGGCCTCGCACGGTTTCGTTGCAACGTCTATCGCCAGCGCGGCGCCGTCGCCTCCGCCATCCGAGTCATCCCGATCAAGATCCGCTCGTTCGACGAGCTCGGTCTGCCCCCCATCGTGGAGCAGCTCGCCGACCGCCCCAAGGGGCTCATCCTCGTCACGGGGCCCACCGGCTCGGGCAAGTCGACGACGCTCGCGGCCATGGTGGACAAGATCAACAACGAGCGAACCGAGCACATCATGACCATCGAAGATCCCATCGAGTTCGTTCACCACCACAAGAAGTGCCTGGTGAACCAGCGCGAGGTCTTCTCGGACACGCAGTCCTTCAAGAACGCCCTCAAGTACATTCTCCGCCAGGATCCGGACGTGGTGCTCGTGGGTGAAATGCGTGACCTCGAAACCATTTCGGCGGCCCTCACCATCGCCGAGACGGGCCACTTGACGCTCGGCACGCTGCACACGAACTCCTGCGCCCAGACCATCAACCGCATCATCGACGTCTTCCCCACCAGCCAGCAGTCCCAGGTCCGGGCGCAGCTCTCCCTCGTCCTCGAGGGCGTGCTCTCCCAGCAGTTGATCCCCACCCCGGACGGCCGGGGGCGCGTCATGTCGCTCGAGATCATGGTCACCACCCCGGCCATCCGAAACCTGATCCGCGAGGAGAAGATCCACCAGATCTACTCCGCGATGCAGGCCGGGCAGAAGTTCGGAATGCAGACGATGAATCAGTCGCTGCTCGATCTGGTGCAGAAGCGCAAGATCAGTCGCGAGGAAGCGCTCAATCGGAGCACGCTGCCGGAAGAGCTCGCCCAGCAGCTTACCACCGCCCCGCCCGCTGGGCATCCCGCCGCCAGCGTCTCGGGCGGGTCGCCCTTCGGACGCCACTAGCCGATGCCGGCCGAGGCGAGGCCAGGCACAGACAGGAGACAGTGACATGGCGGTCTTCACCTACCAGGGACGCGGCTCCGCGGGAGCGACCGCCGGTGAGATCGAGGCGGCCGACCGCACCTCTGCGGTGGGCGAGCTTCGCCGACGCGCCATTCTCGTCACCAGGATCAACGAGAAATCCGGCGGCAAGACCAAGGCGAAGGCGGGGCGCAAGGTCAAGGACAAGGAGATGGCGATCTTCACGCGCCAGTTCTCCACCATGATCGATGCCGGTCTGCCCCTCGTGCAGTGCCTCACCATCCTCGCCGAGCAGAGCGAGTCCGCGAATCTGCGCGAAGTCACGGGGCGTGTGGCCCGTTCCGTGGAGCAGGGTTCGACGCTGGCCGATGCGCTCCGTCGCAATCCGCGAACCTTCGACGACCTCTTCACCAACCTCGTCGAGGTGGGGGAGACGGGCGGTATCCTCGACACCGTCTTCCAGCGCCTGGCCGCCTACATCGAGAAGGCCGCGGCCTTGAAGCGGAAGGTCAAGTCGGCCATGATCTACCCGGCGAGCATCATCGGCGTGGCCTTCCTCGTCGTCGTCTTCATGCTGACGTTCGTCATTCCGACCTTTACCAAGATGTTCAAGGATCTGGGCGCCGAGCTCCCCCTCCCCACTCAGATCGTCGTCTGGCTCTCCGACTTCATGCGCTCCTACATTCTGCTCGTCATCGCGGGAATCGTCGGGTGCGTCTTTGCCCTCCGCGCCTACTACCGGACGGAAAAGGGACGCTCCACCATCGACGCCCTGCTCCTCAAACTGCCGATCATCGGTACGCTGATCCGCAAGGTCGCGGTGGCCCGCTTCACGCGTACGCTGGGCACGCTGGTGTCGTCCGGGGTGCCCATCCTGGAGGGTCTCCGCATCACCGCGCGGACGTCCGGCAACCGCGTGGTCGAGAAGGCGGTCATGCAATGCCGAGCCGCGGTCACCGCGGGCAAGACGCTCGCCGAGCCCCTCAAGGCCTCGGGGGTGTTCCCGCCCATGGTCATCCAGATGATCTCGGTCGGGGAGCAGACGGGCGCCCTCGACGCCATGCTGTCCAAGATCGCCGACTTCTACGACGACGAGGTGGACACGGCCGTGGGAGCTCTCACCGCGCTCCTCGAGCCCATCATGATCGTGATCCTTGGCGTGCTCATCGGCGGCCTCGTCGTGGCCATGTATCTCCCGATCTTCAAGCTGGTCACCCTGGTCAAGTAGCGACCACCGGTGGAAGAGCCCCCGCCGCTCCGGACGTCCCTGCGCGAGCTCAGCTGGGTGCGGCTCATGACCGCCGCGATGGTGCTGGCGGCGGGGGCCATTCTCCGCTACGCGGGTAGCTTTCATTTCGACTTCCTGCCTTTTCTCGTGGCCGTCTCCGCCGCCGCCCTCATGTCGTGCCTTCTGCTGGTGGGAGGTTCCCGGAGCGTCGAGCTCCGCGGCTTCGCATGGATGCAGATCGGTCTGGACGTGGCCCTCGCCACCGGCATCATCGCGGCGAGCGGAGGCCCCCGATCGGTCTTCACCTTCCTGTACGTCCTCACCGTGCTGGAGGGCAGCTTCCTCTTGGGTCTTCGGGGCGCCCTCGTCGCGGCCAGCCTGGCCAGTCTCCTGTATGTCCACATCGTGCTGGGCCGCCGCCTGTTGTCCCTGCTGGGCCTCGCCGGCGCCGAGGAGACGTCGGCCCTCGAAGTGCTCACGGTCTCGATCAATGCGGCGGTGCTCCTCACCATCGCCGTGCTGGCGGGCTCGCTCGCCGAGCGCTATTACCGCGTCCAGCGCAGCCTCGAGACCCAGCGCCGGGAATTCTCGGACCTTCGGGCCTTTCGCGACCTGATCTTCCAGTCGGTGGGCTCGGGGCTGATCGCCGTCAATCCCGCCGGCCGAGTGACCGCCTTCAACCGCGCGGCCGAATCCATCACGGGCGTGCCGGAGCGGGAGGCGCTGGGCCAGACATGGGAAGCGATTTTCGGCAGCGGGGTCGACCTCGACGAGGCACGGGCGGCCGTGGCCGTGCCCGGGGCACAATCGCTGCGCTACGAGATCCGCCTGAAGCGGCGCGACGGCCTCGAGGTGCCCATCGGCGTCTCCTTCTGGTCCCTGCGGTCTGGAGGGGGTGAGGCGGTCGGGCTCATCGGGGTCTGCCAGGATCTCTCCTCCATCAAGCGCATGGAGCAACGGGTGCGCCAGGCGGACCGCTTGGCCACGATCGGCCGGCTCTCCGCGAACATCGCACACGAGATCCGCAATCCCCTCGCCTCGCTGTCGGGGGCCATCGAGGCCCTCGCGCGCGAGTTGCCGCCGGACAGCGGCCGTGACCGCTTGGTCGAGATCGTGCTGCGAGAGTCCGATCGGCTCAATCACATCATCCGCGACTTCCTCGAGTATGCGCGCCCCGCCCCCATGACGCCCCACCCCGTCGACCTCGGCGAGCTTCTCGAGGAGGTTCTCCTGCTCGTCGAGCACCGATCCCATCCGGCCGAGCTCAAGGTGGTGCGCGAATTCGGCGACGCGCTGCCCGCGCGCGTGGACCCCCAGCAGCTTCGCCAGGCGATCTGGAATCTCTGCATCAATGCCGTGCAGGCCATGCCCGAGGGCGGCGAGCTGCGCGTGGGCGGGCGGCTCCTGCCCGGGAGCAACCCGGCGCGGCTGCAGCTGTGGGTCAGCGATACGGGGCACGGCATCGCCGAGGGCGACCTGCCCCAGATCTTCGAGCCGTTCTTCTCCACCAAACAGGAGGGCAGCGGCATCGGGCTCGCCCTCGTCTACCGCGTTGTGCAGGACCACGACGGTCAGATCGAGGTCCGGAGCCAGCCCGGCGGCGGGGCGACCTTCCTCCTAACCCTTCCGTCCACAGACGGCCCGGTGTAGCATCGGTTCTGTCATGGCCAAGGCCCGCGTCCTCATCGTCGACGATGAAAAGAGCATGCGGGATCTCCTTTCCATCACCTTGGAGAAGGAAGGCTACGACGTCTCGTCGGCCACGGGCGGGGAGCCGGCCATCGAGATGCTCCATCGTGATTCCGTGGACGTCGTCATCACGGATCTCAGAATGCCGAAGGTGGACGGACTGCAGGTCCTGCGGGCCGCCAAGGAGATCTCCCCCGACACCACGGTGATCATGATCACGGCGGTGGCGTCGACTGAGTCGGCGGTCGAGGCGATGAAGCTCGGGGCCTACGACTACATCACGAAGCCCTTCAAGCTCGACGAGGTCAACCTGATCGTCCGCAACGCGCTCGAGCGCAAGCGGCTGCGGGACGAAAACCTCTACCTCAGGCGCCAGCTCGAGACGCAGCACCGTTTTGAGAACATCATCGGCAAGAGCGGCCGGATCACCGAAGTCTTCGACACCATCCGGAAGATCGCGGACAGCCCGTCGACCGCGATGATCACCGGCGAGAGCGGCACGGGCAAGGAGCTGGTGGCCCGAGCCATTCACTTCAACAGCTTCCGACGCGACAAGCCCTTCGTGTCCGTCAATTGCGGCGCCATTCCCGAAGGGCTCATGGAGTCGGAGCTCTTCGGCCATGTCCGCGGGGCGTTCACGGGGGCCGTCTCCAACAAGGTCGGCCTCTTCACGGCCGCGGAGGCGGGTACCCTCTTCCTCGACGAGATCACGGAGATTCCCCCGCTTCTCCAGGTGAAGCTGCTTCGGGCGATTCAGCTACGCGAGATTCGACGCGTCGGCGATACCAAGGACATCAAGACGGACGTGCGCCTCATCGCCGCCTCCAACCGTGACCTCGAGGGCGCGGTGGAGGAAGGCATCCTCCGCGAGGATCTCTTCTACCGCCTGAACGTGATCCCCATCCAGCTCCCGCCGCTGCGCGATCGCCGCGAGGACATCCCGCTCCTCGTCGCCCATTTTCTCCAGAAGTTCGGCAAGGAGCTCGGCAAGGACGTGCGAGGAGTGACGCCGGACGCGATGTCGGTGCTCGAGCGCTATCATTGGCCGGGCAATATCAGGGAGCTCGAAAACGTGCTCGAGCGCGCCATCGTACTCGGCGCCGGAGAGATGCTCGGAGTCGACTCCCTGCCCGAGTCCGTGCGGCGCGAGCGGCCGGTGAAGGGGCTCGACAATGTCGACATCCCCGAGGACGGGCTCGACCTCGAGGCCACCCTGGACACCATCGAAGGCCGCTATCTGCAGCGGGCGCTCGATCGCACGGGCGGAGTGCAGACAAAGGCGGCCGAGCTGCTCAAGATGACGTTTCGCCAGTTTCGCTACAAGCTCCAGAAGCATCAGTCGATGCGCAAGGGGCACAGCGCCGACGCCTGACACTTTTGGGCTTCTCCGCTAACATCGGCCGTCAGCCAGACCGTACCAAACACCTTCGATCGTCTCCAGAGCTCAACCGTGAAAGTGTGTGTTTTCAGTAGTTTGAATTGGAGCCCCTATCGATCCTTGTCTCGGAACGCATGGCACCGAACGTGCTTCTCCCATCTGCCATGAAGGCAAGCTTCCATACCGGGCCAGTCACGGCCCATACCCAAACAAAGGGGACAAAAGCAATGATCAGCCTGTGGCATAAGAAGCGGAAGGTGCTGGGCAACCAGCGCGGCTTCACTCTCATCGAACTCATGATCGTGGTGGCCATCATCGGCATCCTGGCCGCCATCGCGATTCCTCTCTACGCCAACGTTCAGACCCGTGCCCGCATCGCGAAGGCACAGGCCGATACACGTACTCTTGGCTCCGCCATCAGCATCTACACGGCCCACATGGGCGCGCTGCCGACCGCGCTGACCGACCTCACCGGCCAGGTTACCAACGGCTTGAACCAGCTCGCGGGTCCCTTCATGGGCTCCGTCCCGGTACCGCCTCCGGGTGGTTCGCCCGCTTGGAGCACCTCATACACGTACACGCCGAACGCCGGGGCGGGGACGTTTACTGTCAGCGCGACCGGAGACGGCACGACAGTCACCGTACCGTAAGTAAGCACGCGCGCGCCTCTCGATACGAGGCACGCAGCGATAGACGGGGGGAGGCCAAGGCTCCCCCCGTTTTCGCTTAACTGGTCGAATCAGATCCCGAGCCCTCCTCACCCAGCGACGATCTTCGGCACTTCGATTGACAATCATTGTCAGGCAGCTATCGGCCAGCCCCGGACTCCAAAGGTCTGCCGAGTCATTATCAGCATCTAAATGGCTGAAAAGTAGCGCAATTCTCGGCAAGAAAGTCTTGGCACCGAGGATGCAACCCCCGTCTAAAGGAAAATCGCGCTCTTCTATGGGCTTTCTGTGGCCCACATATCGAACGGAGGAAGGACGATGACGATCTTCTGGAAAAAGAAAAGAAAGGTAGGGGGTAACCAGCGCGGCTTCACGCTCATCGAACTGATGATCGTGGTCGCCATCATCGGCATCCTGGCGGCCATCGCCATTCCTCTCTATGCCAATGTCCAGTCTCGCGCCCGCATCGCCAAGGCTCAGGCCGACGCGAGGACGGTGGCATCCGCCATCAGCCTGTACACGTCCCACATGGGCGCGCTGCCGACCGCACTGACCGACCTCACCGGCCAGGTTACCAACGGCTTGAACCAGACTGCGGGCCCCTTCATGGGCACCATTCCCGTACCACCTCCGGGCGGCTCGCCGGCTTGGGGTACCTCATATACCTACACGCCGAATGCGGGCGCCGGAACGTTCTCCGTCACCGCGACCGGAGACGGCACGACTATCACCGTGCCGTAGACGCCTCACGCTCTCAACGTCCAAGCACGAGGGAGGGGATGACACCCCTCCCTCGTTACCTATCCAGCTCCGTATCCTGGTCTTCCCGAGAAATCCCTCCTGTACACTGACGCTGTGTTGCCGCCCTTGTTCCTCGAGGGAGCCTGCTTCCTCTTCGGTCTCGTCATCGGCAGCTTTCTCAACGTGGTGATCGGGCGGCTTCCGGCAGGCCGCAGCCCAGTACGCCCGGGCTCGGCCTGCCTCGCGTGCGGGGCATCCATTCGCTGGTACGACAACGTGCCGGTGCTCTCGTGGCTGTGGCTCCGGGCCCGCTGCCGCAGCTGTGGCGCCCCAATCTCCTGGCGCTACCCGGCCGTGGAGTTGGCGACGGCGATCCTGTTCGGCCTGACCGCCCATCGGATCGGACCCGCGCTCGATCTCGCTCCGGCCCTCCTTCTGCTGGCGGCTCTCGTCGCCATCACGTTTATCGATCTCGACCACCAGCTCATTCCTGACGTGATTACGTTGCCCGGCATCATTGCCGGGGCTGCCCTCAGCATCGCCCTCCATCCGATACATTGGCTCGACACCGTGCTGGGCATCGTCGTCGGAGGAGGGCTCTTCCTCGTGATCATCGTGGCCAGCGGTGGCGGCATGGGCGGCGGCGACATGAAACTGGGAGCCATGATGGGTGCCTTCCTCGGTTGGAAGCTGGTCTTGCTGGCCATTCTTCTCGGGGTCTTTGCCGGAGGCGCGGTTGCCCTTGCCCTGCTCGCGACAGGAAGCAAGGGTCGCAAGGACCCCGTTCCCTTCGGACCGTTCCTGGCGCTGGGCGCTGTCCTGAGCCTCCTCTGGGGGAACGACCTTCTCGAATGGTATCTGGGTCGCTTCTTTGGCTAGATCGGGCTCGAGGGCATCGACGTCCACTGGCCCTATTCTTGCTCTCGCATTTTCCCCATGAACGCCACACGTTCGGCCGAGCGCATCGTGCGCTTCAATTCGAGTAGTGGACGAGGGCGCGGCGGCTTCAGCCTGGCCGAGCTAGCGGTCGTCATGGCCGTGATTGGAGCCGTTTGTGTGCTCTCCTTGCCGTTTTTCCTCAGCTATCATCAGTCGGCGCAGGTTCGCGCGGCAGCTTCCGACGTCGCCGCGCAACTCAATCTCGGCCGGCAGATGGCCATCCGGCGTAACCAGAGCGTCTGCGTGAGCATCGGAATCAGTGCACCGCAGTATCGTCAGGGCACCTGCGCGGGCGCGGCTCTGCTGGGCGCAACCACCGACGCCGCGGGCAATGGGGTCGCGCACAGCGGCGTTACGCTGACGACGACCGCCAACCCTATCTTCAGCAACCTCGGTGCCGCGGCGCCGGCCGCGACCATCACCGTTACCCACGGCAGCCGTAGTCTGAAGGTCACCGTGTCGGCCTCGGGCCGCATCACCGTCGGCCCCTGACGTCTGATGCTGCTCGAGGTCATTGCCGCTATCGCAGTGGTGGCCCTGGGCCTCACCGCCTTCTCGTCGGGGATTCCCGTCGCGGCCATGGCGGTGAGCGAGGGCGCACAGCTCTCCACGGCCACCTTCCTCGCAGCCGCACGAATGGAAGAGGTTCGCGGGGCCGGGTGGCGAGCCGGATCAGTCCTCGGTGACCTCACTTTCCCCGATGAACCCGCCCTGCCAGACCCCTATGCGCGCTATGCGCGCCGGGTCCGGATGGTGGTATGCGACGTGCCTCCGGGATGTGGCGCCGTCATCTCTCCTTTCCTGCGTCAGATCACCGTGACTGTGGCGTACCGGCCTATCACGGCGTTGGGCGTCGCGACCGACAGCAAGACCGTCTCCCTCACGACCCTCACTGCCCAGCGATGAGCCGTTCGTGCGCCTGATCGAGAGCGACGAGCGGGGCGCCGCGCTGCCCCTGGCCGCTATCACGCTGGCCCTCCTTGCCTCCCTGCTCATCAGCTTGGCCACGATGTCGGCGACGGAGCCGATCATCGCATCCAACCAGCTCCTTTCCGCGCAGGCCCACGCGCTGGCCGAAGCGGGTCTCGAGCGCGCGCTGTGGGCCGTTCAGCGCCCCGACGCCCCTGACGGATTGCCCTACCCTCTACCGAACACGGTGCCCGCACCCTACGACGGAAGCCGTCTCATCGCTCTTACCGCCGACGGGATCGTGGCAGGCGGGTTTCGTCTCACCGTGAGCCCGGGCGCCGCTCCGAATGAGCGCCAGGTCCTGTCCGTCGGTTGGGTGCCGACGGACAATGGTGGTGATCTGCGCCCCAAGGGCCAGCGCCGCGTCACCGCCACCCTGTGGCGTGTGCGGGTACCCGCGGAAGTCGCTCCCTGCGCGCTCTGCGCGATCGGCGATCTGGCGCTCGACCCGGCAGTGACCGTCGATTCGCGGGCCGATCTGCGCTGCGGCGGCAAATGGGGCGCATGGTCGAGTGGCACGGCCAGCCTGGCGCCCGGAGCCCAGATTCTGGGTCCCGACGGCAACGGCGTGCCGAATGAAGCCGGTGACTACCAGCAGGGACAGCCGGCGGGGACGGCGACCGCGTGGAGCTTCGAAGCCGCCGACCTCCTCGCCCTCAAGCGACTGGCCCGAGCGCGCGGCACCTACTATCAAGGCGCAGTCGTCTTCGACTCCTCCCATCCCGCTCCCGATGGCCTGGTTTTCGTCGACACCTCAACCGGCGGGCCCGTCACAGGCTCGACTCCTACCGACGAGATGGCCCGTGTGGAGATTCGGGGCGGAGCCTTCAAGGGCTGGCTCGTGGTCGCGGGCGCCCTGGAGGTTTCTGGCGACGCTCGTATACGTGGATTGGCCTATGCGCTGGATGGATTCACCTACCGCGGCGAAGCCCCCGGCGGTATCGAGGGCCAAGTTGTCGCAGCGGGCCTCCGAGGCGGCGGCGTGAGCCTCTCCAGGACGGGCAGCGGCACCGCTTTGAGGTTTGACTGCGCTGCGGCCCGAGACGGCGACGGTACGGTACCAGCCGGCTGGAGGATAAAGGCCGGCTCCTATCGGACCGACCCAGGCCCATAAAAACCCCACGGAGGGTGTGCCTCACGGAGGTGACCCCCCTATCTCGTAGCGTCAAAGTGTTGACACTAACCTCTGGCCATCGTTATAAGGTACTAGGTGCGTCGGTGATTTTTACTGGCGGGCAGCCAACCCGCAGATCGGGAGCCGACAATGGGCAGGTTCGGAATGGGAAGAAAGCCTTCGACGTTTGGACTCGATATCGGGTCCAGTTCCGTCAAGGTCATCGAGCTTACCGAGGGTAAGGACGCGTGGGGGCTGACCGCCTTCGCCCAGGTTCCCCTGCCGCACGATGTGATCAGCGAAGGAAGCATCAAGGAGCCGGGGCTCGTCAGCGACGCCGTGAGGGAGTGCGTGCAGAAGGCCGGCATCAAGGCCACCGCCGCGGTCATCTCCGTCTCAGGCCGCGAAGCCATCATGAAACGGGTCCCTCTGCCCAAGGTCACGGCCAAAGAGCTCGCCGACGCCATCAGCCTCGAAGCGGAACACCACATTCCCTTCGCCGTCGACGATGTCTTTCTCGACTACCAGGTGGTCGGGGAGTCGTCCAACTCCATGTCCGTTGTGCTGGTCGCGGTCAAGAAGGTCAAAATCCTCGAGTACGTCGCCGTCGTGGAGCAGGCAGGGCTCGAGGCTCTCGTGGTGGATCTCGACGCCTTCGCCATCCAGAACCAGTATGAGCTGAACCATCCCGAGTCCTCGGAAGAGGCGGTGGCGCTGATCGATATCGGGGCCAGCGTGATGAAGACCAATGTGATCCGCGACGGCGCCTCCATCTTTGCCCGCGACGTTCCATTCGGAGGGCACCACTACACTCAGGCCATTGCCCAGCGTCTCGACATCTCCTTCGAGAAGGCTGAAGCGGCCAAGCAGGGCCAGGACGTCGGCGTCTCGTGGGACGATCTCGTGCCCGCCCTCGAGGCGGTGTCACGCGATCTCTCCCTCGAGGTGCAGCGCACCTTCGACTACTTCGCCTCGACGGCGGAATCGGAGCGCATCGGTCGCATCGTGCTGTCGGGTGGCTGCGCGCACCTGGCGGGGATCGACGAGTTCCTCTCCTCCTCGTGGGGCGTGCCGGTGGAGATCGCCCGGCCGCTCGAGCGCGTGGGACACGAGGCCGGTAAGTTCTCGGCCGAAGACCTCGAGCAGGCGGGCCCGCTGCTCGCCGTCGGCGTGGGGCTCGGGCTGCGTCGGGCCGGGGACAAGAACGTATGATCCGCATCAACCTCGCGCCACCGTCGGCCAAGAAGGCCTTCGCCGTTCCCGATTTCAACCTGGGCATGCTCTTCGGCGTGGCCGTCCTGGGCCTGCTGCTCATCGTAGGCGGATATTGGTGGATCCTCTCGGCCGAGATCAGGCGGCTGAACACTGAGATCGCCGAGAACAAGAAGCAGGCGGACCAGCTCAAGGTCGTCATTGCCGAGGGCCAGCGCTTTCGGCGCGACAAGGAAGCGCTCGAGCGGCGCGTCACTGCCATCGATGTCGTGGCCCGTCAGGCCACGCGGCCGGTGTACCTCCTCGACGCCGTCGCCGACCAACTGCCCAAGGATCTCTGGCTGACCCGCATGGAAGAGAAGGGTACGCAGCTGAAATTCGCCGGCAGCACCTACAGTGCCACCTCCCTCTCCGACTTCATGTCCAACCTCAAGGCCAGCGGCAAGTTCAGGGACGTGGACATCGTCGACGCCAAGCAGGACCTCACCAAATCCCCACGCATGATCACCTTCGAGGTGGTCGCGCGGTTCGAGCCCTGATCGTGGGCGTCTTCGATCCGATCATCAACGCACCTCCTCAGCAAAAGATGATCGGCGGCATCATGGTGCTCGTCATCGTGGGGGCGCTCGGATACTTCTTCCTCATCTCCGGGGCACGAGCGGAACGAGACACCCTGTTTCAGGAGAACGAGGTACGGCGCGCCGAGGTGCTGAAGGCCAAAGCCGACGAGGCCAATCTGCGGCCTTTCCGGGCCATGGCCGAGGCCCTTCGCAAGCGACTCGACGCGGCCAAGGAGCGCCTGCCCCAGGAGCGCGAGATCCCGCAGGTCTATCGGCAGGTTTCGGATCTCGCCTCCCAATCCGGCCTCGACGTTGCCCTCTTCCAGCCCAAGCCGGCCGAGGACCGCGACGTGCTGACCGAGGTGCCGATCGCCGTTACGGCCCAGGGCACCTATCATCAGATGGGGGCGTTCCTGCAGCGAGTGGGACAGATGCCTCGCATCGTGTCGCTTGGAGACTTCCGGATGCTCGGCATAGATCGGGGACCCGGCACTGTCCGCGCTGACCTGACCCTGGCGACCTTTGTCTTCAGGCCCGAGGGCGCGCCGCCGCCCCCGGCCAAGCCCGGCAGGCCCGGCGCACCTGCGCCTCCCGCTCCCCCGCCGCCAGCCACGCCGGCTCCCGGGGGAGCGACCCGATGAGGCTGCTCCCGCTCACGCTCCTGCGACACTTGGGGGCGCTTACCGCGGCGGCATCGCTCGGTGGCTGCGGTGGAGCCGAGCCTCCCACGGCTCCGCCCAAGCCGCCGACCCCGGTCACCACGCCCGCGGCGCCGGCGGCGCCGGGAGCCACCGCGGTGCGGCCCCAGGATCCTGGAGCGGGCCGAGCGCTTCCACCCATGGCGTACGACATCAAGGGCCGGCGTGACCCGTTCGCGCCGGTATCGCTGGCTGCTGAGGCCAAGGGCGTCAACGTGACTGCGGCCAAGCTGGTAGGCATCGTGCGCGCCCCCCAGGGAAACCTGGCTCTCGTCGAAGGACCTGATGGCGTCGGGTACATCCTCAAGAGCGGAGACGGCCTCGGCAATGGACGGGTGACTGGCATCACGGCCACGACAGTGACGTTCGCGGTCGCGGCTCAACCGGGACAGGCCACGACGGTGACCTTGCGCCTGGTCATGGAATGACATGCGGATCGAGATCCGCGGAAGGGGTGATAGCCGGATGAAGCCCTTGGCACCGATCGTCGGATTGCTGCTGCTCCTGGCCTCTATCACTGCGAGCGTCGGAACCGCGCAGGTGCCGGACACGGCCGTTCAGGTGTCCTCGGTGAGCGTGGACCGAATGGCCGACGGCGTTGCCGTGCGGATCAAGACCAGCGGTCCGGCGAAGTTCCAGTCGAGCTACATCGACTCTCCACACCGTCTCGTCATCGACCTGCCGGGCACGACCTATACCTGGAACAAGCCCCCCCTCAAGTCCGACGCGGAGCCTGTGCGGGAGGTGCGCGCCAGCCAGTTCAGAGCCGGCATCACGCGGATCGTCGTGGAGTTGACTCGCAAGGTCGGATATCGCATCGACGAGGGGCCCGATGGGCTCTCCGTCGTCCTGGAGCCGGCCGGGACCGCCCAGATCGACAAGCCGGCCCAGAAGGTGGTCCAGGCCAAGGCCAAGCCTCTGGCGCCGGCCTTGGCGCTGGACGCTCCCGCAGTCCCGAGGGTCTCGCAACCGCGCATGGAAGCGCAGGCGCCCGGTCTTGCGAAGGCGGAGCCGGTGGCCACGCAGCAGGCCATGGCTACGGTGACTCTGACGCCGCTCACGACCTCCGAACCTGAGCCGGCGCCCGCGCCGTTGAGGATCGCCCAGGCTCCGGCACCCGGCCCGGCGCCCGCGCCCGGACCGGCGCCCGCACCGGGCCCCAGGCCTGCAACCCCGCCGCCCCCGCCACCTCCGCCGCCGCCCGCGCCCGGCCCGCCGCCGATGCCGAGCGGGCGAGCGCCAGGGGAGTCGAGGCTCATCTCGCTCGACTTCAAGGACGCCGATATCGTCAATCTGCTACGTATCCTCTCCGCGGAGAGCGGACGGAATATCGTGGTCGGCGACGACGTCAAGGGCAAGGTGTCCGTTTCTCTCCACAATGTCACCTGGGAGCAGGCGCTCGACACCATTCTCGAGGCACGCGGCCTCCAGCGGCTTGACCGCAACGGGATCATCCGGGTCGTCTCCACCGATCAGCTGACCAAGGAACGGGAGGCCCAGGCCCGGGTGCAGGATGCCCTCGTCAAAGCGGAGACGGATGCCCGCACTCGGAAGGCTGACGCCGAGTTCAAGGAAGCCGAGGCAACTACCAAGAAATTCCAGTCCGACGCCTCCATCGCGGAAGCCAAGGCGCGCGGCCCCCTCAAGGAGGAAACCGTCCGCCTCTCCTATGCTGACCCTGAGCTCGTGGCCAGGACGCTCCAGGGCATCCTGGGCATACCACCTTCCGGTAGCGTGCCGGTATCAGGGACGCCGATAATCAGCAGCGTCCCGATGAATCCTACCGTCGTGGGAGAGTCTCCGCCTAACCCGGCCCTCGGCAGGCTGCCCGAGCCCGGTATCCCGTACCCACCGGCGGTCCAGACCCCGTGGGGCCAGCAGGTCGTGTCCGTGAGCCAGGACGTGCTCGCCAAGGGCATCACCATCCAGGCATACAAGCCGACCAATAGCATCTTCATCCGTCACTACGAAGCTGACATCGAGCGAATCAAGAAGCTCATCCGCGAGCGCTTCGACGTGCCGCTGCCTCAGGTGAAGATCGAGGCGCGGATGGAAATTCTCGACCGCAGCGCCTACGAGGGCATCGGCGTCCAGTGGGGCGGCGCGGGGGCGGGGAACATCAACAACCACACCACGATCGTCGGCCAGGGCTTCCAGACCGTGACGACCAAGAATGGATTCAGCGTGCCGGCGGGCGCGGGCATCGTGCTTCCGGACGGCACCGTGGTCAATACGGGCGGGATCGCCCCCCAGTTCACGCCGAACAACCCCAACCTGACCCTCACCAACCTCTTGCCGGTGTCGGCAACCACTGGCCTCCCGCTCGGCGGCAATGTGGTCAACCTGCCCTTTGCCGCACTGCCGGGCGCGGCAGCTCAGGGCGCGCCTGCCGGCGGCATCGCCTTTGGGTTCGTGTCGGGTAGCTACAACATCAATCTTGCCCTGCAGGCGCTCGCCGCCCAAGGCAAGGCGCGCACGCTCGCCCGCCCGGAGATCGTCACCGTGGAGAACTCCAAAGCCTCGATCTCCCTCGGCGAAGAAATCCCCTACGCGACGGTGAGCTCGGCAGGAACCCAGATCCAGTTCAAGGAGGCAGTGCTCAAGCTCGATGTCCTGCCCACCGTGGTCCGGGAGCAGATCGGTCCCAACGTCGTCACCAAGATCAAGATGGTCGTCCTCGTGGAGAACAACTCCCGCGGGGATAACGTCGCGCTGGGCGTAGGCATAAGCGTGCCGATCATCAACAAGCGTAAGGCGGAGACCCAGGTCCTGATCAAAGACGGCGACCGCCTCGTCATCGGCGGCGTCACCCAGGGGTTGGCGACCGCGAACGTGCGCAAGGTGCCGATCTTCGGCGATATCCCCGTCATCGGCTGGCTCTTCAAGCAGAAGGAGAACAGCGAGACCGGCCGCGAGCTCGTCGTCTTCGTCACCCCGTCCCTCGTCATCGGACAGGGAGGCGCGGGCATCGGCTTGACTCCGGTTGCCCCCCGGTAGTACGGTCCGGTGTGGCATTTCGCTTCCTCACAGCCGGCGAGTCCCACGGCGAGGCCCTCACTGCCGTCATAGACGGTGTGCCCGCCGGTCTTCCTCTGACCGAAGAGCAGCTCAACGAGGACCTTGGGCGCCGGCAGCGTGGCTACGGCCGCGGCGGGCGCATGAAAATCGAGCGGGACCAGGCCCATATTTCCTCCGGCGTCCGCTGGGGTATGACGCTCGGCAGTCCCATCACCCTCACCATACAGAACCGGGACTGGGAGAACTGGAAGCACACCATGTCTGTGGACGAGCCGCCGTCGGGGACGCCGGCCAAGGCGGTGACGCGGCCGCGCCCGGGGCATGCGGACCTGGCTGGGGCCATGAAGTACGGGCATCGCGATATCCGCAATGTCCTCGAGCGCTCGAGCGCACGCGAGACCACGGCGCGCGTGGCCGTGGGGGGAGTGGCCAAGCGCCTCCTTGGTGAGTTCGGCATCACCATCCTGAGTCACGTGACGGAGATCGGCGGCGTGCGCATCGGATCGCTGGAAACGCCGTGGGACGAGATCCGGACGCGCGCGGAAGCATCCGAAGTCCGCTGCGCTGACCCCGCGACCGAGCGCGCCATGATCGAGGCCATCGATCAGGCGAAGGCGGCCGGCGATACGCTGGGTGGCGTCTTCGAGGTGGTGGCCCTCAACTGCCCCGTCGGTTTGGGCTCGTATGTGCAGTGGGACCGCAAGCTCGACGGCCGGCTCGCCCGAGCCTTCTGCTCCATTCACGCCATCAAAGGCGCCGAGATCGGCATGGGCTTCGAGGCCGCGCGGCGACCCGGCTCCCAGGTCCACGACGAGATCCTGTTCGACGCCGCCGGCGGCTTCGACCGGCGCTCCAATAGCGCGGGCGGCCTCGAGGGCGGGGTGACCAACGGCCAGCCCGTCATCGTGCGGGCCGCCATGAAGCCGATCTCGACGCTGCGCAAGCCCCTCCGCTCCGTGGATGTGGCGACCAAGGAGGCGGTGGAAGCCGTGGTCGAACGCAGCGACGTCTGCGCGGTGCCCGCCGCGGGAGTGGTGGGCGAGGCCATGATGGCGCTGGTGCTGGCCGAGGCCTTCCTCGAGAAGTTCGCGGGCGACAGCGTCGAGGAGATCCGGCGAAACTATCAGGGCTACCTCGACTACCTGAAGAGCTGGTAGCGTTCCCTCGGCACGCCCATGATCGACATCCCCGTCCGCCTCGGCCCGCGCTCGTACCGGATTCTTGTCGGCGCCGGTATTCTCGCGGGCGTCGGAGCCGAGCTCGCCCGTCTCAAGGTCGGCGGCAAGGTCGCCCTCGTCACCGATCCGACTATCTTGTCGCTTCACGGCGCTGCGGTGTCGCGGAGCCTTGCCGAGGCGGGATTCGATGTCACTCCGGTGCTGCTGCCCGAGGGCGAGCGGGCCAAGACGCTCGAGGTGGCCGCTTCGACCTGGGACCGCTTTCTCGAGGCCGGTCTCGACCGCGGCTCCACGGTGGTGGCGCTGGGAGGCGGCGCGGTCGGCGATCTGGCGGGCTTCGCGGCGGCCACGTACATGCGCGGCGTCAATTTCGTCCAGATGCCCACGACGCTCCTCGCTCAGGTGGACGCGTCCATCGGCGGGAAGACGGCCATCGATCACGCCCGCGCCAAGAACCTGATCGGAGCCTTCCACCAGCCGCGCCTCGTCATCTCGGACACCGCCATGCTCCTCACCCTCCCGGAGCGCGAGTATCGCTCGGGGATGGCCGAGGTCATCAAGCACGGCATCGTGCTCGACGCCGCCTACTTCGCCGACGTGGAGGGCGCCGCCCCCGCCCTGCGGGCGAGGGAACCCGCCGCGCTCGAGCGCATCGTCGCGGGCTCGTGCCGCCTCAAGGCCTCCGTGGTCGAGCGTGACGAGCAGGAAGCCGAGCTCCGGCACGTCCTCAACTATGGTCACACGATCGGCCACGCCATCGAGGCCATCACCGGGTATCGTCGCTTCGCTCACGGCGAGGCCGTCTCCCTCGGCATCGCCGCCGAAGCCGGCATCGCCGAACGTCTCGGCCTGGCCACACCGGGCCTGCGCGCGCGTCAACTCGCGGCCCTCGACGCTCTGGGCCTGCCCGTGTGCGGTGTGGGCGAGCCTCCCGAGCGCGTGATCGAAGCGCTGAGCCGAGACAAGAAAGCCAAAGACGGGCGTGTACCCTTTATCCTCGCTCCCGAGATCGGCGCCTTCCGTCTCGTCTATGACGTGCCCCGGGCGACCATCCTGGAAGCCGTGGCCGATCTCGGCTGACGCGCCTCCGGGAAGGCATCCGAATCGGTATCTCCGAGGGCGGCAAGAGGCAGCACGCATTGACTCCGGGGGGTTCGGCGCTTATAAAGGAAGCGCATGGCGAACCCGATACCCCAGGGTGGCCGGGCGGCAATCGCCGAGGATCCCGTGGCGGCGGCCGCCATCAGGCGATACGAGGAGCGCCTCATGCGGGATCCTACCTCCTTGGCTTTCGCCCCGCTGGCCGACGCCTATCGCAAGGTCGGGCGTACGCGTGAGGCCATCAATCTGTGCCGGGAGGGGCTGGCCCGCTTCCAGCACTACACGACGGCGCGTCTGATCCTGGCCAAGGCGCACCTGGACGACGGCAATCCTGAGGCGGCGCTGGCCGAGCTTGGAGTCATCCTGCAGGCGAGCCCGCGGGATGTGCAGGCGCATCGCATGGCCGCGGAGGTCCATCGCAAGGCGGGCCGCTGGGAGGAGGCGCGGCAGCACCTCGAGCGCGTGGTCAAGCTCGACGCCGCAGATCGCGAGTCGCGCCTGCTCCTGGAGGCGCTCGGAGCGGAAGGACGCGCGGACGCGGGCTCCCCCCTCAGTCGGGTGCTGGCCGACGATACGTTCGTCACCGCGAGCATGGGTGCGCTCTGCCTCGAGCAGGGGCTCACCGACGATGCGGCACTGATCTTTCTTCGCCTGAGCAGGAAGAACCCGGGTGACATGCAGGCCCGCGCGCGACTCGAAGAGGCGCTCAAGGCCAAGACCCAGAAACGAAAGGGATCATAACCCCATGCAGGTGTCCACGGCGGAATTCAAGAAGGGACTGAAGATCCAGTTCGACGGGCAGCCGTACACCATCGTCGACTTCCAGCACGTCAAGCCCGGCAAGGGCGGCGCCTTCGTGCGGACCAAGCTCAAGCACATGCGGCAGGGGCGCGTGATCGACAATACGTTCCGCGCGGGTGAGAAGGTCGAGCTCGTCGACTTCGAGGAGAAGCACATGCAGTACCTGTACAGGGACGACCGCTACAACTTCATGGACACGGAGACCTACGACCAGATCTCGCTCTCCGCGGACGAGGTCGGTGACGCCCGCGACTTCCTCAAGGAGAATACCGAGGTCGACATCCTCTTCATCGATGGCAGCCCCGTGACCGTCGAGCTGCCGAACTTCCTCGAGCTCCAGATCGTCAAGACCGATCCGGGCATTCGCGGCGACACGGCGTCCGGTGGCAACAAGCCGGCCACGCTCGAAACGGGAGCGGTGATCCAGGTCCCGCTCTTCCTCAACGAGGGGGACATCGTGAAGGTCGACACGCGCAGCTGGGACTATCTGGGCCGCGTCGCGGCGGCGGGCTAGGCCCGTGGCCGGCAAGGCGCGGGCGGCCCGCCGCGCGGCGGGACCACAGTGGACGCCCGAACAGGTCGTGGAGCTGGCCGTGGCCCACGATCTGGCCGAGCTCGAGATCGAGAGCATGGGCCTGCGCGTACGGGTGGTCCGCGGCCATGCACCGGTGACCGTGGCCGCCCCTCCCGCCGCCGTGCCGGCCAGCCTCTCCCAACCCGAAGCGGCGGGGCAGGCGGCCGAGCTGGTGCCCGGCGGGATCATCATCGAGGCGCCAATGGTCGGCACCTTCTACCGGGCCACCAACCCCGAGGCGACGCCGTTCGTGAGCGAAGGCGACACGGTGAAAGAGGGGCAGACTCTCTGCATCATCGAGGCGATGAAGCTCATGAACGAGATCGAGTCGAAGGTGGCCGGACGCGTGGTCAAGATCCTCGTCGAGAACGCCCAGCCGGTGGAGTTCGGCCAGCCCTTGTTTCTCGTGGAGCCGCGCCGGTAGCCGGGTAGCGCCCAATGTTCCACAAGATCCTCATCGCCAATCGCGGCGAGATTGCCCTGCGCGTGCTCCGCACCTGCCGAGAGATGGGTATTCGCACCGTGGTCGCCCACTCCCAGGCCGACACCGGCTCGCTGCCCGTGCGCCTGGCCGACGAGTCGATCTGCATCGGCCCCCCCGAGCCGCGTCAGAGCTATCTCAATATTCCGAGCATCATCTCGGCGGCATCGATCACGGACAGCGAGGCGATCCACCCCGGCTACGGATTGCTCTCCGAGAACGCCGCCTTCGCGGAGATCTGCCGCGCCTGCGGCATCGCCTTCATCGGCCCCGCGCCGGAGGCCATCCGGCTGATGGGCGACAAGGCCCAGGCGCGCGCCATGGCCAAACAGGCGGGGGCGCCCGTGGTACCGGGTAGCGAAGGGCCGCTCGAAGGCGTGGACGAAGCGCAGGAGCTGGCCGACGCCATCGGCTATCCCGTGATCGTGAAGGCGGCCGCGGGCGGGGGCGGGCGGGGCATGCGCATCGTCCGCGCCCGCGCCATGCTCGCCCAGGCCTTCGCCACCTGCCAGGCCGAGGCCGCCCAGGCCTTCGGCTCCTCCGAGCTGTACCTGGAGAAGTTCGTGGAGGAAGCGCGCCACGTCGAGGTGCAGGTGCTGGGCGACCGGAACGGCATCCGGGTGCACCTGGGTGAGCGCGATTGCACGGTGCAGCGGCGTCACCAGAAGCTCCTCGAGGAGAGTCCGGCCTGCGCCATCTCCGACGAGACGCGCGCGGGTCTCTACAAGGCGGCCCTCACCGTGGCCAACGCCGTCAACTACGTGTCGGCGGGCACCGTCGAATTCCTCGTGGCCGGCGACGGCAGCTTCTACTTCATGGAGATGAACACGCGCATCCAGGTGGAGCATCCCGTGACCGAGATGCTCACGGGCATCGACATCGTCCGCGAGCAGGTACGGATCGCCTCCGGCGAGCCCCTCGGCTACAAGCAGAAGGAGGTGGAGTTTCGCGGGCACGCCATCGAATGCCGGGTCAATGCCGAGGATCCGGAGCACTTCGTTCCCTCCCCCGGCACGGTGACGGCGTGGCTGCCCCCCGGTGGGCCCGGGGTGCGGGTGGACAGCCACATGATGCCGGGAGCGGTGGTGACGCCCCACTACGATTCCCTCATCGCCAAGATCATCGTCCACGGCCGCGACCGCACCGAGGCGATCTCCCGCATGTACCGGGCGCTCACGGAAACGGTGGTGGAAGGGGTAAAGACAACCATCCCCTATCATCTGAAGCTCCTCGCGGATCCCGCCTTCCTCTCCGGAGATCACACGCTGCCCCGCCTCGAAGCGGGTCCCTGACCGCCACGGCGTTGCGCGCGGCGGCTCTTCCCACGCCGCTCTACGTCATCCTCGACCGGGGCGCCGCCGGAGGGCGCGGGTTGCCGGAGCTTCTGGACGCGGTGCTCGCGGGGGGTTGCCGCGTGGTGCAGCTCCGGGAGAAGAGCCTCCCTCCCGTGGAGCTCCACTCGCTCGCGGAGGCGCTCAGACGCCGCTGCCGCGAAGCCGGTTGCCTCTTCATCGTGAATGACCGCGTGGATCTGGCGCTGGCCGTCGAGGCGGACGGCGTCCACGTGGGCCAGGACGACCTGCCGGCCCGCGAGGTCCGGCGGCTCTTGCGCCCGGGCATGCTCCTCGGCGTCTCGACCCACGACGAAGACCAGGCCCGCCGCGCCCGGGATGACGGCGCGGACTACATCGCGGTGGGCAGCATGTTCCCCACCGGATCGAAGCCGGGCTTCCAGCTCGTGGGACCCGAGCTCCTGAGGCGCGTGCGCCCGGACATCGCGGTGCCGCTGGTCGCCATCGGAGGCATCACCGTGGACAATGTCGCGGAGGTCATTCGCGCAGGCGCCGACGCGGTCGCCGTCATCTCGGCGGTGTGCGCCGCGTCCGATCCCGCCGCGGCCGCGCGGAGCTTCATCGACCGGATCCGCGGAGCCGGCGAGGGCCCCACCCGGTGAGCGGCGCACGCCGGCGAATGCTCGCGATCGCTCTCGGCTGTCTCGTGTTCGGCGCCGCCGTGGTCACCTTCTGGCCCGGCGTTACCGGCGACTTCCTGAACTGGGACGATCGGGACAATGTGGTCAACAATGCCGGCGTCCACGGCCTCGGCCGCGCCCAGCTCACCTGGATGTGGACGGGGGCGGTCCTCGGTCACTACATCCCGCTGACCTGGATGAGCTTCGGCCTCAACTACGTGCTGGGCGGACTCAAACCGTGGGGCTATCACGTCCTGAACCTGCTCCTGCACGGCGCCAATGCCGTGCTGTTCTACCTGATCGCGCGGCGGCTCATCGCCCTCGCCCGCCCCGGCGGCGCCGAGCTCGGCCCCTGGGCCCTCTCCCTCGGCGCTACCTGCTCGGCTCTGCTCTTCGCCGTGCACCCGCTGCGCGTCGAGTCCGTGGTCTGGATCACGGAGCGCAAGGACGTCTTGTGCGGGCTCTTCTTTCTCGGCGCCGTGTGGGCATATCTCAAGGCCGTGGAACACCCCACGATCGACCGGCGCTGGCAGATCGTCTCGCTCGTGTCCTTCGGGGCGGCCCTGCTCGCCAAGGCGGCGGCCATGCCCCTGCCCGCCATTCTCGTCCTGCTCGACGTGTATCCGTTGCGCCGGGCGCGCGGGGCGGGGGGCGGGCTGCGGGTCATCGCCGAGAAGATTCCGTGGGGGATTCTCTCGGTGGCGGGGGCAGCGGTGGCCCTGCGCGCCGTGTACGGGGGCACGGCCGTCACCGAGTACACCCGCTATGGAGTGGGCGCGCGCCTCGCCATGACCGTCTACACCTTCGTGTTCTACCCCGCCCGCTGGTTCTGGCCGGTGGAGCTCCTGCCGCTCTACGAGCTGCCCCAGGAAATCCGATTCTGGGCGCCGCGCTTCCTCGTGCCCGCGCTGGCCTTCGTGGCGGTGACGGCTGCGCTGGTGGCGCTCAGACGGCGCTGGCCGGCCGGGCTCGCCGCCTGGATGGCCTCCATACTCATGCTCCTCCCCATCAGCGGAGCCGTGCATTCCGGGCATCAGCTCGCTCATGACCGCTACAGCTACCTCTCGAGCCTGGGCCTCGCCCTTCTTTTCGGCGGCGGATTGACCTGGCTGCTCGACGCCCGCGCACGAGGACGGGTGAGTCCCCTCATCGCTCGAAGCGTGGCGGGGGGAGCAGCCCTCGTGGTGCTCGTGCTGGCCCTCGGCGCGTGGGACCAGTCCAAGGTGTGGCAAGACTCGGAGACCCTCTGGCGCTGGGCCACCGGCATCGACTCCCAGTGCTCTATCTGCTGGAACAACCTCGGCACCTCCCTCACCGATCAGAAGCGCCACGCCGAGGCCGAGGCCGCCTATCGTCGGGCCCTGTCGCTCAGGCCCAATCGGGCGTCGGTCGTCAACAACGTCGCGACCGCGCTCTACGGCCAGCAGAAGTACGCCGAGGCCGAGGAGATG
>Ga0137375_10001475_pt1 | contig 27341 bp, 28 predicted proteins | sample SagtaG_24_FD_104936 | JGI IMG/M metagenome (GOLD analysis project Ga0137375, IMG submission 104936) | Vadose zone soil microbial communities from Sagehorn Ranch, Mendocino, California, USA - Sage1_R_113_16 metaG | ecosystem: Environmental > Terrestrial > Soil > Vadose zone | place: USA... | reverse complement strand
GCTTCAATTGGGCCACGCGCGTCCGCGCGTGGAAACTTTATGAGCCAACGACCTCACCATCAGCATCCCAAACGCTTCAATTGGGCCACGCGCGTCCGCGCGTGGAAACAGCACCGGAATTAACTCCTTCTCCTCCCGCAGTTGCATGTGCTTTTGCGAGCACCAACCTATTATACCCCAGCACTCGGTCTTTGACTCCGGAATTTGCAACGTTGGGTTCAAGTTAACTCCCCGTCTAAGAGTGGGATAAAGTGAATTCGAGCGATCCCGGTTGTTGGGGTCATCGGTGAACCGCTCGCGCCACTTTTTGGACAGCATCGTCCGTTGGAATGATCTCCGAGACGATACAGGTCAAACAATCACCGTGCGGCGCTCCAGTCTTTCCTTCTTCATTGCTTTCCCTACTGTCACAATGCTCTGACGACCGCGACCGTCGGCCGGCCCAATGTCTATCAGCATTACCTGATCTTCGCGGTGATCGATGATCTCGCTGAGATCGGCAATAAGCATTATACGGCTTGAGGCTGAGAGGTCGCAGCAAAAGACTGAGTACTGAAGGGGCTCTCCGTATCCAAGCATGATCTTATGTACCAGCCGCAGCCGTTTAGGATGACAGATGTCGTAACTGACTATATATCGGGTCGGCATCGTGAGAATAGACAGCGGGCATGATGCCCGCGCCCCCAGTTATCTCGTGCAGAACGGTTCGTAGCCCGGTATCTCACCTGAGAGAAAACGCGCCAGCAATCTCGCCTGTATCTCGAACACGCGACGATAACTAACTGAATAACCGAAGCGCGGGTGGATGACTTCCGTATCCAGTCGGCGTTCATAGGCTTCGAGCAGGCGCTTACGTGCGTCAGACTTTAGCGCGACCGCGCCCGCGCGGGAGATGAAATCCGAGGGCCGCACCTCGCCATTATTTATCACGCCGATGGCGACTGAATCGGCAATCAAAGGTCGGAACTCCTCAATCAGATCGAGCGCTAATGCCGGACGACCGTAACGCGGCTGATGATAGAACCCGAGATACGGATCGAATCCAATTCGCACCAACGTTACGACCATATCTTTCGTCAGCATTGCGTAAAGGAACGAGAGCAGCGCATTAACCGGATCGCGCGGCGGCCGGCGATTGCGCGACGCAAAATCAAATCGCGTCGTCCCATCTCCATTCGTCTTAAGCATGCGGCTGAAGTTCGCGAAGTAATCGCGAGCGGCAAGCCCCTCAATGCCGAGTAATAGATTCAGACCTTCCGCTCGCTCAGCTCTTCGGCGTTGTTCGGCCAGACGATGGATTACATTATCGCGAAGCTCTCGGGCATTACGACGCAATAGGGTGCGCGAATTGCGAATCTTGCCAGAGACAAAGGCACGAGCCAGATACAGGCAAATTCTACTGTTAGCGGCGGATTGAAACTGACGCCGCCTCAATTCAATGTTCTTATGTGGCGGCGGAGTGGTAATCGCGGCAAGCCAGCCGCCATAGGAAAGATGGAGGATAGTGACGTCCCGTGCGGCCAGCTCGCGGAGTGCCTGGGCCGACAGCTGTACCGCTCCAAACAGACTTACCTGCGATACCTCACGGAGACGCACCGTGTTGACGACTTCTTTCCGATTGCGAATTTCCAGAACATCGCCTTTGAGCCCAACGCTGTGACCCTGGCCCTGAACGTAGAGTGCGAGCTTGTCATCACGAGCGACTGCCAAGCCTCGTGGTGGCTGTTCAGTTTCACCAGCGGATTCAAAGCCTGGCAGTGATGGCTGCACCTCAGTGGTCCTCAGCAGGTTCACTTCATCTGGTAAGCAGATGCCAACCAGCGAGCAGCGCGGACATTTAGGAGAATCGATCAGAGGTGTGGGAATGCTGCCAGATTCAGCGACACCACGAGCCTCGGTCAGCAGATTCAGCGTGCGGGCAATTAGATCACCGGTAAAGTGAATGGTGATCCTTTCCTGAGTATCGCGGAAGAACAGTATGCCCTCGTCGCAGTTATAACCGTTTTCGCGTAAAAGCAGGCCCTGAAGGCAGAGTTGCACGCGCTCCGGCTCCCAGGAGCGCTCGGGATTATCGGGCGGCGACCCGCGCTTGTAATCTACGGGTTTGACCATACCTTCCTCACCCTCGAGCAAATCTATTTTAGCGACGGCGCCTAAGCGCTCGGCGCCAATCTCGACGGACCGCGCATGAATGCGCTGGCCCTCTGTGAAATCATCGGCATCCGGGACGTTTCCGGCTTGCTGGTCAACGCGCCGATGAACAAACTTTCCCTCGAGCGTGTCGGCGCTGTGATCCCATTCCTGCTGGACGTACTCGAGGTAGAAAAGACGCGGGCAGTAAGCGAACTCATTCAGCATTCGCGCGGGAATTTGTTCCGGTGAGTCGGCCATAACGGACAAGGATTAAGAGCCAATAGGTGCAAAGCGCAAAGAGCAAAGAGCTAAGCGCAAGAGGCGAAATTGCGCCGCACCGAGCGTCCGGGCGGCTGGAAGCTGTGTTTTGTGCGCCTTGCCCTTTGCGCTTAGCTCTTCGGGCATTGGCGACAATATAAACCTAACAAAGGATTAATCCGGCAGAAATTTCAGAAGATGGCCATTGACGATTACCGGACTTTGGAAGCGATTGGATTAGATTTCCCGTTTTGAGAGGGACCTCGCAGATACGGCTGATCTAAGGCGGGCGTTAGGCGTTACTTGTACGAATTTGTGCTGTTATTGCGGCGATTGATTGAGTTACGATTCGAGGTTATGAAACGACGAGTGCTCTTATATCCCGGCGAAGACCGGTTCATCGTGGCTGAGGCTGCCCGCGCTGCCTCGCGGCTGGCCTTTTCGCTTAGACTCGAGGAGCGCTTTGAAAATTCGCTCGCGCGGGCTTAATTCGGGTGTTCGTTCGAAGACAGGTCCTGAGCTCCCTGCATCGCCTGGTTCATTGCCTTCTCGGCCAGCATTTCTTGCTGGACGACCCTCATTTTTGCGATCCGGACTTCTTTCGGATCGTCCGGGTCCCAGACGCTTCCGAATCTCACCAATCCTCTCAGAAAGGCCACGTTCTCCTCGAATGTTCTGTCCTTCGGCATCGATGTCCTCCAGTAGTTGGGCTGCAACCCGTATTAGTCGCTGCGCGCTGCCGCGACCGTTGATTTCTTCAAATGACTCAAACCACTTGTCCTGGAATTTTAGCGCTTCAGCCCGCTCGATCCCCAGGTGATCGAGGGCAAAAGATCTTGGCTGACGCCTCTTCGACCAGCTCGCCAGGCGTGTCGTTGTAGCCCTGTTTGAGCAATGCTGGTCGCATCTTTTTAAGCTCAGAAGTTTCAGCTAGAGATTTGGCGTCTACTCGATTAGGCAAGCCGCTTCACTCTGGCCGCTAAGTAGCTGGCGCGGTGAAACGCTTCTTCCGGCAGAGAGCTGGCCTTACGGTAGACAATTGCGGTTCCATCTTCGGCTGCAGCCTGCTTCAAGGCTCGCCCAATCTTAATTATCGCGGGCTTGTCTGCCTTGTTTTCTTTGGCGAGCTCCCTAAGTTGGCCCAGTAGTTCACGCACCAGGCTCGGTTGGTTAAAGACTCCGTCGAATCTTACTGGTCCAGCTATCCCGACTTGCTTATTTCGCTGCTCGTGCAACCGATTGAAAATCTCGCCCGCGGCATCATTAACCGCGAGCCGATAGCGCCGTGGCTTCGTCCTGGCTTGTTTCAGCAGGTCACTGACGGTGGCATTTCTGATGCGCAGCGCTTCCAACTCTGCTTTGCGTCTGCGCCTGAAGAGGGTGGCCTGTGCGGTGTTGGCTTCTTCCTCTCTAGCGAGACCATGCAGATACGCGGTGATGATCCTGTCGAGCGCTTGAGGGCTTTTGCCGTGGCGCTGGAAGGCACGCAGCATTCCTTCTTGCGTGGACGTGAGCGGAGTACGGGCGTCGAACAGGTTCTCTTGTTTTAGATAATCAACAAGCGGGGTGTTAGTCGTGCGCAGCTGCTCGTATGTGTCGAGCGCCTTGGTGAGATTGTCGAGTGCGAGTTGGGCGTCGGGGCCTGCAATCGTTGACTCGCGTCTAGCGATAAGCGCTGCGATGCGTTTGACGTCGCCGTGCGGGCTTTCTTGGAGTCGTTTAAGGGCGCGGGACTGTTCCGCCTGCTGCTGCTCGGGCACACTGGGGCGGCCGGTTGCGCCCTGGTCCACGCCTTCCTGCAGTAAACCTTCTTGAGTGAATCCTAGCTGTTGGGGTCGGTCGAAGAGGGCGTTGCCTTCGGGGTCAATGAGAGTGCCGTCTGGGCCAAGCGTGTAACCTTCGGCTAGTTGATCTGGTGTGAGACTATCAACCGGTTGCGCTCCATTTCCAGCAGTGCCTTGAAGATTCTCTCGCGCGGCGAGAGCTCTCTCGCGGGCTGCTCGCTCGCCTTCGTTGGTGACGGCGTCGATTCCTTTTTGCTCGACTCCAAACTCTCGGGCGAGCTGGCGGAACTGTTCGATTTCGGCTTCATCGGCGTTTCCCAATACTACTCTCTCAGCCAGAGCTTTGCCATGCTCGTCCGCGTAAATCTTGTCGAGCGCCTCGAGGGACTGGGAATCGCCAAATTCTTCCCGATATTGCTCCTCGTAGCTCTTTTGGTTTTGCTCGGAGTAGCTCTTCCTCGCGCCACGAGCGTCCTGCTCGAGCGCATCGAGAAAATCATTTCCGTTGACTTGAAAGCTCGGCTGCCCGTGCTGGCTCTCGCTGACCTTCACCCAATCGCCACGATAACCTTCCGTGGCCAGGCGCAGCGCCATGTCCTCGGCCGTCATGCCTGTTTTCGTGTTCACCAAACCAAGGCCCAGGCCTCCAAGCTCGTGCGGGCCAACGCGCGACAGCTCTCCCTTGTTCGTCAGGTCCTTGTCGTAACGGATGCCGCCTAGAGCCCGCACCGCTTGCGTGAGGTCCATCGTGGCTGGCTGGAAGCCTTTTCGCTTCGGCTGGGATTTTGTCGACGATGCGGGCTTGCTCTCCGGTTTTTCTTCACGTCGTTGTATACTATCTGTGGAATCAACAGACTCTGCGTCGGAAGGCGCAGTAGCCCGCCCTGGACTAGGTTTCGGCTCAGGCTGATCGCTACCAGGCACATGGGGGCCTTGCGAACCCTCCTGTTGGTTCCCTAGCTTTCTCTCCAGCTGTCCCTGGTCCAACGTATATGCTGATCGGACCCGGTACTTTCCGCCCTTCAATTCAAACTTAACGACTGCTACTCGGTCTTTGCCGTTTCTGCGGATCAGCATCGTGTACTCGGGTTTTGCTGCTGGAATTATGTGGGTCGGATCATCAGCAACGTATTCGACGTATTGCTTAACTTTGCCGGGCTGTGCAAATTCTTCCGGATGCTTGCGTTGCAGATTGATGTAGTCGGCAAAGATGGGACCGTTTTTCACGTTCACACGTCTAAAGAGCTCCTCTGCCGCTGGCACGCGAACTTCCCGGTATTGACGATCCAATTCGCGGCGGCGTTCCAGAGTGCTGGCTGCATACTTCTCATGCCAAGGATTTGCGGGCTCACCTTTTGCTGCAGGTGCTGCAGTCTTTGGCTGCAACGCTTGCAGTCGACTGCTCAAGGCTTCGGTCTCTTTTTCGAAGGCTTCTTTTAATCGCTGGCGGCCCTTCTCAAAGCTGGTCACGTCAATCTTGTTTGCCTCGCGCCTGTTCGCGAGCGACGCGAGATCATTTTTGTGCGCGGCCTCGAGCGCTTCGAGTTCGCGCTCGAGTTTCGCTGTCTCGAGATTTCCCTGAAGCTAGATTTCGGTCTTCTTGCGGTCCTTCCCGGAAAAGACGATCGAGTTGAGCGTCAACTCCTGCCCCGTGAGTGCCGTGGCCTTGCCGGCGTATTTCTCTCCCAGGCCTGGCTTTACGTAGGCGAGCGTGATGTGCGGCTCATAGGTGCCGTGCGTGTCCGTGTGCTCGCGCGCGGCAATTTTCTTGTTCAGCCGGCGCAAATCGGGCGAGTCGACGTCAAGCTTCACAACGTCGTAGCCGGCCGCCGAGTCTGTCGGGTTGCATCAGCCAGGGAAAGACGCGCGAAGAGGCGTTCACCAACGTACGAGGCGATCTCGCTACATGAGGGGATCTTGCGCGAGCGTGGTGAGCCGCTACCGGAGGATCTGGTGGAATTGGTCGAGGTCGCTGCGTGAGCAGGCTGCCTATAGTTTCCGGAGCGGAATGCATCAAAGGCCTCACAAAAATCGGTCCTGAGGTTATTGGCATTGCTGGCACGAGTTGCAAAATGCAGGAGCGCTTATCGCAGTAGAGTCCTGAAGCCAGCTTGGCTGAAATGGTGGTCGGTCGTGAGAGCCTCTTTGATTCCCTCACGTTCCATTACGACGAATGAGATGCAGTCAGTTAGCGACCAACTCTTGTCGATTCGATTCCGATAGAGTTCAACACCGAGCTCGAAGAGTTCTTGGTCCGGAGCGATCACCCGTACATTAGCGTCAGCTTGCAAATCGTCGAGCAAGGATAGAAAGGCGCTGCGAAAGGGCGGCGCTGCGAAAGTATTCGCGACTTCTGTCATTACCCAGGCTGTGGTAGTGATTGGATCTTTCAGTTGTGGGGTAATCTCGACCGCGCGCTGGTGTGTTTGGTCAGTATGCAGCAAGAGTGCGAAGTAATAAACGCTGTCAGCAAAGACACGACTCATGTGGACTTTGGCGTGCCGTAGAGGTAATGATCCAAGTTCTTCGCCAAATCGGTTGGGAAATTGGGATCGTCTATCGCGCCGGCATGACTCAGCAGCATCTCTCTCAGCCGACCAATCTCGTTCGGTGATTCGGCCGGCTCGGAGGGAGATTCGGGTTCAACGTTTACTATGGTTCCGTCCGGCAAGGCGCCACCATTTTCTAATATGATCACTCCATTGACGACCTTCCCCGTAAGCTTTGTTGGCTCTGTTATCACAATCACCTCCACCGACATGTTACCACGATCTTCAGCTGTGACGGTCAGTGCAGCCTTCTACGCTCTTTTCTTAAATCGCTCCTCTTAGCGAGGATAGACTGTAATCAGACCAGGCTTGTCGTATCCTAACGATAATCCTAACAGTGCGAACCCTTGATGTGTTCAGAGTGCCAACTTCAGTTGGGTCTTTGTTGACAGTTGAAACTCAAGCGGTGTCCATTGGAGCAGTTTCGCCAACCTGAACAATTGTTTGCATTAGAGCTGGCTGCTACGATGGCCGACCATGATGTCCTGGGTTGCGATGGACAGAATCGTTCAGAGAGAGGCTGCTTCAGACCCAAAGTACCGCGAGCAGATCGCTGGGCGGCCGCTCCGTTCTGATGCAAGGTATCTGAGCGATCAGGAACTGTTGGCCAAGTTGCGCGCCTTTGGCGTAGAGATGGACCGGCCGACATTAGCGCAACTTTCCGATGAGTTCCTTTCGGCCGAGAGAATCGCCGAGCCGCTGATCGAGAGGTACGTGTCGGAAACGAAGCGCAGGGGAGTGGAATGCGATTGGATCTGGATTTGTTTGTGCACCTTGTGGGAACGCTGGTTGCCACACAAGCCCTCGTTCGAAATGTTGGATGACAAGATACAGGCCGGTTATGAGCTGGTTAAGTCCAGGAACACTGTCTCCGCTTGTCGCGTCTGGTTGGAAGCCTGGAAGGACGTGCTGCACCTCATGGACAAAGCGCGTCTTCAGTCGATCATTGAATTCGACGAATTGTTTCGGGGAACAGAGGCTGCTACCGGTTCACGCGCACTGAGTGGACCGACTTGAGCCGGGCTGAAGAACTCCTTCACGAGGGGCTTGCCATTGCTGAGGTGAGTGACATTGAGCAGATCGCGGATCGGCTGGCTGATCTCTACGAAGAACAGGGCCAGTTAGAAGAAGCTGCGAAGGTCAAACAGCAGGCCAGGGTGAGAAGTCAGAGGGTTGTGCAGCAGAGACACGAGATCGAGTTGGATGGCTGACTCCCTTTACACTATTTTCAACTCCATCAATTCGGCTAAAATCGCAATCGCGATGACTGATCAAACCATCCACCATGAAAAATGGCGTGCGTACATCGTCAGCACACCCGACGTGATTGGCGGTAAGCCGCGAATAGTTGGGACACGAATTCCTGTAGCCTTGATTCTGGGTTACCTCGCCGGCGGCAGCTCGCCAGATGAAATCATCCACGAATATCCCGACCTGAAACCTGAACACATCACCGCCTGCCTTGGTTACGCTCGCGATCTCGCAGAATACAAGGTGGTATGAGCCTGCGATTCTTTGTCGATCAATGCGTTTCTCGATACGTATCGACGTACTAGAGAAAGCTGGCTATCGCCTCGAAATCCTGCGCGACCATTTACCCACAGAATCTCCTGACCCTGATGTGATTGCGCAGGCGCAAAAACTTGATGCGATCCTGGTTTCACTCAATGGCGACTTCGCGAACATCATCAATTATCCGCCGGCAAACTACGGCGGAATCATAGCGCTGCAAGCAAAGAATCAGCCCACAAACATACCCGCAACGGTTGTGCGCCTACTGACGTACCTAACCGATCATCCTGAACGCGAGCACTACCGAGGCAAGTTGTTTCTGGTGGAAGGGCACCGCATCAGAATCAGAGAATGATTTGACTAAGCTTCATCTGACGGACTGAGAAAAGCAATGTAATCGAATTGAACGCTGCCGCTCGTAGTCGATACTGTGGCAGGATTTGATAAACGGGTGAGCCTGCCATACCTTTCGAACGAAGGCTTTGAATCCGTCAGGATAGTGGTCGTCTCGAAACGACGGCTCGGTTCGCTCGCTCGCGGGCGGCGGGAGCGTTTTCGCAGCGGGATAGCGCTGACGAAACCCGTCAAGGTAGATCTGGCCAATGGGAGCGAGGACCAAAAGTTTGCTTCGTCCCGTAGCTTCCTCTTCCTCAAGCAGCACACGCAGAAAGAATAGACTTGTACCTACTGTAGAAATCAAGTATTGCGGGAGCATTCACCAGTCCTCCTCGCGAGGGAGCGTTGCGGGAATTGCGAGCCCGTACGCCAACTGAACAATGGATGCGCACCGAGTGGTTAAATCGTGGCAGACATGCTCCGGCAGCAATTGCTCCATTGGTATCGCTCGCCCAAGAAACGGGTGCGGTTCCCTTGTACGAAAGGAGGCACCAGGCCGAAGCATGAGCAATGGACGTTTGAAAACATTTTCGAGTCCAAAGTCTGGGCCAAGCTTTCCGTACTTTACAAACGACTGCCAGTAGCCACCAGTTGGATCACTTGGTGCTACTTAATCATAGTTAAAGACGATTCAAGCGGTGAGCGATTCGGCGCTGACGTTCTTTGAAGTCTGGCCTCTGCTTTTTCCCGGAGATGCGGTCTGGGTAATCCAGGAGCCCAGGTGGAAAATGCTTTCTTATGAGCGCATCAAGTAAATCGATGGCATCGCGATGCGGGGTAGCCTCAATCTTATCCAACCATGCCTCAACCACTCCGTTCGCCATGAACGCGTCCTTGTTGGTTTCCCAACCCTGATCGTCCGCTGCCTTTAGAAACTCAGCCGCGAGTGCGGACAGGCCCGCGAGCCGGCGTTCCAATACGCGGTGAGCTCGAATCCGCGTGTTTTCTTGGTCCAGCCTATCGTGCAATACCCGTTGCATTTGTTGGTTGGGTGTGAAACGGCCGTAACCCACAGCAGTCTTTGCTCCGGCACCCAGCCAGTCAAGTGCTTCTGCCAGCCATCCAGCGACCGTCTGGCAGTCCTGCCGGTGTTGCTGATCATTCGAGTTGCGCGGAAGTAGGGCGAACAGAAACGACTGCTCAGGTGCGACAACTAGAAATGGTATTGGTCTGGGATCGTGCCAATCTGCTGGAGGAGTGCCGCCGGTCTTGTCTTCGTAGTAGGGAGCGTAGTGAGGTGTCATAACATCAGCTTCCAGCTTCAGGGGTGAAGAGGGCAGCGCGTCAAGGAAAACAACATCGCCTACACCGATGTCGCCTGAGCCGCGCGGGCCAAAGATTCGATCCAAGTCAGAGAGATCGGAGTCGGGAGTAGCCCATGCGCGAACCAACCCTTTTACAGATGTGCCCGGCAAGTAGGCCGTACCAAGCGTATGGTGCCAGGCAAAATCGTTCTCGACTGGGTGGTCACGTCCCAGACCAGTGACGAAGCGACCATCTGTCTTGTAGATCGCGAACTGCCCATCACTCGCGTCAATGAGTCTAATCGCACGGCTGATTGCTTCGTTGATCAGTTGAGCTCCTCCGATCGATCCGGTGATTTTCTTGATCCATTCAAGCTTGCTCTCGATGTCCCAGTCAGATGACCACTGATCACAGAACTTGTCGTACCACAAACCCGTGTTGCCCGACGTAGCCGAGAGGTTGGGCTCCGCATGATCTTGATAGAGCGGCCGCATGTCACACCTCCGAGTCTGACTGCTGCAGATAAGCAACGGCAAACTTCTTGAGCCAGTTTAAGTATGCAAGCGCTTCGGCCTGTGCGCGTAGATAGTGGTCTTCATTATGTGTCGTGATTGCTTTCATCAGGTCCCGTTGACGGGGATAGGGTGCGTGTTCATTGTCGCGACAAAGCCAAGTTTCTAAATGCTCGTAGAGTTTTTCGCACGCCTTCTCATCAGGGCTCCGATTCGGTTTCGACCTTTTCGCCCGTGCTAGGAGTGTGGCGAGCGCTTGACCCAGACCGTTCTGAAGAATTGCAGCAGGCAATCCCTTCACATAACTGGCGTATTTGCCGCAAGGTTCAGTCTTCAACGCATTGATAGACTCAAGCGCTTGCTGAGATCTCTCAAGCTCAATCGATGACACTGTCATTTTAAAACCTCCGACTCAAGACACTTGACTGCGAACCAACCCTGTCCGACAGTTTCATTTCCGCCCACCTGAAGGTAAGGGCGCTCGTCAAACAGACTCTTTACTGATTCCACCGCTCCAGTTCGTCGCTCAGAAAGCAGGGCATACATCAGCGTGTCAGGAGGAAGCGTCTCTTCATACCAGAGGTTTTTGCTTGTCTTCTTCTCTTCATCAAGCACGTTGCGCGCTTGGACTGCAAGACCGTAGCGCGCAAACCAGGCAAAGTCGGAGTCGTTGAGAATTACAAGCTGCTTACCCAGACGCTGTTGTGTCTCCTCGTTAGCGACAAGACCACTAAGCGTCTGGATCAATTCAGGCGACGCTGGTCCCCCGCACTTGAAAGTACGCTCTTCAAGATAAAGAGCTGCGCCGCCCTCGCCAACGCCGAGATACTGCTTTCTGTCGGGATCGCTGTTGTAACGCCCACTACGTCCGAGCGCGCGCCTGAAGTCCCTGTTAAACCGCTCCAGCAGGTGAGGGCACGTCGCCCACTTATAAGACCCGGTTAGGCTGCGAACGGGAAGCAACAGGAGTCGAACATCGGATACAAGCAGATTGCCTCCGCTATCGCGTTCGCCGAAGACGTCGTTGCGGGTCGCATCGTCCAAATTCTGCTGTCGAGCGCGATCTAGCAAAGCACCCTTAAAGCTAGATCCGGCGATAAAGGGATAGTCAGTTGCGGCTTCGCGAGCAACCGGCAGATCGATGACGCCTTCGTTCTGGCCGCTGCCAGGGTGAATGAACGTCTCGGCCAGCAAGCCGAGCAAAAGATTCCCAATCGTCATGCATTCCTCCTCGATTAGTTCCACGAGCCGAGAGCAACGAGGCCAAAGCCCCATTGAGTCCGCTCGCCTATTTGAGTACCGTGCGTCTGCCGCACCAGCTCCACATCACTGGTGTCAGCGTCCATAAACAGCACGCTGCCTGGCGAAATCAATGGCCGCAAGGGCTGCGGCCCACGGTCGGTTGAACTCCAGCCTCCCCACATCTGCGGCCGAGAAATACACGCGCTGACAAGATGGCCAGGGAGTTGATTGATGTGCTGCCCAGGTTCCAGGCGCGGAAGATGCGCAGGGGTTATCACAAAAACCGCATAGTTAACTTTGCCGCCTTCCCCGCTGATCAGTGGCGGCTCGGGCAAGATGTTGCGTGCGTTCCTTACTGTGAGCCAGCACAAGCGGGACTCGCCTCCGACAGGTTGCGGTGCGTTCATCACGTTCGGATCCAGTTCGTCGGGCAATCCGCTGCCAATCATCCGAAGATTCACGCCCGCGCTAAGCCGAATGTGTTTCGCGGAATACATGGCGGCTGCACGGGTCGTCCTTGTGTCGGTATCGCGCGAGATGCCCACGCGCGATTCGATGCCCCAGAGGTCGGATTCTGGAACAAGCTCCGCTCGATCCGGTATGTCGCCGCGAAGAACCTCGGCCAATCCCTTCGGCGTGATCCAATCTCGCAACGGCTTCAGGCCTACGGCATTCGTCTCCGGTTCCGCCAGCCGCACCTGATTCCCAAGGTCGCAGTGGCGCGCTGCTCCGGGTCGGAGTCTGGCCACGACTTCTTCTTTCGCGCCAGGCTTTCCGCCTTCACGCAGCAGAAGCGCCGGTGCAGGGAATAGAGCGGTTTCGCTCCGGAAAACGAAGGGTCCAGTGAAGCTCAGCCCATTCAACTCAGCGCGATCGCCCAACACATTCTTGATAGGTGCGGGCCAATCCGGTTCGTCTCCAACTCTCCATCCCATCGCGCGAGCGTAGGCCGCGCGCACAGCCCCGACTAGCGTGAGCGGCGAAGGGGGGAAGCGGCTTGCGACATCGGTTTGGGTTGCCTCGTCCTTGTTATACGGCCGGCCGTCTCTAAAGAAGAGAGTATCCAGCGGCTCGAAGATGATCTCTTTGCTTGTCATGGCTCAAGACCTCCTTTAGCCAGGAAGCGAGCGAGAAACGCCCCGCCAAGTTGCACGGGCTTACTGTCAGTCTGTTTTCCTTCCTCATTAGAGTAGTAACGCGAGCATGCGGCGAGCAGATCGTTGACGGCGGCTTGCGCCTCTTCCAACTCGCATTTCCGTTCTTGCCCCTTCATGAATTCGGCTACTAGCACCTTCTCGACGTCCACCTGAACGTCCAACTTCTCCTCCGATTCGTCCACCAACATCGGATATCGCGCGCGCAGGTTGTAGAAGAAGCCCGTGCTGTAGACTTTCTTCTTGATCGACTCGACGAGGCGCGAGAGCATCTCCGGCGGTTGCGTTCCGTGTTTGTCTTGCCACCACGCCACCCACTCGGCTGATTTGCCTGAGGACTTCAACAGGGCAAGCGCGAGCGAGTCCCGGCCGTTCTTGTCCTTTGCGATCTCATCGAGTTGATGATGGGCTTCGCGGAGCACGGATCGGAGCGGGAGATGATACTGAGTAAAGATGACGGCTGTGGAGGCTGTCATCTTGTCCTCATCGAACTCGCCCCCGAGAGCCTGTCGGAATGCCTCCCTGTAGTTGTCCTTTAGGGCGGTTGCGCATTTGATGGCCTTGTCGATGGGCAGCATAGCGAGGACGTCGTCACCGCCCGCGTAAAGGGTTACGCCATCGTGTTCGACGATGGTCATGTTTACGGCCTTCGTGAAGTTCCTGAGAGCTGCCGAGACTTCCTCCGGCTTATACTTGCCAAGCAGCACGCCGAGCTTGTCACCGTCCATCAGGAGGAAGGCGTAGAATGGGGAGGCCGATCCGCCTGCTTCCTTGTTTAGCATCTGGAGCCGCTTGCGCAAGTCCCCTCTAAGAGCGCGGTCTTGTTGGGGATCATCCGTCAGCGGGGTTGTTCGTTCGTTAGCGAGCGATGACTCGATGAAGAAGTTGCCATCTAGCCAAGCGAGCTTTCCCAGCCCCTCAAGCCGCCGAATGTTACTCGCGCGTTCCCCTCGCACCGCGTTTCCTGCGGCGTCAATCACTGCTCTCTCGTATTCCTCAAGCTTTGTTCGGAGCGAGTCTGATTCCTCGAATCGACCAAGCCATGGCACAGCAGACATATAAGCGGTCGAAGGCCAGTTGCCTACTGCGTCTTTCTTGCCACCAGGAACCCATCCGATCGTGCCTTTTAGATCGTCTGAAGGAAGCTTCGGGAAGAGGCGTTTGACGAGGGCGACAGCGCAGAGCCTTTCGTCGGGACGAAAGTCCAGCTTGCCGAGCCCGGGTGCACTTCGGAGAGCTTCCCAGAACGCATCTTGCTCGTGGCGTTGCTTTGCACGGACGAACCCAGACAACTCCTGGAAGTCGCCCATTATCGTGCAGTGGTCGCCGCCTTCCGGTTCCGGCCATCTGTCGCGCCAGTTCTTACGTGCATCAAGCCACTTGTGGTCAGTGCCGTCAGCCTCACCGACAACCCAACTGATCTCCCAGAAGGTGTCGATCTGGCGTTGCCAGATTGATTGCGTGCGGTCACCGTACTGGGCAATTGGGGCGATGAATTGCTTGCACACCGCATCGGCGAGAGTACACCAGGCTTGTCGAACTGTGGTTGCGATGTCAGCGGAGTTGAAGTCGTCACCGACTTCTGCCTTGAAGCGGTTGGGCAGTGAGCCGATTGTTGGATTCAAATTCGCATCGCCTTCCGGCGGCTGACCTTCGATAGTTGCGAGCACCGGATCAGTGATCTCGCCGTGTGAACCGACGACGCTAGGAAAAACGATTTGGCCGCCCTGCCGCCGAACGGCTTGCATTGCTTTGCCAGCGAGCCACGATAACAGGAAAGATCCCGCCCAGAGGTCGCGAGTTCGCCGCGCCTGTTCGACGAATCCTTGCACCGGGCCGAGCGAGAAATGAAGTACGCGTCTGTTCGCCATCATCTGTTTTCCTGTTGTCTAGGGATTCGCGGCGAGCTTATGTAAGAGCTCCTCGACCAGCGCTTCGCGCCCTGCAGGCTCATTCTGCGCTTCAAGGAACCTTGCAGGCAGGAACGCGGCCAGTGGAACTGCGCCTCCCGTTGCAAACTCGTGCACGTGCAAGAAAACTGGGCTGGCCCGTCTGGCGTTAGCGTTCGTCCCGACGCCCTTTCGCGGTAAACCGAATTGCTCTCGGTTCGTCTTGTTGCTCTCATCGCGCACGACCGATTTGTAAGTTTCGGCCAGAAACCGGTGCGCATCACGAGCACTAGGCTGAACCGGACCAAGCTCAAATCTAGCGCGTCTGGAGAACGCAGTGAAATCTGGCACCTTGTTTCCACCGGACTTGAATAACTCATCCAATGCCCATCTGAGTTCCGCCTCGCCGGAAGGCGCAGACCAATCTACACCATGACCCTCAAAGTGTTCCAAGACCAGGCCGCCCCACCCCTTTCGGGAGCGACCTCCTAACCCGCCAATGAGTCCCAAAGCGATGATGGCATTGCGAAGCGACGCGAACTCGTCTTTGCTTAACTCTTTCCTGAGACCGACTTCAAGCAGAAAGGTGCTGCCCGCTTTTATGAATTGGCGCTGATCACTGCCGGTCGATTCGATTAGGCCGTAGCCCACGTAACCTTCCCACGTGTTTTGGGGCCACTTTTTCTGTACACTGAACGAGAGGCTTTGCTCGTGGACTCTCAGCAACACCTTGGACTGACCAACGCTCTCGTCCAAGCTGCCGAACAGCTGCGCCTCCTCCCGTCTTAGCTCCGTCACGTCTCCATTCAAACTGGCAAGTGTCTGCGCACGCCACCAGAATCGTAGCGCGCCTTTGACCGACGGCAATCGCAGTTCAGCCTTACCTTGTTCGGCGCCGCTGATGAACATCGGAGTGACGATTCGAAATCTCGCCTTAAGAGTCTCCATCGTTGTTTTCTCCATCGAGCCAGAGATAATCACTGATGACATATGGCTCTCGATCTTGCTCGGCGCCGCTGCGCTCGTCGATTAACACAAGGCGCCGCGTCTTTCTTTGGAGATCGACTGCGCGCTCGGCTAGCATCTGCACGGCTATGCCCATAAGAGTTGTTCCACCCGTAAGGTTCGCTATTACCGCTTCTGCGTCTAGCAGGATGTCCACGTTTATTTCCGAAAGCGTTTCGAGTCTGCCGAGCGGCTTGATCTCCTCAAGCCCGCCGAAGGGATTCGTCAGTTCGAAATATTCAATAGGACCTTGAAAGTCAGCCTGATCCTTTACCTCGGGAATAAGAGGCCTCGACTCTCTGGAGCAGACCACAAGGCATCGATCCGGTTTCGCAAGCTCTAGCGCTGAGAACAGAACGCCCGGACGATTGCCGATCGGCGAAACTAGCAACCGGCCGGCACCTCCACCGACAGCCGGGATTTGGGATTCACCTTGCTTTATTCCTTCCCACTTCTCAAGGACGCGATGGAGAAGCTTGTTTCCCTCGGCTTTGACTTCCTCCTGCGCCATTCCGTGGTGGTGAAACTTGTTCCGTGTTTCACCAAGCTCGTTCCAAAACTGCCCCCACCATTGCTGCTGTTCGCTAAGTCCAAGCTTTCTTTCGACCAATTTGCTTAAGGCGCCGAGCCTCCTTTCGATCGCTAGGCGGGTTTTCTTTCTTAGCCACGCCGAGGTTCCCGACTGAAGCACTCCGAGCGATACGACCCACTCGCGCATCAAGCCGAGTGCGAGCGCGTACTGATTACGGGTAAGAAACATATCGATGAGTCTCGACTCCCGTTCAAGTTCTTCACCGGAAAGCTCGACGCCCGTCTTCCAATCCCCGCTGGCATGTGGCTTCTCGGTGAAGCTGATTGCCTGAAGAGAATCGCAAAGCAGAGCGCTAACTTCTGCCTGCAGCGGGAGACCACCTCCAATCAAACCAATCGCGTCACCACCGAGGCGGGCCATGAGAGAATACGCAACCCGGCCAAGCTCCAGCGGCAGGCCGGATTCGTAGCTGAACGAAACCTGTTCGAGGCATCCCTGCAATGTCTTCAAGCGACCACTGGTGGGACCAGCGGGCAACGTCCTTCGCTCAACCTCAAGTATACGAGCAAGAGGATCAGTGAGGCCGGACTGTCGAAACACCCTCACTGCGTAGAACAGCTCCGGCAACACAATGAGACTCTTCAAGTCGATGATCGGTGCTGGCGGATCGCCTGGTTTTCTACCCTCGACAAGCCCATAGTACGCGCCTCGAATCGTAACGTCTCGCAGCGTACTCAGATAGATCGCAAGCGCGTACAGGATGAATGGGAAGTGACGAAACCCCTGGGTGACGTCCAGAGTCAGGTCGCACTCTTCTGGAATGCGCGAGCCGACCACATCGATTATCTTTCCGATTTCGTCAGCAGTGACTCCATCCGGTATTTCGACTCGTTCAGCCTTCAGGCCGATCTCAGCGATCCCGTCACGGAAAGCATTCCAGATCTCGCGCGCGCCGCAGGTGACGAGTGCGATGACCCGGTTCGGCCTGGATGATTCTTCAAGCAGCGTCATTAGCGCAAGAGGGGTAAGCGGCGCTTCCACCGAACGCAGGCCGTCCAGGGTGTATGTCTCGCGCTGCTTGCGCGTGCCGAGTGCGGTTAAGAGAATGTGCGGTCTTCCGGCCATGTGTATTCTCACTCAGGTCCGGCTTGCGACTTTTTTGCTAGTCGAGCATTTCAACAAACTTTGGTGTTCAAACTGGCAGAAACAATCCCAGTCCAAAGTGGCATCCAAAGCCGACCGCGATTGGACCAGCATCCGGCTCGGCAAACTCGATCTCAAATCCGGCCAGACCCTTCCCCTGCGTGCCTTTGAAGCGCTTCGTTTGGAATTCAAGCCAGCGCACCATTGGCCGCCCATTTGGTTGATACCCTTCGATGCGCTTGATCGAAACTGGGTCCGGCAACCCGCGGGCAGCGAGTTCCTGGACTAGCTGTGCCTCAGGCAGATCGCGTGGCCGCGGCGGCTTGCCACCACCACGATTCGGAAAGCGCGGTAACGAGAACGGCGTCACCGACACCCATCGTTTTGAAGTGGCAAAGATCTCAGTGGGACGGCGGACGTCCCCGTCCGCTCTTTGGTGTGTGTCTGCTGCGCGGTGGTTCGAATTCGCTTGCGAGTTTGCAGATGGTTCGGCCTCTATGGTGTTCGCACCGGCCAACCCGGTCGCTACCGCTCCCGGTTCTGTAACGCTAAGGCAGCGCGCAGGCTTTGCGAACATCTCAACGCCTCCAAGCCTAATCAATATCATCCGCACATCACCGCGATTTCCACGCCCGTAGATTGTTCGCAAGTTTCGAATCGCCTCGACATCGGCCTCATCAAATCCCCGCGGGCAATAGATAGTCACATGGTCCAACAGCCCATCGCCATCTTCATCTGTCGGCAAATAATGCGCATGCTCATGCCCTTCGAGCGGCACACCATCCGCGCGCTTTCCCGTGATCGCTTCCGAATGCGAAGTATCAGCGCGGTTGCGGATCAACGCGCGGCGTACCTGCTCGGCAAAGGGTAAAATAGCGGTAACACTTGGTCTTGATGACAGACCAAGTTGAAAGATAGCGAGACTTGGGCTCCGAACCAGGCTCGGCAACGATGGCGCTATCGAAAAATCCCGGAGATGAACCGCGGGGACCTCGGAGCGTGCTACTGCCGTCATATTTCCTGGGCGTTCCGTCATATCCTTTACTTCGTCTGAAAGTCGATCTGCTTTCGCTTCGGCTCTGGCGGCGTCATTAACTCTCGAATCGCATCGAAGACAATCTTGAACTGCGCGTCATATTTCTTCTCCAGTTCGTGAAGTTTGCGTGCCAGTTCCGCATTCGACGCCACCATCTGCCGCAATCGGACGAAGGCGCGAACCACTTGAATGCTTGCCTGAACTGCCCGTTTACTATTCAAAACGTTGGCGGCCATAATCGCGCCGTGTTCAGTAAACACAAGTGGGAGTTTCCGCCGGCCGCCGTGTTTGGAACTTGATCTCGCAAATTGCGACATCAAGTTGTCGAACTCGTCCTTGTCCAAACGCAAAGCAAAATCGCTTGGGAATCTATCTGCATTGCGCTTGACCTGCTCGTTCAACCGAGTGGTTGAGACCCCGTAAAGAGCTGCAAGATCAGCGTCAGGATTACCTTCTCACGGCGAACAAGGAAAATCGCTTGTTCGACCCGCTCGACTGGTATTGCCGCAACTGATTTACTCATCGAAAATTGCTCGGGCCGCAAATTGCGACCTTAATTCACCAGGCTGTTGAAGTCGCATGTTGCAACCTCAAAATCCGGCTCGCCTGGTGTGGCGTATCTAAAGACCGCTAACAACATCGGCGCCCGCAAAGGGCGCTAGCCCGACCGTCAGGGAGGGCTCATATCCTCCAATCGATGGCAACCCGCGTCTTTAGGCTGCCCTGTCCTCTCTGCCCTTTCGCCGTTCGCCCGGTGGCGAAGGGCGGGTGCTAAATTCCTCTTGACTCAATCAGCCTCATCAAACCCACGCGGACAATAGATCGTCAAATCCAATGCTGACGCTAGGCATCCATGGTCCAACGCCCCTCGCCATCTTCATCCGTCGGCAAATAATGCGCATGCTCATGCCCTTGAAGCGGCACACCGTCAACCGTCTTTCCAGTGAACGCTTCCGAATGCGACGTGTCCACGCGATTGCAAATCAGCGCGCGGCGCACCTGCTCTGCGAATGGCAAAGCGAGGACAACGCTCGGGCGGTCAGAGTCGAGTTCAAAGACTGCAAGACTCAACCTTCGATCGAGCCCGAGAGGTAGCAACGCTGGCCGATCAGAAGGAGATTGAAGTGCTGTTGCCATCACGTAGTTTCCTGCCATCCATCTGACGCCGCCACAAACAGTCCGAGTCCGAAGTGACAAGAATGGCCGAGAGCCGGTACGGGAAAGATCACAGGAGCATCAAAAGTAAGCTCGAAGAATAGCCCGATTCGACGAGACGTTTCCCTTTGCGAGGAGTTAGGTGGAACGTGGACTGAGGTCAGGGCACCGGCGACGATAGGTTGATCTTCACCTTCAGGTGCCCGAACGATGTCCCAGGCTGGGAGAGGCGGAATCGATCTTTGGGCCGTTCCGTCCGGTGTCAAACGGTGAATGTCCACTCCCATATCGATCCCCGCCTGTCGCAGGCATTGGGAAAGCTGGTGTTCGGGCGCATCTTTGGCTTTTACTTTCGCGCCATGTAGGCTTCGCCTGTAAAAGTAACGCGGTGGGACGAAGGGCGTCCGACTTCGCCACGTGCAACTTGATAGCTGTCCAGTGGCAACAGGACAGCCTGCCGAAACAGAATCGCCAATGGATAACAGGACTGGGCGGATGGGATATCTGCCCCGACCCCAGTCGAGACGTTGTACTTGCATCAGAGCCGCAATTTCCGCCTGCGTGAAGCCGTACGGGCACCAAACATGAAGCTCGCTCAGCAAACCCGATCGATCTCCGTTCGTGTCCAGAGGTAGATAGAAAGCGTGTTGGTGATCACCCCCTGCATCTTCTGGTTTATCGTGGCCCGACAATGCAAATGAGATAGCACCGCTATTAGCGCTTCCAAAGCGGGCGAGTGCTTTCTTCCTGAACTGCTCCGCAAGCGGCACGGTGAACTTAAGCGGAATAGGAATTCGGCATTGGAGTGAGAATCTGAGGTAGTGCGCAATGCGTGGCGCAGGTGAGGTAGAGATTCTATTGCTCCGTGTTGTTTTGGGTACACGCACGACCCACTTGCCAGGCCAGCTTTCAGGCATCTCGTACGACACCCACCGCGCTCCATCCGGCAAAGGCTGATGCTGAAGTAAATCTTCCACAAGGTGCAGCGGCGCTTGATCGCGATCAAGCTGCTCGCGGTCCCCACGCCTAGACCAAAGATCGTCAGCCTGAAAATCCAGCGGGTCCGAGCAAAAGACATCCCTACAGCCTTCGGAGATGCGGCGTGTAGGCTTCCCGTCGTTCCAACAGGGGAGACACCAGCTATCGCCCGGAACCTCGTTGTCATCAACTAGCTCCAAAGTGCAGAGTGACTCGGCGCGACCGAAGTAGGTTATGTGATCGAGTATGTGATCAAGCAGGCACCGGTGCTCCTCATCAAAAGTAGTGTTCTTCCAACGGAAGATAATCGGACTCCCGGTCGCGGCAAAGTGGTTCTCATGGCGCGTTCGTTTGTAGGTTGCTGCGGTCCTCTCGTCTTTATCTGTCACGCCGAAATTCGGTTGCCAATGAACGGTTTGGGAAAATGTCACGGGACCGACCGCAATTTCTGGCAACTCACGACCGAGCGCCTCAAGCAGGGATAGCAGGGCAGGCGAAGGAGTCTGTCCGGGATTGGCGCGAAACCATCCCGCGGCCAGCGCCCGAAGCAACCGCCACGGACTCGGAGGCCATTCCGCTTCGCGCAAGCGCGTGGGATTAAGTCCCCACGGGTGAGCGTAGTAGCGACCCCATGGAAATGTGAGCTGGAGGGTCAGCATGTGTATCTCGCGTATCAAAAGGCCAAGACCAACGGAGCCCGATCCGCCGGCAGATGGGCTTGGTCGATGAGTCCATCGTCGCCCACGAAGGTTGTCACCGCTATGCTGGAGTAGGGAAACTCGCCAGAAAGTGGGTTGTGTCTGCCCTCCGCTTTATATTGCGGACTCCCTTTTAGTCGTAACTTGCAATCGGTTCGCAAGCTCAGTTCGATGCTTAAGAGATCCATGAATGCCGCGACTTTCCAAAGTGCGAGCGCTAGCAGGAGTTTGAATCTTGCCTCCTGATACTGTCCCGCGTTCCCATCCTGCGGAGTATCGAGACGCAGAGACTCAAGCAGACTTACGTCCACAGAAAAGCGCGCCTCTATCTTAGCTGCCGTGATGCGCTGCTTTTGAAATATCGCCTGGCCGGATTCGCTCTCCACCTGACCAATATTGAACTTGACGCCGGGTACGGCTACGCGCTCGCAATTTGTACCAATTATTGACGCTGTGAGAGATCGAGCGAGTCTCAAGCCAACGAATGAGATTTGCTCGTTGGATATTTGGAACCCGTGGATCAGCGACATCGGGTCTATCTCCATCGCTAACTGAAAGACTTCCGGAATACGAGCGACCGGCATGGTCTTACCATTGTCACTCATCCCGAGTTGGGCCTTGATGTATTCGGCGAGAGTCTTGTTTTCACCATCGCCGCCAAAGGCTGCTTTTCCTTTTGCGAGGAAGTCAGAAGCAAATCGGTGTCCATCTAATGTTGATGAAGTCTTGAAGGCCGAGTTATTACCCTTGCCAGATTCCGCTCGGAGATAAGGGATGCCACGAAACGTTTCTTTGAGTGTACCTTCGTACTTGTTGGAAAAGCACACCTCTTCGAGTCGATTTGCCATTGATGCTTCAGATTCTATAAGGCAGATGAGACCGTCCCTGCCCGACGGGTCGGGATACAGCACAGGCCCGATATCCGGAAAGCCAGTTGGTTGGATGCGCGGATCACTGTTGGATGGCTCCAGTTCGGCCGTTATGAAGACGCGACGGCAACCAGACGGAACAACGAATCCGCCAAAATTCAACAAAGGATTACCGGTCTCGGTTTCAGGGTTCATGATCTGCTCCTTTTCACTCAGCGTTAGTATTTTGAGGAAGCGTGACTGCACGGAAGATCGTCCAGCGATCCCGCCAGTCAAGCGGAACAAGGACTGCTGCCGCGAGCCGATTAACAATGAGCGAGTTGCCGCTGAAATCGAGTTTGCGATGATCAATATCGATAACATCCTGTCCCTTGAGACGAGGTTTTTCTGCGGCCCTTTCCGTACTCCAGCTGTTGGGTACGCCCCAAACTGAAAGCTGATGAAGCGCGTCTTCAACCGACAACCCGAGGGATGATGGTACTCGCTGGCACAGAAGCGCAATGGCCCGTTGCGAACGTCGCCTTTGCCAAAGGGAGGGGTCGCCTCCTTGCCACTCGGATTCCACTTCGAGCAGCGAACGAAGCGCGGCATAGGCAAGGGGAACCGCGCGCGCGCTGTCCGCTTCTACTCGAGACTCGTCTTCGCCCGACACCTTGGAAGGAACGACCTGATCCGCCTTCTCCAAATGCCACCCTATGAGACTTAACGCTTCCGTCCAACGGGCGATCATGTGGTCATCGAGTTCGCCATTGAGTAACGCGAGAATATCGGCTAACGGTGCCGGACGCGGTGAAACTATAGCTGGCCGCTCGTCATTGAGTGAATCGAGGTAACGCCGTGAAAGCACGCGCGCTGCATCATGCCAAAGATCAGTACCACTCCAGACCGCTTGCTTCGTGCGATCTTTAGAATCTGGGAGATACCAGCCGTGCTGCCCACGCTTGAGCGGCAACAAGGAGCCCAGTAACGGCTGGACACCGGAGTACTCCGCGTTTGCTTGTTTGGAGAATCCAACAATCGACGCTAAGGCCCGCGCGATGCGAAACTCTGGAGAATGCATTCCTTCAAGGAGTGCTTCCCAGGATTTCTGTGGCAGCGAGTTGAAGAACGAAGGAGGTCGCGGAAGCGTCTCCTGAAATGATTTTGATTGTGCCAGCCTTTCACAACCATCGTAGAGCCGAGAAAGGATCCCTATAGCATTTTGGGGGGTGGGTGCGGCAACGGTGTCCTCGATCGCCGAGTTGATTGCAGCCCCGACCCGATGCGGACTCCGCGAGTCGATTTTGTTGCCCTTGCGCCGAGGTTCGAACTGGCTCAGGAATCTGCTTTCATCTAGCGGTCCAAGAGCGTCGTTGAGTTGCAAAGGACGACGATCGGCTGTGGGGCCAAGATACTGCCCGGTGCATACCCACGGCACTCGACTGGCCTTCATTTTGAAGCGGAACTCCTGCCAGCCGACAAAGCCTGCGTCCACCCCTTGAACCCGAAGTGCGCGCGCAAACTCGGAGGAGAACCAAGCTTCTTTCCCGGGCAGGCGGGCCTGCGCATCGCAGATGAATGACGCTAACTCTGCAAAGGTGACCGGACGAGTCCACAGTGGCAGCCAAAGTGAGGACGCTGTACCCACAACTTGCTTACCATCTGTTAGGTCCTCTCCGTTATCGAAGATGAAGGGAAATGCGGCGAATCGCCTGCTATTTGAGGCGAGAGCACGCGAAACCGCCCCACGCATGACCATCGCACCTTCAACTGCAAGGAGATAGTCCAACGCGTTAAAGGAAAACGTTCCTACAACCCACGACAAGCCATGGTTGTAAGTCTTGATTGCGTCAGGAAAGAATGGAGTACCGATGCCTTCTTTCTGTTTCTTGGAAAGCTGGACAAGGGTCCCACGACCGAACAGACATTGGACCGCGTAGTCGAACGGATGTTTCCTAAAAGCCAAAAAGTAATTCCAGAACGTGCGGAACAATTCGTCGTTTCCACCTTCGCCCTTCCCTCGGTTGAGGAACAAGGGATTGTCACTAGCTCGACTCGTTCGTGTGGTAAGGATTGCGTCCATTGCCGTAGAACTCTGTTCGGGCAACTGCTCGCGGAGAGATTCGAACGTAAGCAGCATGTCGTCGGAACTATTAGCTCGCCGGAACGCGTCGAAGAAGCGGCGGCTTATCTTGATTCCTTGAACGATGTCTGGACGATCGTGATGGTCCCGTTCCAGGATCGCGATGACGTCCTTCTTGCTTGATGTTTTGACTCGGACTCGGATTGTTATTCCGTCGATTGGTTTGGCGACTGTGGGTTCGCCAATGGCCTTTAGAACAAAAGAGAATTCACCCGTCGTTGGGATCTCTGCGCGTAACGCCTTTACCTTATCTCGAACCTTGAGCCCCGATGATTTAAGGATACCTCGATTTCTCCAAAGAAAGGTAATAAGCCTGTTCGTGTCATGCTTGGTCGGTTTACAAGGCTTTGAAATACCCTTCTTATTAGTTTCGATCTTCGAAAAAGTGATTAGCACCTCGCGCTGTTCGTCGAAGCCTCCTCCGGTATTCCAGGGTGAGAAGATGGCAGTGGGTTGATAGTGTTGGGAGAAGAATTCCATGAGCTGCTCTTCATTAGGATACTTGTATGAGCGCAAATGGAAGCAAGCTCTCTCCAAATCCCACCATCCTTCTGCTTCTGGATCGCGATACTTCGGGTCAGCACAGGTGGCAAGCGCACGCAGAAGGCCGATTGCCTTGAGCTGGTGGCCGAAGATGTCGTGCCGACAGCCGGTGATGGATATCGAATTCATGGATCGACCTCCAATTTCATCGCAGGTGTCTGGCCAACGCTTCCCTTGGTGGAGACATCTTGCGATGCTCGGCAGTCGGCGGCTCGAAGGAGAGCCTCTAAGTAGGCAAGACGGAAAGGACCATGTTCATCTAGCAGCCGCAGAACACCGCGCGTGTAGCTCTCATATCCATCGCCATCGCGGCCCATTCGACGGCAATCCACAGAAATCGCTTCGCAACCATACTCTTCGCCATCGATCGTGACAGCGGGCAGCGCGTCGCCTTCCGTGACGCCGCGCACGGTGTCCGCGACTTTCCCTTCCTTTGGATTCTTTGGGATTTCGTCGCGCAACACTTTCCGAACATGGCCGTGGTGACTCATCACGAGGTATTCGGCAAGGAGTTGAGCGCAGTAAACGCTGTTCGTCGCCGGGGATCGCGAATGGCCCTCGTTTTTGATATGCCATTGCCGCAGGGCGAGCGCAGAAGCGACCTCATGCGCCAGGCCAGGGCGGAAAAGATTCTTGAGACGGTAAATCTCACTTCGTAGCTCGCCGCCGGTGAGACGGTTGCCGTTTTCATCCTTGAGCCCCTTGCTATCGGAAAGAGAAAACTTGGCAAGCGGAAGATCGTGTGAGGGAACCGGGATATCGGCTTCATTCAACGCCTCGATCGCAGCGTCCTTCCAACTCGGGTGATTCTTTCCGATGTCGTGCCAAAGAGCAGCCCGCAGACAGGCGTCCCTCTCCACCGCTGTCATGGAGCCGTCGGTTGGCAAGGCATCTAACATGGTGCGCAACAGGTCACGCACATCCTTTACATGGTCGGAAATGGATCGCCAGCCGTGATTCAGACAGCAGAGCGCATCTTCGTCTGACGGACGCTCCGCCGGCTGATATAAGTCCTCGATCCTGTTGTCGTCGCTATTCCCGGTCCACCCACGCTCGGCCAAATATCCGCCCGCGCTTTTTGGCAGCAGAAGAGTGGCACCGGGTGAGATGCCTTGCGACCCCGCTCGAACCCAGTCGCCCTGATTACGGCGTCCGTGTCCCGATACGCGTTCCTTTCGCAGCCATAGCCACCCTTTCTGCCAGTTGGGGAAGCCGCGCTTTCCTTTGAGGCGACTGATTGGGACTGAGCACAATTCATCCCTTCCGATATCGCCCCTGAACGAAGTGTTTGGATCATTGCCTTCCCACTCTCGCCAAAGGACGTAAACGTCGGTGTCATCGTCTAACCCACGGACAAATGGGGACACGTCTGTGTAACCGAGTGAGAGATTGCTATCGGTATCGAAGAAATCGAGCAACTCATGTCGCTGAAGGGAATATGGGCAGCGCTCGATCGAGTTTGCTATCGCTTCCCGGATTGATTCTAGCGCTGCCGGCGAAGCGTCATGATTAAGCTGTGAGAAGGAATCCCATGCCCTTTCGCAAGTTGTCTGGTCGTAAGGAAGATGACGCGCTCTCACTTCCTTTTCGGCTTTCTCTTTCGCGTCTTTGGGTTTGGGGGGGATCGGAGATAGCTCCAGCCCGAGAATTACTGCGACCGGCGTCCAGCCGTAGATCGCCTTCCCGTTTGACCCAAACTCTCCGGTGCGATTCAGCCTCCCTAGTCGCTGCACGACCGACGAAAGGGGCGCGACTTCGGTCCATAAAATCCCGCTAGAAATATCGACACCGGCCTCGATGACTTGCGTGGAGATGACGATCTGACCATTCGCATATCCCCGAACGTGGTCAGGCTTAAGTCGATCCGCTTGAGCATCGCGATCTGGGGGCCGAAACCGAGAATGTAACAACACAACGTCGACATCTTGTAATTCACCCTGGTTCTGCTTCGCGCGCAACGCAGCGAAAACTCCGACAGCGCGATCCACTCTATTGCAGATGATTAAGGAGCGCCGAGAAATCTCAGCGGGAGCGCAGTCGTCTCGCAAAGTGGTAACCATGCTGCTGTGGCGGGCAATGATTTCGGTGACTCTCTCATCTGGAGGTTGCGCTTGACCGAAGTGCCAGTCGCGGTGGACCTCCAGCGTCTTGAGAGCAAATCTGCGTAGACCTATCGTTGAGGCAGTCTCGGCGCGCTCTGCGTCGGTCAACGACAAAACAAAATCATTCGGCCTGTCGACATTGCGCCATTCTCGCGTCTTGAGTATCTCTTCGCCGGACGTTGCTGACGCATACCATGTCACTGAACGAGAACTGAAGTACGACTTCAACCCTTGCGGCCCTATTTCGTCGGCTTCATCACGGCGGAATGCTTCCAACTGGCAGGCTGTTGCTACACCCGGTCCCATGAGTTGGATCTCATCACACACCCACAGACAATCGTTGTTCAGTAATCCGAAGTGTCTAGCCCGCATTATTCATGAAAAAAGCCCAACCGTAATTCGCAGCCTGCTGTAAAGTAGCTTTTGCGTAAGAACTTTGAGCAGAAAGGAATCCGAGTTGGGCATGCAAAAGATAACACAGCGT
>Ga0137375_10001469_pt1 | contig 27365 bp, 26 predicted proteins | sample SagtaG_24_FD_104936 | JGI IMG/M metagenome (GOLD analysis project Ga0137375, IMG submission 104936) | Vadose zone soil microbial communities from Sagehorn Ranch, Mendocino, California, USA - Sage1_R_113_16 metaG | ecosystem: Environmental > Terrestrial > Soil > Vadose zone | place: USA... | reverse complement strand
TCGCCCATTGCGCAAGATTCCCCACTGCTGCCTCCCGTAGGAGTCTGGGCCGTGTCTCAGTCCCAGTGTGGCTGATCGTCCTCTCAGACCAGCTACGGATCGTCGCCTTGGTGAGCCGTTACCCCACCAACAAGCTAATCCGCCGCAGGCCCATCCTCAGCCGGAAGCCGAAGCCACCTTTTCTCCGACGCCCGAAGGCTTCGGAGGCTATCCGGTATTAATCCGGGTTTCCCCGGGCTATCCCGGTGCCGAGGGCAGGTTGCCCACGTGATACTCACCCGTTCGCCGCTTTCCCCGGAGCCGAAGCTCCGGTTCTCGCTCGACTTGCATGTGTTAAGCGCGCCGCCAGCGTTCGTCCTGAGCCAGGATCAAACTCTCCGTGAAGATGGTTTGCCCATCACGTCCGCCGGCGGACCGGCAGAACAGGGCAAGCTTGTCTTCGCTTCGAGATTGTGCTCAAAGGTCGCTCTCGCCGAGGCGAGAGCGACGGGATTAGGCCTCACGACCCGAAGGCCGCGAGGTCTCGACGTTCACACGCTGTTGAGTTTTCAAGGACCGCGCCACCCGGGGCGGCTGCGTAAAAAAGCCTCCGGCTCACACCAGAGGCCCTCACCAAGCTCCTACTCCGAGTCGTATCGGATCGCCTAGATCGAGCTCCAGTGTTGATTTGCAGGACTTTTCTACGCCGCCTCACCGGCCGGCTCGGGCATGATAGCAGGGGTCAGGGTGCTGTCAAACGGGCAAAACGGCGCTTTCCCGCTTGAATCAGCGCTCCGACGAGCCGGTCGCGCGGGACGTCGAGCGCGCGTGCGACGCTGCCGTTCAGGCGCACTCCGCCCTGCTCGATCAAGCGCCTGGCCTCGCTGGTGGTCAGCCCGAACGCAGCCGCGAGCAGGGCGGGCACGTGAACGGGATCGCCGTCCGGCAGCGGTACCTCAGGCACGTCCTCCGGCGGCTGCCCCTCGCGCACAACGCGGGTGAAATGCTCCTCTGCAAGCCGCGCGGCCTCCTCCCCGTGCCAGCGGATGACGATGCGTCGTGCGAGCTCGAGCTTGCTCTCCATGGGACTCTCGCTCGACGGCTCCTCGCCGATCAGCAGCCGCCACCACTCCTGCAGGGCTGGGAAGTCGGGAATCGACATCACCTTGCCGAACATCTCCGCTGGGGCTTCGGTGATACCGACGTAGTTGCCGCGCGACTTCGACATGCGCTCGAAGCCGTCGGTCCCCGAAAGAATTGGCAGGGTCATGGCCACCTGGGGCTCGAGTCCGTACGCCTCCATGATCTCCCGACCCATCAGGAGGTTGTAGAGCTGCTCGGTCCCGCCCAGCTCGACGTCGGCCTCGATGGCGACCGAGTCGTATCCCTGCATCAGCGGGTAGAGAAACTCAGAGACGGAAATGGGCTCGCCGGCCGCGAAGCGTTTGGCAAAGTCGTCGCGCTCCAGGAGCCTGGCCACGGTCGCCACGCGACTGATCCGCACAATCTCGCCGTAACTCAGCTCGGCCAGCCATTCGCTGTTGTGGCGTAGCTCCGTCTTCGAGCGGTCGAGCACCTTGAAGGCTTGCTCGGCGTAGGTCTTGGCGTTCGCATCGAGCTCCTCGTCCGAGAGCACAGGCCGCTCTCGAGAACGTCCCGACGGATCGCCGATCCGGGCCGTGTAATCCCCGACGATCAGGATGATCCGGTGGCCTTTGCGCTGGAAGTCCGCCAGCTTGTCGAGCACGACCGTGTGGCCGAGGTGCAGATCCGGTGCCGTCGGATCGATGCCGAGCTTGACGCGCAGCGGACGGTCAAGCGCGAGCTTGCGCTCGAGCGCACCGGCAGGCAATACGTCCACCGAGTTACGAGTGAGCTCGCCGATGCGCATAAGGATGCGGACTCTAGCGTTACAATCCGCCGGTTCTGTTCCGCCGGAAACGCTCCAATGGTGAGAGAAAGGTGCGGCGGCGGAGGATCAGGAAGCTCCGCCTACTCGCCCTTCTCCTGATTCTCGTCCTGCTCGGGACCGCCTCGTTCGCCTACGGCCTCGTCACGGCCGTCGCGAGTGAGATCCCGCAGCTCGATCCCGCGCGCTACCACCGCGAGGTGAACGGCTACATCTACGCGGGCGACGGACACACCGTGCTCGCCGTCCTCCGAGGCTCCGAGAACCGCCGCGTCGTCTCGTCCGACGACATCGCGGACGTGATGAAGCAGGCCATCGTCGCGGTCGAGGATCGCCGCTTCTTCGAGCATCGCGGAGTCGACCTGCGCGGAATCCTCCGCGCCGTCTGGGCCGACATCCGAAACCAGAAGGTGGTTGAGGGGGGCTCGACCATCACCCAGCAGTTCGTCAAGAACGCCTACGTCAAGGGAGAGCGATCCATCTCCCGGAAACTGCGTGAGGCAGCGCTCGCGTGGCAGCTGGAGCAACAGTGGTCGAAGGATCGGATCCTGACTGCCTACCTCAACACCATCTACTTCGGCAACGGCGCCTACGGGATCGAGCAGGCGGGACGCGTCTACTTCGGGCACAGCGCAGCAAGGCTCACGCTCCCCGAGGCGGCGCTCCTCGCCGGCATTCCCGCCGATCCGACGCTGTACGACCCGGTGACGAACCCCAAGGGAGCCCGGAAGCGACGAGAGACGGTACTCCGGGACATGCTCGAAGAGCAGGACATCACCTACGGCCAATTCCGCCGGGCGAACCGGACGCCGCTGCCCCGGCCCGAGGGCGTGCGGCTGCCGGGGACGCAGAGCCCGAAGGCACCGCTCTACTTCACGAACTACGTCAAGCAGTTGCTCGTCGACCGCTACGGGACGGCCCGCGTCTTCGGCGGCGGGCTCAGGGTCAAGACTTCCATCGACCTCGGACTGCAGACGATCGCACGGCGGGCGATCACCAAGTGGCTGCCGGCGGAGACGGGACCGTCAGCGGCGCTCGTGGCCGTCGACCCACGCGACGGCCGCGTCCTCGCCATGGTGGGAGGGGACAACTATCGCAAGAGCCAGTTCAACCTCGCCGTGCAGGGACATCGACAATCGGGCTCCGCCTTCAAGCCGTTCGTGCTGGCCACGGCGCTTGTGCAGGGGATCTCTCCGACGACGTCCTTCGAATCAAAGCCCGTCACGATCTCGCTCGGGGACCGGCTCTGGTACGTGAACAACTACGAGGGCCACAACCTCGGGCGCATCGACCTCGGAACGGCCACGGCGTATTCGGACAACACGGTCTACGCCCAGCTCACAAACGTGGTCGGGCCGCGAAACGTCGCCCGCACGGCCCAGGCCCTCGGTATCACGAGCCCGCTCAAGGGCTATTTCGCCATCGGGCTCGGAGCGGAAGCCGTCAACCCTCTGGAGATGGCACGCGCATTCTCGTCCTTCGCGAACGGGGGGAGCCGCGTGGACGGCTCGTTGCTCGGGAACCATCCGCGCGCGATCGTGAGCGTCAACGGGCAGGACAACCAGGTCGTGCCACACCGCGTGCTGAGCACGAACAACGCAGCCATCGTCGACTACCTGCTGCAACGGGTGATCACCGAAGGAACGGGCAAGCGCGCCAGGCTGGTGGACGGACGGCCCGTGGCCGGGAAGACGGGCACGACGACGAATTACGGCGACGCTTGGTTCGTCGGCTACACGCCGCAGCTGGCTGTCGCCGTCTGGACCGGCTATCCGAATCGGCTCGTCCCGATGCTCACCGACTACCACGGTAGCCCGGTCGCAGGAGGCACCTATCCGGCTCTGATCTGGAAGAGCTTCATGGAGCGCGCGCTTCCGTACCTGCGCGACGAGCCCGAGGACTTCCCCTCCCCGCGGTTCGCCTACGCCTCACCCAAGCGTCTCGTCCTGCGCGACGGTCACTGGGCGCTCGACAACGGCTACTGCCGCAGCACGATCGAGATCGCCTACTTCTCGGGCTCGCGCCTGCCGAAGACGGCGGGCTGCAAGCCCAACGAGGTCGAGGTCCCCAAGGTCGTGGGCCTGAGCTACGAGGCCGCGAAGGCGCGCCTCGCGCTTCAGCCCCTGTCCGCGCAGCCCATCTACAAGCCGGCCGCAGCCGGGCAGCGCGTCGGCGTCGTCCTCGGCCAGATCCCCGGCATCGGAGCGCGACTCTCCTCGTTCGACACCGTCCGGCTCGTGCTGGCCAAGCCCTTGCACGGAGTGGTGCCCAGCGTCCTGGGCATGCCGCTGGCCCGAGCGCTGCGCCGCCTGGCCTCCGTGCACGCGCGAGCGGTCGTCCACAAGGGCCCCCCTGGAGAAGGCGTCGCAGGCCACGTCATGGGACAGGACCCGCGACCCGGCGTCGCGGCGGCGCCGGCCATGCGAATCACGCTCGTGGTCGCCCGGGGCGGAGGCCGATCGGCCGGCTCAGGAAGCGTGACCCCGCCAGCGCGTACCGCCACGGCAGCTCGGCCGCCCGGCTGATCCCGATTCGGGGCCCGGCCAGGATGTCCGCCGGGCCGGGGCGGGCACGCAGCTCGAACGGCGGCTGATCCAACGCGAGACCGTCGTGTGCCCTCGTGACTGCGAGCGACTGGCAGAGCCGCCCTGGACCGGCGCAGAGCAGGCACTCACCGTCGACGCCGCGCCGCTCGCGCATGCGGTCGAGGCCGTGTGTCGGCGCCAGCGCGCGGACGAGCACGGCCTCCGGGACACCCTCTTGCCCGCAGACGAGGTTGAGGCACCAGTGGACGCCGTAGGAGCGGTAGACGTACGCACGTCCCGGGGGGCCGAACATCGACGAATTGCGCGGGGTCCGGCCGCCGTAGCCGTGGCTCGCCGGATCTTCGTGGTCGTAGGCCTCGACCTCGACGATGGTTCCGCCGACGCCGTCGACGAGGAGCGTGGCGCCGATCAGCTCGGGCGCCACCTCGTGCACCGAGCGCGCGAAGAAGGTCTCGCCGAGCGTGGCAATGACGGTCAGAACAGCGGTTCGTCGCCCGAGGGCCTGGCGGACGCCTCGAGCAGCTTGCGGGCCCGGCGGCCGAGATCGGCGAGGTCGACGCGTCCCGATTTGGCCTGCTCGTCGAGCCGCTCGGCGAGGTCGAGCGCCTGGTCGATGATCGGCGAGCCGACGGCGACATCTTGACCCATGTCGTGCAGGATCGTGCGCTCCGTGCGGGAGGCGACGATCGGCTCCGCAACCCCTTCGACCCAGACCCGCGTCCGGCGCCCGGAGCCCCGCTCGCCATCCGCAAGCGGCTCGAGCGCGTAGATCTTGTCGGCCCTGGCGTACTTCCCGAAGCCGAGAAAGACCATGCGCCCGCCGTTCATGCGGCGATTATCGCAGCGTGAAGGGGCACGAGCAGTGCCTCGCCCGCGGAGTCGCTCTCAGCTCGCGGCGAGCTCGGCGATGAACGGTTCCGGGTCGAGCGGGCGCCCGGTTGCTGTTGCGATCACGTCGCGCCAGTCCTTCGAGCCGCCGAGCCGGTAGACCTCGTCGGCGAGGAAGCGGCCGACCTCCGCGCTCTCGACAAAGCGCTGCGAAGCCTCCGCCCCGCCGCCGAGTAAGTCGAGGAGGTGGGCCTGAAACAGCGACGCGGTCACCTCTCCGAGCAGGTAGTTCTGGTAGTAGGCCGGGGCGACCGAGAAATGGATCTTCGCCGCCCAGTCGGGGGCGTCTCGATCGTCCGGACGCCTGAGCAGCTGGAAGCGCTCCACCAGCTCCCACCAGAGCCCGTTCAGGTCCTGCGCGGGATCGTCGTAGAGCGCGCGCTCCAGGTGGGCCATGACCGGCACCCAGCGAGCGAGATGCAGCAGCCGTGCCCGCCCGGCCTTGCCCACGGCGGCCTCGTTGGCCTGAGCCTCGTCGGCGGGCATGTCCACGTAGCGCGTGAGCCAGGCTCCGGACCGCGTGAGACGCCCGAACAGCATCGCTGAGGCCTCGGTGACAAAGATGTGCGCCTGCGTCCGCAGGAAGTAGGGCAGACCGGGATCGATGCTCATGTCGTAGACGGCATGGCCGAGCTCGTGCAGGAGCACGCCCGTCCAGAACTCGTTGGAGCGCAGGTTGCAGAGCACACGGATGTCACCCCGGCGGTCGATGTCCATGCAGAACGCGTGCTGACACTTTCCCTCCCGCTCGTACAGATCCGAGCGGGAGAGGATCGGGCCAACGTCGAAGCCCACAGCCGAGAAGAAGCTCGCCCCCAGCTTCTCGACCGAGCGACCGTCGAACCAGGGATCGAGGTCGAGCCCCGTCGCCGGCGGCTGCTGGAAGAACGGGTCCGCGTAGTGCCACGGCCGCAGTTCCCGGGCCTCGATGCCGAAACGGGCCGCGACTTCCCCGTCCAGCTCGTGCTTGTAGCGCTCGAAGGACCCCTGCGTGCCCTCGACCACCCGGTCGAGCAGCGCGAAGACCTCGCCCTCGTCGAGCTCGTCCAGCTCCAGCATCATCGAGTAGTAGTTCCGGTAGCCGAGGTCCCGTGCGGCTCCGTTGCGCACCTGCACGAGCTCGAGGAGCTCGGACTCGACCTCTGCGCCGATCTGCTTGGACGCCTCCCAGGTCCGCCGCCGCTCCTCCAGATTCTCCGATGTCTCGAGGATCTCGCGGATGCGGTTCTCGCTCAGCGACTCTCCGTCGAGCTCGGCCCTGAATCTGCTGAACTGCGCAGTCAGCGAGCTCTCGAGCCGGACCATCCGCTCGATGGTCTCCTTCGGGATCTGGTTCGGTGCGTGCTCGTTCGCGAGCACGACGGCCTGCCGGTGCAACAGGGGGTCTACTCCGTCGCTCTCGGCCGCCTGTCGGAGCACCCGGTACGGCTCGGGGCGGGAAAGCACCGAGCGGATCTCGGTCTGCAGTCGGGCGCTCTCCTCTTCCCAGTGCTTCTCGCCGGTCACGTTCAGCTGCCAATCGGCCTCGTTGGCGGCCCGCTGGAGCGGCGCCAGCTCCTTCTCGAGTACCTTGATCAGCGCGGCCAGCTCCCTGCCGGACTCACTCACGCACCGACCGCCCTGGCCAGCGCCTTGACCACGCGATCCTGGTCCTCGGCCTCGAGCTGCGGGTAGAACGGGAGCGCGAGCGTGCGCCGGCTGACGTCCTCGGCCACCGGGCAGAGCCCCTCCGCGAAGCCGAAGCGCTCACGCATGTACGGCTGTAGGTGGATCGGCGGGAAGTAGCGGCTGGTCTCGACTCCCTCAGCGGCCAGCTCGGCGACGACGTGCTCCCGGTCCACGCCCTGAGGGAGGACGACCACGTAGACGAACCAGGAGCGGCGGTGGTGGGCGTCGTCCGCTGCAGGTACCTCGATCCCCTCGACGGCGGCCAGCAGATCCGCGTAGCGGGCCGCGACCTCAGCGCGCATCGACAGCAGCAGGTCGAGCTTGTCCAGCTGCCCGATGCCCACTGCGGCCGAGAGGTCGTCCATGCGGTAATTCCAGCCGAGGCGTGCGTGCGCGAGCCAGCCACCTGAGTCGGACCGGCCCTGGTTGCGCAAGCTGCACAGCAGCCGCCACTGCTCTTCGTCATGCGTGGTGACGACGCCGCCCTCGCCCGTCGTCATCTGCTTGTTGGGATAGAAGGCGAAGACGGCCGGAGCCCCGTGCCCGCCGAGCGGCCGCCCCTTGTACTCGGCACCGAAGGCCTCCGCGGAATCCTGGATCAGCGCCAGGCTGTGACGGTCGGCGATCGCCCGCAATTCGTCCAGCTCACAGGGGTAGCCGAAGACGTCGACCGCCACGATCAGGCGCGTGCGCTCGGTGATCGCCGCCTCCACCGCCTCGGGATCCAGATTGAGGGTGCGGCGGTCGACGTCCACAAAGACCGGCGCGGCGCTCTCGTAGAGGAAGCAGTTGGCGGAGGCCACGAACGAGAACGGCGAGGTGACGGCCTCGTCGCCGGGGCCGACGCCGGCGAGGTGGGCAAGCAGGTGCAGCCCGGCGGTTCCGCTCGAGACGGCCGCTGCGTACGGCGCGCCGACCCGCTCCGCGACGAGCTGCTCGAAGCGCTCGATCGCGGGGCCGAGCGAGAGCCTTCCCGAGCGCAGCACGTCGAGCACGAGCTCCTCCTCCCTCCGGTCGAGGAAGGGATGTGCGAGCGGGATGACCCGGGTCGCCGCCCTCACGCCTGAGCGCGCGTCGGCGCCGGGAAGTCGAGCCAGTCGAGGTACCGCTCGCTCCGGCCGCGGACGGTATCCCAGTACGCCTGCTGAAGCTCGAGCGTGATCGGCCCGACTCCGATCACCTGATCGTCCACAGCCCGAAGCGGCGTCACCTCCACCGCCGTGCCGGTCATGAAGACCTCGTCGGCGAGATAGAGGTCGGTTCGGATCAGGCGCTTCTCGACGACCGTGTAGCCCAGATCTCGGGCGATCTGGATGACCGCGTCGCGCGTGACTCCGGGGAGAATCGAGGCCGAGAGGTCCGGGGTCGCGATCACGCTGTCCTTGATCACGAAGAGGTTCTCTCCGGAGCCGTCGGCAATGAAGCCCTCGTCCGTGAGCAGGATCGCTTCGTCGTAGCCGGCCCGCGCCGCCTCGTGCACGGCCAACATCGAGTTGAGGTAGATGCCGGTCGCCTTGGCGACGTGCGGGATCGTGTTCGGGCCGACCCGTTTCCAGGACGAGATCATCGCCCGGATGCCGGTTCGCTGGCCCTCCTCGCCCAGATACGGCGCCCACGGCCAGCTGATCACGGCGACGTCAACGGTGTTCCCGCGCGTGTGTACGCCGAGCTCGCCGTACCCGTAGAACGCGACCGGACGCACGTAGCACTCCGGGAGGCCGTTCGCGGCGATGAGGTCGTGGCAGGCCGCGCGGAGCTCCTCGACCGCGTACGGGAGCTCCATGTACAGGAGCCTGGCAGAGTTCTCGAGCCGCCGGAGATGGTCCGTCAGCCGGAACACGGCGGGGCCGCGCTCGCTCTCGTAGCAGCGGATGCCTTCGAAAACTCCTGTGCCGTAGTGGAGTCCGTGCGACGCGACGTGGATCCGGGCATCGGCCCAGTCCACGAGCTCGCCGTTCATCCAGATCTTGTCGAGTTCCTGCACGGGCGCTCCGGTGCTGATCTTAGTCGTCGGACGCGATATCAATGGGAGTCGCCCGCGCGAGACGGACGAGCTCGGCAGGCGCCAGGCCTGCCATGTGCCGCGTGGAGCCCGCCCCGATCCACACCCGGTCCGCGGTCAATAGCGTGCGATCGATGAGGCGGCGCTCGACCTGAGGTAGCGGGAACGGCGCGACGGCGCCCGGCTCGAAGCCCGTGATCCGCTGGACCCTCTGCGGTGGAGCCACCACGGCCGCCGCGGCCCCGGCAGCGGCGGCGACCTTGCGGGGGTCCGCACGTCGGTCACCGGGGACCATGGCGAGGACCGGTCGCCCGTCGCACTCGAAGACGAGTGACTTGACGATCTGGCGCAGCTCACAGCCGATCGCGTCCGCGGCTGCGTGAGCGGTTGGGGTGCCGGTCGCGAACTCCTCGATGCGCACCTCAGCACCCGCCTGTCGCAGGTACGTGCTCACCCGCTCGACCGGCTCGGGCCAGGCATGCGTCACCAGGCAAGCCTAGACGGCGCTTCGGAACTTCCGGCCTCATCCGAGGCTGATGAACCACGCCTCGTCGAAGCCGGAGGCGAGGAAGCGCTCGACGAGGTCGGGCGGTGCCGGCGTGTCGATCGAGAGCGCCATCAGGGCCTTGCCGCCCTGGTTCGTCCGGGACACGGCCATGTTGGCGATGTTCACGCCGGCGTCACCGAACAGCGTCCCCACGCGGCCGATCACGCCCGGCTTGTCGTCGTAGAGGAAGAAGGTCATCAGCGGGGCGAGCTCGATCTCGAGCTCGTAGCCGAGCGCACCGACCAGCCAGAGGCGGTTCTCGAGCCCGATGATCGTCCCGGCGACGACCGTCTCGTCCCCGTTCGCACGTACGGCCACGCGCACGAGGTTCGTGTAGTCGCCGGAGGCCCGCTGCTTCTCCTCGGTGACTTCGATCCCGCGCTCGTCCGCGACGAGCGGTGCGTTCACGTAGTTGACGGGCTGGTCGACGCGACCCTGAAACGCGCCGTTCAGAGCCGCGACCGTCAACAGCCGCGTGTCGAAGTCGGAGAGGGGCCCATGGCAGGCGACCTCGACCTGGTCGGCACGGCCCTGGGCCAGCTCCATCGCCAACCGACCGAGCTTCGCGCTGAGCGGGACGAACGGCCCGAGCACCTCGAGGTCCTCCGCCCGGATTGCGGGGATGTTCACGGCGTTGGTGACCACCCCACCCTCGAGCGCCGCGACCACCTGCTCGGCGACGATCACGCCCGCGCGGTCCTGGGCCTCCTCGGTCGAGGCGGCGAGATGCGGCGTCACGACGACGTTGTCGAGCTCGAGGAGCGGGCCCGAATAGGGCTCCTCCGAGAAGACGTCGATGGCCGCAGCGGCGACCTTCCCCGAGCGCAGCGCCTCGACCAGCGCCTCCTCGTCGACGAGCTCGCCGCGGGCCGCGTTGACCACGCGAATCCCGTCCTTGGCCTGCGCCAGCGCCTCGCGACCGAGCAGGCCCTCCGTCTCCTCCGAGAGCGGGACGTGGAGGGTGAGGAAGTCGGCCTCGGCGAGCACCGACGCTTGCGTGTCCGCGCGCTCGACCCCGAGCTCGCGAAAGCGCTCGCGGGCGACGAACGGGTCGTACACGACCACGCGCATGCCGAGCCCGAGCGCCCGGCGGGCGACCTGCTGGCCAATCCGGCCGAAGCCGAGGACGCCCAGGATCTTGCCCTCCAGCTCGATGCCGCCGAAGCGGCTGCGCTCCCAGCGGCCGGCCTTCAGCGCCGCGTGCGCCTGCGGGATGTTGCGCGAGAGCGCGAGCAGGAGCCCCACCGTGTGCTCGGCGGCCGAAACGATCGTCGATTCGGGTGCATTGGCGACGATGATCCCCCGCCGTGTGGCCGCTTCGACGTCCACGTTGTCCACCCCGACCCCCGCGCGCCCGATCACCTTCAGGAGACCGGCCCGCTCGATCAGATCGGCGCTGAGCTGGGTCTGGGAGCGAACGACGATCGCGTCGTAGTCGCCGATGACCTGGGACAGATCCGAGTCGCCGTCGACGTCGACCTCGAAATGCGAGCGCAGCAGCTCGAGACCCGCCTCGGCAATCGACTCTCGGACGAGGACCTTCACACGCGGGTGGCGCCCTCGAATGCCTCGAGCGCTCGGGACACCGCTACGCCGCGCTCGATCTCGGCGCCGGCGTCGACCAGCGCCGCCTCGAGCGCCGCGAGCGCGGTCGTCACGTCGAAGACGTCGTAGTAGCCGATGTGCCCGATGCGGAAGATCTTCCCTCGCAGCGGCCCCTGGCCCCCGGCCAGCTGGACTCCGTAGCGGTCACGCAGCTCGAGGAGAACCTCTGCCGAGTCGACGCCGGCGGGGGCCCTGATCGCGGTCACGACCGCGGAGCGGTCCTCGTCCGGGGAGAAGAGCTCGAGCCCCATCGCCTTCGCGCCCTCGCGGCAGGCACGGCCGAGCCGGACATGTCGCGCGAACACGGCGGGAAGGCCCTCGTCGAGCAAGAGCCCGAGCGCGACGTCCAGGGCAAGCACGAGCGGGACGGCGGGCGTGAAAGCGACGTCAAGCTTCTCCTGCGCACGACGGGTGCGCTCCCAGTCGAAGTAGTAGCGAGGGGACGACGCGCGGCCCTCGGGCTCCCAAACCGCTTCGGAGACCGAGGCCATTGCCAGGCCCGGCGGGCACATGAGCGCCTTCTGCGACCCGGAGCAGGCGACGTCCACCCCCCACGCGTCCACCTCGAGCGGCAGGGCTCCCAGGCTCGAGATCGCGTCCACGACCACGTGAGCGCCCGACGGGCGTGCCGCGGCAGCCAGCGCCTGGACGTCGCAGACGACCCCGGTCGACGTCTCGGACTGGGTGAGAAAGACGGCACGCGCGCTCCCGGCTTCCTCGAGCTTCGCCGCCAGATCGGCGGCTGTCGGGGTCTCTCCCCACTCGTAGCGCAGTGGGACGACGTCGCAGCCGTAGCGACCGGCGATCTCGATCCAGCGCTCTCCGAAGTGGCCCGCCGAGACGACCACGACCCGGTTGCCGGGAGAGCAGAGGTTGGCCACTGCCGACTCCATCGCCCCCGTGCCCGAGGCCGTGAACAGGAGGACCTCCGAAGAGGTGCGGAAGACCGCTTTCAACCGGTCGAGGCACCGCTTGAGTACGACGCGGAAGTCGGGACCGCGGTGATGGACGACCTGGCGGGAGAGGGCCTCGAGCACCTCCGGCGGCACCGGCGTCGGCCCGGGCGTGAACAGATAGCGCTTCCCGGCCATTGCGGCTGAGCCTAGCGAAGGGGCCGGGTGGCCCTACAGCGTGGTGCGACTACGTCTCGCCGGGCTCGACCAGACCCGACTCGTACGCGAAGACGACGGCCTGCACGCGGTCGCGCCGGTCGAGCTTGGTCAGCACGTGCGCGACGTGGGTCTTCACCGTCGTCTCGCTGACGAAGAGCTCCTTGGCGATCTCTGCGTTCGAGCGGCCGCGCGCGATCAACTGGAGCACCTCGACCTCCCGCGGAGTGAGCTGCTCGAGCTCGGGCGACACCGGACGCGCAGAGCCCGGCGGTCGCCGGACGAACTCCTCGATCACGCGGCGGGTCACGGAGGGGGCGAGCAGGGCATCGCCGCTCGCGACCGCGCGAATACCTTCGACGAGCTGCTCGGGCGGGACGTCCTTGAGCAGGAAGCCGCTCGCTCCGGCGCGCAGCGCCTCGTAGACGTACTCGTCCATGTCGAACGTGGTCAGCATCACGACCCTCGTATCCGCTCCGTCCTCGCCGAGCAGAACCCGGGTGGCCTCGATCCCGTCCATCTCGGGCATGCGAACGTCCATCAGGACGACGTTGGGCCGCAGCCGCCGCGCCTCGGCGACGGCTTCCCGTCCGTCCGCCGCCTCGCCGGCGACCTCGATCGACTCCTCAGCGTCGAGGATCATGCGGAACCCCGCCCGGACGAGCGCCTGGTCGTCGACGATGAGCACGCGGATGTTTCCGCCGCCGGCAGCCTGACCCGCCGACGCGTGATCGGGAGCCACCAGCTGGTAGATGCGCACCGGCCGCTCGAAGTCCTTCAGCTCTCGCTCGCCGAGGTCGACGAGAACGACCTCTTCGTCCTCGAGCATCGAGACCGTGGCCTGCGAGAGAAGGATCTGGCCGCCCTGGCCGGCAGAGCAGATCCGGGCCGCACGATGGATGGCGAGGCCGTGGTACTCGCCCTCGGCCACCGAGGCCTCCCCCGTGTGCATCCCCATGCGGACACGCAGCTCGACGCCCTGGGGCCATTGCTGATCGGCGAGTGCCCGCTGTCCGGACGCCGCGGCGAGCACGGCATCCTTGGGCCTGCGGAAGGCGGCGAAGAAGGCGTCACCCTGGGTTCCGATCCCCTCTCCGCCGGCCTCCTCAAGGACTGTACGCAGCAACCGGTGGTGCTCGGCGATCAACTCGCCGTAGTCATCGCCGAGGCGGCGGACGAGCCCCGTCGAGCCCTCGATGTCGGTCAGCAGGAACGTGTAGGTGCCGGTCATGCCTCGCACCTCTGGGTCGTCGCTGGCAAAGGAGACAAGTCCGAGAAGCGAGGACAGTACATCTCAGTACGGACTCGCGCCGAGGACGCCGGATCCTGCCGCCAGCGGCGACAGGCGGTGGCGGAGCCCGGCTCCGCCGGGCGAATGCTGCCGCCGACCAGGGCTGCGAGGCTCATGAGGTCGGGAGTCTCGCACGTAGCCGGTAGCCGCCCTCCGGTCGTGGGCCGGCCTGGAGCTCGCCGCCGTAGACGGAGATGCGCTCACGCATGCCGACGAGGCCGTGCCCACCGCTCTCGCCGCCGCCGTCGCCTGCGCCGTCGTCGCTCACCGTCAGCTCGACGTGTCCGTCGTCGTAGCGGACGAGTACCTCTGCGTGCTCGGCCCGGGCATGCTTGAGCGCGTTCGTCAACCCCTCCTGGACGAAGCGGTAGGCCGTGAGGTCGAGCCCTGCGGCGAGCTGCACGGGGTCGCCCTCCACCTTGAGCTCCACCGGGAGCCCCGCCTCGCGGGCCTGCCCCACGAGCTTGTCGAGGTGCTCGAGGCTCGGCTGGGGAGCGAGCGCCGGGGACTCTTCGGGACGACGGAGAACGTCGACCATGCGCCGCATCTCCGCCAAAGCCTCGCGCCCGGTCTGCTCCACGACCATCAGCGCCTCGCGCTCGCGCTCCTGCCTGGGCTTGAGCAGCCGACGGACTCCCGCGGCCTGGACGGTCATGACGCTGACGCTGTGGCCGACCACGTCGTGCAGCTCCCGCGCGATCCGCGCACGCTCCTCGGCGACGGCGAGGCGGGCTTCCTCCTCGCGTTCCCGCTCGAGCCGGCCGGCCCGCTCCCTCGCCTCCTGGGCCTGGCGGAACTTCTGGTCCAGGCCGTAGCCCACCGTCCAGGCAATCCCGAAGACGGCCGCGGGCCAGATGAAGTCGCCCGCCTGATCTCCCTGATTGTGTCCGACGATCGCAATAGCACCGAGCATGATCCCCAGGCCCGCTACCGCCTGGTTGCGCTCCTTCGACATCCCGAAGAGGAAGGCCGCGGCGGCGGCGGCCACGAAGATGACGCCATCGTCGTCGATGAACCCCGGGTCGACGAAGCTCGACGCGACGATGGCGACGAAGACGGCAGCGGGCGCGCCGAAGGGGTACCGGCGTCGGGCGAAGAGCGGAACGACCATCGCGACCGCGGCGAGCACGTCGAACCACATGGGTCCATCGGGCCCGGGCCTCTTGCCCTGATCCACGACGGCGACGGCGATCGACACACCGACGGCCGCCACGATCAGGACGTCAAACCAGTAGCGTTTCGCGAGCGGCCAGAGCGTGTTCCAGGCCGTGCGCACGCGTGGACGGTAGCCGACGGGGGCGGTCGCGGCGTTCATGTCACAGGAAGCCGAGCGTGCAAGCGGTAGCCGCCCTCGGGTCGCGGGCCGGCCTCGAGCTCGCCGCCGTAGACGGAGATGCGCTCGCGCATACCGACCAGACCGTGCCCGCCGCTCTCTCCGCCGCCGTCACCCGTGCCGTCGTCGCTCACGGTCAGCTCGACGTGCCCGTCCTCATAGCGGACGAGCACGTCTGCATGTTGGGCCCTGGCGTGCTTGAGCGCGTTCGTCAGCCCCTCCTGGACGAAGCGGTAGGCGGTGAGGTCGAGCCCGGCCGCCAGCTGCACGGGCTCGCCCTCGACCTGAAGCTCAGCCAGGAGCCCCGCCTCGCGAGCCTGCTCGACGAGCTTGTCGATGTGCTCGAGGCTCGGCTGGGGCGCCAACGCGGGCGCCTCCTCGGGCCGGCGGAGGACGCCGACCAGCCGCCGCATCTCCGCCAGCGCCTCGCGCCCGGTCTGCTCGACCACCATCAGCGCCTCTCGCTCGCGCTCCTGGTCGGACTCGAGCAGACGGCGCACGCCGGCAGTCTGCACGGTCATCACGCTGACGCTGTGGCCGACCACGTCGTGCAGCTCCCGCGCGATCCGCGCCCGCTCCTCGGCAACGGCGAGACGCGCCTCCCCCTCGCGCTCATGCTCGAGGCGCTCCGCCCGCTCCTTCGCCTCGTCCACCTCCCGGAACTTCTGGCCGAGCCCGAAGCCGATCACCCAGGCGACGCCGAAGACGATGCACCCCCAGATGAAGCCTCCGACCGAGCCTTTCGGAGCGTTGTGGGTCACGATCGCGTTGGTGCCGAGCAGGATCACCAGTCCTGCGACCGCCTGGGTCCGCTCCTTCAGCGCCCCCACCAGGAAGGCCACCGCGACGCCACCAAGGAACAAGATGAAGTTGTCGCTCACGAACCCGCCGTCGACGAAACTGGCCCCCCCGACCAGCACGGCCGCCGCGACCGGGGCGCCGAACGGGTACCGCCTGCGAAAGAAGAGCGGCACGATCGCGCCACCTGCAGCCAGAATGTCGAACCAGAGCGGGCCCTCCGCCTTCTTCCCCTGGTCTCCGACCGCAACCGCGATGGAGATGCCGATACCGACCACCAGCACGCCGTCGAACCAGTTGCGCTTCGCGAGCGGCCAGAGCGTCGTCCAAACGGGGTGCAAGCGACTCTTCACGGCTTGAAAGTACTCCACGCGCTCCGTCCTCGCCTCGGTCACCCGAACGAAATCATGATCATCCTCGAGGAGGACGGCAGATCGCCTTCACAGCCGATGACGGCAGGGCGACAGGGCTGTAGCCTGGGCAGCACAGTGACTTTCGATCGAAACGAGGTTCAAATGGAGCCGGGGGAAGCCCTCACCGACGAGCAGGTCCTGCAGGGAAAGCGAGCCGCAGTCGTCGCGGCCAGCGAGGTCACGCGCCGCTACGGCGAGGGCGACACCGCGGTCGACGCGCTGCGTGGAGTCAGCCTGGAGGTCGAGCGCGGCAAGCTGACCGCCGTGATGGGGCCGTCCGGCTCCGGCAAGTCCACGCTGATGCACATCCTCGCCGGGCTGGACAAGCCCACGTCCGGCTCCGTCTCCATCGACGGCACCGAGATCACCTCGCTCGGTGACAGCGACTTGACCAGGCTCAGGCGCCGGAACATCGGGTTCGTCTTCCAGTTCTTCAACCTGCTGCCCATGCTCACGGCCGAGGAGAACGTGCAGCTCCCGCTGGCCATCGCCGGCCGCAAGCCGGAGAAGGTCTGGTTCCAGGAGCTCCTCGAGAAGACAGGGCTCAGCGACCGGCGGACGCACCGCCCGAGCGAGCTCTCCGGCGGCCAGCAGCAGCGGGTGGCGATCGCCAGGGCGCTGGTCTCCCGGCCGACGGTCGTCTTCGCGGACGAGCCCACGGGCAACCTCGATTCCAAGACGAGCGGCGAGATCCTCGAGCTGATGCGCGACTCGGTCGACAGCTGGGGCCAGACCACCGTGATGGTCACGCACGACGCGCGGGCGGCGACCATCGCCGATCGCATTCTCTTCCTCGACGACGGCAAGATCGTCAAGGATCTGGGCCGCTCGGAGACGAGCGAGATCATCGCCGCCATGGAGGAGCTGGCCCGCACGTGACCAAGCTCGCTCTCCGCAATCTCTGGGGGCGAAAGCTCCGCACGTTCCTGACCGGGTTCGCGATCGTGCTTGGCGTCGCGACCATCAGCGGCACCTACGTGCTCACCGACTCGATCTCGAGCGCCTTCGACTCGATCTTCACGACCATCTACCGGGGCACGGACGCGGTGATCACCGGTCGCTCTGCCCTCGACCTGAGCGACGAGTCCAGTGTCGAGCCGCCTTCCTTCGACGAGTCCTTGCTCACCAAGGTGCGTGGGCTGGACGGAGTCTCGGCTGCGGTCGGCGGAGTCGGCGGCGAGGCGCAGCTGATCGGGAGCAACGGCAAGGTGATCCAGTTCGGCGGCGCTCCGAACATCGGCTTCTCGGTCGATCCCTCCCAGCCGCGCTTCAACTCGCTGATCCTGAGAGAGGGGAGCTGGCCCGCGACGGGGCAGGTGGCCATCGACACCTCGACCGCCTCGAGGAAGCACATCGCGCCGGGCGACCCGATTCGCGTCCAGGGCGAGGGCTTCGCCCTGCCCATGCGCGTGTCCGGCCTCTTCAAGTTCTCGAGCAAGGGGAACATCGGCGGGGCGACACTGGCCGCCTTCGACCTCCGCACCGCGCAGCGCGTCTTCCACAAGCCGGGCGAGCTCGACCAGATCCGCGCGGCGGCCAAGCCCGGAGTAACGAGGCAGCAGCTCCTCGGACAGCTTCGGTCGATCCTGCCCCCGGAGACGCAGGTGCGAACGGGCGAGGGTCAGGCGACGGAGGACGCCAGCGACACCAAGAGCTTCGTCAGCTTCCTGCAGAGCTTTCTGCTCGCCTTCGGAGGCATCGCGCTCTTCGTCGGCGCCTTCGTGATCGCGAACTCGCTCTCGATCACCATCGCCCAGCGCACCCGCGAATTCGCCACGGTGCGCACCATCGGCGCCTCGCGCCGCCAGATCATGCGCGCCGTCCTGATCGAGTCGCTCGTGATGGGCGTGCTGGCCTCTGTGGTCGGCCTGTTCCTGGGCCTCGCGCTCGGGAAGGGGCTGTTCTGGCTCTTCGACCAGTTCGGCTTCACGCTGCCGAACAGCGGCCTCCTTCTCAAGCCGCGCACCGTGATCGTCGCCCTCGTGGTGGGCATCCTCGTCACCGTGATCGCGAGCCTGCGACCTGCCCGGCGTGCGACCCGCGTCCCCCCGATCGCCGCCGTCCGGGAAGGCGCGACGATCCCACCCGGCCGATTCGCGCGCTATCGAAGCACCGGCTCCGCCGTGCTCGGCCTGCTCGGGTTCGCCGCGCTGGCCTACGGGCTTTTCGGCAGCGGGCTCTCGACCACGCAGATTCTCATCTTCATGGGTCTCGGGACGCTGCTGATCTTCTTCGGAGTCGCGTTCTTCTCGTCCCAGCTCGTGGTCCCCCTGGCCCATCTGCTGGGCGGCCCGGCGGCGACGATCGCGGGCGCCCCGGGTGTCCTGGCGCGCGAGAACTCGATGCGAAACCCGCAGCGCACGGCCTCCACCGCGGCGGCGCTGATGATCGGCCTCGCCCTAGTGACGCTGGTGGCAATGCTCGCCCAGGGCATCCGCGCGTCCTTCTTCGACGCCGTGAACAAGATCTGGCAGACGGACTACGCCGTCACGGCCCAGAACAACTACAGCCCGATCCCCATTGCCATGTCCGACCCGCTACGCCGACTGCCTGGCACCACGGTTGTGGGCGTACGGGCCGGCGAAGCCAGGTTCTTCGGGGCGACCCACAGCCTCAGCGCCGTGGACCCGAGCGCCAGCAAGGTGTTCGCCCTGGACTGGACGGCAGGCTCTCAGTCCGTCCTGGACTCGCTGGGGCCCGACGGGGCGTTCACGGACAACGACTTCGCCAAGAAGCACCATCTGACGGTGGGGTCCCCGGTGCGGATCCTCGTGCCCAGCGGCCAGCGACAGACGTTCCACATCAAGGGCATCTTTGATCCACCCACCGGAGGATCACCGTTTGGGCCCGTCACGATCTCGAGCGCGACGTACGACCATCTCTTCGACCAGCCCAAGAACCTGTTCGTGTTCTTGAAGACCCCCGGCGGAGTAACCGATACGAACACGAAGGCCCTGGAGAACGCGCTCGCGCGCTTCCCCAACGCGAAGGTCCAGGACCGCGACGAGTTCAAGGAAAACCAGGCGAGCGGTCTCAACCAGGTGCTGAACATCCTCTACGTGCTGCTGGCACTGTCGGTCATCGTCAGCCTCTTCGGGATCATCAACACCCTCGTGCTGACGGTCTTCGAGCGCACGCGCGAGATTGGCATGCTCAGAGCCGTGGGTACGACGCGGTGGCAGATCCGCTGGATGATCACGCTGGAGAGCGTCGTGACCTCGCTGATGGGCGCGGCCATCGGGATCGCGCTCGGAATCGTGCTCGCGGTCCTGCTGATCGTGCGGGTGGACTTCCTCGTGCTCTCCTGGCCGATTGGCTCGCTCGTGCTCTTCGCCATCGCTGCGGTGATCGTGGGCGTGATCGCGGCCATCCTGCCTGCGCGGCGCGCCAGCCACCTGAACGTGCTCGAGGCGCTCCAGTACGAGTAGCCGGCTACGTCGCGGTCTGCGCGAGCCGCCGCTCGAGGTCGGCGCGAGCCCGCTCTGCGACCCGCGCGCCGAGAGCCCGCTCGAGGTCGGTCGCGGACGCCTTGCGGTCGTAGAAGAGCCGGACGAGGTCGAGGAGTGGCACCGATCGGTCCGCCGCAGGCTCCAACGAGACCTCGTCGCCCGCCGCGACAGTTCCTGTCGCCAGCACTCGCAGATAGGCGCCCGGCCGCCCGGCGCGCGCGAAGCGCTTGACCCAGCCGGCGTCGCCCATGCGCGCGGCGAAGGTGCCGCACGGGATACGCGGCGCCGTCACCTCGAGCTCGACCTCGCCGATTCGAAAACGATCACCGACGGCGAGCTCCGCACTCTCGAGCCCGGAGACGGTCAGGTTCTCGCCGAAGGTCCCCGGATCCAGCCGGCGCCCGAGCTCCTTCGCCCACCACGCGTAGTCCTCGACCGTGTACAGGTACACCGCCTGGTCGGGGCCGCCGTGGTTCTCCCTGTCGGCCACCTGGTCGCCCGCAACACCGAGCGGACCGACCGCGACCGGCCCCTCGACCTGGTCCTTCAGGATCGCCGTGTCCAGCTCCCGGCCGGAGAGCAGCTTGCGGCCTGGACGTCCGACGTTGACCGAGACCAGTCGCATGTCAGCGCTCGAGGCATGCGCGCAGCTCGTGCGGCGTGAGCGTGCGGGTGCCGAGCTCCTCTGAGGTGGGCAGGCACTCGCGCACGGCGCGGAGGACGACGTCGGGGGAGTCGGCGAAGGGGCTGAGGATCTTCGGACCCTTGATCAGCATCTTGGTCGGCTTCGGCGTCGCGAAGACGCCGAGCTGGGACTCCTTGTAGCCCTTCTCGCGCAGGATCGCGTTGGCCTCGTGGACCGACTCGGGCGTCACGCCTCCAGCCTCTCCCGGACGAGCTCGCTGACCACCTTCGGGTTCGCCTTCCCGTTCGTCTCCTTCATTACCTGGCCGACGAAAAAGCCGAGCAGCCCCTGCTTGCCCCCGCGGTAGGCGGCGACCTGGTCGGGGTGGGCCGCGAGGATCCGTTCGACGATCGGCTCGAGCTCCGACGCGTCCGTGACGGACGTGCGAGCCAGGTAGAGATCGGCCGAGAAGCCGGACATTCCACTTGCCTTGACCGCTTCCAGGTACACCTCCCGCGGCAGCTGGTCTCGCGCCCCGATCACCTTCGCCAGCTCCCCGGGCTCGGCGACGGCGATCCCGGCGGCTTCGTTCCTCACGACGTTCGCGGCGACCCTCGCCTCCACCCCGGCGGCGGCGAGCTTGTCGTATTCGCCGTCGCGCTCGGTCGTGACCAGCTCCCACGCCGTCTCGAAGCCGACCGCCTCCTCCAGGCGGCGGACCCGCACGTCGGGAAGCTGCGGCAGCTCGGCCCGGACGCGCTCGACGAGCTCGCGCTCGGGCTCGAGCGGCACCAGGTCGGGCTCCGGGAAGTAGCGATAGTCGTCGGCTTCCTCCTTGGTACGGTGCGGAGCCAGGGTGTCCGTGTCGGGGTCGTAGTCGTAGGTCTCCTGCACGACGTCCTCGTCCGCCTCGTGTAGCGTGACCTGCCCGCGCACCGCGGCGTCGATGCCCCGCGCGATGAAGGAGAACGAGTTCATGTTCTTCAGCTCCCAGCGGGTTCGGAAGCCCTCCTCTCCCGCTCTGCGCACCGACACGTTGGCATCGCAGCGCAGCGTGCCCTTCTCCATCTCCGCGTCTGAGATGCCGAGCTCGACCACCGTCTGGCGGAGCAGCTGGAGGAAGCGGCGAGCCTCTTCAGCCGAGCGGAGATCCGGCCGAGTGACCACCTCGACGAGCGGCGTGCCGCCGCGGTTGAAGTCCACGAGGGAGCGCGTCGCGCCGATGATGCGGCCGCCGGCGCCCTCGAGATGCACGGTCTTGGCGGCGTCCTCCTCGAGATGGGCGCGCACGATCCCGACCTCGAGGTCACCTTCGGCTCTGGGGACGAGGAAGCGGCCGTCCACGCACAGGGGCTCGTCGTACTGGGAGATCTGGTAGCCCTTGGGCAGGTCCGGGTACCAGTAGTGCTTGCGGTGGAAGAGGGCACGCGGCGCGATCTCACAGCCGAGCGCGAGCCCGAGCTTCACTGTCCACTCGACGGCGGTGCGGTTGGGGACGGGCAGCGCGCCGGGATGCGCGAGGCAGACCGGGCACGTGAGGGTGTTCGGCGGCTCGCCGAAACCCGTGGCGCAGCGGCAGAACATCTTCGTCCGCGTCTTCAGCTGGACATGAACCTCGAGGCCGATGACCGGCTCCCAGCTCACGTCCCTGGCCCCCTTCGGCTCCCGCCCGGCGGAGCCAGGCTCCGTCGAAGGGTGACGCCGCTGGCGGCAGGATGCTGCGTTCGCGACGCTTGGACGCACTGGTTTGTACTGTCCTGCGCGTCGCTCGCTTGCCTCCTTTGCCAGCGACGCCCCAGGAACGTGAGCGGCGTCTTCACCTGAGCCGCTCCGGGACGAAGTCGAACTCGAGCGCGCGCTCCAGCGCGTGCCCGGCTCGGAAGAGCAGGTTCTCCGAGAACTGCGGCCCGATCAGCTGGAGCCCGACCGGGAGGCCGTCTGAGAGCCCGCAGGGAATCGAGAGCCCGGGCAGGCCGGCCATGTTCGAGGGGATGGTGAGCAGGTCGCACGCGTACATGGCCAGCGGGTCGGCCGTCTTGGCGCCCAGCTCAAAGGCGACGGTCGGTGAGGTCGCACTGACGAGCAGGTCGTAGCGGCCGAACAGCTCCTCGTGCTCGCGGCGGATCAGCGTGCGGACTTTCTGAGCCTGGCCGTAGTAGGCCTCGTAGTAGCCGGCGGAGAGCGCGTAGGCGCCCAGCATGATGCGGCGCTTCGGCTCGTCGCCGAACCCCTCGCGGCGGGTGCGCTCGTAGAGCGCGTGGAGATCTCCGTCCGCCGCGGCCCGGTATCCGTAGCGAACGCCGTCGTAGCGGGCGAGGTTCGACGAGGCCTCCGAGGGGGCAATCAGGTAGTAACACGGAAGGCCGTACTCGACGGAGCGTGGAAGCGAGCACTCCTCCACGTCGGCGCCGAGGGTCTCCGCGAGCTCGATCGCGCTGGCCACCGCGCCCCTCACCCCCGGCTCGATCGCCTCCAGATCGCGCATCTCACGAGGAATGCCAATGCGGATCCCCTCCAGGTCGTCGCGCCCCGGTATCTCGACCGGCTGCGGGAGCTCGACGGTAGTCGAGTCGCAGGGGTCACGCCCGGCGATGATCCGGTAGAGCAACGCGCAGTCGCGCACGGTCTTCGTCAGCGGGCCGACCTGGTCGAGGCTCGAGGCGAAGGCGACGATCCCGTAGCGAGAGACGGTGCCGTAGGTGGGCCTGAGCCCGACGATCCCGCACAGCGCCGCCGGCTGCTTGATCGAGCCTCCTGTGTCGGAGCCGAGCGCCCACGGCGCGAGACCGCCGGCCACCGCCGCCGCCGACCCGCCCGAGGAGCCGCCGGGGACGCGGGTTGGATCCCAGGGATTGCGCGTCGGACCGTAGGCCGAGTTCTCGGTGGACGAGCCCATGGCGAACTCGTCCATGTTCGTCTTGCCGAGCAGTGACAGTCCGGCGTCCTTGCACCGGGCGGTGACGGTGGAGTCGTACACGGGGACGTAGCCCTCGAGGATCCTGGAGCCCGCGGTGGTCTGGACGCCCTTCGTCGAGATCAGGTCCTTGAGCGCGACCGGGGCCCCGGTGCCTTCCGCGCGGTCGACGATCGTCAGATACGCGTGCAGATCGCCGTCGCGATCGGCGATCGCGTCCAGGTAGGCGCGGTGGAGCTCGTCAGGGGAGACCTCGGCGCCCTCGACGAGACCCGTCGCCTCCTCGGCCGTCAGGCGTCGCGTGTCGATCGCCGGGCTCATACGGCGGGGACCCCGAAGAAGCCGTCCTCTGTATCGGGCGCGTTCAGGAGCGCCTCATCGAGCGAGAGAGACCGTCGCGGCTCGTCCTCGTCCAGCACGTTCACGACGTCGAGCGGATGTGAGGTGGGCTCGACGCCCTCGAGATCGAGCTCGGACACCTTCCCGACCGCGTCGAGGATGGCGGAGAGCTGCGCACGAAAGCGCTCGACCTCCTTGTCGGAGAGCGCCAGCCGCGCCAGCCGGGCGACGTGCCGTACCTGGTCCTCGCTGATCGCCATCGTCGGTCCAATCCTCGCAAACAAGAGGCCCCCTTTCGGGGGCCTCTCCAACCTGGGTCCGAAAGGAAGAGCTCAGATCGTGACGACGTTCGCCGCCTGCAGGCCCTTGTCGCCCTGCACGACCTCGAACTCCACGCGCTGACCCTCGGTCAGCGTCTTGTAGCCGTCCATCGCGATCGCAGAGAAGTGGACGAAGACATCCTCCTCACCGTCTCCGCGCTCGATGAACCCGTAGCCCTTCTCGTTCGAGAACCACTTCACGGTGCCCTGAGCCAACGCTTCCTCCTTGCAAACATCAACGACGGCCCGGGCACCGAGCCGTCGACGTCCAATACGAGCGCGCGCACTCTACCACGCTACTGCGGCGCAAATGTGACGGGATTGCGCCGATACCGAGCGGCCTGAACGGTGTTCCGCAGCAGCATCGCGATCGTCATCGGCCCGACTCCGCCGGGGACCGGCGTGAGGTAGCCCGCACGCTCGGCGACGCCGCCGTCGACGTCCCCGACGATGCCGTCGTCCAGCCGATTGATGCCGACGTCGACCACCGCCGCGCCCTCCTTGACCATGTCGGCTTCGATCATGCCTGCCCGTCCGACGGCGGCCACGAGCACGTCCGCCTCGCGCGTCAGGGCGGCCAGATCGCGCGTCTTCGAGTGGCAGATCGTCACGGTGGCGTTCCCACCGAGGAGCAGGAGCGCGGTGGGCTTGCCGACGACCTCGCTGCGCCCCACCACCACGGCGCGCGCGCCCTCGATCTGCACCGCGTACGCGTGGAGCAGGGTCATGATCCCGAGCGGCGTGGCCGGTACGAAGGTCGGCCGGCCCAGCGAGAGCTGGCCTCGGTTGAAGGGATGGAAACCGTCGACGTCCTTGATCGGCTCGACCGAGCGGAACACGAGGGCCTCGTCGAGCTGCTCGGGCAGCGGCAGCTGGACCAGAATGCCGTCGACCCCGTCGTCCCGGTTCAAGTCCGCGAGCAAGGCCTGCAGGTCCTCCTGGCGGGTGTCGGCGGCCAGCCGGTGGTCGACGCTGGCCATGCCCACCTCGTCTGCCGCCTCGTGCTTGCGTGAGACGTAGATGTGCGAGGCCGGATCGTCGCCGACGAGCACGGTGGCGAGCCCGACGCGGCCGAGCTCCTTGACGTCGCGGGCGACCTGCTCGCGGATGCGCGCAGCGACCAGCCGCCCCTCCATCAGCGTCGCGGGCACGGCGCCTACGTTAACCTCGCCCAGGCGTGGACGAGAAGGAGCGGACGATCCGGGCGCTCTTCGAGGCCCGCGCGCGCGGCGACTACGCCGAGATCCGGGCGCTTCTCGCCGAGGACGTCGTCTGGCACGAGCCGGGCGAGGCGGACTACTCGGGCGACCACCGAGGCGTGGACGAGGCCGTGACGCTGATGCGGAAGCTGGAAGAGGTGACCGGCGGGACGTTCGTGCTCGAGCCGCTCGAGGTGCTCACGACCGACGAGCATGCGGTCGCCCGCGCGCGCTGGCACGCAGAGCGAGACGGTGTGCGTTGCGAGGGCAACGACCTCGCGGTCTACCGCTTCACGAACGGCAGGATCGTCGAGCTCTGGTTCTTCGCCGACGGCTTCGACCAGGAGGCTCACGACCTCGTCTTCTCATTCCAGTGAGAGAGATCTCGGTCGGGCACTACGAGCTGGAGGAGCCGTGGGGCCGCCTCGTCGAGGTCGCGCGCACGGTCGAGCCGCTCGCGGGTGACAGTCACCATCCCGAGCTGATTCGAACGTATGCGCTGAAGGACAGAACGACTAGAGCGTCTTCGCTAGCGTGCAACAGCATTGAAGACGCGGTCTCGCTCGCACGTTTTCTGGACGCGCATCTCGCCGAGCTGCGGCGATTCCTGCTCGAGGCCGAGCCGGCGACCGAGGGACGCCTGCGGGCGCTCGACGTGGACGTACCCGGTCCCACCTGCCGTGTCACGTGGACGTTCTCGACCGGCCCCGCGCATCCCGCCGAGGCAACCGCCGCCGGCGTCGAGGTACTGCACGAAGGTTTCGTCCGGCGCCTCGCCCCGGTGTCGTTCGACGAGGCGCTGCTCGAGCCCGAGCTCGGCGGGGGCCTGGCCGTCCTCGCCGCCTGCGCTACATCCGCGGGCGAGAGATCGGTGCGTCTCGACCTCCAGCAGCCCTCGGGTCCCGAATACCGCACCGTCCAGCTCGCCGCCGCCGCGAAGCTGGCCGAAGAGCTCGCCGCCTAGAATCGGCGCGTGCTCCGCCTGACGGCGATCGTGCCCGCGTCGAACACGCCCCCGACCCTGGAGGCATGCCTCGACGCGATCCGGAGCGCGGACGATCCGCCCGACGAGGTGATCGTGGTCCGGGACGGGAAGGGGCCTGCCGCTGCCCGAAACGCCGGTGCCGGCAAGCATCTGGGGACGTGCTCGTCTTCGTCGATGCCGACGTCCTCCCCCATCGAGACGCCTTTAGCCGCATACGGCGTGCCTTCGGCACCGACCCGGACCTCGTGGCGGTGTTCGAGTCTTACGACGACACGCCCACGGCACCCGGGATCGTTTCGGCCTTCCGGAACCTGCTCCACCACCACGTGCACCAGGAGGGCGCGGGCTCGGCGACGACCTTCTGGGCCGGGCTCGGAGCGATCCGGCGCGAGGCGTTCTCGGCAGCAGGTGGTTTCGACGCCGACCGGCACCGGGCGCCCTCGATCGAGGACGTCGAGCTCGGGACCCGCCTCGCAGCACGAGGTGCCCGCCTCGAGCTGGACGGCGGGCTGCAGGGCACGCACCTCAAGCAGTGGACTCTGGTCACGATGGTGCCGTCGGCCTCGTAGACGACGGCTGGCGCACCACGGAGCCCCAGGACGTACGCGGCCGTGAGGCCGGCAGGCCCCCCGCCGAGCACGGCAGTGCCCATCGAGCTTCCGTTCCCCCTCACGCGAGCGCCGAGTGTACCCGAGGCGCCGGGCGGCTCTCATGGCATGAAGGGGCGCCCACGCCGCCCCTTCCGAGCCAGAACAGAGACTCGACTCGGTGGTGCGTCGTACGCGCGCGAGAGGAGGCGCCTGCCGGGATCGAACCGGCCTACCGGGTTTTGCAGACCCGTGCCTAACCACTCGGCCAAGGCGCCGCGCCGACCATCGTAGCTTCGCGTTCGTCGCCGGGCCCGGCGCGTGGCGGGGAGCACTTTCTAGCTTGCACCCCCCGCAGCGACCGCTCTCGATCAGCTGAAATCTCGCACTGGCCCGGCATTCGCGGCTAGACTGGAGCGACACTAGGGCGAATACCGACGGCGTGCCAGCGCCTTCCTTATCCGTCAAGGGTAAAGGGAGGTGCTTTTTTGTGGCAAGCGGTCTCGTCAAGTGGTTCAACGACGCCAGCGGTTACGGATTCATCGTTTCCGATGAGGGCGGCAAGGATCTCTTCGTCCATCGGGGGAGCATCGTCGGCGACTGGCGCACGACGACGCTGACCGAGGGCGAGAGGGTCGAGTTCGCTCGGCGCGAGGGCGGCATGGGCCCAGAGGCGATCGACGTGCTTTCCCTGGCACAGTAGGAGGCGCGCAGCCATCGCTATCTCCGCCACGCGGATCGTGCTCGAAGGCAGGTATCGGCGGCTGCTCGCAGCACTCTGGCGCATCCGTCGGTCGCCGAGGGGCCGCTGGCTGCTCGCCGCCGCATCGGGCGCCTTGGCGATCGCCCTGGCGCTGCT
>Ga0137375_10001466_pt1 | contig 27375 bp, 30 predicted proteins | sample SagtaG_24_FD_104936 | JGI IMG/M metagenome (GOLD analysis project Ga0137375, IMG submission 104936) | Vadose zone soil microbial communities from Sagehorn Ranch, Mendocino, California, USA - Sage1_R_113_16 metaG | ecosystem: Environmental > Terrestrial > Soil > Vadose zone | place: USA... | reverse complement strand
ATTATTTGCAGAAAGCGATAGCGATAAATCCAGCTAACGTCAGAGCACGGTGGTTTATAGGACAGACGTTTCTATATGAGCGAAAGTACCAGGAAGCCATTGCAACCTCTCGCGAAGTCTCGAAAGACCTCAATCCACACATGACAGGATATCAAATCGCTTGGGCTCAGTTTCAACTCGGACAGAGAGATGCCGCGTTGACGACGCTGGATGAATACTTAAGAGACTTTCCCGAAGATACGCCTGGTACGCTGGCGAGTATGCAGGCCGTAATCTTCGCCTCTGCCGGTCAAAGAGCCAAGGCGGAAGAGAAGATCAGAGTAGCATTGGGAAAAGACAAGGACTCCATACAATTTCACCACACGACATATAACGTCGGCTCGGCCTATGCACTAATGAATGACTCGGGAAAAGCAATCGAGTGGCTTCAGGTTTCAGCAGAAGATGGTTTTCCATGTTATCCACTCTTTGAGACGGATCCGAATTTGAACAACATTCGACAAGACCCTCGTTTCATCGCGTTGTTATCCACACTGAAGCAGCAGTGGGAACGTTACAACGCGACGTTGTGATGCTTCTCACGGTAACAGAGCGCCCAAAAAGCTTGGGCAACGGGAAGGAGCCATAGGGCACTGACCTCCGTATTACGGTTTGTCAATTGACGAGTCTCACACCCATAACTCATACAGAACTGTACGGTTATCCAACTTCTGACCTCCGCGTTGCAGGATTACGGTGTTGCCTTTGCCTCGGGATCTTTCATGTGTTATGAATTGTCGCAACGACGATTTTGCTTTGATTTTTGCACGTCGCCACAATCACCTAGACCCTGTGCTAACTGGATTTGCATCACTGACGTCACAAGCACGTCACAAGATAAAAACTGGCCCAGTTCTCTTAAGATTAGAAGTAGTGGGAATAAGCGGGTTATTGGTGGAGCAGAGGAGGGTCGAACTCCTGGCCTCCGCATTGCGAACGCGGCGCTCTGCTCTTTTTGTTAACTGACTGACTTGATAGAGGTTGCAGCCATGGCGATTTTTCAAGGGTTCTATACGCTTCTTTATGGACTTGAATCCCACCCTCTTGCATTTATCTGTAGCTACGTCACAACGGCGTCACAAACGTGACCACATGGTTCTCCCGCGATTTTGGTGCAAAGAAGAATTGAGCCAAGCGATTAGCCTGGCGGCCTGAATGCAGTCGAACTAAGGCGGCAGTCCGACGCGCCTCATCAAGTCTTGAAAGCGAGGGTCGTCACGTAAATTATTCCACTTCGGCTCGACCTTCAGGAAAACTATCCCCGTGCTGCGCTGCGCATAGGCTCGCTCCAGCCAGGCCAACGCCTCGTCGTGCTCGCCTAAGCCGTTGTAAACGAGCGCGATGTGGTAAGGTGAAACGTAACGCTCGGCTGGGGACTTCAATAAACCATCCAGGACTGAGCGCGCCTCAGCTTCTTTGCCGGACTTTGCCAGTGCGTAACCGAGGAACGCCTCCGCGTGAGTGCTTCTGCCTCCGGAAATTTCTCTGGCCCTCCGCGCTTCACTGATTGCTTCCGAATACATCCCTTTCTCGATGTAGGCGCTCGAAGAGTAGAGGTGGGCGAGGAAATAATTCGAGTCCATCTCTAAAGTATCTTGCAACCTCGTCAGCGCCTCGTCGGTTCGCCCTGCGTGAATCAGGAACTGTGCTTCCAGCGCGTTGATCCTCAGATTGAGCGGGTCGAGTTCTCTGGCGCGTTTAGCTTCGGCGAGCGCCTCTGCGTGCCGCCCCGTGTTCGAGAGCAGGTGTGCGTAGAACAAGTGAGTGTCCGCGCCGTCCGGGTCGAGCTCCAAGGCCCGCTTAAACTTATTTTCGGATGCGCCCCAATCCCAGTCGTACCAGAAGATGATGAATCCAAGTTGGGCGTGGGCGGCTGCGAGCGTGTCGTCAATTTCAATCGCTTTTTGTGCCGCAACTCGCGCTTGCGGAAAAACTTCGTTTGACGGTAGGTTAGCGGCGAGCGATGAGACGTGAGCGTCGGAGAGCCCGACGTAGGCGAGCGCGTAGGAGGGATCAACGGCAATTGCCTGCTGAAAATATGAAATGGCTTTTTGGGTTTCTGGTAGTGTCCGTTTGAGCGCGTGGTATCGGCCTCGCAGGTAAAGCTGGTAGGCCTCAGTACTCGATGTGTACTCTTTTTTCAGTTTTTGCTCGTCTCGGGCTGACAACTGCACTCGCAACTTTTGTGAAACTTCATGCCCGATTTCGTTTTGCAGCGCCACTAAGTCTGCAAGTTTGCGATCGTACCGCTGGCCCCAGAGTTGATTCCCGTTGCGCCCGTCGACTAACGATAAGTACAACGTCAAATCGTCGCCACGCTGCACTATTCGCCCGGTCAAGATCGCCTGCACCGATAGCTCCGCAGCAACAGTTTGGGGCTCGACCGTCTTGTCTTTGTAACGGAAAACGGTACTGCGTGCTTTGACCGACAAATTGGAGAGCTGGGACAGGCTATTGATGAGCGTTTCAGTCACCCCATCGGATAGATATTCGACATCAGCGTTTCCACTCTCATTCTTAAACGGCAAGACAGCGATCGAATCGATTTGGCTGCGAGGCGCGGCAGTCAGTGAGCGATAGATGAAGAAACCGCTAATGCCCAATGCGACTGTCGACAACGCTACGAGCAACCAGGGCCACTTTGACCTCAGATGTGCGCGAGCTGGAGCATGTGCAACGACCAGCGCTTCACCTGCGCCGATCATTGATGGCCCCTGCGAATCGTCTGGTACAGCTTCTTCGGTCACGACACGCGTCAGCGTGCGCTTTTCAACTACCAAAGTCTCAGGCGGCAACTTTCTAACAGGCGCTGTGAAGCGATAGCCGCGCTTAGGTACAGTTTCAATGTAGCTCCGGCCGTTCTCGCCCCGCCCGAGCATCTTTCGCAACGCATAGACGTTGTTCGTCAGGTTCGATTCTTCGACGAAAGCGTCAGACCAGACCACCTTCATCAGCTCGTCCTTCTCGACCAGAAGGCCGCTGCGCTCGACCAGTGCCACTAGCGTCTCGAACGCCTTCGGCGTCAGCGGCACCGGCTCTCCGTTGCGCAGGAGACGCTGCTCCGCAATGTCCAAACGGTACGGGCCGAACTCATATAAACGTTGAGGACGCGCTGACATAACGCCTTGGAGAATTTTCAGAGATTTTTCCGAGATATCTCTTAGGACTTTCTCGCTGCGCCTCAATTACTGTCTGCCGCCGTGGGCGAGAATTTGATTTCCAGCGAAAGAAGTGCTGAGCGAGTTCGCTCATTCTAGTCCTCGTCTACTTGGCTGGGCAATTACGACGACGCGATATGAGCAAAAAGAAGCGAACGACCGTGACGATCATCGAGACACATGAGGTTTGGATTATCCGAAGGACCGTTCCGGAGCCTCCTGACGAGGCTGTAATGATCACGCTTACGCCGCAGGAATTGGCAGAGCCGGCAATTTCGCCTTTGGCAGACAACAACACACCAAACAAAGAGGGAGAGGAGACAACAAAATGAAGAAGAAATTTCTAAAAACCAGTACTTACATCGTTCTGGCAACCATGCTTGGACTGACCGCCGCCTACGCGTTGCGATCCGAACGAGCCATCGCACAAGGGGATTCGCCGGGCGGGAAACTCGAAGGCACGTGGCGCGCGGACGTCACAGTCACTAATTGTGCGGGTGTGCCTATCAGGACCTTCCAAAGTCTGATCACATACGTTCCTCCAGCGACACCCACTGTTAGTGGCGGTTCGGTGCTGGAGCAGAGCAACTCTACCTTCTTCCGCAGCGGAGGCCAGGGAATTTGGCGGCATGAAGGCGGTCTGAACTTCTCGACCAACTTCAGGTTCTTCCTATTCAACTCCAGCGGGGTTTTGACCGGTACGAGCGACGTCACAAAAAGCATCGTGCTCGGACCAGGCGATAACGAATATACGGCCACGACTGCGTCCGAAATTCGCGACCTGAACGGCAACTTGCTCCAGGCGGGGTGTGCCACCGACATAGCCCGACGCGTTCAGTGAGCAGGGAGCAGGGAGTTCGGTCCTCACGACCGGAGGAGATAGCGAGGCCGTCGCCAGCTTCATATTTTGAGCGAAGCAAATCACGGTCAGACGATGAAACATCTTAATGGCGAATTCAGAAGTCAGCGAGGGCGACGCGTAGGACCGCGCCGAAGGCCCCGCCGTTGATCTGCTTCTGAAGGCTCTCGACGACGCCACGCCCGCTACCGAAGAGTTGCCTTCGGAGCATGGGATGGGCCGCATGTCATGAGCCAGATCGAACTCTAGGATCGTGGCGCGTTCTGGGCTACCGCGACGTTCGACCTCTTTGCGCCCGAAGGGAGCACTATCTCGACAGGTTTCCCATCAACATCACCGGGACGGGGTTCTGAGCAGGCGGCCTTCAGCGCGAACGTGTAAAGGACGATAGCGCAGGAACTGGCGCTCGACTTCGCCCGGATGGTCCGACAGGGCGCTGCCGAGCTGCTGCCGGCGTGGTTACGAGCTGTGGCCGGAAGTAAGCCGAAAGAGTTCGTCGGTTTCGCCATGGGGATCAACGAAGGCTATCAAGTGGTGAAAGACGCGCATACGAGTGGAGCAATGGTCAGCCCCTCACCTTAATGAGTGCGGGCCACAGTTGGGCCACACCAGGGTGTGGTTGTCGATCCAAGTAGGATGAGTGCTGCCTGAATTTTGAACGCGATCAGCAACGATCATTGAGAACAGCTCAATAGATTTTTCTGCGTAGGGAGCCACAGTGAGAAATTTGAGTTGAACGCGCCAGTCGGCTGGAAGTGCTTAATTCAATTGATGGAACAATCGTGGCTGACCTCCGCAGTGCAAACCAAGGGTCTCCTTTTTTTTTAACGCGACACGAACAGAGCTTGGGGCACCGACGGTTTTACTCTGGTTTTGCGCAGCTTTATGCAAAGGCCAAATCGAAGGAATGCAGATTTCTCATTAGCAACGTCACAACGGCGCCCCAAGAGAATAACTGGGACGGATTGGGCGTCGCTGTAAGTAGTTGAAAAGGGAGGGATTACTGGTGGAGCAGAGGAGGGTCGAACTCCTGGCCTCCGCATTGCGAAACGGACTCTCGGCAAAAACGTAAGTAATTGCCTTTTCGAAAGTTGCAGCCACCGAGAGATTTTAAGGGTTTTCCTGTTCTTTCCCATTCCTTGCCATCGGTACCCGTAGGATGCAGTTATTTTTGGTCACATATTGACCACTTGGGATCTTCATTGATTGAGCGCGTTTTTGAGATGCCAATTTGGCATCTCAAACATCACGAGCCTTCACGAGACTAGGCAAAACCCAACGAATCGCTGAACTGAGGTTGTTTTGGAACATGAGAGTGGTCGAGCAGATTCAGCCCTTTCGGTGGCCGCATATCTGGACTCCCACAGGAGTTCCATGATGCCTTTCAAAGCAGTTTGAAAACGGAAGAGGGAACGCCAAACTGTCGGGATATAGAAGCGTTGAGAAGGACGCAGAACGATCTGGTTGCCACCTGGCGAAGTTTCAATTCCTGTTAATTTGTCGGTCATGAAAATTCATGAGTGTCTCCCGGCAAACCCAACGAGAACCTTCCCGTTTGCGAGTCGTGAAACTCTGGTAGACAGTCTTGTCAGCGACTTCCTCTGAAAATCTGTTGAAACTCCCGCGGCCTGCTTAGCGTGTCAATCAACTGCAGCGCGGCCGTCGTTTCCTCTCGATTGGCCAGCTCGCGCAACCTCACGAAAGAAGCGAAGGTCCATTTGATCCGGATCAGATTGTGGAGCGGGTTGACCGCCCCAAGAAAATAAGAGTCAGCTACTATCCTTGGTGAAAGTGCCTGCATAAATTTGCGAGCGATCGGCGTAAGCTTCTTGTAAGCTTGCCAGTCATCGCGCATTGGGCTAATACACTGCGTCGACAGGATGTCGTCAGTCACCATTTGGGTCAGACCCTCCAACAAGCCCCGCCCCAGCATTTCGTAAACAGTGGCTCTAATTCGATTTGACCTGCCGGGTGGATGTGAGAACAGGTGAACGGCTTCATGAAGGGCAATTCCCACCTTCGACTTGCCAATGCTTCTTTGGGGAAACTCTTTCAGAATCATCATTCCATTTCTGCGATCTACAAATCCCTGGGCGTCTGTGGGCGCCGACTCTCCGTACACTCGCCGGTAACCGCCGGCAAACTCGCCTTCATCGCAAATTCGAATTGGCTTTGCAGGCAGGTCTCGCCGGTGAGCGGCCAGGTTGCTCTGCAGGTATGTCTGCCATGGTGAAGGCCCGCCGAGAATCGTGAGGATGAAGGCGCCGTCATTTTCAGTGATGTCGCGTTCGGCTGTAAAAGATGCCGGGCAATTTGGAACCGCTTCTGAGAGCTGGTCGTGATGTACATGATTCCGATCAGTCAAATGCGCTTTCAGTCTGCGCTTCAGTTGACAGCAGGGACACGCGTCACTTAGGCCACCTTCAAGACACGCAACGCGTCCGCAAGAATATGGCCAGCCTGCATTGAGGCACGCTTGATTCGTAGGGTCCCCTGGGCGCCAGTTTGCGGAACGGTAAACGTGTGGACATCGTTCCATTTTCCGTTGTTACGGCTCTGATCGAAGACGGCGTTAGCCATTGCCGGCCCACCGGCTTTCTGTAGAACAGCCGTAACCTGTGTTGCGCGGCAGGCACCAGAAACTTTTGGCCACCATAACGAAACCTTGTACTGACCTTGCCGGTTTAGATTGAACGAAAACTCTGCGTCTGTGCCGGCAGAGTTAGCAGTTGTCTTCCAATAAGTGTCGCCATACGAGTGTATGCCGCTTGCACAATGGCTGTTTGGGATACAGGCTCCAGTTCCTCCGTCGACCTGTGTGCGGCTTCGAACTTGCCAATCTGTCGGCGGGGTGGCTGCTTGCGAGACCATGCTCACAAATCGCAGTGGCTTTGTCGCCGGTGTAATTCCGTCCCATCGAAGCAGAGCCGCGTAATATTCCCAATCCCAGTACGGGCCCGGATCTCCGTGGTGGCCAATAGTCGAGTGACCAAGCACGGTGGCGGCATTCACATCGTTGGTGTCAATACCGAAGACCAGGAGACGGAAAGCGTGGCGTCGAGCGATGTCACGAACAAGCGCGGCGGAGCGTTCATAAAGTTGCGTGGTGTAAGGATCGGGCCGGTTGCAAACATCGGCATGCTCGATGCCGACAGTGTCTCGATTGTGACCGACGACGTGAAAGGCCACGTTGGCCTCGCTGATCATCTGAGTGATAGTGCCGTCACGATCCACGTAATAATGTGCGCTCGAGGGTTCCAGCGGGTTCGAGGGCGGGTTCTGGACAGCCGCAATTATTCGAGCGAGGGGCACCGGATTTCCGCAGGGATTGCCGGGGACAGCCGGCGAGGTCGATGTCGCTGTGTGGATCACGACACGCCCAAGCGCCCGAGGCGCCACCAGCGTTGCACAAGTGGCGCTGCCCGCCTGCCCGGGAACACAACGGCGCGCCCCGTGGGCAGCGACAAATGCGTTGGCGACAGGTGAGTCGGGAGCTAGCGCCGGGACTTGTCCCAAACCTTGAAGCGGAAACGGATTGACGGGCGCGCTTTGTGGGGTCCGCGCGGCTTGTGCGCGCCAACGCGCTTTCGCTAAGGCACACTGCGCCCGCGCCATTTCCTCTTGCTCCGTACCGAGAGCGTAGCCCGGAGGATAAACGTGGCGCATCTGCCACCTCAGGTTTTCATCAATTTCGGCCCGGCTCCTTCGCCCTTCACGCACCAGTCGCTCGCCCTCACGCTTCAGTTCGAATAGTCTGGGCAGCCATCTGATAACTCTTTCCCAAAATACGATCGGGTCCGTGGCGTCACGCCGCAAAACTTCGAGGACCGTCACCCCGGCGCAAGCGCGCGAGTAGTCATCGAACAATCTGCGATCAGCGAGTTGCATCGCCTCGCGCCATGGCAGTGGACCGCGTCGTGGTTTCGTATCGTTTGGTACTCCTATTGAGGACGACAGATACATGGCTTTCAACCTAAGACAATATGAATTGCAGTTGCCACTCTATGATTACTTCGCGCGCCTTACCTGATCGGCACCTCCAACAACGCGCGTGCGGTTGTACGGATAGCTTCCTGCACCTCGCCCGGGAGGCGCGTGGCTCCGACTACTTCATTCAAAAGTGCCTCCGATCCCCTGCGAATCGCCGCGTGCACGCCATCGCGGAGATGTCCTCGCAAAGAAGTCGGAACGTTGAGCCGGTTCATTACGGAATTCAACTGCTCGTCCACGCGTTGCCAGAACATTTGACTGAAGGACCGTCGCGGTGGCGGCGCCGGTGGCAACTCGCGAAGGATGCGTTGAATACGCTGCTCTGGAGTCTCAGGACCCATCGGCACAAGACTGCGCGCGACTTCTGCAGGTGACGGTACGCGAATGAGCGGGGGCACTGGCGGCTGAGTTGGGCCAGCCCACAGAAAGATGTCAACCTTCGCGAAACTGGAAAGACCGCGGTCCTCTGTTATCCAACGGATGCGCGTTGGGAGTCCGGGCTGCGATCGCCCTATCGCGCTAACTAATGCGTCGCGCACAGCAGTGGCTCGTCGTTCGCCAAGATCAGACTGCCATTCATTTGCATTGATGTAGCCGGTGAGACGGACAGAGGTAATCGGTGTGATCCCAGCCCAACTACCCGCAATGAATTCGGCAGCCCGGTTCAGGCTTGCGATCTGAACGGCGTTGAGGCTGGTGCTGTCTTGCGGAAATCCGGTGATAGTTTCGAAGGGTGGCATTTGCAGTTGTGGACCACCCGGCATCAATGTTGGACGCGGCCGTTGCCAGGGAAACTGACCGAAACCGCTTACTGTATCCGGTAGCGGGAAGGCTGAGACGGAAGGTGGCGCTGCCTCCTGGCAGTTACAACCGCCGACCAGGACGCGCGCCCGCGCCGCCGCCACTCTAGCTTTCGCCTTGAAGCAAGGCAGAGAAAACGTTCCTGCTAATCGACAAATGCCCTCCGCAGATCTTTCCATTGAGCGCAGGGCAAGACACGCAGTTGTGCAGTCTTCTCCCAATCCATGAACGTGACCATAGTTGGCAGAATAGTCATCGATTTCTCCGTAGTTTGAACTCGGTTGATGCGGTTCATTGAAATACATCACAACCTCCTTCACTAAAACCAAAGTTCATCTGCCAACATGCTGAATCGAAGCATCGTTGCTGATCAGGTCTCTTGCAGATTCCGACTATGGTAGACATGGCGGTATGGCCCGTGTGTAAGGCATGCGGAAGAATCCTCGCATCCGCTTCGTCACACCTCGACTCGGTACTCTCTCAACACAGCGAACCCGAGTCCCGAGCACCTCGCATCGGATCACAGCATCGTCAGCGCGTGGATAGTTAGGCTCGTACACTTTGATGTCGGTCATGGTCGGACTTACACGGATTGTGCTGTACGCCAGCACTTGATGGTTTTCCCATATGTTCGCGGCTCCCGGACCAACATAGACCAGCCCCAGAACGACCGGACGCCCCGCCGAGAGGCTCGTGGTCGTGGCACGAAACTCCGGCAAGGTAAGCTCCTGCACTCCATCGATTGTTCCAATGCTGGTTCCGGGTATAAGTCCACCAATGGAGATGTCGGGCCGGTTTGTCCAGGACATGAACTTTGGAACCATAAGGAACGTTGGAGCGCCAAGCGAATCGAGCAGTCGCCGGAAGAGGTAATTGAACAAGGTGGTGCCCGTCAGGGGTACCGTCGCCGTTGATGGAATAGGAATGCACGAAAGGAAGTAGTCGAGCGCAGCACTCGCCATCCCACCACAGAGGCCGTAGGTGGGGGAAATTGCTGGGAGAGGCCGCGGCAGCGGAATTGTTGTCGTGAAGCTGTTGACGAAATTGAACCCGTGCCTCGATGGAAGGAAGGGTCCGACCGGAGTGCAGGTCGGCGGCGGACAAGGGATGCGCACCGGGGCGGGCATTTGACCAAAGCCTGACAGTCTCTCGTTTGTCGTGACGTACATGAGCGCCCCCGTTAGATCATTTCTTCGTCTCTGTCATCCGGATTTTCTTGTTCACCTCTGTGAACAAGCTTTTTCGTTGCCGCGACGATAATGCGCGGCTTCCATTCATCCCGATTCCTGGCAACAAACCAATCGGTGTGCTTTCTGGAGGTAACCCATGGCCGACTCCTAGATGCACGCCCGCTGGATCGCCTGGACGATCAGCCGCCGGGCGGCCTCCTTGAAGCGGCCCTCGAGCTCCAGCTCCTCGAGGCCGCGGTCGATCAGGTCGTCGCGCAGATCCGCTGCGCGCTTCTCCGCGAGCTCGCGGATCCGGTTGTGGAACCGCCACGGGATCGGCGACCGTTCCAGGGCTTCGCCGAGCAGCCGCCGGAGGAACTTCACTACGACCTCGTACGGCTTGACGCACTTCCGGGGCAGCTTCGGGACCTTCGTGGTGATGATCCGGTCGGTCGGCGAGGGCGGCGGCCGATACGGCGGGCGCTTGCGGTCCGGGTCGTAGTCCTCGGGCAACCGGAGGTCCGGCCACCGCCGCCTCGGCGTGCCCGCGAACTTCAGCGCGAGGAACACCTCGACGCGCCGGTTGAGCTCCCGGCCGGCCGACGACGCGTCCTTCGTCGCCGGCTGGAACTCGCCGCGGCTCTCGGGGACGATCTCGATCCGCGACGTGACGCCGCGGAGCCGCGCCTCGAGCGCCGTGGCCAGCGCCCCCCGCACGGCCTTGGCGCGCATCATCCCGAGCGCCTGGTTGTACTTCTCCGTGTCGATGAAATCGGTATGGCCCACCAGGCGGACCGTGCCCAGCGGCCCGGGCACCTGCCGTGCGATCGCGACGATCCGGTCGGCGAGGGCGTCGATCGCGGGCTTGTGGGCCGCGGGAACGAGCGAGAGGCCGAACTCGAACTTATCGAAGACGAGGTCCGCCTTCGAGCCGGCGGCGACGGCCGGCTCCCCGAAGCCGTGGAGGCCGCCCGACGTCCCGCACGGCGGCGCCGGATGCTCGAACACGATCGCCCCGCCGCGGTTGGTGGCCCGTCCCTCGGGGGTCCGGTAAAGGTATGACGTCGGGAGTCGCCCTAACCCTTCACTTGTCCGTAGGTACACGTTAGTTCTCCTTCAGTTTACTGCTCTACTACCTGCTCCGCGGAAGCGATCGGCGACAAGGTCCACAGCGAGCCGGTTGTTCGCCCATGGGACAGGACGCAACGGATCTCTGAAGAAGAACCGGAACGGGCCTAGGGCTTCGTTATCGCGCGCCGTGAGTTTGTCGGCCGCATTCTCGGCCAGCCAAATCGCATCTTGAATCGCGCTGCCGACAATGCCGAGGCACTGGTTCACCGCGTTCGGCGCGCATCCGGCGGGGCACATGAAACGAAAAGCCGGCCAGGTCTGGGGAATGGCCGGTTCGCCAAACCAGCCCGCGGTTTGCTCAGCCTCGAACGGAGCTCTGTTTCTCGCGTGACCGTACATGTTGGTGCTCCTTCGCGATGTCCAAGACTAATCGGGTCGGGATTTGTGCCATCGCTCGGGCGACGGCTTGAAGTCATTTCTTCCTCGCTACAGCAACGATTCGTGGCTGACAGTGGCTCGCCATCGCCAGCGTCGTCGCATCGTGTATTCCGCGGATTACAAATCCCGCCTCCAGCAAAGCTTTGCCGATTTCCTCCGGCGAGTAAGCGCGTTCACGATAAACTTCGAGAATTCTTCGCGGCATACTTCGTGAACGAATCGACACCACAATCGATACTTGCCTGCTGGTTGGGTCCCAGCGGACGTGTTGTGTTACCTGGCGCTGCGCCGTCTGATAACGAACTCCATACCGGTGCACTTTCCCCAAGGGACCGCATTGCAGGAGCATGTCAAAGATGAAATGCCCGCCGGCATTCAGATTGGCCTGCACGCTGCGAAACGTTCCCGCCAAATCGCCGTCTTTGACCAGGTGGTTCAGCGTATCGAAATTGCAAGTTATTAGATCAACCGGGTGCGGCAGGCGCAGCGCGCGAATGTCCTGACGAAGCAGGCAAACGCGCACACCGCGGCAATTTCGAGCGGCAATTCGCAGCATGTCGCGCGAAAGGTCGACGCCGATAACGGGAACGTTCCACGATCGATTCAAATAGCGAGCAAATAGTCCAGTGCCGCAGCCGATGTCAGCGGCTGTTCGAAAGGTTATTCCATAACGCCTGATCAAATTTTCAAATGCGCGCCGCGTTCGACGAAAAAACGGAATGCCGACAGTGGCGTCATAGTTAGGAGCCAGGTGACCATAAGGACGCGCGGAGTTGGCGGAATCAGCCCTAACCATGGTTTCGTCATTCCGGTGATCAAACTTCCTTCGCGAACGCGGGCTTAGCGCGTTGCGAGTCGCCTGTTCGCCTCTGCCCAAACAGCCGGCAAACCACCCTGGTTGTAAATTCTTAAGCACTCCTGAACGCTCAGACCAACCGGCAATTCAAAATGCGGGTAATCCTTAATGGTCCTCCAGTCTCCACCCCAGCTCAACCCTGCGCGTTTCCCTTCATCTCCGATTGTTTGCCAAACGCTGAGATCTACTTGCCAGGTCGGCTGCCCATTAACAAGCGGCACCAGGTCAACTGCCAATCCGTAGTTGTGATTGCTCAACCCGGGGGCTGCATGAGTTACGATTCTGCCGGGTCTGGTGCGACCCTGGGCGTAGATTGCATCCTGTTCCGCGAAGGTTCGGATCCCTCCCGTGCGAAGAATCGTCACTGATATGCCGCGGCTGACAAGCGCAGCCGCCGTCTGAACGATTCGTCGCGCAAGCTCGGGGTGAACGCCTGCGAGCCTATTGTGTGGGTCGAGTCTCGGCGCAACATTGGGAGGCGGTGTCGGGGTCAGACGCGCCGGCGCCGGCGCCTGTGAATAGAATCCGAGTCTGCCATAACCGTAAGAACCCAAATTGCGTCCTGACCCGTTCCAGCCATTAAGAGGATTGCCATTCGGCGCCGGCGAGATACCACCCTCTGGTGGCGGTGCTGCCGCAGCGGCCTGATCAGGCGGCGCCGCAGGCGGCTCGTCTGGCTCTTCCTCGGGAACATACCACTCGCCAAAAGCGCCACGCGGGCCGCAGGATTGGCACGAGCAGCCAGTGCCACAGCCTGACAGAAACTGACCCAATTGGTCGGCGGTGCTGATGTATCCCATAGGTACTCCGGTAAAGAATTTCCGCTGCTGGTGCTGCGCGGATCGTGCAGTGAACAGCGAATGTCCCTCAACAACAGTCGCGGGTTACGGATATCGACCTCGCGCTATGACCGCACGTCTGGAAGGACGAGTCCCCGCGCCGCACTCGCCAATTCACACCATGATTGGCGGCGGCGGTGGTGGCGGCGGCAACTGACACAGTCGTATCTCGACACGTCTATTTTGCCTCCGGCCTTCCGTCGTATCATTCGAGGCTCTCGGTCTAACCTCCCCGACACCAATTACCTCAATCCGTGCGGGCCCACCCGATCTGGTAAGAAAAGACTGAACCTCGGAGGCGCGGTTGAGTGAGAGACCCTCGTTCATGCGGTCGGGACCGCTCCTATCGGTGTGGCCCTCAATGCGTAGGAACAAGCGCATCCGGGTAAATCCCGGCATCAAGCGGGCAACAGTCATCAACCGTTCGTAATGACCGGGCTTCAACCTGTAGTCTCCGACATCAAAACCATCGAGAGTTTCCAGCAAGCGACAGGTGACAGCGGGCGGCGGTTCCGCGAGGTGCGAACCCGGCATCGATTCATATTCACTTAGATACATGCTTGTTCTCCTCCATCGCGGTCATCGGGCATGCCAGCCGGCTCCGAGCATTCACGCTGTTCCTTTAACCGCGCGTTTTGTCTTACGTGCTTTTTGGAGCTTCATGGTTTTTGTCTCGGACGACAGGAGCTTCAACAACTCTTTGGCCCTGGCGATTTGGGTCTTGATGATTTCCTTTTCAGCGCCCTCGCCAGGGTCGAGGAGTTTAGTTTCAAGCTTCTCGCTCTGGGTCTTGAGAAATGAGCGCGCATCTTCCGGATATTTCGCAATCAATTCCTTACCGAGCTCTCCAAGCCTCTTATCGAACAGGGCCACTGCCGCAATTTGACCGTCGATTCTCGCTTCCGTGTCCTCAAGCAACTTCTGCCTGACTACCAGCACGTCAGGGCCGGCAGAGGCCGCAACCTGCTTTGCGGTTGAAAAAAGCAGCGTTGCGTTCGCGAACTCGCGGCTCGCCTTCAGCTGCAGCGGAAACGCCGCTAGTCTTAATAAAGCTTCAAGCATTTCACCGACGTCTGCCGTAGTGCCGGCAGGTGACGACCTGGCTGGAAGCCCGCCAACTGGTGTCGCGATTGGTCTCGCTTTGCGCTTGCGGCCCCGTCTCGATTTGTTTGCCATCGTTCCCGGACAGGACTACGAGAGCCCCTTCCGCCTCCAATAGACTTGCCACTCGATAAGCATCGCGGCCGAATCGTAACCAGCTTTTTCGAGCGTCGTGCGAGCCCACTCATGTACTGATGGATCCGATATTGCACCCTGCGGCGGACGAACCGACCAGAGTTGCTCTTCGGGATTCTTCCCCGACAGAAGTGCCTGCCACTTTTGAAATTGCCTTCGACCCCGCAACCAGGCCTTCGCTCGTTGGATAAGGTGGTTGAAAGGTCGGTCGAGCTTCACATCGTAGAGAGCTTCCTCCCTGCTCAACTGGAACTCCCACGGTTTGAGGAAGCGCTCCGGAATCGCATTTCTTCTAACAGCTGATGCCAACGCCGAACCCTGGCCTGAATCAGCCACAAGGGACGAAGTGCCATGTGGCTGTGAATCAGTTCGCGATTGATTTTGCGCTCCTCGATCTGCGGTTGGATCGTTTATCAAGTGGAGTCTGAACAGTCGATCGTTTGGCAGAAGCAAACCCCGCTCGCGGCGCATCTGAGGGGGAATGTGAGGCCGTCTTTGCAGTAAGGGCATCAGTTGCAGTCTGGTAGCCATTGCCAGACTAAGGGGGCAGAGTTGCCGATCACTATCCGCTTTTCCCAGGATTTCCCTGGCAAGTGATTCAATCCGCTGCGCCTTTGTGATTTCGTAAACCTGCACGTAACAAGCCAGGCGGTGCGAATCCCGCAAGCGTTCGGGGTGAGCCAACTGGGCCGCCAGCATGTCCTTGAATTCACCCCAACAAACAATGCGCCACTCTCCCGGGTCCTGGAGAAGTTTGCGACAGGCAGATTCGCCGGTGTTCGCCGTAACGTTTTGGGGTCCCTCGTTCGCGTCTGGATCATGTTGGAGAGCCGCTCCCTGAACATCCCAGGGTTGCTGATCTGTGGTTGGGACCGGGCTCGTTAGGATCTGCTGGGCCCTCGGCGCGAGTTCGAGAATCTCACCATTTGGCCCTGAGACGAGATGGTGAAGAGGATAAAGTTGAAGACCTGTCTTCTCATAAAGGCGCCCCATCTGATCGCGCATTATCTCACCCTGCACCAGGCGGGAACTCAGCGGTATACCCTCGAGCGTTGCCGGAATCGGCTGGACTGCCGGCACCATTTCCGGCAACGGACTGGTGACCGGCTGCGAAGGCTCGAGCCAGGGTGACTCGCCCGGTTCTATCCGTATCGTCCGCATCCGCTGCAGCGGATTGTTTTCGTGAAGGATCGGCGGCAGCAGATCATGCGAGATCATAACCAGGAACACACGCGGGCGTTCGCTCGTGTTAGGACTCTCAAACATCATGGGCCGGTTCGCCGGAATCAGCGCGCGCTGGCGACTAATCATTTGACGTGACATGGTGACCTCTCAAACTCCCGGCAGTTTTGTTTCGCGCAGAGCGTCTGCCGTTTGAGCTATGCGCTAATTGGATAGAAATCAGATTTGTTTCGCGCCACTCTTCCTTTTGATCACTTTGCGACGTGAACGTGATCGCGATGTGCCTTCAGCAACCGTTCACTGATGTATCTCCAGGGGCCTTCACTTCTGGTCCATGGCCCAAAGAGCTGAATGGGATAACCGTATGGTTGCGACCAACGTCCGTATGATTGCAGCGCTTTGTAAAGCCGCCATCCCAGGTTGTTTCTCCATTCGTTCTCCCTGATCGTCCGCGACTCTTCCGCCCCGGCGGCGGCGATCGCGCGCTTCATTGCGTCGTCCCACTTGCACTTCCAGCGGTCGAGTCCCACTCCTCCGATCGCGTATATGTCAGCGGCGCGGCCGACCTGGTGATGTCCGAACACGCCCGGCCTGAAGAAAACTCCCACTGGCTGCTGCTGGTCGAAACCTGATTCATGGGCGAACCTCTCAAGCACCTTATGCAACTCGGTGGCGAGCTCCCTCGTGACCAGCGCGTTCGCCGGCGGCGAGTCGACTGAATAGGCCCGGCCTGAAGCCACCGGCACCATCGAGGCGTTCACGCTAAGACATGCGTCGTACAACATCCCCGTACGCGGCGTTATACCAATAGCGGCCAATTATTCGTCCGCCGACTCGCCTTGGGGAGGGGTTGTCCACGTTTGGTCCCTCGCTGGCAGCGGAAACATCGGTGACACCTCGCACGACGAATTCGACGGTTGCTCCTTCGTCGAGTCGAACGTAAACCTGAAAACTGCCTTGGCCCCATGGGTTCAAGATGCGATCGAACTTCAAGTACGGAAACAGCGGCCGGCCGGTTGAGAGCAGCGACCATTCGAGGCCGGGTGTCTCAATCTGCGTCTGGTCGCGCGCCTGCGCGTCTGTAAACTGCGCAAAGTACTCAAGCACCCCGCAGTACTGTGGCGGCAGTTGGAAGCGCGCCAGGACTACTTCACTTCCGACTCCGGGCGGTTCCGCGATTCGTGACTCGTCGAAGTACTGCGAGTCGAGCGGAATTCGGCACATCGCACAGAGTCCGCTGATGCCTTCATTCTCAACCGCCAGACCTGCAGTCGCCATATCTGCTCCTCCCCTGCGCGCAAGGGATTTATCGTCGCCGGATTCTTCGAGTGTGCCTGCTTCTGGCGCTTATCAGGGCGGTAGGCGTGCCCGTCTCTCCCAGCATCTTGTACCCATGCAGCACCACGTGAAGCTCGCCTTTGAAGTTGGATATTTCAGTTACGTCCATCCGGATCGCCGAGCGCGGCGCAAAACTTATCGGTGTTGCGAAGTACCTGAAGGGCCGGTCACCGTCCGCAATCCCCAACCCAGCAGTGTTGAGTATCGGCTGGCTTTGAAACTCTCGCCCGGTGCCTTCGTCTCGCAGTGCATAGAGAAACTGAACCTGACCAACGGGCACGCCGATAGAGGAAAACATCGTGGCCAGCTCCGGCGGATCCACGTTTGATTTTCCGCCGCCCAGCAGGACGCGTTCGGCCAATCGCGGATTCAGCCTGAATCCATTGGTCAGGACGGCTGCCGTCGCCGGCCCGATGGTTCCTTTGAGCAGCGCGTCGTTTTCTTCCACCGACTGAGCAATCGACGTGATCAGGTCGCCGATTTTCGTTGTCAGCAGTGAGCCGAGCCCGGGCCCGGCTACCAGAAAAATGGGTGACGACCTCGGCGCCGGCGGCACGCCGAACGTCACTGTCGAGTCCGTCGGAACTACGCCGTATCCGATAGACACTGCCACGAACGATGACTCGACGCTGACGGTGATCGTCTTGGTCAAGGTCGTATCGGGAACACCGGTTAACGAAAAGCGAAATGAGTACTCGAAAGGAATAGTCTTGCGAGCCGACAACGCAGACTCACCCAATCCTTCTTGAAAAGCTGCCGACATCACTCTCATTTCTCAGCCGAAGCAGCGCTCAGGATCTTGTATCCTTGAAACGCAAGATAGAGGCGCCCTCTGCCTGAATGCTCCTCAACGGTCACGCGAATGGTCGAGCGCGGCAAAAAGACCATCGGTCGCGCGAATTTCTTAAAGGGCCGGTCTCCGTTTGCGATACCGAGGCCGGCCACGTTGTTGATGGGACGGTTTTGCAGTTCGAGCCCGCGTCCGCCATCGAAAATCGCGTAGCGAAACGAGAGGTCATCTGAACTGTTGATGCGCTCGAAGATATTATCGAGTAGCTCGATCGGAAAGGTGGTGGCCAGTTTTCCGTCGTTTTCAAACACGATCCTCAGGAGCTCTGGACGAATGCGAATGCCATCAACCAGAGCGTCTGGCGGTAGGGATCTGAGTGGCAGACTTCCAAGATCGACAGTCGCAACTCGCCCGTTCGAAGTTGGAGAGATAGGTCCCGGAGGAGAACCCAGGTTAACAGTAGTCGACGAGCCGGGGGCGACTCTCAAGGTCCCCGCGGACACAAATGGCTCCTCCGTCTGGCTGATCTCCCACTCACCCGGCATCAAAGAAATGCGGTAGCGACCGGTGTCGTCGGTAGGCCCGGTTGCTAATGCTACCCCTCGGTTAACGACGTTCCGCAGTGCAACCGTTACTCCCGGCAAAGCTGCTCCAGTTGAGTCCGTAACCGTTCCTTGCACTTCGCCGGGTGGAATTAGTCGGACGCCGGGGTCTTCGACGGCCAGACCGTAACCCAGAGCGGTTGCGACAAAGCCCCCTTCGGCATTGATCGTCACTTCATCTTCGCCAACGTTTCCGGATTGCCCAATCAAGTCGACTGTAGCGACGTAATCAAAAGGTACTACACGCTCTGGTGGACCACCGAAATCTGCCGGTTTCCCGTTGCCTTGCGCTATCAGCGCGCGAACCACCGGCTCGGGAAAATTTGTCGGAGTCAAAAGTTTGTATCCATAAAGGACGACGAAAAGAGTTCCGATGACGTCTTTGGACCGTTCGACAATTTGGAGTCGCAAGGTTGAGCGAGGAAGAAAAGAGAGCGGTGTGGCAAGTAAACGGAACGGACGCTCGCCGTTGCTCTTGCCGAGCGACGCAAGGTTGTGCGTCGGCTCGTCCTGCAACTCGCGGCCGGTGCCGCTGTCCACGGCGCTAAACAGAAAAGAGATATCTTCAGCAGCTTTCACTCGCTCAAAGGCCTCGATCGTGACGGCGGTCGGCGTCAGTTGATCTGCGAACCTCCTGTTTCCAGGGCCACTCGGCCGCGACGGCGATCCGCCAGGCTGCTCAGATCCAAAAAGCACCGACTCGAACCTTTGCCTGACGCGAAATCCTTCGATTAGCGCCAACTGCGGAATCTCACCGAACGTGACATCGCCCGGCAGCAGGAAGCCTTCAGGCTGCCCCCGCTGTGGCCTTTCCCGAGATGTCTGAATCGGCCGGCCCCGATTCTCTTCGAGGCCATAGCCGATCGCCGTGGCCACGAATATGCCCTCGGCACTGATATTAATCACGTCCTGGACGAGGTTACCCGGCCGCCCGGTCAACTCGAATTTGGCAGCGTAGTCGAACGCTACGAGCGCTCCGCGAGAGGCACTCCCATTGGGAGCGCCTCTCTTATGTGGAGCCGCCCCCCATCGCTGCCGCTGTCGTCCTGAAACAACCACGTCCGGTGTTCTCCCTCGACTCGATCGACCATGCTTTACCCGCAACGACTGATTACTGCACGTCGCGAGTCATGTACCCGTCGAGCACCAGCCAGATATTGAGCGGGCCGTAAATCCGCTGAATCTCCTTGAGCGTATCGGCGTCGGGGATCTCTACTTCCACGCGGAAGTTCTGTTGCTTGTCGATGAAGATCGGTTCCGCAAACCGGAACGTCGCCGTAGGGGTAGGTTCGCCGTGAGTGGTGAAGCTTGCGCCCTCCGAGTAGACTCCCGCGCCGGCCGGAAAGAAGAACGACGGCATTTGAATCATGATCTTTTCGCCGACATAGAAGGTCGTTACTGTGTTGTAGATCAGCTTACCGATGATCGTACCCGAGCCGTTGCTGGTATTGAGTTGCTCCGGGAGCGGTCGTTTCTTTTCCGGAATCTGATCGTCGTCGAAAAGCAAACCCTCCAGATCATCGGTCGATAACCATATGAGCCCGCCAAATTCCGCAACTCTTTCCCCGGCATCTTTGTCGGTGCCGACCTCGATGGTCACGCCTTCGTCGTCCGCCGGGATTGAAGTGAAGCCGTCGTCGCTGTCGCGCGCCTGCTTCAGCAGCTCGACCAGACGATCGAGCCCCACCTCGATGTCAGCGGTAACCGGAACATTCGTGGTGGCTAAAGCAAAGTCCGCCTCGCTGTCTACTACAAAATCTGCACCATCAGGGCCAGAGCCTATGACACCTATCCTCCCCGCCTCGTCCGCTACAACCACATTTTCATCGAAGTCGGTGACGTCAAACCCTTCATCACCAGCGGACGGATCGTCAGGAAACTCCGGCGGGAGATCACTGATGACCACGCGCATTGCTCGCGCCTCGAAGGTGTTGTAATGCGACAGCAATCCGGCAGTCTGAAGGTTGGTCTCAAGTTTCGTCTTACCCTGCACGTCGACGAAGAACCTCAGCGTGCTGGAACTTCCCCCCTCGCCATCTCTCCACTGCTCTTCCGGCTTGATCTTGAAAGAGTCGTAGATAGGACTATGAACTTTCTCTTTAATTCCCTGTACGACTGCCATGGCGATTCCTCCTACTAAAGTTAATTCTTGAATTAATTTATCTGACGACTCCTCCGCCAGACGCTCGCTACCAAAGAGGCTTGAAGCTGTCCGGAAGGGGGATTGGCTCCCCTGGCTGAGGCGTAAATTGAGTGCAACTTGGGCTCACCGGTGCTGGCCGCGCGTATCCTTCGAGCGGAGCGTCGTCCAAACCGCTGACGTTCGTCGGCAAGGGACAACCGGCGTTGAAAGCCGGCCGCGTCTGTCTCACATAACCAGAAATGTCAGGCTCGCCCCAGTAGCCCACACCGCCATAGCCCGCTGCCGTCGGATCATACTGGCCGTAGCCGACCATCTCCGGCACCTGGCCGTAGTACCCCATAGTTGGCTCGTACTGACTGACCTGGTACGGGTCTTCCGCGTAATAGCCATAGGGCTCCGGCAGTTCTCCGTAGCCCTGCGTGGAATAATCCTCTCCGTAGTAACCCACTGGTTCATAGCCCGGTATCTGTCCATATCCGTTCGGCGCAGGGTATTGACTGTAGTACCCATAACCCGTCGATGGAGCCGCGTACGCACCGTACGCGTCAGGAGGCTGAGGGTAGTAACCGTAGGCGTCGGGCTGCTCACCGTAGTAACCGTAAGCGTCAGGCGGCTCGGCGTAGTAACCGTACGCATCGGGTTGCTCACCGTAGTAACCGTAAGCGTCAGGCGGCTCGGCGTAGTAACCGTACGCATCGGGTTGCTCGCCGTAGTAACCGTAAGCGTCGGGCTGCTCACCGTAGTAACCGTAAGCATCGGGCTGCTCACCGTAGTAACCGTACGCGTCGGGTGGCTCGGCGTAGTAACCGTACGCGTCGGGTGGCTCGGCGTAGTAACCGTAGGCGTCGGGTGGCTCGGCGTAGTAACCGTAGGCGTCAGGTGGCTCAGCGTAGTAACCCATCCCCGGCGTTGCTCCAGCGTGGAATCTCATAAGCCCTGCTCCTCTGTAGTCGTTTGATCCTGCTTCACTCGGGTTCACGATCATCACTTCATCGAACCCACCTTTGCCCTTCATCGCTCATGCCTCTCTGGCTCCGCATCAGCCGCGCACATTCAACTGTTCTGTACTAACCTTCAATCCCGCATTCAGTGACTCGATAGTCGCCCCCAACGATGTAGAGTTGGGTCCCTTCCGGATTTGAGGTGAGTCGCGGTGGCCTTTCCATAAAATGGATGTATGTCTTGGGGCGACCGAAGTCTCCTTTGTCCGAGCTGTAAATCAAGCCTTTCAAATAACCGAGGTGAACCAGCACCTCTGGTATCAGCCGAGGGCAGGAAGTTCGTATCACCTCGTGCCCATTGAAGCGGTGGAAGCGATTGAATAGTAGGTGCCCTTCGCGCAGATCTCGCGCGCAATGCTCAGCTCGACTCTGCATTGAGCATGGAGCTGACCTCACGTAGCCCACGCATTGAACTCCTATGTGCCGACCGCTGTTGCCCTACGTTGCGCGACTCTCTATCGGCGGCGGCGGCCGCGGCCGTGTCTTCTTCCCCTCATTGCCATCATTGCGCCCGTTGCTCCGGCTTGAGCCGCAGTCTGCGGCCACTGACCCGGGTTCACCGGAACCAACCCCGATTGCCCCGGCCAAACAGAACAGCGCAAGTAGAGTCGTCTCGGTGCCGTACCAGTGTATGGAAGCGCCGGAGTGGTCCAACCCACCGGGGGCACGCATCTCCGCAACGGCATGCGGGAGGGCAGGAGGTTGCTTAGCATGCCCGATGGAGAGGGCAGAAATGGCGAAGGAAATGGCGAAGGCTGCGCGTAGGGTGGGGGCGGCGCAACCATCGCGGCCGGGGGAGCACCCCCTGGCAGCAGACTGTTAACCAGGCCACCGACGATCGGTAGGTTGCCGACGAGCGATTTAATCGGCGAAAGCAGACTGTCGAACAATCCCCCGACTGGATTCCCGAGGCCGTCATACAGGACCTGTCCAAACCCAGGAACTTGCGGATAGGGAACCTCGTGAAGGTTACCTGTAAAAGGATCTTGAGCTAGCATTTATCATCTCCTTCTTCCTTCTTCGTAGCCTTGGACGAAACCGGCGACCGGCGAATGGGTGCCCTGGTCCCGGCATGCCCGGTTTTGCATTAGGTTCCATCGGGAATTCGCCAGGCATCGGCCTCATTGGGAATCCGTCAGGCATAGACCTCATCGGGAATTCGCCACTAGCAGGGCCCATCGGATATGGGGGCGGCATAGGTGGTTGAAACGACGGCTCAGGCGGCTGCATGGGATAGGGTGCGGGGCCCATCGGTGCCGGAGACGGCTGCTGCGGCGGCAGTGTTGCAGGCGGCAGAGCCTGCACCGGCGGTGGAGGTATTGGCGGAGCCGGAGGAGCCGGAGGATTAAGGATGTTGGACAACATCGGCATTAGAGCTGGCAGCGCCGCCATAATTAATGGCGCAATCCCAACAGGGTTTCCCAGGCCGTCGTAGAGCACTTCGTTGTACTCGTAGAGCTGAGAGTCCGGCACCTCATGCAGGTAACCGGTCAACATGTCTTGCATCAACATTTCAGCTCTTCCTTTCCGATTTCACAGATGCGCTTCCACAACGCCGGCGGGGCCCATCCGATCGGGCGTTCCATTGATGCATCAATAGGGATCCATCTGCCGCGAACGTTTACTTCCGGATAAATGTGGGAGTAAGAGTGAGGCTTGCCGGGGTGGAAGCCCGCAAGCACCAGCCTTACCGGATGACCTGTCGATTTCAACATTGCGCCGAGCAGGATCGTCATGTCGTCGCAGTCGCCGGCCCGCAGCTCCAGCATCCGGCGAGCTGAATGCAATAACTCCACCTGGAAAATGTCCCGCGTGTATCGAATGTTCTTGCGAACCCAGTTGAAAAGAGCGCAAACCTCGCCAAGCCTGTCTTTGGGTCGCGCGCCGGAGAAGTGAAAGATTTCGATTGCTTTCTGACGTACATAGAAATCCTTGGCGCCGTCGCGAATCAATCGCGCAATCAGACGTGCGGTCACGAGCGTGCCCGATGGCCCCGTGGGAACCCGATATACTTGAATGCGTGGTACAACGAATCGACTGCATTGTTGGCTCATCTATTTCACAGGACACCGAGAATTCGGTCAGCAGGAACGATTACCAGTTGCTCAATTCCTTCAACTTTAACTACGGCGAACGCGGATTCTGCCTCCCCGCTGTCAGATACGTCGATCACCTGCCCCTGCAGAAGGTTTTCGCCGTACAAGTCCATTGCTACTGTTGCCGGATCGGGAAGGTAGACATCGCAGATTCTGAAATTCACAGTCTGGTCCTTCAAATCCACGATCTTTCCATCTCATGCCTTCGAATTCTTCAGCTTTCAAAACGACCGTCTCCATCGCAATGGACATGCCAGCCCTAAGGGTTGCGTTTTCTGAACTCGTATCCTGCTGACTAACGGGAAGCTACCGAGCGCGGCGCAAAAATCGATCTGCTGCGCGCGAAAAGGAAGAGGAAAACTTTTTCCGGAAAAGACGTTCTGGATACGGAAGATCTTTTCCAGTTGGAAGTGGAAACTGGCGGGACGCGGACAATTAAGTATTCAGTTTATGCTTGTGTAGTTTGTTGTAAACGCTGCGAGGGGTCATGCCGATAAGACGCGCCACTTTCGATTGGTTACCTTGTGCCGATCGAAGTACACACTCCAACAACAGCCTTTCGCAATACTCCAGCGACTTCGGCAAATTCCAGCTGTTCTCGTCGAGGACGTTCTGGAAGTAGGTTCGAACATCAAACCGAGATTCGGCGACGAAGAGAGTTTCTGAATTAGCAGTACCAGGAGGTTGCCCGACCAGATCTCTTTCGTCAGAAATTTGTCGCCAGAGGCCTGGAGTGAGGTCGCTCAATCCCAGGGGCGAGTCGTCAACCTTATTAAGTATCGCCGCCCTGACGATGTTTTCCAATTGCCTGGCGTTGCCGGGAAGTCCGAGTCGCATCAACGCCTCAACAAACTCGGAGCTGACTCGCCTGTTCTGATTCTGGTTAAGGAAGGAATACTTTTGTAGAAAATGTTCAATTAGAGGACGCAGATCATCCGAGCGCTCACGTAAGGGTGGGATATTTACTGAGAGAACATTCAGCCTGTGATACAAGTCCTCACGAAAACGTCCCGTTTGAACCATTTCCTCCAGGCTCCTATTCGTTGCCGCAACCACGCGCACGTCAATTGGGACTTCCTGATCGAAACCAACACCGAGAACGCGCTTTTCCTGCAGGACGCGCAACAGTTTCGCTTGCAGCGCGTCACTCAGTTCGCCAATCTCATCCAGAAAAAGAACGCCGCCGTTAGCCGAGCGAAACAAACCCTTGCGTTGGCTGTCAGCGCCGGTAAAGGCTCCCCGTCGATGTCCAAAAAATTCGCTCTCCGCCAATGCCGGGCTGATGGCTCCGCAGTTTGCCACGACAAATGGACCGGCGCGCCGTTTAGCATCCAGCCGGTGCAGGGCATTGGCCACCAGCTCTTTGCCAGTCCCGGTTTCGCCGTTGATTAAGACCGGAAAATCGCTGAGTGCGCTAACGCGCACGACCCAGCGCAAAACTGACATCATCTTGTAACTCTCGCCGACGATGCCGAGTTCCTTCATTTGCTCCTTGACTTGTTGCTCCTCCAGAAACCCTTCGAGCTCAGCTTTCAAAACTTTGCTTAGAGTCTGGCGCAGGTCCTCGGAGAAGGTGGACGAGGAACTGTCAAACAACAACGAAGCCCCACTCAACAATACCTTGCAGCGCAACGCAATCGGCCAGGAGAAAACGCCAGGAGCATATGAAATGACTTTGAACCCCTTGAGTTTGAGCGCACTAATAACGCGGAAGCAATCTGTTATCTCAAACTGAGATTCTCCAAGCGCCACCAGGGCGACGCTGAGTCGACTTGAATAAACAGCGTCACCAACCTGAGAAGTCTCTCTGATATCTTGTGTATCTGCTCCACATGACTCGACTAGCCGAGCAATTGAGTCCAGTCGCTCGGAGTTCGAGTCCCAAAGGAGCACGGTTCTGCCGCGAAACGGATGCGCCATGAAGCTTACGTCGGGGTTCTAATTGGAATCGGCCGGAGCCGACCGGCTCGGTTCAGATTGGCGACATGGAAAAATCACCACGATGGCCAATCGCATGCGAGGCACCTAAGAGTTATTTCAAAAGTCAATCGCCCTATGCTGTGAGACAACGATCACGATATTGGGGCTCCAGCAAGAGGGGAACTTGTTGAAGTGACTTTTTCCTGGAAACGACCCTTTGATCGTCCGCCAGCTCAATGGGTAACGGAAGATGCGCTACCGCCGAGGACGGTAACGTGCTGAATTAGTTGAGGCAAGTCCAAGCGAGTATGCTGGTTTGGCCCGTGAGAATTCAGTCCGTTATTGAGTTTTGGGCAGCACCGACAATATGCTCAACCAGCATGAAAAGTCAATGCGAATCGGCTGTCTCTGATGAGCCTTCGCGGTGAGACGTGAAATGTTAGTGGTGGAGCAGAGGAGGGTCGAACTCCTGGCCTCCGCATTGCGAATGCGCCGCTCTGATTCTTCGAGAGATTACAGCGACCACTCGGTCGACGACCGAGTGGTCGGTCTTTCAACAATTCTTCCCCCCATTCCGAAGGTTGCAGCAAGGGAGATTCCTGGGCGTTTTGCATGCTTTACTACCCAAAGACAGAGGATTACTTCTCAGGTATTGTTTATTCTGGCCACATATTGGCCACTTGGATACCGGTACCGGCTCAAGTTTCATATCCATCTTATTTCTGCTCCATTGGTTAATCGACAGTCAGTAATGAGAGCCGTAGCGACCGGCCTCCGTCTTTCCTGTCTATCTCGTTTCAATCACTGACCGCGATCATCCTCCCTCGTACGCTTATCGGCTCACTGTTTTTGCTGTTGAGCCTCTCGCCAAGAGCTCGTCGAGACGTTCATAGCTGTCGTTGACGCCGTGCTCCATACCGGACTGGAGCATGCCATCCCGGTCAGCCAGCGACTGGAAAACAGACTGACTCGTAAAGCTTTGTCCGGTCTCCGGGCAGCGCTTCAAACTTAGTCGTTCCGAGAATGACATGCCCTGTTTCCGGAAGGCCTTCAAACTCAAACGTGCCGATGATTCTCTCGGGGGCTAAGACCTCATGAAAACGCCGTGAAATCCATACTTGTTGCCGGCTTGATCTTCATGAATATATCGAAAAACGGTCGTCAAATGCTGACGACCGTAAACACTTGATGTAATGTAAGTTAATTGGTCGGAGCGAGTGGATTCGAACCACCGACCTCACGGTCCCGAACCGTAGGCTCGGCAAAGATGCAAGTCTTGGCCTTTTCGAAAGTTGCAGCCACCAAAGTTTTTCGAGCATTCTACATTTTCCCATTCGCTCCGGTCGGCTAGCAGGCGCGTGCTGGAGTTCTGTCAACAAATTGGCCACACGGGACCAAGGCTGGTGTTTTTAAGCACGTTGTCGTCAATCCATAAACAAGAAGCTTATTTGGCGACCCATTAATCGTTAGTAACCAAGACGCTCTGCACAATCGCGAAGAATGTCGGTTTCCCAAGCTGGGCGGGGCGGGCTTAGCGGGTGTGTTCGAGGTGACGGAATCTTTCCCAACAGGTTTAAGAAGATCGCCGCAGAACTTTTATAAGCCGGCACCGGCGCGCGGAACGCGACATTGCCCAGGTGCTGCAAGGCGTCCGAGAGCGCGTAATAGGCTGGGTCTCCGACTTCCCAGAGTCGGTCGCGCTCGGCAAATTTCTCCGGGGTGAACGTCGCCAGACCAAGAAGGTAGTCAGAGCCGTACTCGAGCATGTTAATGCCAAGGTCGTTGCCGGTGTATATGCGAAAGTCCGGCCTGAGCTCGTCGCGTAATCTTAGCCTTTCCAACTCTCT
>Ga0137375_10001428_pt1 | contig 27649 bp, 25 predicted proteins | sample SagtaG_24_FD_104936 | JGI IMG/M metagenome (GOLD analysis project Ga0137375, IMG submission 104936) | Vadose zone soil microbial communities from Sagehorn Ranch, Mendocino, California, USA - Sage1_R_113_16 metaG | ecosystem: Environmental > Terrestrial > Soil > Vadose zone | place: USA... | reverse complement strand
TTCGTCTGGCACTGCCACATCGTCGAGCACGAGGACAACGAGATGATGCGGCCATACGCGATTGGGCCGATACCGACGCCGTCAGGGTAAGTACGCTCGAGCATGACACCGAATTGATGAGGAGAGGGCTAAACAGTGGTCTTCTCCTCACTTTTATGGTGCTAGGTTGAATTGCCGGACCTATGTGCTACAATAACTTGCACTCTTTCACTATAGATAGACAGGAAGGCCGGGCCGTGATTGATAACCAGCTGGCTACCTCCCAGCACCGCTTCGCCTTTAAGCTCTTCGCCGAGCTGACAAAATCGACTAGCGAAAAAAACGTCTTCATCTCGCCCGCCAGCGTGGCCCTGGCGCTGACGATGGCCTATAACGGCGCCCGCGGCGAAACCGAGCGCGCGATCGCCAGGACGCTGGAGCTTGGCGAGATCGATCTGGACGCGCTCAACCGCGCCAACGCCGCGCTGATCGAGTCGCTGCGGGCGCTCGACCCGCAGGTTGTGCTGGCGATCGCCAACTCGCTGTGGGCAAAGCACGGAATGACGTTCGACCCAGCTTTCCTGCGCCGCAACCGAGAGTTCTACGGCGCCGAGGTTGCCACGCTCGATTTTGGGGATGCGCGTGCGGCGGCGGCAATCAACGACTGGGTCGTGCGGAATACCAACGGCAAGATCGATAAGATCGTCGATCGGATCGATCCATCCGCGATCATGTTTCTGATCAACGCGATCTACTTCAAAGGCAACTGGGCCAAGCAGTTCGACCCGCGCAGAACCCGCGAGATGCCCTTCACGCTGTCCGGCGGGCAGCAGAAGCCGCACCCGATGATGGCGCAGACCGGCAAGTTCGAGCACTACGCCACCCAGGGCTTTCAGGCGATCAGCCTCCCCTATGGCGCAGGCCGCGCCAGCATGTACATCTTCCTGCCCGAGCAGCGCTCCAGCCTGCGCGCGTTCCGGCGTGAGCTGAGCAACAAGAGTTGGGATACCTGGCTGCGCCACTTTCGCCAGGCCGAAGGCACGATCGTGCTGCCGCGCTTCAAGCTTGCATACGAGGCCACGCTCAACGATGCGCTCAAGGCGCTGGGCATGGGCATCGCATTCGATCGGAGGCGCGCCGACTTCGGCCGCATGGTCGCCGATGGCAAGCCGAGCGCCAATATCGACGAGGTTAAGCACAAGACCTTCGTGGAGATCAACGAGGAAGGCACCGAGGCCGCTGCCGTAACCTCGATCGGCATGATCCGTATGACCATGGCGCCCCAGCGCAACTTCAGCATGATTGTGGATCGCCCATTCTTTTGCGCCATTCGCGATAATCAGACCGGTATGTTGCTGTTCATGGGCGCGATCGTCGATCCAGAGTAGCACACTATGCCGAGACACCGCCCATCCTTGCGTCTGCGCTCCGAACCAATCAGTCTTAAGCCCGACAAGGAGACAAGGAGACAAGGAGAAAGGGAGATAGATGAAACTCCCTCTCCCACTCTCCATGTCTCCTTGTCTCATCACTCCTCGGCCAGCGCTGCCGCAAAGCTCATCCTCTGCGGCGAGCACGCGGTCGTCTATGGGCGCCCGGCGATCGCGCTGCCGCTCGTGAGTATCCGCGCCCAAGTCGATGTCGCCGATGGCCGCGTCGGCTGCGGCATCGTGGTCCACGCGCGTGACCTGCGCAGGCGCTGGCGCGTGGCCGACGACCCACACGGCCCGATCAGCCAGCTGATCACCAGCGTGCTGAGCTATCTCCAAGATCAGGCCACTCCTGGCCCTGATCTGCGCATCACCATTAGCTCGGCTATTCCAATCGCCAGCGGCATGGGCAGCGGTGCGGCGGTGGCGACTGCGGTTGTGCGTGCGTTGGCCGCCCATCTTGGCCGGCAGCTAGCGCCAGCGGAAATCTCTGCCCTGGTCTATGCCAGCGAGCAGCGTTTCCACGGCACGCCTAGCGGCATCGACAACACGGTGATCGCATATGAACAGCCGATCTGGTACATCCGACCACCGACCACCGACCACCGACCACCGACCAGTGATGTGGCACAGTGGTCGTCGGTCGTCGGTCGTCAGTCGTCACCAACCATCGAGCCAATCACCATCGCCAGCCCCTTCAATTTGCTGATCGGCGATACCGGCGTTCACAGCGCCACCCGCCTGCCAGTTGGCGAGGTGCGCAAGCGCTGGCAGGCCGATCCGGCACGCTACGAGGCGCTGTTCGATCAAGTCGGCGTGATTGTTAGGCAAGCGCGTGAAGTATTGGGACATGGCGATATTCCAGCGCTCGGCCCGCTGCTGAGCCAGAATCACACGCTGCTTCAGCAGATCGGCGTTTCCTCGCCTCAGCTGGATGCACTGGTCGCCGCCGCGCAGGCGGCCGGCGCGCTGGGCGCCAAGCTCTCCGGTGCCGGTTGGGGCGGTGTGATGCTCGCGCTGGTGGCGCCCGATACGCGCGTGCGGGTGGCGGCGGCGCTGGAGCAGGCTGGCGCGAAACGGGTGAGCGCGACAGTTGTCAATCTATCTTGGCCAGCGCCATCGACATCGTAGCGATTATCCTCTCGCAGCGGTGCCCTTGAACGCAAAAATCAGCGGATCGCGCGTATCTGCGGTATAATTGTAGATAGTTGAGCTGGTGTTCCAGCTTCAAGAGTGCGCCGTCTGTGCCTACGTCCCGCAGGGCGTAAGCACAGACGGCGCACAAAAAGAAGAAGAGTACCGCTGGGAAGCACCCGCGTTCTGGAATAGAGACCAATACAATGGCAAAGATCATGGTCGCCATGAGCGGCGGCGTCGATAGCTCGCTGGTGGCGGCGCTGCTGCACGAGGCCGGGCACGCTGTCACTGGCGTCACAATGCACCTATGGGATGGCGACGACGAGCGGCTAGCCGAGAGCTTGTGCTGCGCGCAAGAGATGACCGAGAGCGCCCGGCGCGTCTGCGCACAGCTTGATATACCGTATTATGTCTTCAACTACCAGCAGGAATTTCGCCGCCATGTGATCGACTACTTCCTGAAGGAATACGCGCAGGGCTATACGCCCAACCCCTGCCTGGCATGCAACCGCGATATCAAGTTTCGTGCGCTGCTCACCCGCGCCGATGCGCTGGGCTTCGACTACGTCGCGACCGGCCATTACGCACGCATCCGGCGAGTAGACCAACGACGAAAGACCAACGACGAAGATGGTATTGACCAGACCCCTTCGTCCTTCGTCCTTCGTCCTTCGTCCTTCGAGCTGCTGCGCGCGCCCGATAGCGACAAAGACCAATCCTACATGCTGCACATGCTTCAGCAGGCCGATCTGGCGCGGCTGATGTTCCCGATCGGCGAGTACTCTAAGCCGGAGGTGCGCGCCATGGCTTCTGAGCGCGGGCTATCCAGCGCCGACCGGCCTGAGAGCCAGGATATATGCTTCGTGCCGGGCGGCGATTACCGCAATCTGCTGCGCGAGGAGCGCGCCGATAGCCTGCGCCCCGGACCGATTGTCGATCTGGCGGGCCGCGAGCTTGGCCGGCATCAAGGCCTGCCACTCTACACGATCGGCCAGAGGCGTGGCCTTGGCATCGCTGCCAAGCAGCCGCTGTATGTCACGGCGCTGGACGCCGCACGCAACGCAGTGGTCGTCGGCCCGCAAGCGGCGCTCGATCGCCGCGGGCTTGACGCAACGCAGGTCACATTTGTCAGCGCTGAATGGCCTGATGCGCCGTTCGACTGCCAGGCCCAGATTCGCTCGCACGCCGCGCCGGTCGTGGCCCACGTCACACCGGAAGCTCCTGGCCGTATCCATGTCGAGTTCGCCCGCCCGCAGCGCGCTGTCTCACCCGGCCAGGCCGTCGTCCTATACAATGGCGATGTCGTGCTGGGCGGCGGCCGGATCAGCGCTAAGGACTGAGTGCTGAGGGCTGAGGACTGAGTTCTACATCTCGCCGACTCAGTCCTCAGTCCTCAGCACTCAGCACTATCTATGTCACCAGCCTCGCTGCTGCTGTTCCTAATTGCCACCGCGAGCGCCGCCCTGGCGCACTTGCTCTGGGGCCGGCGCTGGCTCCAGTTGCCGCTGTTCTGGCTGGCGGCTTTCGCGGGTTGCCTGGTGGTCTATGCGCTGGGGCTGCGGCTGCCGTTGCATCTGCCCTCGCCTGGTGGCGTGCCGGTACTCGAAGTCGTGCTGGGGGCCTGGATATTGCTGATTATTGCCTCCCGATTGCGAGTGTGATATAATCGCGCGGATTGCCCATCTGGAAGAGATCGAGCGCTGGCTCTATATGTTCGGCGCGCCAGGCCGCGCGCAGCCAGCAGGAGGAGAGATTCTGTGGGAAAGTGGATCGGTATCGGCCTAGCCGTCCTCGGCATTATCACCATCGCCTTTATCGTCGCTGGCTACGTCTTTCCTCTGTGGGCCGCGAATACCCGCGACATTGCTATTGTAATCCTGGCGGTTTTCCAGCTGATCAGCGTCACTCTGCTGATCGCCTTGCTGCTGGCGCTGCTCTTTACGGTCTTCTACATTCGCCGTCTCGCGCGTGAGACCGTGATACCGGAAATTCGGGAGCTGCGGGCGAAGCTCGACGGCGTGATCGAACAAACCCAGGCGATCGCTGGCAATGTCAAAGACACCACGACGACGGTCAGTACAACAACTTCCTATATGGCCGAGCGAGTAGTCTCGCCGGTGATCCGTGTTTCTGGCCTGCTGGTAGGGGTACGCACCGCCGCCTCGTTTCTGGCGCGGCGTGGCCAAAAGTAGGACCAACATCCCTCATTGGCCCCCTGTCATCTGGGACCTGATCCCTATTGTGGTCGGCCTTGCTACATGGTATCATACTCGCAGCAAGGCGTACTCCTTCGGCGCTTGGTGATGCGTTTCAGCGGCGAAGAAGACAGGTAGGTTCATGAGCATCAAGCGTTTCCCATATGGTGGTCAGGCAGTCCTCGAAGGTGTGATGATGCGTGGCTTGCGCCAGGCATCCGTTGCAGTGCGCCATCCGTCCGGCGAGATAGTCTTCAAACACGAGCCGCTCAATGTTCAGCGCCGCCATGCCTGGGAGAACCTGCCACTCTTGCGCGGCGTTCTGATGCTCTGGGATGCGCTGAACCTTGGCACTCGCGCCTTGAACTTCTCAGCGTCGGTCGCGATCAGTGCTGAGGAGGATGCTCAGTCCGGTGGTGAAGCGTCTAAGCCGCCATCCGACACCATGATCACCGTCACAATGATCGTCTCGCTGTTGTTTGGGATCGGCTTGTTCTTTGTCTTGCCGACGCTGCTGGCTAGCCTGGCCGATCGGTTAGGCGCGACATCGTTCGTGCGCGAGGGCCTGAAGAGCATACTCCAGCTGGGCTTATTCGTCGGCTATATTGTTGCGATCAGCCGGATGCCCGAGGTGGCGCGGCTGTTCGGCTTCCATGGCGCAGAACATAAAACAATCAACGCTTATGAGGCCGGCGTGCCGCTTACGGTCGATCGTGTGCGTGGGTTCACGCTGATCCACCCGCGCTGCGGCACCAGCTTTCTGCTGGTCGTTCTGCTGATTAACTGGATTGTGTCGTTCCTACTTGTGCGTGATTGGCCGCTGTGGGCGCGCATCGTGAGCCACATCCCACTGATCCCGACGATTGCTGCGATCAGCTACGAGCTGTTACGCCTTTCGGCCGCGAACTATCATCGAGCATGGGTGCGCGCGCTGGTCGCGCCATCGCTGGCGTTCCAGAAGCTCACCACCCGCGAGCCGGATGATCAGATGATCGCAGTCGCAATCGCCGCGCTGCTGCCGGTGCTGGCTGCCGATGGGGTCGCCCTGTCTGAGTATGACACAGCATTGGCAGGTGGTGTTCGGCCGCTCTCTGAGCCATTGATCGAGCCGAAGCAGATGTATGTCTAAAGCATGTTTCAACCGAACTTTGCCGTTCGGTGGGGGTGCGGGGGCGGCCGGATGCTCGCTGGGCGTCGCCCCCGCAGAAATCTTTTTGCTGGCTCTGGCAGAGCCAGCAAAAAAGCTATTCTTGGAGGGACGTAGTCCCTCCAAACCTCCCTCGACTGTAAAGCAGAAACCGCTGTGAGCGGAGGAATACAATGGCGCTGGTCGGCAATATTCGTGATTTTGGCCTCTCGGATTTCTTATACCTGGTCGATCGAGGCTACAAGACCGGGTGTCTGCATCTTGATCGCGCAGACGATGCGGCGTCGCTGTACTTTGAAAAAGGCAAGCTCATCACCGCATCACGCAAGGAGCACACCAGCCCGATCGGCGAATTGCTGGTATCCCGCGGCAAGCTAACTGCCCAGCAGGTCGAGCACGCCTCTGAGATGCAGCGGAATGACGGTGGTGCTACGCTCTCTCAAGTGATAATGGAGCTGAACTACATCACGCGAGACGAGCTACAGAAGATTTTACAGCAGCACATTGAAGAGTCGGTCTATGGCTTATTCGGCTGGCCCGATGGTGAGTTTCGCTTCGAACAGAACCAGCGGCCTGAGCCGACCGAGCCGATCATGCCGGTGCCGCTGCCGGTGGAGCACCTGATAATGGAGGGGGTGCGGCGGATCGATGAGTGGGGCCGGATCAGGGATCGTATACCCAGTACCGATATGGTGGTCAAGTTCGTCGAGCAGCCCGGCGAGAAGGCCAAAGGTGTAAATTTAGCGCCCGAAGAATGGCGAGTGTTCGCCAGGATCAACGGCAAGGATACACTGGCTGAGATCGCGCAGAAGACCGGCCTGAGCGAATTCGATGTCTGCCGGATCGTCTATGGTTTCCTCACAGCTGGGTTGGTCGATGTGATCAAGAAATCCCGGCCGGTACCGCTGAATGCAGCCGGCCGGCCGCTGGCCGAGGCGCCCAAGGTTAAAAAAGGTCTGGTTTCCCGCATTATTAACCGCATTCGCGGTATGTAACGTCTCGTAGGGTGTTTTGGCGAACGCCCATACGGCACATTTGACACCCGTATGTCTTTTGGCCGTTCAACGGTCGTATAAGGCACTACACCGCAGCGGAGGGCCGGTGTGCAGACGGTAAAAATGGTCATTAGCGGAGCCGTGAACGCGGGTAAAACCGAATTCATCAAGGCTATCAGCGAGATCGAAGTGGTTTCGACCGAACGGCGAGCCACTGATGATACCAAGCTGATCAAGAAGGAGACGACGGTCGCGATGGACTTTGGTCGCATCGCTGTCGCCGACGATCTGGTGTTGCATCTGTTCGGCACGCCTGGGCAGAAGCGCTTCGACTTTATGTGGGAGATTCTCTCGGAGGGGATGTTAGGGCTGGTGATCCTGGTCGATAGCACCCGGCCGGAAACATTTCGAGAGACCAACCGGATCATCGACTTTTTTGTCTCCTATCGTGACACACCATATGTCGTGGCGGCGAATAAGCAGGATAAGCCCAACGCCTGGTCGCCCGACGAACTGCGCCTGGCGTTGCGGCTTCCGCAGCACATCAAGGTGATGCCGTGCATCGCATCCGACCGCGAGAGCGTCAAGCACGTACTGCTTGAGTTGCTGTATGTGATCTTGCAGCAGAGCGAGGAGTAGCCCTCGGCCAGCTTTGCGAATAAGGAGATGTGGATACGAGATCCACACCTCCTTTTAGATTCTGGCGATTGGAGAGGTGCGACTATATTACCCAGCAACGATGCATGGCATCGTCACGCGGAAGGTAGTTCGCTGTCCCAGCGTGCTCGTGACGCCGATGGTGCCGCCGTGCGCTTCGGCCACTAGCCGGCAGAGTGTTAGCCCAAGGCCGGTACTGCTCTGAAGAGCTGGATGCTCGGTGCTGAAGCGCCCGAATTTTTCGAATATCCGTTCCAGGTAAGCCGGTGGGATGCCGGGGCCGTTGTCTTCGACCTCGATCAAAATCTGGCTTACGGCCGCGCCGGATGGGTCGGCGCCAGGAGCAGGTAGCAGCAGGTGCGGCGCGGCGCGCAGGCTGATATGCGTGCCGGCGGGCGTGTGTTTGATCGAGTTCGAAAGTAGGTTGAGGATGACTCGGCGCATCAGACGGTAGTCGGCATAGAGCGGCGGAAGATCGTCTGGAACCTCTACTGTGATCGTCTTGCCTTCCTGCGCCAGCCACCCGCGCATCTCGTTGGCGCACTCCATCAGCAAATCATACGAAGCGAGTTGGACATACTCCAGCTCCAAACGCCCCTCCTCGATGCGCCCAATATCAAGGAGATCGCCGATTAGGTCGGAAAGATTTCTGCCGCTGCGCAGCGCGTGTTGGAGCAGCCCAGCTTGATCGACAGTCAGGCGATCGAGTCGCAGAATCTCAAGGAAGCCAAGCAGCGCGGTTAGCGGGTTCTTGAGATCGTGGACTATCATTTGGGTGAGCTGATCCTTATGTGCCTCGAGCTGGCGTAGCGACTGATTTAGCTGCTCTAGTTCCTGGCGCTGGCGGCGCTCCTGGGCCACCGCAGTCGCCGCTTCCTCAAGCACATGCACCTGGCTCTCGGCCAGCCCGAAGCGAGCGCGTAGGGCGTCGCGCAGCGCCGGCGTGGGCTGTTGGCCGCGCGAAAGCGATTCGACCAGTGCCTCCATTGCTGTGGCGTAGCCGGCTTGGAGCTGAGCGCGTGTCCCGGGGAGCAGCAGGCTCTCCAGCAAGGTTTCGTCAGTCAGTCCACGGCGATAGGCCCCCAGCATCGCATAGCCGATCACAGCGAAGCCGGCGAACTCCTGGAGGTGATAGAGCCAGAATGAGAATGTGTAGACTTGCGAAAAATACTGGCTAAGCAGCGCTTCGCCGAAAAGCGCCATGCCGCAGGTCAACCCCAGGCCGGCTTGCGAAGGCGAGCGGCGATAGAATGTGTAGTGGCGACCAACCGCGAAGATATAGCACCCAAGCCCGGCGATCACCAGCACATTACGCAGCAGATCGAGTGTGCTGCTGGAAGTCGCCGCACCCGACTGGTTTTCTTCGTACGCTTCGTTCTCCTCGTAATGCTTAGCCGTGGCGCCTTCGTGCTGATCCAGCGGTGTTTCCTCATATCTATCGCGCCCGTATGATTGCGATGCCGGCGCGTTATGCGCCGCATCCTCGTGCGTAGGTGGGCGAGCGGCTTGCCCTGAGGAGAGCGCGGGAATGGTGATCAGGAAAACCCAGTTATATGCCAGCAAGAAGGCTAGGAAGACCAGCAGCCAGAGCCGCGTATGGCGCATGAGCCAGTAATTGATCGTTGGTCGAAGATTAAACCCGCTCAGCGCGAAAAAGATGCTGCCCAACACAAGGCTGAGCAATCCCGATACGCCGGTCGCAAGGCTACGGCCACTCATCAGCACACCAGAAGTGGATATCGAGTGGGTGATAAAGATGCTTGCGGCGCTGAGAAAGCCCGTGCCGATTAGAAAGACGCGCCCATCCTGCGCGCGACGCGCCACATGCAGCACCAGCAGCGCCAGTACCACACCCAACAGCGAGGCGACCAGCGTGATCAGGACATGGGCGAGCGGATCGTGAAGTGTGGGCTGGTCGAGCGCGGGGTTCCAGTTCAGGATGAGCAGTACCAATGGCCCGGACGCTAGCAGCGCCAGCCAAAGGTAGCGCCGCCGCGCTGGGGCAGTACCGGCCGGCATCTCAAGCGCAGGATTGATCGATTCAGTCGGCCGGCTGAGCTGTGTTTCCATTGATATGCCATCCGTGTGTGAGTGGCGCAATTGCCTCAACCATGCGAACGTAATTGTTGCTATAGTATAGCGGCGACCTGTATCCACTATATTACAGCGAAATGACAGTGTGTAGGAATCAGTATGTAAGCTACTTGGTATAATATAACGCTATGACAGACGCTAATAGTTCTTTTTTCAGCGTGCCCGCGGAGACTTTGGCAACAGTTCGTGGCATGCTGCTGGAATGGTTCGCCGCACATGGGCGCGATCTGCCCTGGCGTCATATTCGTGATCCGTACCAGATCATGGTCTCGGAGATCATGCTTCAGCAAACCCAGGTGGATCGGGTTATACCGAAGTACCAGGCATTTCTTGGGCTGTTTCCCAGCCTAGCGGCGCTGGCCGCAGCGCCGACTGCCGAGGTGATCCGCGCGTGGACAGGGCTGGGCTATAATCGCCGGGCGGTCAATATGCAGCGCACGGCGCGAGCAGTTCTGGATGCGCACAATGGCCAGTTCCCGAGCGACCTGGTGGAGCTATTAAAGCTGCCAGGAATCGGGCCGTACACTGCTGGCGCAATCGCCTGCTTCGCGTTCGAGCAGGATGTCGCCTTTATGGATACGAACATTCGGCGGGTGGTACAGCGGCTGTTCGTCGGCCCGGAGGAGTCTGCACCGGTCGGTGAGGTGCGGCTGCTGGCAATTGCGCAGGATGCTGTGCCGCCAGGCCAGGGCTGGGCCTGGAACCAGGCAATTATGGAGCTGGGGGCGCTGATCTGCACGGCTGCTGCGCCGGCCTGCTGGCGCTGCCCGATGCAGGCGCACTGCTGTGCCTACGCCGCGCGCCGCGCCGCCGACGAGCAGCTGTTCAGCAGCGAAAGTGCGCCGGAGCCACAGCAGCGGCGCCGAGTAGCCGAGCGGCGCGAAACACCCTACGCCGGATCGAATCGTTTCTATCGTGGCCGCGCGATTGAGGCGCTCCGGCAGCTTGGGCCGGGTGAGGTGCTGCTGCTGCCAGCGCTGGGTCGCCAGATCAAGGATGGCTTCACCGACGACGACATGCCCTGGCTGCGCGCGCTCGCGGATGGGCTGGCGCGCGACGGCCTGCTGGCGCTGGAAGATGAGCAAGTACGGCTGCCGTGAGATCTGGTGTGCTATAATGCTGTTTATTCTTTTTCTGTATAAGAGTAAGGTCTCTCTGTTATTACAACATCTCAGTGGTGGGGGTGCGGGGCGGCTGTGCCGCCCCGCACCGCGCAAGCCCATGGGAGGTCTGGAGGGGCTGAAGGCCCTCCAGACCTCCCATGGGGGATGATTATTGAAGCGCTATGACAACTGCAATCATCAACAACCTGCTGCAGGCAATGCACGATGAGCCGAGCCATGTCGAGTGCGCCGCGCGAATGGATGCAATCGCGGAAGCGCTCGACAAAAGCGGCCTGCGCGCGGATCTGGTGGAGCTTGCGGCGCAGCCGGCCAGCGAGGCGCAGATCTTGGCGGTTCACCAGCGGCGGCTGATCGAGCTTGTGCGCTCAGCCGCTAGCCGTGGGCCGCAGTGGCTGGGCGCGGATACTTACATCATGCCGGGATCCTGGGATGCCGCGCGCATGGCGGCTGGGGCGGCAGCTACAGCCGTCGAGGCCGTGCTCACCGGGCAGGTGGCCAACGCATTCGCGCTGATTCGCCCGCCTGGGCATCACGCCACCCCGTCGCAGCCGATGGGCTTCTGTCTGCTTAACAATATCGCGATCGCGGCTCGCTATGCGCTGGATTCGCTGGGGGTCGAGCGCGTCGCGATCGTGGATTTCGATGTGCATCACGGCAATGGCACGCAGGATTGCTTTTACGATGATGGGCGGGTGTTGTTCTGCTCGACTCATGCCTCGCCGCTGTACCCCAGCACCGGCGCCGCTGACGATGTGGGCATTGAGGATGGCTATGGCGCGACGCTGAACCTGCCGCTGCCGTATGAGACCGGCGACGCGGGCTTTCAGTTGATCTACGATCAGGTGGTGTTGCCGGCGCTACGGCGTTTTGCGCCGCAGCTGATCCTGGTCTCGGCGGGCTACGATGCGCATTGGGATGACCCGTTGGGGCCGTTGTCGCTCTCGATCGATGGCTATGCGGCGCTGACGCAGCGCTTGGTGGCGCTGGCCGACGAGCTCTGCGGCGGCAAGATTGTGCTGGTGCTGGAGGGTGGCTACAGCCGGATGGCGCTGGCCGGCGGCGTGATTGCGTCGCTGCGGGTGTTGCTGGGGCGCGATCCCGGGCTTGATCCGCTTGGCCCAGCCAGTCAATCCGAGCCGGATATCTCGATGCTGATCAGGCGTGTGCGCGACCGGCACCCGATCTTTCAGTAGCTATGAACACCAGCCCATCAGCATACTATCAGACTCGCGCGTTCTCGATCACGCTTGGCGGGCAGGCGATCAAGATTATCTCGAAGCCGGGTATACCCGATTGGGACAACGTGAGTCCCGCCCAGCAGCTGCTTGCCCATGCCGTCGAGCCGGCGGCAGGCGCCCACATACTGCTGCTGGGCTGCGGCCCTGGCGCGCTGGGCGCGGCGCTGGCGCGGCAGGCCCACGCTGGTAGCGCCACTCTGCTAGATAGCAGCTGGATCGCGCTGGCAATGGCCGAGCGCACGCTCAATGCGAATAATGTGACGAATGCGCGCGTGCGCTCCATAATTAGTCTGCTGCCCGAACAGGTGGGTGCATTTGATATCGCGACGATCGTTGTGCCGAACGATCGCAAGCTCACACGGCGCTGGCTGGTCGAGGCATATGCGGCGCTCAAGGATGCTGGCGAGCTGTATATCGCCGGTGCGAATGATCACGGCATTCGCTCGGCGATCGGCGATGCCGAGGCGCTGTTCGGGGGCGCGCATGTGCTGGGATACAAGCACGGCAACCGAGTGGCCCAAGCGCGCAAGGTGGCTGGCGTGAAGCATTCGCCGGTGTGGGCTGGCGAGGTCGGCATCGCGCCCGGCACCTGGTATGAGTTCGAGGCTCAGGCGCGCGGTTATATGTTTCAGCTGCGCAGCCTACCCGGCGTGTTCGCCTACGATCGCGTGGATGCCGGCACGGCACTGCTGATGGATGTGCTGGCCATCCCGGCCGGCGCGCGCGTGCTGGATGTGGGCTGCGGCTATGGCATCATCGGGCTGGTGGCGGCGCGGCTGGGCGCGGCGCAGGTTGAGCTGGTCGATGTCAATCTGCTGGCGGTGGCAGCGGCTAGCCAGAATATCTTTCACAATAGAATCGCGCATGCGCGGGCATTTGCGAGCGATGGTGTGCCAGATGGCGCGGCGCGACGCTACGATCTGGTGGTGAGTAACCCGCCATTTCATGTTGGCAAGTCGGTCGATGGCGATATCGCGCGCGCTTTCATCGAGCGGGCACAGCAGGCGCTCGAACCTGGTGGGCAGCTGATCATGGTGGCTAATCAGTTTCTTCGCTACGATCAGGTGCTGCGTGCAGCATTTGAACAGGTCACATGTCTAGCTTCGAACCGCAGCTACCGCGTCTGGAGCGCGACGAATCTTGGAGTGGTATAATAGAGAGACATGAGCATACGAACAGACAGCCCGCCGCTGGCGGTGATCGACTATGGCGCCGGCAATTTACGCAGCGTCGTTCGCGCCCTGGACAGAGTTGGCGCAAACCTTCAAGTGACCAGCGACCCGGATGTGGTGCGTAAGGCTCCGGCGGTGGTGCTTCCGGGCGTTGGCGCAACGCTCGATACAATGCAGAGCCTGCGGCGCCTGGGCATGGAGCAGGTGATCGGCGAGATCATCCGCGCCGGCACGCCGTTTCTGGGTATTTGCGTGGGCATGCAGGTGCTATGTGCCGAAAGCGAGGAGTTTGGCCCGCACGATTGCCTCAGCGTAGTTGGCGGGAGCGTGCGGCGGCTGCCGGATGGGCAGAAGGTTCCACAGATTGGCTGGAATCAGCTGCGCTATGCTAATGGCGCCGGCGACCACCGGATCTTCGCGAACATCCCCGACGAAAGCAACTTCTATTTCGTTCACTCCTACTATTGCGACCTGGCCGACGAGCGTATAGTTGCCGGTGTCACTGATTATGGCGTCAGCTTCCCGAGCGCGCTACTGCACGATAACCTGGCCGCCGTTCAATTTCACCCCGAGAAAAGTGGACATTGGGGATTGCAGTTGCTGTCGAATTTTATCGCTTGGGTAGGTCGGCAGTAAGCAGTCGGCAGGCGGCAGTATATAGTCGGCAGGCGCAATCTACAAGCTGCAATTTGCAATTTGCAATTTACAATCCGGAGACGGTATGACCAACAAGCCGAACGTCACCAGCAAATTTGAAGAAGAGCGGCTGCGCGCGGCCGAGCAATCACAGATTGTGTATCTGCAAGGGCAGATCGATGAGATGCGCCGGCTGATCAAGGATCAATCCAATAAATATAGCTGGGCCATGGAACAGGTTCGCAAAGTCGAGGCCACCGCCGCGCAGACAGAAGGATTATTCGATCGCTATCGGCAGGAGGTATCGCAATCGCTGGATGGCTACCGGCGCGATATCGCCATACTCCGTAAAGAGATCACCGGCGCCTTAATCAAGGTTGAGGAGGGCGGCAAGCCGCTGCGTGAGATGCAGTCGCAGATCCACCAGCTGGGCGAGGCGCGCAAGCAGGATCGCGACCAAGTGGCCGGATGGCTGGTGCGGATCGAGGAGCTTGAGCAACGGACGCTGATCTGGCAGGCCCAGATACGTGAGGGCGAAGAGCGGCATCGCTCGTTGGCATCACAGCTGGAAGGGTTCTACACAGCCGACGAGAGTGTGCGGGCTGAGGTGCGCAAGGTCAGCGAAGAGATTCAGATCGAGAAGCAGAGCCTGCGCCGCCAGGCGATCGAAGCGCAGCAGCTGGTCGCCGATGTTCGCTCAATTCTGGATGATCACCACAGCCGGCTCATACGCCTCGACGAGGTTCGTCAGCATATCACGCTGTTCACCGAGCAGCTGCCGGCTCAGATCGCCGGGATTGAGACCAAGCTGCCGGAGATCAACAGCGAGATCAAACGTGTCGAGCGCGTTTCGACCGAGCGTTTCCTGATGAACCAGGAGCGGCTTGAGGAGGTGCGCCACCTGCAGGATGATAAGGTGGTGGCACTGGCGGAAACCGATGAGCAGCATATGCGCCAGCTGACGGCCTGGCTGGAGCGGCTGGATGGGTGGGTGCGCGAGCTTGAACAGCGGCTCGCGCGCGGGTTTAGCCATGTCGATGCGGCCCAGCGCGAGCATGCGATCCATCTCGGCGATCTGGATCGGCGCGACATTCAGGTGATTGACGCGTTGGCCACGACATTGCGCGAGCAGCTCGAAAAAATCAAGGCCGAGCAGATCGAGCAAGGCCGCGACTCGACCGGGAAGGCGGGATAGATCATGCTGACACGACGGATTATTCCGTGTCTAGATGTCAAAGGTGGGCGCGTGGTCAAGGGCATCTCGTTCCTCAACCATCGTGATGCGGGCGACCCGGTTGCCCTGGCGGCGGCCTATGACGCGGCGGGCGCCGACGAGTTGGTCTTCTACGATATCACCGCCAGCAGCGACGAGCGTGCTACGATGATCGACGTGGTCGAGCGAACCGCCGCGCAGGTATTCATCCCGCTGACAGTCGGCGGCGGCATTCGCACCGTCGAGGATATGTACCGCATGCTGCGCGCCGGGGCCGATAAAATCTCGATCAACACCGCGGCTGTGTTGACCCCCAATCTGATCGAAGATGGCGCGAAGCGGTTCGGCAGCCAGTGTGTTGTGCTGTCGATCGACGCGCGCCGGACGACCACCGACGACCGACCATCGACCACTGAGTATAAGGAAACACCGTCGGTCGTCAGTCGTCGGTCGTCATTGCGTTGGGAGGTGTTCACCCACACCGGTGCCAACGCGCGTGTGACCGGGCTGGACGCGGTCGAGTGGGCGCGGCGGGGCGTGGAGCTCGGCGCGGGCGAGATCGTGATCAACAGCATGGATGCCGATGGGACGCACGCCGGCTATGATCTCGAGCTCCTGCGGGCGATCTCCGATCAGGTTGGCGTGCCGGTGATCGCCTCCGGCGGCGCGGGAACGCCGGCGCACCTCTACGCTGGTCTGATCGATGGCCACGCCGATGCGGTGCTGGCTGCCTCGATCTTCCACTTCGGCACCTACACGATTGCCGATGTCAAGCAGTATCTGGCCGAGCGGGGCGTGCCGATTCGTGACACAGTCAGCAAGATGCAGTCGGCAGGATGCGGTTCTGCCGATTGCCGACGGTCTAGTGAGCGAGAAGATTAGCAGTGAAGATCACCATTCGCTACTTCGCGGGGCATCGGGACATTACCGGGCGATCCGAGGAGCAGCTAGATCTGGCGCCGGGTGCGACTGTTGGCAGCCTGTGGGAGCTGTTGATCGGCCGCTACCCACGGCTGGCCGGCTACAGCGGCCGGATCCTGTACGCGGTGAACCAGGAGTTCGGCACGCTTACGACTGAGCTGCACGATGGCGATGAGGTCGCGTTCGTGCCGCCGGTGAGCGGTGGTTGCGATTTTCGATTTTAGATTGACGATTTTCGATTATATGCAAAGCGTGAGGGCTATGCGATGGACAATCCAAAATCCAAAATCCAAAATCTAAAATCCTTCGCGATCTCGCGTGCCCCCCTCGACCCGGCGCCGCTGGTCGCGCTGGTACAGTCGCCGGATATGGGCGCGGTGGTGACGTTCGCCGGGATCGTGCGGAACAACTTCGGCGGACGGACGACGGCGTACCTGGAATACGAGGCCTACGCATCAATGGCGCTGGTGGTGCTGGAGCAGCTCGCCGGCGAGGCGCAGGCGACATGGGAAACCGGCGCGATCGCGATCCATCATCGGGTTGGGCGGCTGGAGATCGGCGAGATGGCGGTGCTGATCGTCGTGGCTGCGGCGCATCGCCACGAAGCCTTCGAGGCGGCCGAGTGGCTCATGGATCGGATCAAGGAAGTCGTGCCGATCTGGAAGAAAGAGATCTGGGCCGATGGCGCGAGCGAGTGGGTCGGCAACGAGATCGAGCGCAAAGCGGATTTGGATGCGACGCGGACGAGCGCGGACGAGCGACGTGCCTGAGCGGGTGACAAGCTGAGAAGATGGCAAGATGAGTAGCAGCAGCTTGTCATTTTTGTGAGTCCCTTAGAAGTTCGCAAATCGTTCGTGTGACCTGGGCCGAGTTCATGATCAGTGTATGCACTGATGGAACCAGGATCACCTCGGTTTTCGACCCCAGGCGGGTTTCCTCAACTGCCACAACTCCATCGTTAGGCTGATCGCCAAATGGCGACCAGTGGCCGCGCGGCCCGGCGGTGCCTGCGATGATTGTCGTATGGATAGTAGGCTGCGGCAGTGTTTCATAGAATGCCTGATCTGTGAGCTTGCCTCCGCAGTCGCGCGTCATAAGCTGGTAGAGCAGATGCTTACGCAAGCGCCGTGCTAGCAGTGGTGCCTGGTTCGGCGGCGCGAGCATCACCAGATGGCGCGGCGGCATATTCGCGAGCGCGGGCAAGGCTGCCCGCGCCAGGATGCCACCGAGCGAATGCCCGATCAGCGCATATGGGTGTTGATCGGCGGTCGCGCGAATTGTAGCGACGAGACGACCAACGATCTGATCGAAGGATTCTTGGAACGCAGCGTAGCCAAAGTAGCGTACAATATGGCGCTGCCGTGATATACGCCGGCCGAGCAATGCCAGCGAAAGCGGGGTGCGGCCCATGCCGTGAATCAGGAGCAGGCGCATATCACTCTGGTGGACAAAACGACCCTCCAACACGCAGTGGGAAGGTCATATTGCACGTACTGATGCGCTTCGCAGCCGAGGGGCTGCGCGCAGCTGGATCTTCTCGGCAACTGCGGTTGCCGATGGCAGAGCTGTGACCGGATGCGCTACTGTAGCAGCATCTCGAAGTTGGGCCGATCGTCGTCGCCGGTCAGCCGGCGGAAGCCGCGCTGGATCGCGCGCAAGGTCTCCTCGCCGATCCAGAACGTCAGCAGCGAGCCGAGGATCAGGCCAAGCGCACTACCAAGCGCAGCGCCGAGAGCGAACAGAAGGTAGCGTGTGTTCTTGTTGCTGTTCATAATGGTCCCTCATTGGACGACCACAACTGGGGTCGCCTTGCTCCAGAGACGTTCGAGACGATAATAGTCGCGCATGGCCACCGAGAAAATGTGTACCACAACATCGCCAAAGTCGAGCAGCACCCAACCAGTATCTGGTGTGCCCTCCGCGCGCGCGCTGCGCCCAAATTCTTTGCCAATCCCCTCGTCAATCGCGTCCAGAATAGCCTTGAGCTGGCGATTACTCTCGCCAGTGCAGATCACAAAGTAGTCGGCAATCGAGTTCAAATTGTGCAGGTTCAGCATGACGATATCGCTGGCCAGTTTGTCTTCGGCGAGCTCGACTGTTCGCCGTGCTAGTATGGTAGCTTCTATGGCGGTTTCTTCTATCAGAATCGTTCTCCCATAAGGGACTTTCGAATAAATAACCGTTCCACTGGGGAGGTCTGGCGGCGCCGCCGCCCCCGCACCCCCACCATTGGGCTAATTAAAAAATCGAAGAGCCCTAAGTTAAAAACATCCCCGTCGACAAGTAGATTCTACCAGAATTGACGGTCGATGTAAACTACTAGTTGCAAGTCGCGTGCCGAGTGACAAGTGACCAGTGACGAGTATCACCCAACTGGTCACTTGTCACTCGGTACACGTCAAATCAGCTCCATCGTGTGCCCCACGCTCGCGAAGATATTCAGCGCCTCCTCCAAATCGGTGCGCGTGTGCGCGGCGGTGACGATTGTGCGGACGCGACCCTTGTCGCGCGCGACGGTTGGGAATGCGATGCCCTGGGCGAACACGCCGGCCGCGAACAGCCGATCCGAGAACTGCAGCGCGCGCGCGCCTTCGCCGATGATCACAGGTGTGATTGGTGTCTGGGAGATGCCAGTGTTGAAGCCGAGCGATTCGAGGCCGGATTTGAACAGCCGCGTGTTCGCCCATAGCTGTTCGAGCAGCGCCTGGCCCTCATCGCCGGCCAGCAAATCGAGCGCGGCGATACAGGTGGCGGTGACGGAAGGCGGATGCGAGGTGCTGAACAGCAGTGGCCGCGCGCGGTGCTCCATCAGCCGGCGCAGCTTGTGCGAGCAGGCCACATAGCCGCCGACCGCGCCGATCGCTTTGGAGAGCGTGCCGACCTGGATATCCCAACGATCGTATAGGCGATAGTGGCTCACTGTGCCGCTGCCGCGCTGGCCCAGCACGCCCGATGCGTGCGCGTCATCCACCATTGTGATCGCGCCGTAGTGCTCGGCCAGATCGGCGATCCGATCGAGCGGGGCGATGTCGCCGTCCATGCTGAACACGCCGTCGGTGACAATCAGCGTCTTGGCGTACTGCCCTTGGGTCTGCTTCAGCACCTGTTCCAGCGCCGACGTATCGGTGTGGGCATAGACGCGCCGGGCGGCCTTGGTGAGCCGAATGCCGTCGATGATCGAGGCGTGGTTGAGCTCATCGCTGATCACCAGGTCGCCCTCAGCCAGGATCGTGCCGAGCACAGCGGCGTTGGCGGTGAAGCCGCTCTGAAGTACCAGTGTGGACTCAGTGCGCTTGAACTCGGCCAGCCGGCGCTCTAGCTCTTCATGAATTGCCATTGTGCCGATGATCGTGCGCACCGCGCCCGAGCCGACGCCCAGCTCCTCGATCGCAGCGATCGCGGCCTGCTTGAGCCGCGGGTGGTTGGTCAGGCCTAGGTAGTTGTTCGAGGAAAGGTTGATCACATCCTGTCCATCGATCCGCGCGCGCGCAGCCTGCGGGCCTTCAAGAATGCGGAATGAGCGCAACAGTCCCTGCTGCTTCAGGCTGTCGAGCTGCTCGTCCAGATAGCGTTCGAGTGATTCAGGCATCTTTTACTCCTCATTTATGGCATACCGTTGGGGTACAGCGCCACCTTATCCGCTATGCCGCCGATCATCAGCTCAAAGGCTTGCTCGTACTCTTCCAGCGGCATGTGGTGCGAGATGATCGGGCTGATATCGACCTTGCCGCTCGCAAGCAGGCCACGGGTCTGGTACCAGGTCTCGAACATCTTGCGGCCCGAGACGCCGTAAATCGTCACACCCTTGAACACGATGTGGTTGGCCAAGTCGAATGAAGGCAGCGGGCGCCCGGGCAGCCCAAGCAGCGCGGCGAAGCCGCCCGGCCGTAGCGCGGCGAAGCCCTGCTCGATCGCCGGCGCGCTGCCGCTCATCTCTAGCAGCACGTCCACGCCCTCGCCATCGGTGGCGCGCAGGATCGCTGCGACAGGATCTTCGCGCGCGTCGAGCGGGTCGCTGGCGCCCATCGTACGGGCCAGCGCCAGCCGGCGCGGGTTGATATCGGTGGCGAAGATGCACTCGGCGCCCGACGCGGCGGCGATGCCGATCGCGAACAGGCCGATCGGGCCGCAGCCGGTGATCAGCACGCGCCGCGCGGTCAGGTTGGTGGCGAGCGCGGTGTGGACAGCGTTGCCGAATGGCTCCTGGGCGGCAGCGATCGCCGGCGGCAGCTTAGGGTCGTTGCGCCATGCGTTGCTGGCCGGGATAGCGACGTACTGCGCGAAGCAGCCAGGCCGATCCACGCCGATGATCTGGACGTTGCGGCAGATATGGGTATCTCTGGTGCGGCAAGGGTAACAATGCCCGCAGACAATATGCGTCTCAGCTGAGATGTAATCGCCGACCTTGATCGTCTCGACCTCGGCGCCAATGGCGACGACATCGCCGCAGAACTCGTGGCCAAAGATCATCGGCGGGTGGAAGCGGCTGCGCGCCCAGGGATCCCATTTGTAGATATGTAGATCGGTGCCGCAGATCGTCGTGGCGCGGACGCGCACCAGCACATCGCGCGGGCCGTAGCTTGGAAGGTGTACGCGCTCCAGGCACGCACCAGGGGCAGCGGCCGGCTTGACGACCGCGAGCATAGTCTCGTTCATGCTATCAGGCCTCCTCGTCGAAGCCTATCACTGCTCGGTTGAGCCTTGGGTCAGGCAGCAAAACGGGCCACATTGCCCGCTGGGCTGAAGTATAACATTCGCGTGGTGGGGACGCAACCCAGCGTAGCGCGCAGTTGGGTCCCACGCGCTACGCTCTGCGTTCCGTTATAGCCCGCCGATCAGCCGTTGCGCGGCGGCGTGGAACGAATCGGGCAGGAACGGCAGTAGGGCGAAGCTGGCCACGCGCGCCAGCCATGGGACAATCCGCGAGTCGGTCAGGGCGCTGGCGAAACGTTCCGAGGGCGCCAGCGCCACGACCATGAGAATGACAGTGCATGCTAGCGCGCCCTGGAACAGCCCCAGTAGCCCGCCGATCAGATGATCGGCCCAGCCCAGGAACAGCAGCCCGACCGAGCGGCGCAGAATCGTGGCCAACAGGCTGGCGGCGGCGCTGACTGCGATCAGCACGAACAGGAAGCCGAGCACCTGGGTGGCCATATCGTTGCTGATGAACGACGAAAGCGCGTCGGCGACGCGGCCGCTATAGCGGGTGGCCAGAACGATCCCAGCGATCAGGCCAGCCACCGAGAGCAGCTGGCGGATCACGCCCCAGTACAGCCCAAGCGCCGCCGATATCACCAGCACGACCACGAGCAACGTGTCGAGCGTATTCATTGCACCTAGCCTCCTGCCTGCCACTGTAGCGGATCGTTGGACGTGTGCGCTACTTGAACATTTGTTTCAATTTTTCTGTGGACTTGTAGTATAGCACGTCGTGGGCCAGGATCAAGAGGGAAAATGAAGGACATGCCTCATTTTTTGGCGTCCGCTTTGTAACGCTTGGCGCTGACTTTGGTACAATGGAGCCCAGAACGCCGGTAGCATATTGGTCCGGCAGGCCAAAACCAGTCGTTTTGAACTATACTTTTGCATACTTTGGACAGTGCGCACTGGCTGCGCCACATGCGAACCGAAGGAGCGCGCCATGCGATCATCCAGCATTACCATTGGTGTCTTCTCGATCGCCCACACCGACAGCAGCCGTGTCGGTGGTATCATCCTGATGCGCGAGACGCTCCTGGGGATTCATGCGGTCGCGCGGTCGCAGGATGTCCGGGTGATCGTTATCGCAGAACCGTTGATGGCCGCCGGCTTCCCCCCGCCGGCCTGGGGCCAGGTCGATGGCTGGATCTCGATCTATCTGACCGAGGGCATCGCCGCGACCGCGCGGACCGGTGTGCCGCTCGTGCTGATCAACGCGAGCATCGAGGGTGTGCGCTGCCCCACGGTGCTGCCCGATAATCGTGGCGGGGTCGCGGCCGCCATCCATCACCTGATCGATCATGGGCACACTCGCATCGCCTTTCTGGGCAACCTGAACGTCGCGGATGTGTTCGAGCGCTATGCTGGCTACACTGCGGCGTTGGCCGAGTGCGGTATCCCGCTTGACCCGACACTGGTGATCGACGTGCCAGACGATCTGTCCGCGACGCGCCGAGCCATCCAGGAGCTGATCGCGGCCGGTCTGTCTTTCACAGCGATCTTCACCACTAACGATATCAATGCACAAATCGCCCTCACCGAACTACGGAAGCGCGGCTATCAGGTTCCCGATCAGGTGGCGGTGGTCGGGTTTGACGATATGGAGCACGCCCAATACACGGATCCGCCGCTCACGACTATTCGCCAGGACTTCTACGAAAATGGCCGTGTCGCCGCGCGGCTCCTGCTGGCTCGGATCTCCGGCGAGCCGGTCGCGCCCGGCATCACCTATGTGCCGACCACACTGATCATCCGGCGCTCGTGCGGATGCCGCACGCTTTGGGATGCGCCGATCGGTGCGCTTCCGGCCATCGCCGCCACCGCCGACTGGCAAGGCCCACTCGCGCGCGAGCTGGTCCGCGTGATCCGGCACCCGCTGCCACTCGACCGCTCACTCGCGCCCGCGCAGATCTGGCCGGGGATTGTCAGCGTGTGCCAGGCGCTAGCGGCCGTCGCCTACGGCGAGGAGCCGCCTGCCGACGCGGTGCTGGTGCAGGCCTGGGACGAAGCCGCACAGATCATCACCGACCCGGAGCAGATGTTGCGCGTGATTGCCGTACTGGAGCGCACCGCCGCACGGCTCGGCGCGGCGGCGCCGGACTCTGCGGCGACCGCACGCCTGGATGCGTTGCTCAACCATGCGCGGTTGGCGTTGCTGCGGGCCTACACCGCCCGCCAGAAAGCCGCCACAACCTACGCTGAGCAGCAGACGCACATGAACTATGACGTGAGCAAAGCGCTGCTTGACCTATCGGCAGGCGAAGCACAGCACCTCAGCTGGCTGGAGCACACCACCGAGATCTGGGGCTGCCTGGGGCTGTGGGAGCCCCACGCTGGCGACGACCGGGCGACGCTGACCATCGTCGGCTCCTACGCCCAGGACGCGCGTAACGCCGTGCCGGTGGGCCAGCGCACGACTATCGCGACCTTCCCGCCGGCCGATCAGCTACCCGCCACAACGCAGGGTGGCGCCGTGATCGTCAAACTGTTCCCCGTGCGTACCCCCGCGCGCGATTGGGGCGTGCTGGCGCTCTGTGGCCCGATCGAACCACACCCGAACACCCCGATGCTCGCGATGCTGTTGGGCAGCGCGCTTGAGCGCGATGCGCTGATTGCATCCCTGGCGGCGCAGCAAGAGACCGTGCGCGTTGCGCACGAGCACCAACTGATTACGGAAAATAGCCATGACCTGCTCAGTATGCTCGACCCCGCCGGCCGTTATCGCTACGCGAGTCCTTCGTTCCAGCATCGGCTCGGCTACGACCCGGCGACCCTGATCGGCGCGGCGATCTTCGACTTTATCCACCCCGAGGATCGCGCGCCCGTGCGTGACCAGTGGGCGCAGCTGACCAGCCAGGGCGCGACCCAGGCCACCTTTCGCTACCGTCATGCCGATGGGACATGGCGCTGGATCGAGGTGTCCGGCACTATGAGTGCGCGTCAGGATGAACCAACGGTGGTGATCGTCGGCCGTGATATCAGCGAGCGCCGCCGCCTCGAAGCGCAACTGCTGCATGCGCAGAAGATGGAGAGTGTGGGGCAACTGGCCGGCGGGGTTGCCCACGACTTCAACAATCTACTCACCGCGATCAGCGGCTACACCGATCTGGCACGCGCCACACTACGGCCCGATGACGCCGCGTACGGCGATCTGGAAGAGATTCAGAAAGCCGTCCAACGCGCCAGCAGTCTCACTCGCCAATTACTGGCCTTCGCACGCAAGCAGTTCATAGCGCCGCGTATCCTGAACCTCAATGACTTGATCGTCGATGTGGGCAAGCTGCTGCGCCGCCTGATCGGCGAAGACATCCATCTGGTCACCCATACCGCGCCGGATCTCGGGCTTGTCACCGCCGACCCGCATCAAATCGAGCAGCTCCTGGTCAACCTGGCGGTCAACGCGCGCGACGCTATGCCTGGCGGTGGTGCGCTCACGATCGAGACCGCCAACACCACGCTCGACGCACTTGATGCGAGCGCGCAGGTTGGGATGGTCGCCGGCCCATATGTGCTGATGGCGGTGAGCGATACGGGCATGGGCATGGACGCGGAGGTCAAGCAGCACCTCTTCGAGCCGTTCTTTACCACCAAAGGTGTGGGCAAAGGCACCGGCCTGGGCCTGGCGACCTGCTATGGCATTGTCCGCCAGCACGGCGGCCATATCGCGATCACGAGCGAAGCCGGCCGCGGCACCACGGTGCGGATCGTCCTACCGCGCAGCGACGATCCCCCCATGGCACGGGCAGTACCGGACTCTGCCACAGCGCTGCCCATGGCGCACGGCACCGAGACGATCCTGCTGGTGGAAGATGAAGCGACCGTGCGCGCGCTGGCCGCGCGGGTTCTGCACGCATGCGGCTATATGGTGTTGGCGACCACCGATGGCGTTGATGCGCTGCGGACGGCGCAGACGTATGGCGCACCGATTGATCTGCTGCTCACCGATGTGGTGATGCCGCATATGGGTGGCCCGGCCTTGGTCGCACAGCTGGCAGGTGCTTATCCAGGCCTCAAAGTATTGTTCATGTCGGGATACACCGACAACATGTTTGTCCACCATGGCCAGCTCGATCCAGGTATTAACTTGCTCCAGAAGCCGTTCTCGGCCGCCACGCTGGCGCGCAAAGTGCGGGAGATGTTAGATATCGATACGCTCCACAGCTGAGTTACAGAATGTCATATCAACACCTGACAAACTCAAATACGCAAAAAGGCGGCCGGAGCAATCACGCTCCGGCCGCCTTTTTGCGTATTTGGCCGATTACTCGACCGTATACTCGCCCTCGACCACGCCCTCATCGCCACCCTTGCCGCCATCACCGCCAGCCGGCTGGCTCTGTGGCTCGCTATAGGCGCTCTGTGAGATCTGCATCATCAGCTGCTGCAGCTCGTTCGACAGCGCGTGCATCTTGTCTTCGTTCTCTTGGGCAATCGCATCGCGCAGGTCCTTGATCAGCTCCTCGGCGCGGCCCTTCTGAACCGACTCGACCTTGTCGCCCAAGTCGTTCAGCGACTTCTCGCTCTGGTAGGCCAGGCTGTCGGACTGGTTCTTCAGCTCGACAATCTCGCGGCGGCGCTTGTCCTCGGCGGCGTGCGCCTCGGAATCGCGTACCATGCGCTCGACCTCTTCCTTACCCAGGTTGGTGCTGGCCGAGATCGTGATCCGCTGCTCCTTGCCCGTGGCCTTGTCCTTCGCGCTGACGCTCAGGATGCCGTTGGCATCGATATCGAAGCCGACCTCGACCTGTGGCACGCCGCGCGGCGCGGATGGAATGCCCTCCAGCCGGAACTTGCCCAGTGTCATATTGTCGTTCGCCATCTCGCGCTCGCCCTGGAGCACATGGATGTCCACCGCCGTCTGGCCATCCGCCGCAGTCGAGAAGATCTCGCTCTTGCGGGTTGGGATGGTGGTGTTGCGATCGATCAGCTTGGTCATCACGCCGCCGAGCGTCTCGACACCCAGCGAGAGCGGCGTGACATCCAGCAGCACCACATCCTTAACATCACCGCCCAGCACACCAGCCTGGATGGCCGCGCCGATCGCCACCACCTCATCGGGGTTGACGCTCTTGTTCGGCTCCTTGCTGGTCAGCTTGCGCACCAGTTCCTGCACCATTGGCATACGGGTCGAGCCGCCCACCAGCACCACCTCGTCGAGCTGGTTAGGATTCAGGTCGGCGTCCTTGAGCGCCTGCTGAAATGGCCTACGCAGCCGCTCAGTCAGATCCTGGGTCAGCTGCTCGAACTTGCTGCGGCTGAGCTTGATCTGCAAGTGCTTGGGGCCGCTGGCGTCGGCGGTGATGAACGGCAGGTTGACCTCGGTCTCCGACATGCTCGAAAGCTCGACCTTGGCCTTCTCGGCCGCCTCCTTGAGCCGCTGGAGCGCCTGGCGATCCTTGCCCAGATCGATGCCCTGATCCTTGCGGAACTCGTCGATCAGCCAATTGACGATCTTCTGGTCGTAGTCATCGCCGCCCAGGTGGGTGTCGCCGTTGGTCGATTTGACCTCGACCACGCCATCGCCAACTTCGAGCACCGACACGTCGAAGGTACCACCACCCAGGTCGAACACCAGAATGGTCTCATCCTTCTTCTTGTCGAGCCCATAGGCCAGCGCGGCCGCGGTTGGCTCGTTGATGATCCGCAGCACCTCCAGGCCGGCGATCTTGCCGGCATCCTTGGTGGCCTGGCGCTGGCTGTCGTTGAAGTAGGCCGGCACCGTGATCACCGCCTGCACCACCGGCTCGCCCAAATATGCCTCGGCATCGATCTTCAGCTTCTGGAGCACCATCGCCGAGATCTCCTGTGGCGCATACTCTTTGCCAGGCTGGGTGGAAACGATCCGCACATCGCCGCGCGAACCCTTGGTGACCTTGAACGGCGCCATCTCACGCTCGACCTCGGTCTCATCGAAGTTGCGGCCGATGAAGCGCTTGATCGAGAAAAATGTATTTTCAGGGTTGATCGTCGCCTGGCGCTTGGCGGTCTGGCCGACCAGCCGCTCAGCATTCTTCGTAAATGCGACGACCGATGGGGTGGTGCGGTTGCCCTCGGCATTGGGGATGACGACTGCATCGCCGCCCTCCATCACCGACACAACCGAATTGGTGGTCCCTAGGTCGATCCCTACAATCTTTGCCATGATCAATTTCCTCACTTTTATAGAACTCTAAGCTGCAATCTGGCGCGCACGCTGGCGGCCTGGCCGCAACTCACGCTGGTATTAGTGTACCCGAATTATGATAATAGGCTATAAGAGCGGCGTTAGAGGAGTGTTAGAAATATGCATACAGCAGGGTGTTGCACCCCTATGCTCCTCCGCACAAGGACGCGCTCCATCCCCTCCTTTGTGTCGCAAAGTATCGCAGCATGTCGCAGCCTATGACTACGCTACGACTACGCGGATCGGAGGTGCGCTGTGAGCAACCTCCAAACCGCACAGGCCATCGCCGAACTCATCCAGCTCGACCAGTGGGTTATCTGGAAGTATGTCGAGGGACGCGACAAGGATGGCAACCCCAAACTTGATAAGCCGCTCTTCAATCCGCATACCGGCTACCAGGGCAGCCACAGCAACCCCGCGCATTGGTCAAGCTACGACCAGGCCATAACGGCGGCAGCCGCCTATGCCGCCGCTGGCCTCGGCTTCGTCTTTAGTGAATACGATCCCTACAGCAGCATCGATCTGGACGGCTGCCGCGACAAGGATACCGGCGCAATCGCGCCGTGGGCTGAGCGCATCATCCGCATGTGTGATAGCTACACCGAGATCTCGCCGAGTGAAACCGGCGTCAAGATCTGGGTGCGCGGCACGCTGCCGGCCACGCTCAAGAAGGCGTTCGGGCCGCACGTCGGTATCGGAGTCTACTCCAAACAGCGCTACTTCACCCTGATGGGCAACCACCTGGCCAGCACGCCGCTGGAGATCCGCGACGCACAAGTTGCGCTTGAACTCCTGTGGACTGAGTACAAACCCGCGCCAAAGGCCGAGACGCCTACCACCATCCGTACCA
>Ga0137375_10001427_pt1 | contig 27652 bp, 21 predicted proteins | sample SagtaG_24_FD_104936 | JGI IMG/M metagenome (GOLD analysis project Ga0137375, IMG submission 104936) | Vadose zone soil microbial communities from Sagehorn Ranch, Mendocino, California, USA - Sage1_R_113_16 metaG | ecosystem: Environmental > Terrestrial > Soil > Vadose zone | place: USA... | reverse complement strand
TCGCGGCGGCGTCATGGTCCATGCCGGCGTAGATGAGGCGAAGAGCATCCTTGAAGTCGAGGATGCGATAGCTGCCATTGACACAGCCCGGATCCGCGCCGCTAGCCGGACACACGTAGCCGGGGGCCGATAGAACCTTGGTGTTCTTGAACGCGACACCGGCGTCGGGGTCGGTGCCCACGGGGTCGCAGTCCTGAACGGCGCCGTTGCAGGCAGCATTGCCCCAATTGGCGTTGTTGGCCACGACCGAGAGACCGTCGAGCGAGAACGCAATGCTCTCCGCCGTTGCTTGGAGCGCAGGCGACACGGCACAGACTCCGGTGGTGCCCGTTCCTCGAAGCTCGCGCGACATCGGGGCGACGAGCTGCTGGTTGCCGACCAGCGCGCTCTCGCCGGCCGTCGAGCCGGTGCCGACGTAGACGATGCCGCCCGGGAGTGGGTTGCCTTGGATCACGCCGCCACAATCGAGCGTGAGACCATTCGTATAGTCGTGCCAAGCAGGGCTATCGAGAGTGTACGATGGCGATGCGCCGGCGGGCACCGGTGGGTTGTCCTGCCCAGTCACGATCTTGGTCAAGACCTCGAGCGTGTCCGAACCCTTGAGATCGAGCGCGCTGACGCCGATGGCGCCCGCTCCGACCACGAGGAATGTGGCAGCTGCAATGGTTGTTCTCATTTCGTCGTTCCTCCGACAGACAAGAAGATTGTTTTTGTGCGCGTCTGGTGGCGGCTGTTGCGGTCTCGCGCGCAGCGGTTCTCCCCTTAACAAGGATCGGGCCAACGACTCGGCGCCGCGCGCACGCAGCCCGTCTCTCGCGATTTCACGGAGTTGGCCGTCATGATCCGACCGCGGTGCGCAGAGTGCGCGCTCGCGCTTACGCCGCGCCTTCCGACTATCAGAAGACGCCCTCCGGATTTCGAAACGACTCGCGGGCGATCGTTCTTCGTTTTCGACCTCGAGCATCTAGCCTCCATTCGGCGAGCGTGCCTGCTCCGAGGTCGCCCCCGCCATGTTGGTCTCGGAGGGGGCGGGCGGATACGTTTCGGCCGGGCGCCGTCGGAGGCATTCGTCGATGCCTTGCTCGAGCGGCCTGGCGTCCATCGACTCCAAATGGGGTCGAAGCCCAAACGGGCGAAGGAACGGGCTGAAATCGGTGCGCTCGTCACGCCGCCGACGGGTCAATTGCCGAACGGCCCGACCCTCGATCGCCGCCATCGGCAGCCCGGCACCCCGACCGTCGTTCCACGCACGCGAATCGCTGCTGTTGTTGCGATCGTCCCCAAGCACGAAAACGTGCTCGGCAGGGACTTCGTAAATCCCCGGGAAGGGCCTCGTTCCCAGGCCGTAGAGACTGAGGTGGGCGCGATCTTCGAGAAACTCCACGAACAAGTGGGCGTGAGCGACGGCCTTGTGGTGGGCGTAGAGATAGCGCCCGGCATCGCATACCGGGACCTTCCAACCATTGATGACCGGGAGGTTTCCTTCCATCGTGATGCGATCCCCCGGCAGTCCGATGATACGTTTGACGATGTGTTCGGGCTGCGCGCCAGCGACGGGATTGCGGAAAATGACGATGTCGCCGCGTCGCGGAAAGCGGGCGCCGAGCGTGTGCCGAACGAGGGGCAAGCGAAGCCCGTACGCGAGCTTGTTCACTGCGATGACGTCCCCGGGCTCGAGCGTGGGCAGCATGGATGCGCTGAGCACTTGGTAGCTGCCGACGAAGCTCGTGCGAACGAAAAGAGCGAGCGCAATCGCTGCCGCAACCCAGGAGGCAAGCCTGGCGTAAATTTTCCAGCGGTTTGCCTGGGGTGCGATTTCGGCAGGCGCGCGCCCGGTGAGAAACCAACGAACGGACGGAAGTCGAAAGCACCAATAGCGAACCACGATCGCAAAGCCGAGAAAGAATGCCGTCCCCACAGCGAGCGCATGCTCGTCGGCCCAACGCGCCAACACCTCGGCCCAGGTACCCGTCGTCTCCACCGGAGTCGGAACGAGGTAGCGCACCGCGACACCTGCGCCTAGCGCGGGCACGACCACGAACCAGAGCGCCCGAAGGATGGCTCGAAGCACCCGCTCGATGGGGACGTTCTGCGAGTTCGGGACGGGCTCCATCGTCGGCACGTTCAGGGAAGGAGATCGCACCGATCGTAAGGTGGCGGGGGAGTCGTGATGCCTCTCGTCGCTCGATCCAGGTAGATGAAGACGGAGAGCCCGGCGTTCATGGCTCCGCGCGTCGCCCAGTTCTCCTGGTCCTCCTCGGTCAAAGGAGCGCCGAGATCCGCCGGACAGACGGGGAGCGGCTCAGGCGGATCGCCGATCGGGTGGTTTTGCGCATAGGCGATGCCCGCCGGCGTATTGGCAATGCACCATGGCAGAAGATTATCCGGCTGCACCCCTCGGCGCACGCTCCCATTGTGGTCTCCCACACGTTCCGTCGACGGATACGAGGACTGCGGATAGAACTGGCGAGTGGAGGTTCTCACGACCTCTCCCGTCAAAACGACGAGGGCCCGCACCGGAGGTGGGTTGTGAATGCTGCAAAGACGCAACCACAGCTCGGCATCACCATTGGCCATGATGAGAGGCGTCCCTTTTTCCGTAAGCTCGAAGCCGCCCCGTCGGACGTCGAAGCGTAATTCCGTGGCGGTCGCCTGCGCGTCCTGACCGATGCGGGGCAGGGTGGCTGCGCAGAACTGGCGAGGTCCGTCCAACATGTTGGCCGACCCCACGTAGATCGGCCTCGGCCTCGCAATCCCCAGCACCCGTGTTTGGTTGACGACGTTGAGAATCGGTTTTGGAATGCCGGCGTTCGTTCCGCCGAGCGCCATCCAAACCATGTAGCGAGCCGCCCAATCGTTGGCGCTCGGGCCACCGGCCGGCGAGGCGTAGGGTCCGAAGACTCTCTCCCGATTTTGACCGCCCTCGCCGAAGAGACCGTCGCGAAAATTGGCCACCCGTGCGAGACCTCCGGTCATCATCATGAGCTGGTCGGCCTGGCGGCCCCGCGAATCGAAGTTCGGGCCGTGGCAATTGATGCAAATCATGCCGAAAACGGCGGCGCCGGGCAGCTCCTTGTAGACGTGCCGGTCTCCGGGAACCGGAGTGTCCTTCAGCCACCGCGGTCGCTCCGATTCGGACAACGATGCCACGGTGGGGGCCGAAGCGCCGCAGGGATGAGAGGACTCTTCCCATAGCCCCAAGGCAAGTTCCTTCGTGGCGAATGGCTCGATGACGTCATCGAGCACGACCCCCGCGCTCCCATCGGGAGGGCTCAACACGCTGGCGACCTTTCGCGTGAGCTCCCACTGCGAGACGAGATCGGTTCGGCTGGCCGGCGGACGTTTGCCGAAATCGTGATTGACCAAAATCGTGTTCCAGTCGGGCCGCCGCGGGTTCCAGGGGCCCGGTACCTCGCTGATGTCGGTGACGACCCAGTGAGCGTGGTCGGGCACGCCGTCGCCTCGCTGGATCAAGATCTCACCCTTTTCGTCGATCATCGGCCCGTCGGCTGGGGTGCGGGTATAGGGATCGGCTCCGGTCACTTTTGGATCGACGATGTCGGAAGTGTCGAGACAACCTTGATACTTCGGAACGGGAGACGTCGCCGGCACCTGGCCGGTGCCCGCGATCGCCCCATGGTGGTATTGGACGAGCCTCGATTGCGCTGTTCGCACCGCCTGCTCATAGTCCGCTTCTCCCGGCCGCACCTCCTCGTAGGGCTGGGGGTTTAGGTCGCATCTGGTTAGATCGTCGTCGTTTCGTGTGCACAAGAATTCTTCGACGGGCTCTGGATTCTTCCGGCGCGCGGGGATGCTGACCATCCAGTCGCCGAGGATTCTCGGCGCGCGGCAATCGAAGCCCGGAACGTTCACCGGCATGTGCGGGAAGAGCGCGAAGTCGTCGGCGTAGCTGAACGGCGTGTCGACATTGCGGTAAATGAGGCTCCTCCAGGGCGCCAAGACCGACCGGTACGGCACTTTCGGGTCGGAGATCGACATGCCCTTGAGGAAAATGTCCGACGGGCTTCCACCTGGCGGATAATCGAAAAGCGAGGGCGTGATGTAGGGAATGGGCACCGCGCCGTCGTCACCGCGCGTGATGCGCGGGCTCACCTTGGTCAATTCGAACTGAAAAATGCCTCCCGTCGCACTCGGGAGAAAGTCGAGCAGCTCGGCCAGCATCGGGTTGTTCACGGTCGGGAACCCGCGCGGGTTGTGACAGTGCGCGCAGTTGCCAAGCAGGTAGGCTTGCGCCTTCAGCTCGAGCTCGTTGCGCGGCTTGCGCGACCCTTGCGATGCTTCGAGCGGAACGATTTCGTCGGGTGATTTCATTCCGGTGATCACCCCATAGTCGATGAGACGCTGCAGCTGCGTCAGCTCGTCCGGCCCCGCCGGCTCGATGACCCCCGCTTCGCCGGCCGGCCGGCGGTGGACCTGCAGCGGAAAGAAGCCGAGCACGAAGTTTTGAGTGGGGCTCCCCATGTGGCATTGCCTGCATCGCTCGGCACCCGGCACGGCGTAGTGACGCATGGCTTCGGCCTTCACGAGGGCATCGCTCGGTTTCGGCGGATCGGTGTCGAGAACTTCCTGCTGCTTGATCTCGTCGACGACGATGGGGAAAAGGTGATCGGTGAAGGGCTCTTGGTTGCGGTAAGGCAAGGTGAGAAGCGTCGCCTGCGTTTCGACCTCGTTCCACTCGTACGTCCCGAAGAGTGCGTTGGATTGATGCGTGCCGTCCGGCAGCGTCGTGTCGGCGCGCGCAACGATCAGGCGCGTTTCGACTTTGCGCCATCGCACGGAGCCGTCGTTCTGGCGAATGGCTTTGAGGAACGTTTTGTAAAAGCGCGTATTGTCGGGAATCCTGAAGGTTTGCTTGTCAGCATCGAATTCGATCGATTGTGCGAGCGGAACGCGCACGTGGCGAAGCTTGTGCGCCCCTTCGGACCAGAGCGGATACGTTGGCGCGTAGGCAATGACCCGGTTGCGCGCCAGCTCCTCGGTATCGAAGGTGAAGAGGTCCGTCTGATCAAGCGTTTCGGGAAGCCCCACTCTTTCGGCCAGCGAACCCACGCCCGGCGGCAGTCTCTGAAGGCCGGCAAAACGGGCATCGAGGGGCGCCATGGTCGCTTGCGCCGTTCCCACGAGCGGCGCCGTGGCCACGCAGCTGCCGATGTTCGTCAGGCCGTTGCCCGCTTCCGGGCTCATCACATAACGGCTGAGGGCGCCCGCGTCCGACTCTTCCCGCGGAACGGTGAAGCTATCGGATGGGCTATCTTGATCGAGCCACAGGCGGATCAGCTGCCCCATCTTGATCACGGGGTCGCCGGCAGGTCGAACGGCAATCGGCTTGCTTCCCGGCGGCATCCGTTTCGCGTCATCGTCGGAGAAAATGCGGTCGACGACCTTCTGAGTGACGAGCGTCGGGAACTCGGCTGCCGACTTGACCTGGAAGGTCCCCAGGCGATTCTCCACGTGACAACCACCGCAATTGGCTTTGAACAGGCCGAACAGTTCCTGGACATAGAAGACCTGGGGGCCGGACTGCACATCGGCCGACATCGCCACGGACCGGGCTGGAATTTTTTCTGCCGATCGAGCGGAAAGGCACGCGGCGCGAACCGACGCTTCGCGAGGCGGTGAAGACGCGTCGGCTCCGGCATCGAAATCGGTTGGAACGGACGCTGACGGTGATTCGCTCGAACAGCCGAGCGGCAACGAGAGAGTGACGGAAAGGACGGCGATGACGGCGCTTCGAATGAACGTCACTTCGACCCTCGGCGCCAGCTCGTAGCACAAGGCCCGCGCCACGAATGAAACGAAGGCGTGAACTTCCGACTATCGGATCATCATTCCGAATTTCGGAAACCGTACAGCCCGTCCAGGGCCTGTCACCGAAGGTTCATGCAGGCCGGTGGGGGCAACCGTTATAAGCCGCAGGCTGCTGTGTCTTGATCTTCTGCAGCCGAGGAAAGCCGTTATGTCCATTCAATCGCAACGTTCGGCGTTGCTGCTCCTTGCCGGCCTGGGTTGTTTCGTCCTTCTGCCCGCAACCGCAATTTCCTGCGGCGGCGACGACAATGCCGCCACCTCGACCACGAGCGGCAGCGCTGGTAGCGGAGACGACACAGGTGGCACGGACACCACGAGCACGACCGTCACGGGCGGCACAGGGGGCGGAGGCGGAAGCGCAGGCCGCGGTGGGAACGGCGGGCGCGCGGGCAGCTCCGATGCCGGAAAAGACAGCTCGCGCGACGCGATGTCCGATGATGGCAAGGCCGACGCAAGAGCCGACGGCGCGAAAGACGGGCCACCGGATGCCGGCGCAGTCTGCGGCAACGCGATGATCGACGGCAAAGAACAGTGCGACAACGGCACTGCCAACGACACGTGTGAAACCACGGCAGACGGTGGCAGCCATTGCAACCAATGCTCGCCCATCTGCACGGACAACACGGCGTGCCTTGCGTGTATGGCGAGGGAGTGCCCGGAGTTCGTCGATCTCTGCTCGGGCGTCGAGGGCGTCGCTGCGGACGGTCCGGGTCAGGGCAAAGACCGTGTTTTGCTCTGCCACCAAGCGTACAAGTGCATCATGCAGAGTGGGTGCGGCATCGCGCCTTTGGGCAACGAAACCCTCTCTTGCTATTGTGGCGACAAAGACGCCGCCGCTTGTGGACAAACCGGAATGGCCAACGGTCCTTGTCGGGTGGAGATCCAAGCGGCCATGGAGACGTTCGACGCCGCCGAAGTGATCAATCGTTATACGGATCTCACGGTCGCCGGTGGCGCGGCGCTTCAGAAAACCCTCTGCGAAGTCCTCGCCTGTCTCGATAGCTGCTACTACGGTCGGGTCGTTCCGGGGCGCCCGAACGACGGCGGCACGGACGGGAGCCGTGACTGATCGCGAGTCGCTCGGCGCCGCTCGCCGGCATGGAGTGAAAGTGTGTCTTCTCGCCTTCGCTTCATCGATCGCGGCGGCGGAGCAGCCGGAATGGCATCGGCTCGACGCCCAGGAGCTGGCCAATGAGCGCGTGCTCCGCCCCCGTGCGGCGGACCTCATCGAGCAAGGCGAGGAGGCGTTTCGAAAGGACGAGTTCGAACGAGCCGCCAACCTCTTTCGAGAGGCGCGCCAGGTGTCGCCGCACGGTGCCCTTGCGCATCGTCGAGAGTGTCAGGCCCTGACGGCGCTCGGGAGGCGCGACGAAGCGATCCAGGCTTGCCGGCGCGCCGTCTCGAACCAAGGTTCGGGCATGGACCTGCGCGCGCTCGTTGGCGCTCTCGTTTCGGCGCCGCCAACCTCATCGGAGCTGGCGGAAGCGCTCGGCCTCGCAGACAGGGCGCGCGAGGTAATGAGCCAAGAGCCCTGGGGCTATGCCGCGCAGTGCGACATCGCGAGAAGACTGGGAGATCCGGTGATGCTGAACCATTGTCTGGAAGAGCTAAGGCGCGTGGCTCCGAATCATGACGAAACGCAGCGCGTGGCTGCCATCGCGCGTTCGACCCAGCACGGGTGGCGTTATGCTTTTGGCTGGGCCGCCCTGTTTCTCGTTTTTTTCGGAACGGCGGGCGACGCTCTCAAAAGGGCGCTCCGCGGCGCGAGGGATGCTGCAATCGCAGCGTTGATCGGCGCGGCCATCTTCGCGCTTTCCCGTCCCGTTGGCGCGGTCGACGCGCCGGAGGAACGGTCGGCAACCGCCGGGAAGCTCAGTCAGTGGCCGATCGACGATGCGGACCCCATGGCGAGCGTTCCGACGGCAGCCCAACGGGACGCAAATCCCCTCGAGTACGGCTACTTTCTCATGGATCTGAGCGATCGCGCGGATCAGGCGTCCAAGCGAGGAGACCACGCTGCCGCCGCCCGGTATTGGCTCGCGCTCGCCAAGGCCGTTCCTGATCGCAGCACCGGCTATTCGAAGGCATGCGATTCGTACGAAGCCCTCGGCGACTGGGAGAAGGCATTGGCTACTTGCAAAACGGCGCTCTACAAGAGCGGTGTTCTCGTCAAGGATTACGCTCGCTTCTTCACCCTGGTTTTGCAGAAGAAGGGTTCTCTCGAGCTGAGCGAGATTCAGGACCTCGACAAGATTTTGCAGCACCTCCGAAAAATGGACGCGGGACGAAGCGTCGCCGACGAATTGAACTGCGACTTGGGCGTCCGGATCGGCAGCGTCGAGCGCCTCGAACAGTGCACGGCCGCCGTCGCGGCCACTGCTCCCGGCCACCCGAGGACCATCTACTTTCAATGGACCCTCGCCCTGCAGCGAGGCAACTACGACGACGCTCGGCGCTCGATCGAGCGAGCCAAAGCGGCCGGAACGAGCCCGGAGCGGATCCAGCAGATGGAGAAAGCAACGACCGCCGCGACCTCCGTGTGGCAGCGCATGAAGCGTCGTTGGCCCTTCGCTGGGGGCGGCATTCTCGTCGCCCTGGTCGGCATCACGCTGACCCTCCGCGCTTCTCGCCGACGCTCGGTCGTACAGCCCGCGCAGGGTTGATCGTGCTTCCGCCGACCAGTACCGCTGCGCCCAGGCGGTACGATCATCGCTGGGTACTCTCCTCCGGAGCTGTATTTAGTCCCCTCGGGACGGCATGATCGTCGGAATTGTCTGGCGTCTATTTCGACGATAAATCTCGAAGTCGCCATCGAGTGTAAGAACGACACTGCGCGGCTCGAGCTCGCTCATCCGGACAAGACAGGCATCCGCCAGCGACATCGGCACATTGGCGAACTTTCGCATGAGCTTTTGCAGCGCTTCGATCTCGCCCGTGAGGCGAAAATCGATGCGCAGGATCTCCTCGGAAAGAAGCGTGAGAGGAGCGTCGGCCCCGCCCGCGAATCGCCCGAGGAGAAAGCACGCTTCGGAGATCACAGCCTCGCACGTGTAGACCGGCGGTTCAACGGTATCGAGCACACCGCGCACCCACGAGTTATGGCGATCCCGTCGATTCAGGAGCGCCACGAGCGGCCCCGTATCCAGCAGGATGCGGGTCACCTCCCATATCTCGTCATGTGTTTGCGATTCATCGACAAGTCGCGTGGGCCCTCGAGACCGAGGGCGAGTTCGTCGACGCGAGCTGTGACCGAACGTCGTTGCCCCTTGGCGATAGCCTCGAGCGCTTCGCGAACCACGGCCGACCGGCTCGATTTGCGCCGCAGTGCGAGGTCGTCGAGGGCTTCGTCGAGCTGCTTGGATAATTTGAAGGACACGGTTCGCATAGGCTTGAGGGTCGTAATACGCATGTGACTCAATGGTAATACCTGACGAACAGGCGGTCAACGGCCCTTGAGACGAGTGTTACGGCCGACAGATCACCGCGCATGGGCGACGTGGTCGCTCGTCACCTCCGCGGGCTCCCCTGGGAAGCATCGCAGACAGGTGCAGAGGACGGTCCGAACGACGGTGCTGAAGAGGAGCAGAGCGCCCGTTGGTTCGAGACCAGCACCCCTCGTCAGAAGAATGCGTTCTGACGACTAGGCACGTCCCATTTTGACATCAGTGCGAGTTCCTGCGATCAGGCATCGCCGGGGGTGGAGAATCTCGTTCCAAACCAGGTCGACCGGTGCGGAGCGCGAGATAGATCGTATCGAGAGTTCCCGGAGCCGGGCTGCCCCCCCCACCCAGTGGTCAGCCGGTTCCAGGCGTGTCTTACTCTCACCGGTGAGCGCCTCTGCCTTGCCCGTAGGATTGCTATGGCGTTTGCGGTGGCGTCTGCGGATAGGCCGTCCAGCCGGCCGTCCAATCTTCGGGACCTACGGCGCCGACGAACGTGGCGGTGGGATCGAAAAAGCCGTCGTCCGGTGGCATCGCTCCGCCCGTTAGTGCGGCTGCGCCGGCGGCCGGTTTGAAATTCGGCGAGGCGGGGCTGAACGCTTCGCCGGGAAGGCCGGGATCGACTTGCCGGTTATTCCATTCGGCCTTTTCGAACCAGTCCTTCTCGACGATGTCGTTCATCGCCTGCGGCGCCGGCCAATTGTTGTTGTCGACGGCATTGTGGAAGAAGATCGAATTCTTGATGAACAGGTTATTGGCCATCAGCTGTTCCAGCGTCGCAGTGTCGCGTACCTCGATGCCGAGCGGAAAATTCATGAAGATGTGGTTGTAATACTTGCCGCCGGTGCCGCGACGAAGCACGGCCGCGTAGCTCGTGCGGTCGTAGTCCTTGAGGCCGAGCACGGTCACGTTGTAGACGGTCGGAAGCGTACGAGGATCGGCTCTCCACGAAGCTTCGGTGCCGTGGTTGTCCGATTCGTATCCGTTCGATGCTTCGGTCGCACCGTGTGGAAACAAGTTCTGCACGATGACGAACTGAGCTTTGCCCTCCCATCCGTTGTCGGTATCGAATCCGTCGTCTTCGTTCTGGCTGCTGACGATGTGCTTCGCGTTGACCGTGCCGCCGAAGAACTCGATTCCGTCGTCGGAGCCGTGGTGCACTTGCACGAAATCGACGACGGTCTTGTCGCCGACGCCACAAAGCGTGAGGTTGTTGAACTCGCGATCGGTCATGAAATTGTATCCGCCAAACTCGATACGCACGTATTTGATCGTGCCGCTGTCGTCGTGCGGATCAGTGCCGCCGAACTTTCCTTCCGGGATCGCCGACGAGAATGCCTCGAAAACCGCCTCGTCGCTGGTCGGCATGCTGAGCTTGTTGTTGTTGATGGGGGCAGCGCCAAGAACCAAGAGGCCCCCCCAGAGTCCCGGGGTCTTCATGCCCACAGGCTGCGCGCTCGTCATGACGATGGGTTTCTCTTTCGTCCCCACCGCCATGATTTTCGAGCCGCGCGTGATCACTAGAACGGCTCCTTGCTCGCCCTGGATCACCGTGCCCGGCTCGATTGTCAACGTCGCACCGCCTTTGACAAAGAGCTGCTTCAGCCGGGGAATCACGTAGACCTTATCGGCAGTCCAAGTCGTATTCGTCGTAATGTCTTCGTACAACCTGACCTTCTCGCCTCCGCCTCCGTCGTCGTTGCTCGTTCCCGCCGTTCCGCCGCTGCCGGTGTCGCCGCCCGTTCCTTGCGTTCCTCCCGTCCCTGAGGTCTCCGAAGTCGTCGACGAGCCTGTTGTTGTCGTCGGGCTCCCGCTCGGGACCTCGGTGTCATCACCTCCGCAGGACGTGCCGGTGAGTCCGGCCCCGAAGCCCATCGCCAGCAGGCCCCCTAACCCAAGTGCCATTTTACGGTTGCGCATGATCAATTTTCCTTTCCTTCTTTGAGAGTCCATTCGAGTGTTCCGAACACGCTGACGCCGGGCTTGTAAGCAAGAATTTCGACGCCTCCTTGCGTCAAAACGACCCGCTGATCGAGGAGGTTCGTTGCCGACAGCTTGAGTGAGAAAGCCGCCGGCAGCTTTTGACTCACCGTGAGATCGACCCGGTGCACAGGCTCTTCGTAAACGTCGGGGCTGCCCGCCACGCCGACCTCCTCGATCCTTCTGCCGAATACGTTGTAGAGGGCATCGATCTGCGTTCCGGTGGCCTCGATGTGGTATCCGAGGTCGACGTTGGCCACGTAGGGAGATTGCCCCTGAAGTGCGCGGTCTATCCCCGGTATGTCGATACGCGACCGGATGAGGCTCAAGTTCGTGGCCAGGGAAAGGGCTTCGAGCGATGCCGATAAGCGGCGCAGGGAGGTGCGCGCTTCGAGCTCGAGGCCATAGGCCTTCGCATCGTTGTTCCTGAAGTCGATGTTGGCCCCGGAGCTCGCCTCCGTATACGTTTTCTCGATAGCGTCCGTGAACCTCTTGTAAAAAATACTTGCCGCCAGAAGCTCCGTCGGCCCGACGAACCACTCACCTCGGACGTCGAAGTTCTTGATGGATGTTTCTTTGATGTTGGGATCGCCCCCCAGTGCGCGGCGGCGCACATAATCGAGATATCGCGAGGGCGAGACCTCTCGAAAGTGAGGACGAGCGACGGTATGGCTGTAGCCGGCTCGGATGTTCGAATCCTTCGTCGTCGCCAAGACGACGTTCACCGCCGGGAGGAGATCCTTGTCGGTGCGTTTCGTGGCGACGTTCCGGGGCGTTGCCGGATCCAGCTCGGTGCCGACGTTCAGCTCCAAGTTGGAGACCTCGTAACGTTCGCCCAGGATGAGCCTGAAAGGATCGAGCTGGACGATGTCCGCCATGACGTAGGCCGCCCAGATCGTCCGGCTTGCCGAATACCCGTCCTCGGGCGCGGTCTTTTCGTCGAGCGACAAACCATGGCCGATGTTCTCAGGCCGGAACACTTCCTCGGAAGGAAGGCCGCTCAGTCGCTCGCTGACGGTATAGTGAAAGCGGCGGGTCAGATAGTCGCGCGACGAGGCAAGCACGCTGCCGCCGAACTTCACCTTGGCGCCGTCGAGCAACGTCGAAAGGTCGAGCCCGCCCCCTCCGGTCACATCCGTCAACATGCTGTAGGTTCTCTCGGCACCGCCGGACGTATCCCCGATGTTGAAGGCGCCACTGATGGGCGACTGCCCGCGCAGGAGATCGCGCGTATCCGGCTCGTTCTGGGTGGTTTTGGCGACGTTCGCTTGCCATCCGAGCAGCAGGTGTCCCGGCACCAGCGCGTCCTCGCCGACCAGCTGCGAGAAGATCATGGCCCTTTCGAGAAAACGAAGGCGAAGCCGATCGATGGTGGTGCTGTTGTTGTCGACACCTGTGGTGCGGCCGGCGGAGTTTTCGGTGTTGTGCGTGTACAGCGACGTGAGGTTGATCTTGTGCGATGGAGACGGTGCGTAGCCGATGGTGACCAATCCTCCCAGCGACGGTTGCTCCATTCCGCGTTCTTCGACCAGCTGCTCGGTCGAGGGGTCGTATCCACCGTCCGCACGTTGGGGGCCGACGCGCTGGATCTTCGTGATCCGGCGGTTCCACTTGTGGCCGTAGCTCACGCTCGCGATGTAACCGAGCTTCTGGTTCCCGAGATTGAGGGTATCGCCAATCGTGAAGCCCCCGCCCAGGTTGGGCGCCAGCCTGTGCCTTCGGAGCACCCAGTTGTTGGGGAAGGATCGCTGCTGGGCCTCTGCTTCTTCGGTACTGAGCGACGCATCGCCGAGCAGCCTATCCCGCGGCACCGCATCAGGAAGGGCTCGGTTTCCGTTGTCGTAACCGAGAAAGTCGAGGCTCCCGCCCCGATAGGCATATGTCTTTGTGAAGGTGCTTTCGGTATCCGCCGACGCGTTCAGGCGCAGGCTCAGCGTGAACTTGGTGGGGAAGTCACGTGTTCCGATCAGAAGGATCCCTCCCGCAAAGTTGCCCGGCATGTCCGGGCTGAAGGTTTTCGCGACGGTCAGGTTCGATAGGAGCGCGGCGGGGAACAGATCGAGGGGCGCCGACGGGGTGTCGGGATCCGGGCTCGGCAGGGGCACGCCGTTCAAGAGCGTAGCGCTGTACCGACCACCGAGACCGCGAATGACGACGTAACGGTTGTCCTGAACGGTTGCCGCCACCACTCGTTTGATGGAGTCCGATGCGCTGGTATCGGGAGAGCGCGCAATTTGTTGAGCGCTGATGCCGTCGCTGACCACGGCCGATTTCTGGCGCTGGACGATCTGAACGGCTTCGGTTGCGGTATCGGGCGTGGCTACGACCTCGACTTCCTGGACGGCGATCTGCTTTTCGTCGCCGGCGCCGAGTGCCACGTCGATGCGCGTCGTTTTGCCAACAGTGACTTTGACGTTGGCGATCTTGCGGGCAGGGCGAAGCTCGGCGAAGACACGCAGATCGTAGGTGCCCGGTGGCAGCGTGATCCGATAATTGCCGTCGATGTCGGTCAAGACCTTCTTGCCGGTCTTGACCACGGTGACCTGGGCTTCGATCATGGGTTCGCCGCTCTTGCCGTCGACGACCGTCCCCTGCACGCGGCCCATGTTCGGCGGGATCTTCCGGGAAGATTCGTCTTCGCCTCCGGGCGCGGGCGTGCTCGGCTCGGGTGTCGTGGTCGGGGCAGATCCTTCGTCTAATTGGGGAGAACCTGCTTCCGGACTCGAGGTGGGCTGCGTCGTTCCCGCGTCGCGGTCACGGCGACCGCCGTCCGGTGGGCTCGTGGGAGGAGGATTGGCCGTTGGCGGCGTGGAACCGCCTGGCTCTTGCGCGAAAGCGATCGACCCCAACGCGACAAGAGCAAGAAGCATCCCCCCCATGACCGCAAGAAGCAGTCTTCCAATAGGACGCATTGACCCTTCGATTTTCGGATTTGTGACGCACCCTTACCGTGGGGACCGTCGGTATGCGGTGACGTTTGCGTGACAAGTCACTGCGCGACGTGTTCGGTGAGGACGGCGATCGTCGCTCCTCCACCGCGCGCCAGATCCATCACTTCGGCTGCTTCGCCGTACTCGGCGTCGTTGTCGGCATCGAAGAAAACGAGCGAGTCGCGCCGCGGCGCGAGCACGCGGGTTATTTTTTGGCTCAGCTCTTCTCGCGGTACGGCTTGTGAATTGAGCTTGATCGTTCCGTCGCGATGGTATGTCAATACGACGGGCTTGGGCGCATCGGGCGGAGGAGGCGGCGGTTCGTTTTCCGTCTTGTCTTCCTTCTTCGGCACGTGCAGCCACATTTTCTTGGTCAACAGAGGTGTGACCACCATGAAGATGATGAGCAGAACCAAGACGACGTCGACGAGGGGCGTCACATTCATCTGCGGCGATATTTTGTACTTGCCTCCCCCGCCGACGTTCATACCCATGGTTCGAACCTCACTTCTTCGCGATCTTCTTTTCGTCCACCATCAGCGCGACGCCCTTGAAGCCGATGTCCTGGGCTTGGGCGAACAGGGTGCGCATCTTTTCGTATTTCACGCCCCGATCGGCCTTGAGCACCATGCGCTTTCCCGGTTCGCGCTCGTGCGCGGCGGTGAGCGTGGGAAGAAGCGCAGCTTCTTCGATCGGGTCCTTTTCGAGTAAGTAACGTCCGGAAACCGTCACCGTGAGCGTGAAAGCATCGAGCTTGGCCTTCTCGTCCACGTTCTTGATTCCCGGCAGCTCGACCCGTTCGCCGGCCTCGAGCTGCGGCGCTATCACCATGAAAATGATGAGCAGCACGAGAACAACGTCGACCAGCGGCGTGACGTTGATCTCGGGTACGATGGACTTACGAGACCGCGGCGACTTGGCTTCCATCTAATCGCTCTGGTGATCTGCGAGCCACGACGTGCGCCGCGGCCGGCGTCGGCGTGGCAAGGTCGCCGGTGTTGGCATTCAACAACTCCTGGCCGAACTCGATGTGATCGACGAACTCTCCCGCCGAGGTCGCGAGTCCTTGCTGAATCTTGTCGGCCCGCGTCGAGAGCGCATTGAAGATGAGCACGGCGGGGATGGCAATGACAAGGCCGAGCGCCGTCACCACGAGCGCCTCCGAGATACCTCCCGCTACCGATCCCAACCCGCCGGAGCCGGTGATCGAAATTTTACTGAAGGCGGCGATGATGCCCACGACGGTTCCGAGCAAGCCTACGAACGGCGCAACCGATCCCACCGACGCGAGCACACCGAGACCGCGGCGCAGGTCGGCCGCGACCTCTTCCTGCTTACGCGTGAGCTCTCGGCGGACCAGCTCCACGACGGCGACCGGCTTATCCAACATTTGCCACTCGTGCGTGAGGTAGATCTTGAGCGCGGGCGCCAGCATGCGAGCCAAGTGACTGGCGGTGCACGCTTCGGCTTCATGCAGCAGCCTGTCGTAGTTGCGATCGGCGATGAGCGCGCCGGCCTTGGCCGAAAAGCCGGCCGATTGTCGCCTCGATCGAGCAAACGCTATCAAGCGTTCGATGGCCACGGCCAGGCTGGCGATTCCCATGGCGAGCAGCACGAACGTGACGCCGCGTGCCATCCAGTCCATCTCGTGAAAGATCTTGATGAGATCGAAGTGCATGTTCTCCTCTTGTTGGGTGAATGACGCTAGCCGCCGCCACCGACGCTCAGTCGGAACGGGATCTGGACGATTCTGAATACGGAAATGGGACGCCCCGCCAAAAGCGCGGGTTGATATCGCCAACTCTTGACGGTTGCCGTAGCCGCTTCGACGAACGGCGGGTCTCCCTTCATGACCTGGAAGATGCGAACGGTCCCCGCCTCGGTCACCACGATTTTGAGGATCACCCTTCCTTCTCGTCCAGCAGCCCGAGCCGCTTCTGGGTATTCGGGCCGCCGGTTGTCGGGGCTCTCGACGGGAGGGGTGGCTTCTTCGGGAAGATTGATGGGACCCGCCGCCGTCGGCGCGGGCGCTGCGACGGCGGCCGTCCCGGTCCCGCCGAGGACGCCGCCAGAAGCCGCATACCTGCGTGCGCTGCCGCCGATTCCTTCCGCAGGAGCAACGAACGCGGGTTTGTCGGCGACGTCATCGGACTCGGGCAGCACGTCTTTCGGAATGACTTTCGGCACCAGTGTGCTGGGCGGAGGAGGCGGTGCCGGCGCTGCCGTCACCGGCGGAGGCGGTGCGGCTTTCGGCTTTTCGATCTTCTTGGCCGGCTCGGCAGGAGGTGGCGCGGGAGGAGGCTCGAGCTCCTTTTTCGGAAGCTGGCGCTCGAACGTGACGTCGAGGAGATTTTCCTGCGCGACGGTGGCGCCGCGCGCCAGGCTCACGACCGCGAGAGCCCCGCCCACGTACGCGGCGGCTGCGGCAAGTGTCGATGCCGCCAGCCTACGTTTTCGTCCGCCGTCGGATTTTCCGGGTTGGAATGCCTCGAACATATCCGCGCGCCCTCAGCACCAATGACCCAAATCCGCTCGCCGACTCATGCCCTTCGCCGCACAAACCCATTCGCCGCTGGACAACGAGCTCGCGTCGACGAGTGCATCTGCACCTCTCCGGAACTTAGGTCAGCAGCGGTGACGGGAGAGTGGTCGTTCTGTGACATTTCTGTTACCGGCCCGGCGCGCGAACTGTCCCAAGAAGGGAAACTCCTCCGAAATGAAGCAAAAGTCAGCGTCGCCCCGCTCGGTGACCACCGTGTGACGTCGGCGCGCATGTTTTCCACAGCGGGGGCTGCGTGACGAAACCGACGCCGCTCGGACGATTCAACTCTTCGTTCGTGACGAACGCATGAATTGATCTCTGCGTCGCAGAGAAGTGTTCAGGGGACATTCTCGAGTTGAGTGACGAGAATGTCACAACGATGTCACACGATGCCGTCGCGCGTGCGTGTTACAGGGCGTTGCAGAGAAGGGAGCTGCACGCATGAACACGCTCAAGTCAATTCGTTCGCTGTCCCCCGCTCTGTTCGTCCTTCTGTGCACTGCTGCATCGCGCGCCCAGGCTCCGGCCCCCGCGCCCGCACCGCCGGCACCCGCGCCGCCCGCGCCCGCGCCACCCGCGCCCGTACCGGCCACTCCCGCGGTGGAACCCGCGCTGCCTGCCCTCGCTCCGCAAGAGCCCGCGCCGCTCGCGGGTTGGCATGGAGGTCTCTTCTACTTGCGCGATCCCAACGACGATTTCCGCCTCTATTTTCAGGGGCGCGCGCAGGTCGACGCGTACAGTTACTTCGGTCCCGGCGTCCCCGACACGAAGCTGAAGGCGACGCTGTTCTTGCGCCGCGTTCGACCCGAACTGAGCGGCGAGTTTCTCGGCCATTGGCAATGGATGCTCGCCGGCGACTTCGTCGGAGCAACCGCGCCGATCGATAACGCCGGCGGAGCGGCGGGTTCCGACGCGCAAACCGTCGGCATCCGCGCGCAGCCCACCGACGTTTTTCTCAATTATCGAGTGGAGCGCGTCTTCAACGTACAGGTTGGGCAGTTCGACGCGCCCTTCACGATGGAAAATCGGACGAGCGACAAGTATATTCCGTTCATGGAGCGCGCGCTGGCCGCGCGAACCTTGGGCATTCCCAGCAACAAGGAAATCGGAGCCATGCTGTGGGGAGAGACGTCGGACCGGCTTCTCTTCTACTCGGTCGGTGTCTTCAATGGCGACGGGCAGAATCGCCCGAATCTCGACAACCAGGGGGAAGTGATCGGTCGCCTGTTCACCCATCCCATGCAAGCCGGCCCGCTCAAGGATGCGCAGATTGGCGCCTCTTTCCTCTACGGCGGCAGGAGTACGTATTACATCTATTACAACTATCCCAACATGGGGACGCAGGGGAACTTCACGTTCTGGCGATCGACCTACGGTTCGATGCCCTCGACCCGCATCATTCCGAACGGAGTTCAGAGCGCGTTCGCCGGTGAAGTTCGAGTGCCTTTCGATCAGTTCGATTTGACCGGCGAGTTCGTCTACGTCAAGAACGGGACGCGCGAGGCGTTCGACGGCCTTCAATCCAAGTTCACCGAGCGTAAAGGCGATCTGCACGGCTACGCGTACTACGCCCAGATCGGCTGGTGGCCGCTCGGCAATCGGGACATCAACGGTCAGCCCGGTTACGAAAATCCCTCGCACGTCGATCTTGCCAAAAAGGATCCGGCGACGCCGGCTCGAGCGCTGCAGCTGCTCGTGAAATGGGAGCAGCTTCACGCCACCTACGCGAGTGCGAGTCGCACCGGCAGCGTGAATCCGATGGCGAACATCGACGGCGACATCAAACTCAACGCACTATCGCTCGGTGCCAACTACTGGGCATCGAAGCACGTGCGGCTGTCGCTCAACTACGTGCTCGACATGTTTCCCGGCTCGGAACCCGCCAAGGCGACGGCGATGGGCCGTCCTGCTCAGACCTCCGCGCAGCGAGCCGTCGCGCCGGGAAACACGCTCGACGCCGGCGTCAACGACGACGCCCGGGACAATGCCCACGTCCTTCACGAAGTGCTGGCTCGCCTGGCCGTGGCATTTTGACGGTCGCTCAGACCTCGTAGTCCGGGGCGACGACGCGACCGTAGCCGATCCTGTTCCACACCCGCTCGTGAACGAAATAGACACCGTCGGGCAAGATGACGACGAAGCGCTTACCGGTCATGCCCGGTCGCTGTGCGACTGATAGTGCAGCGTACAATGCGGCGCCGCTCGATATCCCCGCCGCGATACCTTCACTGCGGGCGAGCTTGATCTGGGTGCGGACGGCTTGCTCTTCGGTGACCGCAACGACCTCGTCGATGACGTCCCGGTTCAAAATATCCGGGACGAAGCCGGCTCCGAGGCCCGGCAAATGATGAGAGCCGGCGACGTTGCCGGACAAGACGGCCACTCCGCTCGGCTCGACCGCGACAGGAGGGTCGCCGCGCTTTCAGCACTTCGCCGACCCCGGTGATGCTTGCCTCCGGTCCCCAGAATGCCGTCTTGCACGATGCCGGAGCCCAGATTCGCCTGGCGTACGACAGAAGAGACGCACTCGAGCTCAGCGGCAAAATCATTCCCGATGTCAGCGATCGGACGTCTTTGAAGCTACGCTGCGGGAAGGTTCGCTCGTCAGCGTGGTCATGACGGCGGATGGGGCGAAGCCGGTGATCGGTCGGGACGCTATCCGAAAGTTCCTCGGGCTGCGTCACGGCGAGTTCCGCGTGTTTTGAAGATCCGACAAAAGCCCTGGATTTGAGGCTGTCGTCACAATCTCACGAGGCTGTCACAGGCCTGCTACATGACGGGTGGCACGCTCACTCCAGTGTTGAGGGGTGCCTATCAGTACTGGGGTCAGATCTTGGCTATGACAGATCACGATCGGCAATTTCCGCGGGGGGGCCACATTACGTACGGCGAGGCCGCCGGAGCTGTGCGTCGGCATGGAAGAGCCGCAAGGCCTCGCCTGTTCGGCTTCGCCGAAAGCCAGTTCCGGCTGTTCGGTCGGTACTTTCGTGGGAATATGGCTGCTCCGATGCAACGATCTGGTAGCGAGGATCTGACCCAGTAATGCTATGGGCAGCCAAACCGACGGAGGACGTCATGCCGCTGGGGTTCGTTTTGAAGCTCTGCTCGTTGTTCGTGCAGCCCAACCCGCCGAGGGTGTTACGTGCACTGATTTGGGCGGCACGTCACGCTAACGCGACCTGATCTCCAAGCTTCGCACGTTGTTGGGAGCCGGAGTTTGCTCGTCGAGGGGGAACCCGAGTCGCTCGAGGATTCGATAGAGCCCGCGGCAAGGGAGACGTTTGTGCGCCGCCCAGGCGGTGGCCGCGAGCGTGCCGTCGCTCAACCACTCGCCGAGCCACTCGCTGGCGACCCTCGGATCTCGTTGGCGCAAGCCAGCGCCATTCTCCAGCGCCCACCTTTGATTGTAGACCTCCTGCACGCCGATGGGCGGAGCGAAAACGAGGGCCAATCCGAGGGCAGCATAGAAGGTCAGCTCGCTTGGCTTCGTCCACAGAATGTCGACGTGCTTGAGCAGCGTGTCGAAGCGATCGAAGTACTCGTCGAGATTCGGTTCGTAGAGAACGCGGACGCTTCGCCCGAGCTCGTTGCCGAGCCCAGCGCGCTCGAGCTCGAGCTCGAAAACATCCCGTACCTCGCGTTTGGTGCCGGCGACGAGCGTGAGCCGCAGCCGCTCCGAACGCAGAAGATCGCGCAGACTTGGCAAGAACTTGGCCGACATCTCTGCCTGCGCTCCGGCTCCGCCCACGGCGAAGGCCACGTGCGGCGGACCGTCGCCATCCGGCAGGGGTCCCAAAGCGTCGAGCTCTTGTGCGAACTGCTGGCGGAAGACACCGTTGGGGTCCAGCCGGACCAGGCGGGGCAAGATGTTCTTCCGCAACTCACCCAGGCTCGAGCCGCCCAGAAGTGCGTGGGGCAAAGGAAACCCGGTCAGCTCGACCTGGTCCTTCGAAACGCCGTACGCACGGAGCCGGCGAACGACACGACCGCTGGGCGCCAGGTAATGAATCTTGCTCTCCTGGGGTCGGATCGGTGCCCAGACCCGATTCACGTCGGAGTCGGTCACCACGCAGTAGATGCGATCGTAACCGTGAAAGTCGGCGAGCAAGGCCGGTGAGTAGAACGTGGTGATCAGGGCCGAATTGCGTTCTTGCAAATAGGCCACCATCGAACGACCGAGCCCTTTGCGTGCGGAATGTTCGATCAAGCGGACGCCGAGGTTGCTGCCCGACAAATCACGGAATGGATGGAGGTGCGGGATCGCCGTGGCAGCCTCCAAAACGGCTCGGAATGGCCTGCCGATCCAGGGGGCGGTCGAAACACGTGACATCGTTTCGTAGAAGCGCCGCGTCGTCGCCCACTGCTCCCGCTCTTCAGCGTCGGCGATAGGCGATTGATCGGCATGGAGGACCGGCCCACCTAGCATCGTCGCGATGGCCCGCGCGGGCCGGAGGTGGCCGTAACCCATGTCGATGGCCACGACCGTGGGCCTGGCAACGGGCGGAACAGCGGATGGCGCGGCAGGCATCGTGTTGCCCCCAATAGTGATCGCGCCGAGATATGCAAGTGCAAATGGGAGGACGATGCGCGGATTTCACACGGTGCGACCGAGGACCTGGATCGATGGGCCCCTTCAGGCTGCCAACACTTTCAGCTAGAAAAAACGTCACCATGAAGTTCCATATGCCCTCCTACCTCATGGGTCTTGCGAGCGCGCTCGCCGTGTATGGGATGCGTCACAGGCTGCGGCCGGTGCTGGTCGAAGTGGCCGCGCTTGGAACCGTTCTCGCCAAGAGCGCCTGGGCCATCGTCGAGCAGCAACGCGAATGGGTGGAAGACGTGGTCGCCGAAGTCGACGGGCGCGTCGGCGAGCGCCTCCGGCGCAATCGGAACACCAACGGTCGCGCTGCCGAAGCGGCGCCCCCGGCTTCGTCGTGAATCGTCCGTCCGTGGCGGTTGCCCATTCGATGAGTAGACGCGTGCGCCTGTCCGCGCCGGCCCTGAGAGGCCAGCGCAAAGCATGCGAGCACGTCGCCCGCGAGCTGGCGAGAGGATTCGACCTCGATCGTGTCGTCGTTCGGCCGGTGACCGGATCGGTTATCGTGCAAGACGCGTCGTCTGCACTGGATCCGGGTGCACTTGTCGCGCGTCTCGAAGACCTGCTCGCGCGCGGACTCGAGGAGGATGGCGCGGCGCTAACCGATGAACCGCGGGACGGGCAGAGCTCGACCCGCCTCGCTCGTGCGCTCAGTACCGCCGCCCGCGGCATCAACGACGACGTCCGCAAGGCTCTTCACGGCAAAGCCGATCTCGCGTCGCTGGCGCCCCTCTTACTTTTCGCAGCGAGTGCCGCAGAGGTCTCGATCGCCGGCAAGCTCGTCAGGGTGCCCTGGTACAATCTCCTTTGGTACGGGCTTCGCTCGTTCCTGGCGTTCAATCCGGCAGCTATCGATGACGATCCACCGAGCGGCTCGTAGCGCTGCTTTTAAGCTGCCTCGGCTTCATCGATCGGCAGGAACATGTCGCGGGCGGCGCGTCCGACGGCGCGCGTGCTGCGGCCCTCGAGAAATCCTCCGATGCACGCCCCGAAGAGAGGCGCAGCCTCCGCGAGACAGCTCACCGCCTTCTCGCCGCACTCCCCCAAGAGCCGACAGGCCACCTTCTCGCTGAGCTGTTCGAGCGCATGCTTCTGCAGCTTGGCGAACACTCGCTTCGATAGATGCGTGCCCAGCTGAAGACCCAATTCCTTCAGCAAGTCACCCGTCCCTCTGCCGCACAGACACGCAAAGGCGAAGCATCGTACGTCGTCGCTCTTCACGTCGTGTCCACCGATGTGCGCAATGGCCGCTACCATGCGGAGTTGAAGGCAGCCGACCAGCGCCGTGCTGATGGGCAGCGCGAGTGTCGCAAACGGACCGCCGAGCCCGAAGCCGACACCCAACGCGCTCGACGTTGCGATCTGCCAGCGGATGAGAGAATCGGCCGACCCGCGCGTGGTTCCATTGTGCAGGGCAAGAGGATCTGAGAAGTCATCAGCGACGCAAACGCCATCGTGCTGGCGTACTCCTGCTGCCTTCCCGCACGAGCTCCTCCGAGGAGATAGGCCGCCAGGGCGCCGGCTGTCATCTGCGCAGAACGGGCGCCGAGCCGCCGTGAGTCGGAACGGCCGAAGAGCTCGCTCTGCGGGTCGCGGGGTGGGCGCCGCATGACATCGGCGTCGGGCGGCTCCATGGCCAGCGCCAGCGCGGGCGCCACATCGGTGACGATGTTGATCCAGAGCAGATGGAGCGGAGCGAGCGGGACAGCCCCGCCGACCGAGCCGAGCAACATCAGAGCGACCTCACTCATGTTGGTTGCCACCAGGTAGTCGATGGCCCGCCTCACGTTACCGTAAAGCGTTCTGCCCTCGGCGACGGCGGCGACCAGCGATGGGAGATCGTCGCGGGCGAGCACCACGTCCGCTACGGCGCGCGCCAGATCCGTGCCTCGTTCGCCCATCGCGATGCCCACGTCCGCCGCCTTGAGGGCGGGCCCGTCGTTCACTCCATCACCGGTCATGGCAACGATCGCCCCTTGCCGTTGAAGGTGCTGGACGATGTCGAGCTTCGCTTCTGGAGTCACTCGGCTGTGGACGTCGTTGGCGGCTATTCCCAAAGCCTCCCCGATCGCGAGCGCGGTGCGATGCTCATCCCCGGTCAACATGAGTGTGCGAATGTGAGCCGCGGCCAGGCTTTCGATCGCCTGCCGCACATGGGGTCTCGGCGGATCGCGAAGACCCACGAGCCCCGCGAACTCGAGTGGACGGTCCACGTCGCGGCGCCACGCGAAACCGAGCACGCGAAGTCCCCGTTCGGCCATCGCTGCGTTGCTCGTCATGATGGCCTCGACCTGGTCCGGAGTGAGAGATTCGCACCGAGGTACGATTTCTTCGGGGGCTCCCTTCGCCAGCTCGATCCGCCCGAGGTCGGGGTGCTCGTGGATGGTGAGCATCATCGGCGACTCTCGCGAGCGACGTGTCTCCCCGACGCGCTTCGCCGTCTTGCGCCGGACGCGAACCGGATAGCCGGAAGCGAGCGCGAATTCGACGAGAGCGCGTTCGGTGCCGCTGGCGGACGTGATTTCACTGCTGGCGCTGATCTCGACATCGGCGTTCAGGGCCGCGATGCGGGCGAGGTTGTGCACCGCTTCTTCCGGCGGGGCTCCATCGTGAGCCGTTCGCATCGAAAAGTGACCATTGTGCCAGTCGAGGAAAGCCAGCTCGGACGTCGGCAGGAACACTTCGACGATGCGCATGCGATTTTCCGTCAACGTGCCGGTCTTGTCGGCGCAGATCACGCTCACCGCGCCGAGCGTCTCGGCAGCGGCGAGCCGGCGAATGATGATCCCTCTCTTTTGCAAGCGCTGACTGGCCAGCGCCAATGCCGTCGTGCCGACCGTGGGAATGCCTTCCGGGAAGGCCGCTACCCCGAGCGCAATGGCGTTGCGAACGAGCGCTCGAGCCGACTGGCCGCGCAGCATTCCAAACGCCGTCACGGCGACCGAGCTTCCTAGCGATAGAAAGGCGAGCTTTCGGCCGAGCTGCTCCAACTGATGCTCGAGGGGAGTCGTTCGCTGCTCGGTCCGGGAAAGCGCTCGTTGAAGAGCTCCGAGGGCGTCGACGAGATCGCGAAATGCGAGCACCCGTGCCGTTTCCGGGTGAGCACAACTCTCCTCGATATGCCGACCCACCACCTCGGTGAGCCCTGCGCCCGTCGTGGCATTGATGACGGCGTCCACGACGGGAATGAAAGAGAGTCCGAAATTCACGAAGCCTCGGGCAACGAGGCCCTTAGCGACCGTCAGCCCAATCGGGCGCCACGGGACTCGCAGGATGCCGAGCCCGTGCAGCTTGCCAACCCTTCGAGCGAGCTCGAGGTGGATGCCGCCCAGTACGATCTCGTCCGCGAACGGAAGAGGGGACAAGACGACTCCCACCGCGGCGCTCGCGACACTGGCCCTGTCGATCAGTTGCTTCGCCCGCTTTTCCAAAGGTCGGCGTTAGCCTTCAAGACACGTGCCGTTTGCGGAACATGCGATCGTGTAGGAGGTGCACTCGCTAGTCGGGGAGCACCGACGGCGCATGCGTTTTGCATCGTGCACGGCAGCGAAAGCAAACGAGAGAACGCATTGCAAAACGCCTCGTGTTCGGAGGAAGCCATGACCCAAAAAGTCGAAGAAAGCGAGCGTCCGCAAGAATCAACCGCGCACCACGCTGCGAAAAAGAGGCAGAACGATGAGGGGGAGCCCGTTGCCGACAAAGGTCCGCCCCGCAGAGCGTTCCGCATGCTGAGGAAAAGGCCGGCCGTCGGTGCGGTCGTGGCGGGGGCGCTGGGACTGGCTGCCGCTAACATCATTGGCGTGGGCGAGCTCGCCATTGCGATGGCTGCGGGCTCTGCAGCCCATAAAGCCCTCACAGCTTGATGCTCCTCGGTGTGCAACATCCACGCACGTGAGGCGGTTGGACATGTGAAGGCAATGGTGACATTCGTGTGACAACCACGCGAGCCGTCTGTGACGACGTCGAGTAGGTTTGGTGGCAGTGCCGCGCGGCGCTTGTGCGCGAGGATTGGGGTCGGTAGAAAATTGCCGCCCACACTCCGAGTGCCCATGCAGATTCGCCATATTGCTCTCGTTCCAGAAATGGGAATGGATGCGTCCGAGCTGGCACGCGTCAGCGCGGCGCTGCAAAAACAGGTGACCCGCGATCTCTCCCCGATTTGGGGAATCGCCGCGACGGTTGACGCCTTTCCCCGCCTCGAAGATTTACCCACCGGCTATTGGCCCCTCGTTTTGACGTATCGCGAGCTCGGGTGCGACGCCGGAATCCACGTCGACGAAAGAGGGCAACCGTTCGCGCTGGTGGAGCTGTCTGCGAGCTGGTCACTCACCGCCAGCCACATCTGCCTGGAGATGTTGAGCGATCCGTATGGCCATCGCACGCTCGCCGGCCTTTCCCCGCGAGCCGATCAGGGAGAGGTCGAGTTCTTGGCAGACATCTGCGACCCCTGCGTGCACCCGCAATACGCGTACGTCGTGAACGACGTGCTCGTATCTGATTTTTGCGTGCCCGAGTTCTGGGAAATATCGGCGAGGCGCGAGCGCTACAGCTTCACCGGCGCGATCCGGGCGCCGCTCGAAATCCTCCCGAGCGGCCAATTGCGCTGGTACGATCCGCGGAGCGCGAGCTGGTGGACCCGGCGTCTCGACGGAAAGTCGTTCTCCGACGTCAACCTCGGTCGAGTCGATGCGAAGAGCGCCACCGCGCGCGAGTTCCTCGATGCGCGCACGCCGCAGCACCTTTTGGCAACCAAAATGACGAGTGCGGCATTCGAAGAGAGGATGGCGCTGCGACACGAGCAGGCCTTTCAGGCGGCGCGGTTTCGTGCACTCGGCCTGCGAGCTTCCTTTGGAAACGTTCGGTGCGTGCCGCAAGCCGCTGATCTCGCAGCGGGGGTCCAGGCCCGTGGTTCGGCCGCGGAGCGCCCCGGCCGCCCGCACGTTTTTGGCGCCCTTTTGCGGGCTTCGCTCGGTGCCGCAGCGGCGGAGCGCGGCGCTACTGCGCCTGACGTGGGCGCACCATTTTCCTCGGCGGTGGCCTCGTCCGGTTTCTCGGAAGGGGCTGCGACGGCCGATGAAACCGAGGAAGTCACGACGGTCGAACCCGACGAGCTCATCGCCGTCGATCCGACCCCATCGCCGAATGCGGTGCCTGCGAATGTCGAACCACCGCCGACGCAAGTACCTGCCGCGCCTGAAGCGCCACCGCCACAGGCGCAACGCACCATTCCACCGCCGATGCCGGCCTTGCAGATGGCCCCCTCCCTTGCACCGGTTTCAGGAATGGCAGCCCCGATGCAGACGGCACCGAGCGCCGATCGAACCGTCGCCATCGTTGCGATCGCCGCGGCGGTCGTTCTCGGTATCGCCGTGACCCACAACACGACGCAACAACCCTCGAGCTCCGCGGCCGTTGGTCCGCGAGCGACCGAGACCGCCTTGCCATTGCCCACCGACCCACGCCCGTCGAATACGACGATCGCGCCGGCAGCTGCCGCGCCGCCGGTGGCGAGCGTGCCGCCTGTCGGCACCTCGACGCCGGGCGCGGAACCAGCCATGACGACCGCGCGTCGGGTTCTCCCGCGAGCGAAGCCGTCCGTCACTCCCCGGCGCGAGGCCGAGGCGCCCGAACGAGGTGCGGAGGACTCGCTCGAAAACTTGATCGACGAGAGGAGGTAACGGTCGTGCGCTGTCAGCGGCTCCCCCTTCGGAGCCTCGCCTTGGGTCTTCTAGCAGCCGCCGCTTTCGCGACGGCCGCTGACCCGGCACGAGCGGAGCCCGGCGACCTCGTGGTCGCTGAGGCTTTGTTCCGTGACGGCAAGGAGTTGCTTGCCAAGAAAGACTATGCCCGCGCCTGCATTAAACTGGGCGAAAGTTTTCGTCGTGATCCCGCCACCGGAACCTTGCTCGCTCTCGCCATGTGCCACGAGCGCGAGGGGAAGATCGCGAGCGCGTGGGGCGAGTACGTCGACGTCGCGGTGCGATCGAAAATCGAGTCGCGCCCGGATCGCGAGAAGGCCGCTCGGGCCAAGGCTTCCGAGCTCGAGCCAGCGGTCTCGCGCTTGAAGGTCACCTTGTCGGAGGAAGCGGCGGGCATCCCAAGTCTCGTCGTCAAGTACAACGGCGCGGTCATCGGAGCCGCCCTGCTCGGGACCGCTCTCCCAGTCGACGGAGGAATACAGTCCGTCGAGGTGTCGGCGCCGGGAAGAAAGCCCTGGGCTGCGAAAGTCGACATGGCGGCGACCGGCGACAGGCGCACGATTCGGGTGCCGGACCTCGACGACGCGGCCGCAGCGCCTGCGCCCGCCAAGCCGCGGGCCGAGTCGCCGAAGACG
>Ga0137375_10001426_pt1 | contig 27675 bp, 40 predicted proteins | sample SagtaG_24_FD_104936 | JGI IMG/M metagenome (GOLD analysis project Ga0137375, IMG submission 104936) | Vadose zone soil microbial communities from Sagehorn Ranch, Mendocino, California, USA - Sage1_R_113_16 metaG | ecosystem: Environmental > Terrestrial > Soil > Vadose zone | place: USA... | reverse complement strand
TCGGTGGGCGGCTCCGGCGGCTCGATGCCTGCCGCGTCGAGCTCGGCGCGGGCCGCCTCGGTCACCTCCAGGAGACGGTCCAGCAGTGCCCGCAGCGCCTCGTTCTCGGCCCGGAGGTCCTGGGCGGTCGGGTCGGCGCTCACGCGGCCCACCCCCCGTCGTCGCCGTCCTCGACCTCGACGACCAGGCCATCGCAGGCGGCCTGGACCAGGACGGCGGTCACGCCGCGCTGGCTGCGGGCGCGCAACAGCCGCTCCAGCATCAGGTCGCGGGCGGTCAGCAGCTCGTCGAAGCCAAGCTCATCCGGCTCGACGTAGCTGGCGAAGGCGAGGTCGGCGCCAACGCGGCGGGTCTTGGGATGGGACACGGGTGGATCACCTGACCTTTGGGGTCTTGTGGCGCTTGGGGGTGGTGAGCTGGTCCCAGAGGCAGCACAGGGTCAGGCCGGTGACGTAGACGCCCATCGGCCAGGCCAGCAGCAGCCATGGGGTGAACGGCGAACGGGCCATGCCCCGCAGCAACAGGGCCTCGACGATCAGCAGCCCCAGCAGCAACGGCACGGGGTCGCCTCCTTTCGGGTTGGTGGCGGGGCCGCGTCCGGGGAGTCGAGCCGGGTGGCACCCGCAACGGGCGGGGTCAACCGGCCGGAGGGGCACCTGGCCGTGGTCACCGCCCTTCACCGCCCTCGGTGGGAGGGCCCCCGGCCGGTGCGTCGCCGGCCGCTATCAGGGCCAGGTGGTCGTAGCGCTCCCGCGCCTCGGTGACGCTGGAGCGCAGCGCATCAGCGAGCTGCTCCCAGGTCGCACCGGCGCGCAGCGCCGCGGCGACCGGCACGTCGGAGGCCAGCGCCAGGCCCTGCTCCAGCCAGGCGACGAAGCCGAGCCGGTCGAGGCCGACCCGCAACTCCTCCTCCGAGGGCACCGCGACGCAGGGCGCGGGAGGCTTGTCGAGGTCGGGCCGGCGCTCCAGCAGCCGGTCCATCGCGTAGGCGTCCGCGCTGTCGTGGATCTTGGTCGCCAGGGCCGCCAGCGTTTCGGCGCTATAGGTCGAGCCCGGCATCAGAGGCCACCGCCCCCAGCGGCCGAGCCGTCCGCTGCTGCGGTCACGGGCCGCAGCCGACCGGTCAGGTAGAACCGGACCAGCTCGGGAGTCTGGCGGCTGGGACAAGGGCCGTTCAGGCGGTCAAGGGTGAACAGCTCACCCAGCCGCACGACGGCCTGTGCGGCGACCTCCGGCTCGCCAATCACGCGAACCTCCACCAGGTCGCTCACGACGCCTCACCGCCCTGGCGGCGCGGCACAGCAGGGATGCCGAGCCCGAACTGGTAGGCCAGCAGCCAGCAGCGCGCGGCCGCCTCGGTGGGCAAGCCGACCGGCCCGCCGTCCTGGCCCACCGGCAGCGTGCCGCTGCTGGTGCCGTCGCGGTGCAGCCAGCCCCAGCCGCCCCAGATGCGTTCGATGACCGTGCCGACAGCCGGGATGTCGATGAGCCGGATGGTCGGCATGCGGGCGGTGGTCATGGCGCCTCACCGACCTCGGCGGGAGGCAGCATCCGGGCGAACCGCTCACCCATCGCCAGCTCCAGCTCGCGGCGCCGCACCGCAGCCCGCCGTGTGCGCTGCTCCGGGGTGGCGTCCCAGCAGCCGTGCTCGGCTCGCACGCCAAAGCTGGGGTTGAGCCGGTCGAACGCCCCGGTCAGGTCCGCCAGCACAGCCACATCGGACCCAGAGATCAGCAGCGCAGAAGCGCTAGTATTGACGCGCATCGTTTGGGGCCTACCTTTCGATGCTTCGCCCGGGCGGGTGCTTCCGACACCCCCCGGGCCTTCCTACGCAGGAACCCGGTCTGCCTCAGCGGTCTTGGCGGTCTCGGCCAGTCCATCGCTGTCGAACCGGACGCCAAGCTTCTCCTCGATCGCCGAAGCTGGAACGAGCCAGCGGCCATCCCAGCGCACGGCGCGGAGCGTGCCGCGCCGGATCATGTTGCGGACGCCGGACTCCGACATGCCGACCATTGCGGCCACCTCACTTGGCCTGTAGGCCAAGCGCTTGAACGGCGTCTTACCGGGCTTCTCGTCCAATGGGCTTACCCTTTCGATCCATCGCCCTGCGGTGCTTCCGACACCACGGACGACCTGAGAACCACCTGTGACGCCCTCCCTCTTCCTCGCTGCTGCGGTTCGTACCGGCATTGTCTACTAAACTCGATACTGCGTCAAGTTCTGTAATCACCATGGTCTCCGGCCTCTCCAGCCTTCTGGACGACATCCAGCGCATGAGGCATGCTCGGCCACAGAGAGCGACCGATCGGAGACCGGCCACATGGCAACTGACTTCCAGAAGAAGGTCTTCGCAGAGACGCTGCGAAATGCGCTTGAGAAGCGCGGCATGTCGGGACGTGGTCTTGCCCGAGCAGTCGGTGTAAGCCCCGGCGCGGCGTCGCACTGGCTGCAAGGACGCTCGGTGCCCGGTTTCGAGATGGTTGAATCGATCGAGCAGGCCGTGGGCTTGGAAGAAGGAACGTTGAGCCGCCTCGTCGGCTACATCCCCACCAGCGTGCAAGACCGCGCTATGGCGAACGTCCTTGCTGGTCTCGAGGACGACCCCCGTCTGGACGATCGCGGCCGGCGCCTGCTTGCCAGCATGCGCCGCGAGCTGGTCCGCCAGCGGGAAGTCGAGGCTGCGTACGCGACGCTGCGCGCGGCCGCTGAGCGGCTCATTACCATCCCACCCGACCGCACCAAAGGCGTTGCCGCAGAGGTCGCCGAGGCCTTGGAGGACCTGCGTGGAACCCTGCAAGCAACCCCGCCTGCAAGGCCATCCCCTCGTCCACAAGACGCCACGCACGACGACTCACCGCACTCCCGCACCCAGGAAGGCGAGCAGCGCGCGTAGCTCGGCGACTTGCCCCTCCAGACCGGCACACCACGCCCGAGTCTGATCGAGTTCGACCCGAAGGCGATCAAGCTGCTGTTGGCGCTCAATGTCTTCGCCAGCCACGTTGTTCGCCGCAGTCACGGTGCCCACCCTCTTTGGTCCTGGCGTTGCTTGGGCATTGCGTCCATGCACTGAGAATGCGGCTGCTGCGGGCAGGAATCGACGGCGGGCAGACATCTCGATGTCGCCTCCCTGACGGCTTGCTTTGCTCCCACGGACCCGGCAAGCCGGTCGAACAGGGCGGTAGGATCAACGCACGCTTCCCTGCACGGAAGGGACCGCAATGGGGGCGAAACGGAAACGAGGTCTACCGCGCAACAGGCTGATCCAAGCCCGGCTGGAACGCGGGCTGGCACACCGAGAGCGCGCCGTCGAGGAACTCAACCGGTTCGCCGCGACCCTGCGCACCACAGCGCCGGCGGGCAGCATACTGGCAACGCTCTCAACCGAATTGGAGGCCAACACGCTCGGCCGGTGGGAACGGGGCGAGGTGAACCCTACCCCACTGAACATCGAGTTGCTCTGCCGCTTCCACAACAAGAGCCCAGCGGAACTGGATCTGCTTGAGGCGCTCGAGCACTTCCAAGCAGGGGGTTGGAACTTCGACCCAGCCGCCCGCGTAGCTCCCCAGCGCCGACACCCACCACTCCATGTATCCAGCGCCGCCGATCGCACCAGCACGGATGAGGGGCAGGATGCTAGTGAGCCAGCCGGGGATGCTGGAGTTGGCGAGGATGGCCTAACCGCTCCCGTCCGAGCCAGCCAAGAGGAGTGGCGGCTCGTCCGCCGCCACCTCAACCAACACCGTGCGGAGCTTGCACGGATGGCGGCGCGGCTCTACAAGGCCGATCTTCTCGTCGATCGGGCGCCGCTGCTCACCCGGCCGGGTTGGCTGCCGGCCCAGCCGGTCGACCTCGACCAGATCGACATCGAGTGGACCAAGGACCCTCAACCGCAGCCTATCGATGGCACCGAACCCCAGGCACAGATCCTTTGCCCGCTGCGTGGCCCTGGCCTGTGCTACGACCGGTATACGTCGGCGGTCCGCTATCTTGAGCCCCCAGCACTATTCGAGAACCGCCCGAGTTATCGACTCCTGGGACTGTCATGGTCCACACCAGGCCATGGGCAGCTTCGCTTCGGCCTGGCCAACTATTTCGATAAGCTCGACATCTCCGAGGCGATCGGCCACGAATTCGCCGCTGCTTGGCTCCACGCAGGTAGGCAGGGACGCCAGGCCAGAACGGTCCCTTGGCACCGGCTACCGTTTCGGGCTTTGCTGGACGACCCGTTCGACATGACTCGGCGCGCGGTCATCCCTGCGGTTACGACCCTGACCCTGCGGCGGCGGAGGGCTGACGGGACGGCGGCGTTCCTGCTGCACTGGCGCGATCCAGGCAGCGTCGCCACCGCCGGCGGCATGTACGATGTCGTTCCCGCTGGTGAGTTCCAACCATCGAGCGTCGCGCCGTGGGACCTGGCCAACGATCTGGATCTGTGGCGCAACGTCGTGCGGGAGTTCAGCGAGGAGCTGCTTGGGACTCCAGAACACGACGGCAGCCGAAGTGCCCCCATCGACTATGCCGCCTGGCCGCTCTTCCGCGCGCTCGGTCGGGCGCGCGCCGAAGGCAATCTCCGCCCTGTCTGTCTCGGCGTTGGCCTCGACGCTCTCACTCTCGCAGCCACGATCCTCACCGCCGTCGTCATCGATGACGAGGCGTTCGACGAGGTCTTTGGTGATGTGGTCGAAACCAACGCGGAGGGGGTCATCGTGGCGGTCGGCGGTCGACGGGCAGCCGAGGGAATCCCATTCACCGAGGAGAACGTCACGCGGCTCCTGACCTCCGAGCCGATGGCGCCGCCAGGCGCGGCGTGCCTCGCCCTCGCCTGGAAGCATCGCGCTGTGCTCCTTGGCACCGAGGTGACCTGCTAGGGTGTCAGATTGCAGCGCATGACCCTGACCCGGAGACATCGTGACGGCAGCCAGACGCGAAGAGACGCCGATCGAAAGCCAGCGGCAGTGGCGGATAGTTCGCAGCTTCCTCAACGAGCATCGCTATGACCTTGCGGGCATCGCTATCGGGCTCTACCACGAGCACCACACTGCAGGGCGGCTGTTGACTCAGCCGGAGTGGCTTCCTGCGCGACCGGTGGCCCTCGACGCGATCAAGCTGACCTGGATCGCCCAGGCCCCTGAACCGAGCATCGATGGGACTGAGCCCGAGTCGTACCTCGCGCGGCCGCTCCGCACACCTGGGCAGCGGTATGCCTGCTACGCCGATGCGCTAGGTGCGCTTGACCGGCCAAAGCTACTTGAGGACCGCTCCAGTTACCGGCTGCTCGCCGTTGACTGGTCCGACCATCGCGATGGCGGTGCGCATCTGTCGTTTGGGCGCGGCTCGTACTTCCAGATCCTCAACATCTGCGAGGCTGCAGCCCACGAGACGGCCGCCGTCGTGCTGGAACTCCCCGAACCGAAGCGCGCCGAGACCCAACGGCTCTGCGGCCGCCTGCCATTCCGCGGCCTCATACGCGATCCATTTGACCTGCACTTGCGGCCGGTCCTACCGGCGATCAGCACGCTGACTCTGCGGTGCGACGCCGCGGCCGGGACGGCCACCTGGCTCGCGCACTGGCGCGACCCGGCGAAGGTGGCCAGCGGCGGTGGCCTGTATCAGGTCATGCCGGTCGGGGTCTTCCAGCCATCGACCAACAGCGCCGCGGCTGAGGCCAATGACTTCGGTCTGTGGCGGTGCATGGCACGCGAGTTCAACGAGGAACTCCTTGGCGCTCCGGAGCCCGCAAGCCACGACACCGCGCTGCTCGACTACGCCAACTGGCCTTTCTTCCAGGCACTCGAGCAGGCCCGCGATCAAGGCAGGCTGCGCGTGTACTGCCTTGGCCTCGGCGTCGATCCGCTCACGCTGGTCACCGACATCCTGATGGTCTGTGTGTTCGACGACGAGGTCTTCGACGCCATCTTCGAGGGTCTGGTCACCACCAACGCCGAAGGTGACATCGTCGGTGACGACGGTGGGGTCCCTGCTGTGGCCGGCGTGCCGTTCACCCAGCAGGCCGTCGAGCGGTTTTCGACCACTAAGCCGATGCAGCCTGCCGGGGCTGCCCTGCTGCAGCTGGCCTGGCAGCACCGCGCCACGCTCCTCAGCCCCTGACTAACGATGCGTAGCACCGCCAAGGAACCCGATCGAAGCCGCCAGCTCAGCGCGATCATTTGGGACATGGACGGCACGCTGATCGACTCCGCCGACATCGTCCCGGAGGCTTTCATCGCCACCGTCCAGGCGCGCAGCGGAATCTGCTACACCCACGAGCAGATCATCGACCTGTACCCCCTCGGCCCCCCGTCGATCATGCTGAGCTGCCTCCTCGGCCGTCCCGCCACCACGGCCGACCTCGACGACTACCACGCCCGGTTGGAGGCGATGGCGCACCGGGTGCGACCCTACCCGGGGGTCGCCCCGCTGCTCCGGGTGCTGCAGCAGCGCCTGCCGATGGCGGTCTTCACGGGCGCGAGCGCCCGGGCTGCCCGCCTCCTGCTCAAGGTGACCGGCCTGCTGGATGCGTTCACGGCGGTGGTGGCAGGTGATGAGATTCCTCGCCAGAAGCCCCATCCGGACGGGATCCTTCGGGCCTGTGAGCAGCTCGGGGTTGCCGCACAGGCGGCAGCGTATGTGTGTGATGCGCCGATTGACCTGGAGGCGGCTCGGCGCGCGGGCGCGCTGCCCGTCGCGGCCGGCTGGGGCCACCTACACGAGAAGACCACGCCGGCCCAAGTCGTCCTGAGCCAGCCGGCGGACCTGCTGTCCCTCGTAGCGTGACCGAGATCGCGGCGCGGAGACCTCCTATTCAGACCCTCATGGTCTGTGGCCGCCGCGACGGATGAGAATCGGGCATGCCCGGCCAAGCTCGGCTTTCCTTGGTGCGTGAGAGCCCGTTATTCAGACTGATGCGGGGACCTTCCCGGCACCGCGAACTGTTCGCTGCGAGCACGCCTTTCAGCATCGTTGACTCGGTTGGTCCTGCCGGGCACCTCACCGACACGAGGAGGTGTCCACGGTGACAACCCCGGCCGGCTCCGCAGCGACGCCTGCTTCTCAATGCTGTGCGGTGCCTCCCCGATCCAGGCATCCTCCGGCAAGACCACCCGCCACCGGCTCAACCGCGGCGGTGACCGCCAGGCCAACGCCGCGCTGTATCGGATCGTGCTGGTGCGGTTGTGCCACGACCAGCAGACCAAGGACTACATGGCGCGGCGTCTCAAGCAAGGCAAGTCCAAGAAAGAGATCATCCGCTGTTTGAAGCGCTACGTGGCCCGGGAGGTGTTCGCCGCGCTGAACCAGATGGGCCAAGACGCCCTCACCGCAGCCGCTTGACATCTATACGATCGTCAGTTTTCGACGATATCTCCAAGCGCGCCGCCGTTCGCGCGCACCTCCTCGATGTCGCCATCGTCGTCGTCACCATCCCCTTCGCCCCGGCGCTGCTGGCGTCGCTGCGCCTGGCTCGTCTGTTGCGGCTCCTGCGCCTGCTGCGCCTGGCAGCACTTGGGAGCAGGGCGATCGCCGCCGAGCGGGTGCTGACCACGCGACGAGGCTTCCGCTACGTGGCGCTGCTGACCGTGCTGCTCGTGGTGATTGCCGGCGTCGCCGCCTCGGTCGCCGACGCCGAGGACATCTCCAGCCCCTGGATCGGCGTGTGGTGGGCGGTCACCACCGTCACCACCGTTGGCTACGGCGACATCGTCCCGCACACTGCCATCGGCAGGACCATTGCAGCCGCGCTCATGCTGGTTGGCATCGGCTTCGTCTCCATGCTGACCGCAGTGATCGCGTCCACCTTCGTCGCCCACGACTCGGGCCAGCAGAGCGACAGCGAGCAGATCCTGGCCGAGCTGCAAAAGATCAACCAGCGGCTCGATCAGCTCGAAGCCACGCAGCGGCCCGACCCTGACGGGCTGGGAGCGGCGACCCGAGGTACGGCTCGGTCGAGGTGAGCCCCTGCTCGAGGCGGAGCCGGATGCCGGGCGGATCTGGGCGAGGCGAGGTCGGCCGGCTCCACCGCGACGCAGGAGCGCCAGCGTCAGTAGGCGCTCGGTCGTACCTACCAGCGGGTCGAGATCGCTGGTCCGTTCGAGGTGCCATAGTCCCGGACGCCACGTGGCGTGGCGGCTGCTTACGGGCACGCCATGGGCTGCCTACCCACCTCCATGCTGATGCAGGCCCGCGATCCTCGCGGCAAATCGCAGTTCGTGGCGGGCAGTGAGCCCGCCAGCCCCTGGTAAGGGCCGGGCGGCACATCGCAGTCACCACCCCGCGTCCTCCGACGCGGTGAGCCTGTCCTTGAAGGTGAGGAAGATCTGCATTGCTCCCGAAACGAAGCCAGACCGGCGGACGTACGGCAACGGACGGGGGCGGGAGTATGCCGCCTGGTCTCAACCGAGACACTCAGGCCGGAGCACCGTCTCGCGCAACAGGCGGATCAGCTCGCCGGTGTCCACGTTGTGCCCGGTTCGGCGGCGCAGCTCCTTGCGGATCTCCTCGGCAACCGGCGCAGCAACCAGGACCTGCGCGAGCGACTGTGGCGCGGTGGCCCGCTTGGCCTTCCAAAGCTCATCGATCTGCCGGCGCTTCAACGACTCCCGGGTCAGGTAGAAGAGCTGGTTGACCTTCTGACCGGCGCTCTGTTCACCGAGCAGGTTCACATCAAGCGCCAGGTCGATCACGACAGGGAGCCCGCCGGTCAGGTGGTACACCTGCCAGACCGCCCCGTTGGTCAGCAGCACCCATTCCACGCCCTCGTTGACCGCGTACATCTCGACCTGACGGAGATGCTTGGGCGCCAGCTTAGTCGCGATCCGTTTTACCTCGATGAACGCGATCAACTCCCGATCGATGCGCACCCCATAGTCCGCGAACTCCCCTTTGACCTGGTATTCGGTGGTCAGGTCGGCGTACTTGTCGAACCCGAGCGCGTCGCACAGGAAGTCGGTGACCAGCAGGCGCGTGTCGCCCTCGTTGGCGTCGCGGGCAGCAAGGTCGGCAAGCGGTTTGCTGAAGCGGCGCAGCCCGGCGCGCAAGCGGTCACGCGCCTCGGCCTCCCACTTGGGCCCGGCACGCGAGGCTGGCTTCTTCCCAGGCTTCGCGTCCTTGGCCTCGGCTAGCACGGCGCCGTCCGACCCGGCCATGTCCTTCTCCGGCATCCCGCCCCCTCGCCTCAGCCTGCACCGACCGACACGTAACCGGTGAAGTCTATGAACAGCACTATCTACGCGTCTAGGCGACTCGCACCGTCCGGCATCAGTCTTGAAGTGAAGCTGCTCACCCCTCGCAGCCCACGCCGTCGCCGTCGCGGTCCAAATCGAACGGGTCGGGAGGCAACACCCGGATCGGACCCTCCACATAGTTGGGCCCGTTCCCCGAACCCCCAGCGCAGTCGTAGTCCCCGATCCCGTCGTGGAGGCACGCGTCCGGGTAGGCCGGATCGCAGTTCTTGGCTGGTGGCTTGGTGGTGGGCGGCTTGGTGGTCGGTGGGTGGGTCGCTGGTGCTGCGGTGGTCGGTGGGTGGGTCGTGATCGGCCGAGCCGTCGTCGGTGGGACGGTGGTCGGTGGCAGGGTGGTGGTCGGCGGGAAGGTAACCTCACTGGTCGGCGCGGCCACGACAGCAGCAGTCGTTGGCGTTGTCTTCTTGGGGGTGGTCGGGCTGGCCAACGCGGCGACGACCCCCACGAACACGAACAGGCCCACCAGGGCAGCCGCGACGATGAACCACCGCTGCTTGTACCAAGGTCGGGGTCCATCGGGAGACCCGGGTGGTGGTTGCGTCCCCCACGGCTCGGTGGGCGGTCCGCCACCCTGATGTGGTGGCTCGTGGCGAGGCGGTGGTCCCCAACCCTCGTTGGGCGGCTGCGAGGACATGATCTCCCCCCTGTTGATGGCAATTCTGGACAAGCTCCTTGAGATGAGCAGATCTCCTAAACGGGTATCAGCCCATGATCACGCGCCTATCGTTTCAACGCTCCATAACGGGACGATCACAGACCAATGAGCCGCAGGTAACAACCTGTTCGGCCAGATCGGCGAGGATGCTTTCGGTCCCTTACAACAAACCGGCCACAGAGCGCCCGCCGCCAACCGAGTGCATCCGTCTCGCCTTGGCTCCCGGTTTCCGCAGGGTCGGTGAGAGGGTAGAGCGCCTGCCTCCGGAGCCCGGCTCGCATGGTCGTGCTTGCCGGCCAGTCTCCGGTGCTCCTCCCTCCGTGGCCGGGTCTCGGCGCAGACCACCACGCGGGCAGCAGACGGGCAGCAACCGGTCGTCGATGCGATCCCGGGTGGGGTTACTTCCACTTGCGGGTGCGGCTTGACCCCGTTCCGCAGTGACCTCGAGCACGACCAGCGGCATGCTTGCGAGCCTCGCCTCTACCTCGGCAAGATGCCTGGGGCGGGCGCTCTGATTCTCGGCCGGCAGGAGGCTACGCGGAGGCTCGAACGATGGTGGCGCGCTTGCGGCTGACGCTCGTGTCGGTGCGCTGCACCCCGCCTCGGCCGACGCCGAGGAAGTGCGCGACCGCGTCGGTCAAATCGTCCAGCCACTCCCCGGTGTGCGATCGTCCCAGCCCGCCCTCGGCACATCATCCCGAGGGCGGGCTGGGGAAATGCTGGGCTCCTCGGACCGCTCGGTCATGAAGCGACGCGGGCGATCACTGGGCGACCAGGCCGCCGTCCACCACCATCGCGTGGCCGGTCACAAACGACGCGGCGTCCGAGCACAGCCACACCACAGCCTCGGCGATCTCCTGCGGCAGACCCAGCCGCCCGACCGGCTCCATCGCCACGAACTGGGCCTCGGCCTCCGCGGACCCGCCGAGGAACCGATCGATCATCGGGGTCTGGATCACCCCAGGGCACACCGCGTTCACCCGGATGCCCTGCGTGGCGTACTCAAGGGCGGCTGTCTTGGTCAGCTGGATCACCCCGCCCTTGGAGGCGTTGTAGGCGGGGATGTTCGGGAAGCCGACCAGGCCGGCCACCGAGGCGGTGTTGACGATCACCCCTCCCCCCTGCTCGACCATGATGGGGATCTCGTACTTCATGCACAGCCACGCGCCCTTGAGGTTGATGGTCAGAACCCGGTCCCAGTTCTCTTCGGTGCACTCGGCCGTCGGCGCCTGGAACCCTTCGATGCCAGCGTTGTTGAAGGCGCAGTCGAGCCGGCCGTAGTGCTCAACGGCCGCCTCGACGATCGTGCGCACGTCCCCCGCGATCGAGACATCCCCTTCGATAAAGAAGCCGTCCCCGCCTGCCTCCTCGATCAGGCGCAGTGTCTCCTTGCCACTGTCGGCCACAACATCGGCGACCACCACCTTGGCGCCTTCCCGCACAAAGGCCAGCGCGGCAGCACGGCCGATGCCAGACCCGGCTCCGGTGACCAGCGCGACCTTCCCTTCCAGCGTCCCGCTCATAGCAAGCCCTCCTTGCTGATAACGCTCCCCGAGCGACGCTTGAACCCTTGTGCCACCGAAGAGAGCGCCACGGTAGAGTCCTTCGTCCCGAAGACTTCGAGACAGATGCCGGAACGCCCAGAGTGGACTGCGACACCGCAGGCGTCCCCGAGTGTGGAGAGCACGCGCGCCGCCCGCCGGCCGTCGCTACCCGGCCCAGGCCAGTTCCAGCAGCATGACCGTGGCGGCGCGCTCGCTGATCACGTAGACGACGATCCCCACTCGCCGAACGCCAGCATGCGGTACTCGCGAGGCTCCGCGACGACCCCTGGCAGGGCGCGCCTTTTGGGAGCCCCGCGTGCCGAGGGAGCTGGTCAGGTATGAACTCGCCGACGATTACGGCCGCCCTAACTCTGAGTCTGACGGGGCGCTATGAGCGCCAAGGGACCGACGCCGCGGATGGAGCCCGGCTCTAGGCGGAGGAGGCCGGGGTCCGCTTGACGATTGTCGATGACCGGGGGTCGAGGCAGGCCGCGATCGAGGCGTACCGCCCGTGGCTCGACACCGTGGACTTGCTGATCGGCCCGTATGCCAGCGGACTGGTGCGGGCGATCGCTCCGTTGGTGCGTCCTACGGGCCGGGTGCTCTGGAACCACGGCGGCTCTGCTGACGACCTCGCCCAGCCTGGCATAGCGTCCCTCCCCGCCCCTGCGTCGTCGTATTTCGATGGCGTCGTCGACGAGGCAGCCGACCGCAAGGTCAGTCGGGTGATCGTCGTCCAGGCTCCCGGCCCGTTTGCACGCGCGGTCGCTGACGGTGCCAGAGCGCGGGCCTCCGAACGTGGGATCAAGAGTCAGGCGATAGCGGCAGCGGCGGTCGAGGCGGAAGACCTTGCTGGGGCGGCGCTCCTTGTCGCCGGTCCGTTCGAGCATGACGCCGCTGTGGTGCAGGGACTCCGCGACCGTGGTCGTGGGCGACCGGCAGCCATGCCGCCATCTCGGTCGGGGTGGTCAGCACGGCCACCAGGTCCTAGTACGCCACGGCGCCGGCGGCCTGGCCGGGGCCGCCCGCCGCCAACCCTCGAGGACCGCGGCGGCGGCAGGCAGGCCAAACATGATCGCCGCGTCGCAGCGCAGCGTCCCAAGGTCGATGCCGGGCTGGCCCGCGCCCGCCGCATCCCAGTCGACCATGCCCACACAGCGCTCCCCAGCCCACAGGGTGTTGCCCTGCCACAGATCGCCGTGGACGAAGACGGTCGGCCCCGGCGGCATCGGCAGCACGTGCAGCCGTTCCTCGGCGGCATCCAGCCACGGCGACGACCCTGTCGCCCGGCGCTGTGCCGCGAAATCCACGTCGGCGAGTGGCCGCACCCGCAGCGGCAGGTCGGGACGTGGCACCAGCGCCAGCCCGCAACTCCTTGACCGCCACAACCCTCGCACCAGCGCCAACCGCCTGGGCTACCCAGCTCAGCACCCTCCCCATCGACCTCGACACGCGCAGAGCCTAGCCGACCCGTCAATCCCACCCTGGAGCGGGCCGTACCTGGGTCGTGCCACCGGAGCGCAGCCTGCGCGTCGATGCCAAGCATGTCAGGCGACCACCGACGCATGCCTTTTCTGAGGCTGCCACGATCGCCCACCAGCGCGACGGTCGCCATCACTTCCTTGGCCTTGCCGCTGGCCGGCTACGCTCGTGCCATCACAACCAGCACGGAGGTCATCGTGATCGTCAGAGCCTGGCACGCCACCGCCACCCCGAGGGCGCCGACGCTTACCAGGAGCACTTCACCCGCGCGGTCCTGCCCGCCCTGCAGCCGATCCGTGGCTACCACGGCGCCTACCTGCTGCGGCGCGACCACGACGGCCACGTCGAGTTGCAGGTCCTCACCGTCTGGGACTCCCTGGAGGCGATCCGGCGGTTCTCCGGCGCCAACCTGGACCGCGCCGTCGTCGAACCCGACGCCCAAGCGGTGCTGGCCAGCTACGACACTACCGTCACTCACCACAGCGTCGTCGTGGACACCGTGAGCGCCGGCGCCAACGCCGGCACTGACCAGTGAGCCAGCCGTAGCACGCCGCTCCGTCACGGAAAGCGCGCCAGAGCCGAATAACGTGATCGCCACAATCGGTGATCCTGGTCGTTCCTCGTCTGGGCCGCTCCAGCAGACCGGCCTGTGCCAGGTAGACGGCGGCCCAGTTGACCCGGTTGTGGAACGTCGGCTGGCGACCGCTGGGAAGGAGCTGCTCGGGGTCCTGCGACATGAGGTGGAAGTGCCCGGCTGGTGCTGTGCGAATCGCGACCTGATCGTGTTCAGCCCCGTCAGCGTGGAGTGCCAGCATCGGGCGAAACAGCGTTTCGTATGCGGGTATGGTCGTACTTTCGTCCAAGGCAAGCGTCAGAAGCCGGCCCGGATCCTACATGCTCACCCGGCGGCTCGTTCACCTCTACGAGGCGCCAGAGTCGAGGCGTCAAGCCGAGGCAGGACGCAAGGAGGTCGGTACCTGTGGTGACGGCATACATCCTCATCCAGACCGAGGTCGGCAAGGCGGCCCAGGTTGCCAGGGACATCGTCGAGATCAAGGGCGTGCAGCAGGCCGAAGACGTGACCGGCCCCTACGACGTGATCGTCCGCGCCGAGGCGCGCAGCATCGACGAGCTCGGCAGGCTGGTGGTGGCGCGCGTGCAGGCGGTTGACGGCATCACCAGGACCCTCACCTGTCCGGTGGTGCACCTCTAGCTGAAGGTTGAGACCAGCCAGGGCTGAACCAGTCCCAAGGCGGCGAACCTTGGCCCGCGTCTGAGCCGCGAACCTCCAGAGTTCAGCGGATAGCTGTGGTCCCTACCAAATACGACGGGCATGGCCATCCCGCCTCCAATGATCAGGCTCTGCTGCACGGTCAGTGGGTCTGGAAAGGGACGCGGTGCCGGCCAGCACCGGCCCTGCTGGGCGGACAGCACCCGCTCGGCCCGAGCGCAGCGCCGAGTTGGCCCGCAGGCGTGGTCGCCGTGGGGAACACTCCCCCGCGTGCAGGCCAACTGGCCAACCATGCGGGCCCGCCGCCTCGCCGAACTCCCAGCCCAGTGGGCGGCAAGCCGCCACGCAACCGCCGCGCTCGACCTGGACAGGGGGCCCTCGTGAGGATCAGCGTCTGCTACTCGACCGGCCGGCAGGGGTCAACGTGATCCGGACACTCGATGGGCAGCGCCGCTCGCTGATGATCATGTGCCCGTGGGGGCCAGTCCCGCGCCGAGACGCTCTGCCACGTCCGCCCGCAGCTCACCGACACCGAGGCGGCCGAGGTTCTGGAGGCGTTCGGCCTGGAGGGTGCCGTACGCTGCTCAACCGCCCGCACAGCTGGAGCCGCGCTGGCGGCCGTTCCGGACGCCAGCCACCCCCGGGGGGGGACACCTGTTCGGCCCTCTCCGGGCCCCAGAGGCCGCTTCTCGCGCCAGCAACCGCCCGCCCTCGCCAGCCCCTCGAACCCACGTTCGGCATCTGCGCGCACGCAGCAGACCGGCCTGGTCGTACACTGATGCCATGACGGCCCACCTTGACCCCGGCTCCAGCAGGGTCGTGCAGCCGGAGCGCAGCCCGGCAGCGATCCGCGCCGAGCTGCCTGAGGAGCTGCGCGCCGAGTTCGACGCTGAGTACCACGCCGCACTGGATGAGGCGCGGTCGACGTTCCGGCTCGACCGGCTCGAGGCGACGATCCGGAGCTGGTGGCTGTTCGTCTGGGTCCGTCGCAGCCCCGGCCACCAGCAGGCGATGGAGACCGGCCGCCGCATCCTCGCCGGCGAGCCGGTCGAAACGTTCCCGGTCGACCTCGACGCGCTGCGCAACGCGCGGTAGCAGCCAGCGGGCGCGGCGGGCGTGTACCGGGTTCGAGTTCAGCCGGCAGGCGCAGGTGGCGGCCAACGACCTTCCAGCGGCCGGCAAGCGGGCACTCGCCGATGCGGTCGACCGGCTCCGCAGCGACCCCTGGCAGGGCGACCCGTACCGGCGCGGCTACCCGCCTGAGTACCGGATGCTCTGGTTCGGGGAGTGGGGCGTGCTCGTCTACGTGATCATCGAGCGGGTCGTCACCGTGACGGTCCTTGAGACCGTGTGGGCCGGATAGCAGGACACGAAGCCGGGTTCAGCGAACCCTTTGGCTTTCGTGGCAGCCTTGACGCTGAACGGCCGATGGGACGCGCGTGTCGTCGAGGGCCCGCCAGCGGTGCAGTGTCGGGATGGTCAGGCCGAGGACCGTGGCGAGCGCGACGCCGACCCCAGCACCGGCCTGGGACTGATCGCCTGAACCACCAGGCCGCCGAAGACAAACGACAGCGGCAGGAACAGGAACGATCCGAACTCGTCGACGGCGCTGACCCTGCCGAGTAGCCGGTCGGGCACGTGGTGTTGCAGGCCGGTGGTCCACAGCAGGTCGAACAGTTGCCATCCAAAGCCGAACGCCAGCCCGTTCACCACTGCGGCGACGATCCCGCGGGCAATGCCGAACCCGACGGTGGCGACGCCGAACAGCAGCACCCCGCCGTAGGCGAGGCGGCCTGGCTCCCGCGGCGGGCGGCGCCACCTTCGCTGACCAGTACTCTTGCTTCGGTTCGTGTGATCCCGAACGGCTTGATGGGCCGTCCAAGGCCGTGCCCGTCACACACCGTGGCGACCGCGCTGGTGATGAACGTCTGGCGGGCCCAGCTCGTCGAACGAGGGCGATCGGGCCGAACTTGGGTGACGCAACTTGTGGATGAAGCGCGGGGTGACGTTGTTCTGACAGGATGGCGGCCAACCTCGATACGGTAGGGCTGCATAGGCAATGAGCATGACCTGAGATAGGCAAGCCCTCTCATTGTGATGCCATGATGCCTATCAGTACGTTCGTCCGGGTACGTTAGATCTGCTACCCGCGAGTTGAGGGCTACGCTTCTTCCTTCTGGTATCCGTTCATGAGACGAGTGCGATGATTGGCGAGCCAGTCCCTCGCACCATCCTCGCGCTTGACATCGAAGGGTTCACGCGGCCGGAACGGATCGATCGTGACCGGCTCGAGTTGCGGGACGCGGTGTACCGGCTCTTGGGGCGGGCGTTGCGTCGCGCCGGGATCGGGCCCGGCGACTACTGGTCCGCCGACTAGGGCGACGGCGTCCTGGTTCTGCTGAACGCTGCGATACCGAAGACCAGGGTCTTGCCCTGGCCGATCCTGCGCCTGGCCGCCGGCCTGCAGCGCCACAACCGGACCGCGCCGGCGTCGCGCCAGCTTCGCTTGCGGGTGGCGATGCATGCCGGCGAGGTCGTCCGCGACGCGCACGGCTATACGGGCAAGGACCTCAACCTGGCCTTTCGGCTGCTGAACGCCCACTCGCTGCGCAGCCACCTGGCAGGCGCGCGTACCAGCCTGGTGCTGGTGATCTCCGATTCGATCTACAACGACATCGTGGTGCAGGGTCACGGCCACATCGGCCCGGACGCCTTCCAGCCGATCCCCATCACTGGCAAGAACGTCCACGCCCAGGCCTGGATGTACCTGCCGGGACGCCACCCGGGGCCGGCGGCCCGGCGGGGCGGTCCCACAGAGCCGATCGCGGCACCGACGGTCCCCCGGGAGCTTCCCACCGACGCCCACCATTTCACCGGCCGTGAGGTGGAACTCGAGTGGCTGCTGGCCACACTGCGTCAAACGGGCGGCGTGGCCACCACCGTGGTGGCACTCCACGGGGTCGGCGGGGTCGGCAAGTCCGCACTCGCAGTCCACGCAGCCCACCTGCTCGCCGCGGAATTCCCCGACGGGCAGTTGTACGTGAACCTCCAGGGTGCGACCGCCGGGCTGGACCCCTTGGCCACCGAGGTCGTGGTGGGACGGCTGCTGCGCGCGCTCGGCGTGGACGGCCGCGACATCCCCGCCGACCTCGACGAGGCCGCCACGCGGCTGCGGTCCCGGATGGCCGGCCGGCGGATCCTGCTGGTGCTCGACAACGCGGTCTCCGCCACGCAGGTCCGGCCGCGCTCCCGGCCAGCCCGACCTGCGCGGTGCTGATCACCAGCCGCGAGCGTCTCGGCACGCTCGACGCCGCCAACAGACGCTTGGACGCGCTTGCCTCGGAGGCTGCCATCCGGCTGCTCGGCGAACTCGCGGGCGCCGATCGGGCGAGCGCCGAGCCCCAGGCGATGGCCGAGGTGGCACGCCAGTGCGGCTACCTGCCGCTGGCGCTGCGGATCGCGGGCGCACGCCTGTCCGCACGCGATCCGCATCCGGGCCGGGTACAGGCGCTGGCCGACCGCCTCGCCGACGAGCGGACATGCCTGGACGAGCTGGAGCTGGCCGACCTGGCGGTCCGCTCCAGCTTCCAAGTCAGCTACCAGGCACTGGCGGCAAGCACCGACAAGCGGGAGCGGTCGGCGGCGGGCATGTTCCGCCTGCTGGGCCTGCACCAGGGCCCAGACATCGGCGTCCGGGCGGCCGCCGCGCTGCTGGATGCGTCCCCGTCCGCGGCGGAAGCGGCGCTTGAGCGGCTGGTCGACGCGCAACTGCTGGAGAGCCCTGCTCCCAGCCGCTACCGCATGCACGATCTTCTGCTGCTGTTCTCACGCGAACGTGCCGACCAGGATGAGCCTGCCGCCCAACGGGACGCGGCTTGCGGTCGCATGCTGCACTTCTACCTGGGCCCCGCGCAACGCCAACCGCCTTCTCCAACCAGCCGCCCTCGACGACGCCAAACCGCCACCTGCTCACTTGCACCTGCAGCCCCTGCTCGACCGCGCGGAGGCATTCGCCTGGTTCGAGGGCGAACACGCCAACCTGCTCGCCGCCGCACACCAGGCCGCCGACGGGCCCGGCGCCGTCGCCCAACTCGCCGCCGAATTCACCCTGGTGACCTATTGGTACTTCTGGATGCGGACCTACTGGCATGATCTCGAGTCGGTCGCAAGGCTCGGTCTGCGCGTGGCCAGGTGGCAGGCTGATCGTCGCGGCGTGGCGAGAGCGCTGAACAATCTCGGCTGGGCCTGTGTGCCGCTCGGCCGCTACGATCACGCGATCGGCTACTTGGAGACGAGCAGCACGATCTTCCGCGAACTCGGGGATCGCGGCTGGGAGGCCACCGCCCTCACCGGCGCTGGCGCCGCCTACCGCGAGCGCCATCGCCTCGACACGGCGGTGGACCGCCTGGAGCGAGCCTGCGGGTACGCGCGCGAGATCAACAGCGACTTCATTGAAGCCTTCGCGCTCAACGTCCTCGGCATCGTCTATCACGACCAGGGCCGATTCGACGACGCGATCGAATGCTTCAAACACAGCATCCGAATCCGCTCGGAGATCCACGACAACCATGGAGCAGCCACGACACTCGCCAATCTCGGCGAGGCGCACCACCGCGCCGGCCTTGCCAATGCGGCAATCCGGTTCTATGAGCAGAGCATGTGGATCTATCGCGGGATCGGCGACACCCGCCGGGAGGTGGAGATCCCCTGGCGCCTGGCACACGCGTTGGAAGCCGTCGGCTGGCATCGAGCGGCACGAGCACGCCGAACCGAGGCCAAAGCGATCTTCAAGGCCTTGGAACTACCCGAACCCACCAATGATCTCTTCGCGCCGAGCTCACGCATTTCCAGCAACCAACTCATCTGATGACCGATGGCGGCATGGGAGAACAGAACATCGCGGAAGGCGGCGCCAGCGACACCGGAGGCAAGCGCCCACCCGCCGGCCGGCGTCCCGCGTGGTCTGCATGGAAACCATGGACGTGCGCCTCGATCCGTTACCTCGGCCCTCTGCCGGTCAGCCCGCCTTCCTGACCGGATACGATCTCGCCCCGACCATGAAGGGAACCCGATGACCCAGCAGCCCCGACCGACCACCGACAACACCGACGCCGTGTCTGACCGGGAGCTGGACGAGGCCGTCAAGCTCGCCTACGAGTGGGGGCAGCTCAAGATGCTGCCGCGCACCGGCTGGCTGCGGGCCGGCATCGAGCATCCGGAGAGCGTGGCGGAGCACTCCCTACGCGCGGCCATGCTCGCGTGGATGCTGGCGGGGCTGGAAGGCGCCGACCCGGACCACGCGGCCACGATGGCGCTATTTCATGACAGCCAGGAGACCCGAACGACCGACCTCGACCACGTCGCCAGGCGCTACCTGCACGCGACCCCCAACGAGCAGATCACCGCCGACCAGACCGCAGCGCTCCCCCGCGCCCTGGCGTCAGGGCTGCGCGGGCTGGTCGCCGAGTACGAGGGACGCGCCTCCCTGGAGGCGAACTGCGCCCGCGACGCGGACAAGCTCGAGATGCTCCTGCAGGCGCTCGACTACCGGGCCCGGGGCCACCGCAACACGGAGCCGTTCATGGAGACCGCGCGGGCAGCGCTGCGCACCCGGTGGGGCCGGCGGCTCGGCGAGGCCGCGGTGCTCATCGATCCCACAGCATGGTGGCGCGCGTTCGCCCAGGCGGTGGCACCGGCCGAGCCGCCAAGCAACGGCAACGGGTCGTAGGGGAACGCCAAAGAGGCCCACCCGCGGTCATTCCCCAGGCGGGCTCTCCCCTTGCTGGTACCGCTCCCCCAGGCGCTCGTACCGCTCCTGGATGGCCTGCCGCGTCGGGGCGCCGAGCCGCCGGCCGATCTCCTCCCAGCCAAGGCGGTCGTCCTCGCGCATCTGGCGCACCATCAGCCACCATGCCCTGTCGACTTGGCGGCGGGCCTCGGTGAGTGCCTGGTGGGCCGCGCGGTAGTCGCCCCGGTCGGCCGCCTCGGCGGCCCTGCGGAGATGCTCGCGCACCGCCTGGACGGCGGCCCGGTCATAGCGCATGGCGCGCATCCTCCCACGGCGCGCCCGAGGTGCCCATTGCCGTCCCACTGTGGCGTCCGGGTGCTTTCTCCCCTTGCGACCTCAGCTGCCGCCGCCTACGGTTGCAAGGAAACCTTGCAACCGTACCGCCGTCCCCCCAGGTCAAGGGGTGCCATGGCCTACCGCTCGAAGCTGATGCCGCCGCGCGAGGTGCTGGTCTGGCTGTACGCCACCCGGCGCCTGTCGGACACCCAGATCGGCCAGCTGTGCGGCGGTGCGAGCCCCAGCACGGTGGCGAACTGGCGGCGGAAGCTCGACATCCACCGGTCACTGGAACCGCTTCCCCAGATCTCCAAGGCGGTGCTGGAAGACCTCTACGTCGCGCAGGGCCTGACCATCAAGCAGGTCGGCGAGAAGGTCGGCCGCTCGGCTTGGACGGTCCACCAGGCGCTCCGCGCCTACAGGATCCCGATCCGCCCGCGCGGCCACGGGCCGAGCCCGCGGCGACTACCTCCCGGCAGGATCCCGGATGACGAGGAGCTGGCCCGCATCTACGACGCAGGCCACGGCCTCGCGGAGCTGGCCCGCCGGTACGGCGTCAGCCAGGCGACGATCCGTGACCGCGTCATCGCCGGCGGCGGCCACATCCGGCCGAAGGGACGCCCCCCTGCACCTGCGGGGCCAGCGCACCGCCGATGCGGCGGCGCCGCCTGCACCTGGCGCGCCTGGCTGAGGTCACAGAGAGTGCTGCGCTGGGCGCTGCTCCCCGGCCGGACAGCAGCCACGGTGTACCACAGGTCCGCACATGCCTCGGCGTGACCCCGATGATCTCGATGTCCCGCGTCTCCGAGAGGTTGGTGACCTTCACGAAGTAGTGCGGCTCCGATCCGACGATCTTGCCCGTGGCGGGATCGCGCGACAGGAACACCGCCTCGTGGACCAGTAGCGCGACGCGGCGGCGTCGCTGATGCTGACCCACGGCCTTGTCGAGCGCCCAGACGACCAACCCAAGCCGCATTGTGGTCCGAGCCTACTACATGCTTCCTTCGCGCCGGCCCAAGGGGTTGTCGCAGTGACTAGCCCCGTGCGGCAGCCGCAGCCTTGACCTCTTCGAGCAGGTGCCGGGTCGCCTCGGCGTGGTCGCTCGCCGGGACGATGCGCAGCGACGCTGCGTTGGCGGTCAGCTCGGGGCAGAGCCGCAGCGCGGCCCCCAGGCACTCCGGATGCATCGGCGCCTGATGCCGGTAGGCGGGAACCTCGACGACGGTCCCCTGCTCGTCCACTCGAGCGAGGTAACAGTCCTCCTCGCCACGGAAGGGGACGACACAGAACCCGCACAGGCCGAACGTCAGGACGTGGCGGATGCGAACCCCGTCGACCCTGCCGAACTCCGGCGCGCCCGATTCCTTCCGCCACGCAATGAAGGGCACCCGACGACGCCGAGCATCGCGAAGGATCCGCCGGATCCGTCGGACTTTCTTCGGCATCCCTATCTGCACACTCCACCTCCGCTTGCGCGCGGTGCCCCTGTGCCGCCCACGAGCAGGAGAGCGAGCGTTAGCTATCATCCCCGGCTGGAGGGATGCGGTCAAGGTTGGTCCGGCTAAGCGCCTTGCCGGCCTGGGCCAGGGTCGAAGACCCGCCAGCGGACGACGCGGCGGCCCCATGAAGTCGCGGGCGGTCAGGCGTATGGCTACTTCCAGGCGCCGCTGTCGATCAGCGACCGGAGCGTCGCCACCAGTTCGCCGTAGGGGACCGTGATCTGGTCCAGCGCCGTCCACAGCGCCTCATCGTGCGGCTCCGGGCTGATGTCCTCGGCCTTTGATGCCACCTGGTGGCGGTGGACGGCCAGCGCGAGCCGGCACAGCGACACCCTGGCGCTCTGATTGTCACGGGGGTGTCGCTCCACGTTCCGCTGGATCCGAGCTTCCCGGTTGCGCTCCTTGGCGACCATCAGGCGGGCTTCCAGCGCCCGCTTCCACCCCAGCGCCCGCCCGCGCCAGACCTTGTGCTCTGCCTCGGCATCGAACCAGTCCCGCTTGCCAGCTTCCCCGCGCCGGTGGCAGTCCTGCCGGTACGCGTCCAGCTCCGCGGCTCGGGTGGTCAGCAGGTTGTCGGTCTCCCGGACCATCTCGACCAGCGTGGTGTAGGTCCGCCCGACACCGCCAGATCGAGCAGCGCCTTCCAGACGGTCCCGTCCGGATCGGACCGCCTCGGCACATGCCGGTTGACGGTCTCGCGGAACGCCGCGTCGTCGAGGCCGAGCAGTGCTTCCGGGTCCAACACCGCCAGCATGGGCGCCTCCCCTGCGCTCCGGCCAGGCAAGCCCGTCGTGGTACTCCTGCCTGGTCTGTCTTGTTTGTGCGGGTTTAGAGTGTAGACGGCGCTCGGGACAGTTCTCGGTGTGGGCCTTATGCGGCGCTGCGGCCGGCCAGCCGTGTGCCCTCCGACGCCGGTCCGTAGTGTTCGCCGGTGCGTCAAGCTCAGCGCCGCAGCCGGTATGGACGCAGTCGCCACCCGCGAAGACCTCGGAGCCGGGTCATCGTGACGGCCGGCGTTCTCTCGGCTGGCATCACGATGAGGTCGCGGACATCGCTGCGCTCGCCCGGCAAGCAGGCCACTCGGCCATGAGGTTCAGCTCGGGCCCACCGGACTCTTGGGTGCTTCGCGGGCGCTGGCGGCCATGGCATCCCCACAGGGGCATCCTGGTTTTCCAGGAGCGGGACGATGCTCGGCAGCAGGCGTCGACCGCGACCGTTGAAGCGACTATCAGACACCCTGAAGAGCAACCTGACCCGCAAAGGCTGGTCGCATTGGTCGCCCACATACTGAAGCCGGTATTGGAGCAGGTGAAAGTTCGCTGGGGTCCACAGCCCAGGTCGCGGGGCGAAGAAGACGACCCTGTTGTCAGGGGGCAGGCCCGCCGTGTAGTTGGGTGCATGGAGAGGTTCGGCATCTGGTGCAGCGGGTTGGCGCAGGTCAAAGCAGTCAGGAACCACAAAGTTGATGAGGGTGTCGCGGCCTGCCTTGTCCCCGGTGTTCTGCATCGCGGCAGCCACGAGGAATGGTTGCGTCGCCTTGATCTCAGGCACCTCGTCCGGTGACCAGTCGGCCAGGTGTGCCGGGTCGCCGTCCGGCGAGAGCCTCCAGGAGAACCGGATCTCCGGCCGGCGCCGCAGCTCCGCAGCCCACGCCAGGAATACAACGATTGCGGTGACAGCCGCAACGGCGGTGATGGCGTACAAAAGCCAGTCCCATACGTCCCGCTCGACAGTCACGACTCTGGCCATACGCCGCATTATGCCCTGCGAAGCAAGCGTACGGAGTCGGGGGTCAGGCCCGGGGCCCACTGCCGCCCCTGCACGCTCCTCGCCTGAGCGCGGGATGGCGGTCACGGGCCGAGCGTCACCAGCCATGGTAAGGGCCCGAACGAGACGGGCGTCGGCCCAAACCGTGGGGGCGACGACAAGAGTGGAAGTCTGTCAAGCACCTCTCACGCCGCCGGGGCCGGGGATCACCAAGGCGGTCACGCGATCTCCTCCATGAGGTCGAACAGCGTGGGTACCTGGGCCTTGCGAGCTGCCGCCTGGACGTAGGCGACCCCGTCACGCCAGTAGTCAGGGTTCAGCTCCACGCCGACACCGCGGCGGCCGAGCTTCACCGCGCAGTACGGCACGGTGCCCAGCCCAGCAAACGGGTCGAAGACCGTCTCGCCTGGCATGGAGTACTGGGTGATAGCCCGGTCGACGATGTCGAACTGGAGCGGGCACAGGTGCATCTGCCGGCCGCCCCGCTCCTGGAGCATGTTGAGGGTGCGCATGCGAGCCACATCGGTCCACACGTCCGGATGCCAGGAGGGCGGCTGCAGGAGCATGAACGTGGTCGGCAGGCGCCCCTTGGCCTCCAGCGCCTCGCCGAGGGCGACGTGGGCCTCGAAGTCGTAGACCTCGGTGAGGCTGTGGTCGCGGAACAGCTTGAAGATCCGCTCGTGCGGCAGGTCGACGAGGTCCTCGGGCGCCAGCGGCCGGTCGCCATTGCTGCGGGTGAAGCCGTGCGCGTCGATCTGCCACCGTGTCCGCGAGTAGGCCTCCTTGCTCTTGACCACCGGTGTGTCGGCGTAGCCGTCGCTGGAGTCTGTGGGCGGCTTGCGGAAGATCAGGAGGTACTCGGGCATGCCGCAGCCCATCCGCGAGCCGTCCTTGCATTGCTCGGTCCAGCTGAGCCGGTAGGTCTGGTTGTTCTCGCGGACCACGTCGGTGACCACGGTCCTCATGCCGAGGTAGGCGAACCCGTGGCGCTGGTAGTGGCTGATCGCCTCGGCATGGAAGGGCTGAACCGTCTGAAAGCCGAGCCCGGTCATCCCGCCAGGCACGATCCGGTCCTTGACGTGGATCACTGCCACCCGGCCGGGCTTGAGGACGCGGAGCAGCTCGGGGGTGAGGTAGTCCATCTGCGCCCAGAAGTGGGCGTTGTCTTCTGTGTGGCCGAAGTCGTTGTAGCTCGGCGAGTACTCGTACTGGGTGGCGAATGGGATCGAGGAGATCAGCAGGTCGACCGAGTCGGAGGCCATCGTGCGGGTCTCCTCGACGGCGTCGTTGTTGACCAGCAGCCAGCCATCACCACGGGCCTCCTGCCGCTCCACTCCGATCGAGCGGCGCAGGTGCCGCAGCATCGCGGCGTGCGACAGGCCGTAGTCGCGGATGATTTCCCCCATGCGCGCCACCAGCTCCTCGTGCTGGGCCCACTTGCGTTCGAGCTGCCGGCGGATCCCGCGCTCGGCCGAGGTGTAGATCAAGTCGATCCGGACCGGCCGGTCTTGGAGGAATCGGTGGATGCGGTGGACCGCCTGGATGAGCTGCTCGAACTTGAACCCGATCCCGACGAAGACCGCCCGGTGGCAGTGGCGCTGGAGATTGCACCCTGATCCCGCGATCACAGGTTTCGTGGCAAGGTACTGGATCTTCCCGTCGCTGAAGTCGACGATGCGGCGCTCCCGCTCCTCCAGGTCCTGGGTGCCCCACGCCGCGACCGCCTCGGGCAGCGCGGCCGCGATCGCGTGCCGCTCGGCCTCCAGGTCGTGCCAGAGCAGCATGTGGTCCTCGGGGCTCTCCTGGACGAGCTCGGCGAGCTTGGCGACCCGTGCCGGCAGGCTGTCGCGGCGTTCCCTGGCGGCCTGGGTCACGCCGAGTGAGGCGTCGCGGAACAGCGGCGCCCGGCCGGTGCGGTCGATCTCGCGGTCCGCCGAGGCCTCGACAGAGGGGACCTCGTGCCAGCGGATCTCCAGCGGCGGCAGCTCGTAACCCTCATCGGAGTAGCCGAGATCGCTCGGACGCTGGAGGAACAGGGCCCAGGACGCGATCCACAGCCAGAACTCGCGCTCCATGTGCGGCAGCAGCATGAGCCGGTCAGCGTGGGCGGAGTCGCGCTTGAAGAAGCGCGTCTTGGCCTGGCCCACGTCCATGATGTCGAGGAATGCGGCGTAGGCGAGCAGCTCGACATAGTCGTTCGGCGAGGGTGTGGCGGTGGCCACGAATCGGTAGTTGGCGCTGCCCTCGTACAGGCGCATCAGCTCGCGGAACGTCTTGGTCCCACCGAAGCCGCGGAGGATCGCGGCCTCGTCCAGCGACACGACCTGGAAGCCCCGCGGGTCGAGCTTGCCGTCCCGGACGCTCTCGTAGTTGGTCAAGTAGATCCCCTCGGCCGAGGCCTCGGCGACGGTGCGGATGAACATCGGCGTCAGGCCGAGCAGGCGCGCGTCGCGGATAAACTCCTGCCGGACGCCCAGCGGCAGCACGATGAGCCCGCGGCCGCCCCCGATCTTGGCGAGGACCAGCCGCACGATCTCGAGCTGGATGAGGGTCTTACCGAGCCCGAAGCTGGCGAAGATGGCTCGCCGGCCGCCGCGCACGGCCCAGCAGACCGCGTCACGCTGATGCGGCTTGAGAGCAGGGTGGACCTCGCCCGGGTCGACCTCCAGGCCGGAGGCGGCTGCAAGCTGCGCCTTGACGGCCAGAAAGTCGGCGTAGGTGGCGCTCACCGGACAACCCGCCGCTGGAAGGTCCGGGCACGGCGCCGGGTCGGCGCGCCGCCGCTCTTGGCCTTATGGAACCGCTCCGGGTGCAGCTCCCGCTCGATCAGAAACAGGCTCCACACCGGGTAGCCGTCGGCGTGCCGGTAGGGCTCGATGCTCGCAGCGGCCCGCCGGACCTCCGCTTCGGGGTCGCCGAGGACGCGAGCACACTCCTCCAGCGTGGCGGCGATCGGGCGGCCGTAGTACTGCCGCTCGCTGACTTTCCACGGGTCGTTTTCGTAGGTGACGGTGACCGTGCTCGTCAGGGCGTCCTTGGTGGTCATGCGGCGATCTCCAGGGCGAGCTGGTGGTGGCCGAGCGGCCGGCGGACGACCCGCTCCCGCCAGGCGAGCGCCCAGGTGAGGCAGTTGGCGCAGTTGGCATGCGAGTGACCGGGCAGCGGCGGCTCCCGGCGGGCGGCGTAGCTCCACGCAAGCGAGTCGGCGCTCGCGAGCGCCCACCCGTAGCGGCCAAGGCCGGCGGTCTTCACCCCGAAGCCGTGCAGCCGCAGGCCCTGGCCGGCGAGGGTGGTGACGATGCGGTCGATCTCGCTGGTCGCCTGGCGACGGCACACACTCCCGATGCCGACCAGCGGCTCGGCGGTCAGGTCAACACCGGCCTGGTCGTAGGCGTCAACGTGGCGGCTGTGTGTTGACCGGACCAACAGAGCCGGCTCGGGTTGCTTTCCCCCCAGCTCCGCCTGGTTGGATACGGCGCCATGTCCAAGGAAGAGGGCGTTCCGGCAGCTCGCGAGGTGACTGCGCTCCAGGTGGCACGAGTCGGCCGGGTGAAGCCCGGCCCGGACCCATCGCTGCCCTGGCAGATCGTCGACGAGCACGGCAACGAGGTGCTGGAGGTCAGGGACTACCTGCGCCACCTCACCGCTGGCGACTTCAGCCCTGCCAGCGTCAAGTCCTACGCGCAGGCGTTGCTGCGCTGGCTGCGCTTCCTGCGGGCGATCGAGGTCGCCTGGGATCGAGCCGACCGAGTCGAGGTGCGCGATTTCGTGTTGTGGATGCGGACGACGGCCAAGCCGGCGCGTCGCCGCCGGCCCGGGGGGCCGGTGCCGGGCAGTGTCAATCGGCGCACCGGCAAGCGCCACCTCGGGTCGGGCTTCGCGCCGGCGACCATCAACCACAACCTGGCCGTTGTTAGCGCCTTCTACGATTACCAGCTCGACCAGGGTCGCGGGCCGCTGCGCAACCCGGTCCCGGCACGCTCCAGCCCCACCCGCGACCGGCCGAACGCCCACCGCAGCCCGTTGGAGCCGTTCCGTCCGCTGCGGCGAGCGGCCTACCGGCAGCGCGTGCCGCGCACCGAGCCCCGAGCGATCCCCGACGGCCTGTTCGACGAGCTGTTCCAGGCGATGGGCTCTGACCGCGACCGGGCGATCCTGGCGTTGTATGTGTCGAGTGGCGCTCGCCCGGCCGAGCTG
>Ga0137375_10001417_pt1 | contig 27739 bp, 19 predicted proteins | sample SagtaG_24_FD_104936 | JGI IMG/M metagenome (GOLD analysis project Ga0137375, IMG submission 104936) | Vadose zone soil microbial communities from Sagehorn Ranch, Mendocino, California, USA - Sage1_R_113_16 metaG | ecosystem: Environmental > Terrestrial > Soil > Vadose zone | place: USA... | reverse complement strand
CGCTGCAATTCCTGACGAGTCTCCGGGTCGCCCTTGAGTTCCTCGAACGGTTCCTTGCTGACCAGACGCCAGAACTGGTCGTCGCTGCTCTGCGTGAGCATCTTTGACACCAGCCCGCCCATGCTGTGACCGACGAAGACCATCTGATCGAGGGCCGGATCGCGCCGGTGCGGATCCAGATCGTAACGCAGACGGTCCAGCGACACGCGCAGGTCGGCGGCGGTCACGATATACGGGTTGCCCGTCGGGTAGAGATAGAACCAGAACTGGAAGTGCTTCCGCAGTTCCGGGTCGGCGCGCAGCTCGTTGAACAGCGGTGTCCACGTCAGCGGCGACGACAGGATGCCGTGAACCATCAGCACCGGGATCTTGCCCGGCTGATACGGCTCGAACAGGTAAATGCCTTGACGCTGGCGGAGCGTGTCGGCGCGGAGGAAGCCGGCGTACTGGATGCCTTCGAGGTCGGTGCGGCTCAGGAAGTACGCCAGCGGCGTCGTGAGGTCCGTTTCCAGCGGCACCTGCTTGCCGGCGATCTGCACGCTCTGCACGGTCAGTGGGTTGTACAGTTCGAGCCGGCCGGCGCGGCGAGCGGCGAGGTCGGCGAGGCTGCCGCGGAAGCGGAAGAAGGCGGTGACGGGGAAACTCACCTCGCGCGGGTAAAACGCATGGCCCGGCGCCGCGTTCGCCGCTGTCGCCTCGCGCATGCCGATCAGCGGCACGCCCAGGCCGTAGGTGCGGAAATGATTGTCCAGGCCGACAACCTCGTAATCGGAGCAGAACAGCAGGGGGCCGAATTCCTCCGGTTCCCAGGCGAAACCGTGGTGCTTGACGGACAGCGTGAAGCCATCGCCCGCACCGGGCAGGTGCAGATGGTGGCGCGGGTCGAGGCGGCCGACGCGCTGGGCGGCGCGGATGCACTTGCTCAGGCCGCTGTTGTACAGGTCGCATGCCAGGCGGAAGCGCGGGTCGAAGGCGTCGCGGGTGACTGCGGGCAACAGGTCGGCGCGCTCGACGACGTCGGACGGGAAAAGGAAGTGGTAGGCGTAGCCTGAGCAGAGGTAATACCAGCAGACTGCCTCAGGGTCGTTGCGTTTCTCGGCAGCGCGGCCGAGGTGGTAGCTCATCTCGGAAAGCGCAAAGAGCAGGTCCGCCTGCTGCGGTTCATCGAGGGTGATGCGGTGCAGCTGGGCGTAGGCGTGTTCGGGATGGCGCTGGTAGGTGTTGGCGAGGTCGAGCTGGCGCAGGGTTTGGAGCGTGCGCGGCGACAATTCTTCCGTGTCCGCGATGCTCGCCTTCCAGGCGGCGAGGAGCGGTGTCGAGTTCACCTTGCGCACGCCGATGCCGAACGAGCAGCCGGACAGGGCCGCGATCAGCAAACAGAACCCCAGCCATGAGGCGATTCGGGCGCACCGCACTGCGAACCTCCCAGAACGCGAAGCCGGGCGAGGCGGCGAAGCATAGCGAAGCGGCAGAGCCGGTCAAGGCGATTGTTTTCTCCCCTCGCCCCTGTACTCGGGGGCGAGGGGAGAAAGACCCTACCTTGCCCCGTGCGGCGGCGCGGCATAACAAAGCCACGCACAGGCGGGCCTGCGGCGTCGTGCCCGCCGTCACCCCTCACGGAGACACTGCGATGAAGCGACTGCTGCTGGGATCGGGCGTGCTGCTGATCGCCCTGGCGCTGGGCCTGGGTACGCGCTGGGCGAACGCAGGCGACAAAAAAGAGGGCGAAAAGGGTTGGATCCAGCTGTTCAACGGCAAGAACCTGGACGGCTGGAAGACGCACCCCAAGAACCCGGGCAAATGGCGCGTCGAGAATGGCATCCTCGTGAGCAGCGGCAAGGAGACCAGCCACCTGTTCAGCGAGCGCGGCGACTACGAGAACTTCCACTTCCGCATCGAAGCCAAGATTAGCGACAAGGGCAACAGCGGCCAGTATTTCCGCACGCAGTTCGGCCCTGGCTACCCCAAGGGCTACGAAGCGCAGATCAACAGCACCTTCCCGACCGACCCGCAGCGCACCGGGAGCCTGTACAACTTTGCCAAGGTCACCGAGATGTTGGTGCCGGCGGATACGTGGTTCACGCAGGAAGTGATCGCGAAGGGCAACCACATCATCATCAAGGTGAACGACAAGGAAGTGGTGAACTTCGTGGACAAGAAGAACACGCACATGAAGGGGCATTTTGCGCTGCAGCAACACGGCCCCGCAAAGGGCGGCCCGGAGTCGGTATTGCACGTCAAGAAGATCGAGGTCAAGGAACTCCCGAAGTAGCCATGTTGGAACACCGCCCTGTTTAGCCGCGGTTCGGAGAACCGCGCTCTGACAGCGCGGTTCTCCGAACCGCGGCGAAACCAACTTGTCGTCGACCCCGACTTTCCGGTACACTCCCGGGCATGGATGGGCAAGACGACCCGCGCCTCGTGCTGGTCCACGACTGGCTGACGGGCATGCGCGGCGGCGAAAAGTGTCTGGAAGTCCTCTGCCGCACCTGGCCGGCGGCGCAGCTGTTCACGCTGCTCCACCGGCCCGGTTCGGTCAGCCCAGCCATCGAACGCCTTGAGCCGCGCACGAGCTTTCTTCAGCGTCTACCGCAAGTCCACCGCTATTACCGCTATTTGCTACCGCTAATGCCGCTGGCGGCCCGCTGGCGGCTGCCACCGTGCGATCTCGTCGTCAGCCTGAGCCACTGCGTCGCCAAGGCCGCTCTGCCGCCGCCGGGTGTGCCGCACGTGTGCTACTGCTTCACGCCGATGCGCTACGCCTGGCACATGCGCACCTCGTATTTCGGCGGCCAGGGGCGCGGGATCAAAGCCAGGCTGCGGGATCTGCTCCTGGCCGCGATGCGCCGCTGGGACCGAAGCACCGCCGACCGCGTGACGCACTTCGTCGCCATCAGCCGCACGGTGCAGCGGCGCATCGCCGAGTGTTACGGCCGCGACAGCACCGTGATCTATCCGCCCGTCGATACCGACTTTTACTGCCCGGCCGCCGTGCAGCGTGCAGCGTATTACCTGGTCGTGTCGGCGTTCGCGCCGTACAAGCGGCTTGACCTGGCCGTGGAGGCGTGCAATCGGCTGAAGCGCCCGCTCGTCGTCATCGGCAACGGCCAGGCGGAGAAGCAGCTGCGCGCCCTGGCGGGGCCGACGATTCACTTCCTGGGCTGGCAGCCCGACGCGGTTGTGCGCAAACACTTTCGCCAATGTCGGGCAGTGCTTTTCCCCGGCGAGGAGGATTTCGGGATCGTGCCGCTGGAGGCACAGGCGTGCGGCACCCCGGTAATTGCGCTCGGCCGCGGCGGGGCGAGCGAGACCTTGGTGCCTCCGGGCGGAGCGCGCGAGCCGACGAGCTGGTGGTTCGAGGAGCAGACGGTCGATGCCCTGGTGGAAGCGATGGTAGGTTTCGAGGCGCGGCCGCGCGATTTCGCTCCCGGGGCGGCGCGGAGACAGGCGCTCCGCTTTAACGGCGAACGATTTGCCGAGGAGATCGTGGCTTACCTGCTCGGAGTGATGGGGCGGGCACAGTGGCGGCCACGGCTGGCGGCGTAGCACAAGAACACAAGCCCGGAGCGCGAGCGACGGGACGGTAGCAGGCTACCGTCCCGTCGCTCGCGCTCCGGGCTTGTATGGGGTTGTATCGGCGGTCTGTTAGTGATGGGCAGCGACCGGCCCAACGCACGGCGCCGGGGCAGGGGGCATGATCGGCGTGCAGACCGGCACCTGCACGGTGTACTGGTACTGCTGGAGTTCGCAATACGTCTGTGTCACCCGCGTCTTCGTGGGGACCGTCTCACAGACGTAGTAAGTGCGCGTGCCAACCTTCGGCACTGCCTTGTAGCTCACCACGTTCACCGTGAAGTGATGCACTTCCGACACCATCTTCGACACCAGGCGGAAGCTCTTTTGCTCCTGAGTCTTCCAGCTGACCTGCTGGACGACGACCTCACGCTCCTGTGGCACCATCTTCATCACGGTCCGCGTGACGGGCTTCATCACCGTGACCCGCTGGCAAACGGTGTACGTGCAACCCGTGCAAGGATCGACCATCGGGCAGGGCACCGTCACACAAACGGGAACGTTCTCGACCACCGGCGTCGGCACGCAGGTGTAGAAGGTCTGCTTGACCTTCGTCGGCGTGTACACCGGCACCTGGACGTTGAAGGTGTACGGGACTTGTTCGGTCACGCAGCGATAGTGCGTGACGGAGCGCTTCTCAGGGGTCGTAATCGTCTCATACTCATTGTAGTTGAACTTCTCCTCGACCGGCTTGGTCACGAGCCGATTGACGACGACCTCGACCTCGCGCGATCTCATCACTGGCCGATAGCCTGTCCTCACCTGCTCGACGTAACTGACGGCCATCGGGACACAGGGTGCAAAGGGGGCGGCGTAGGCCTGCCCACAATCGCTCCCCCGGCGACCGTGCGCCCGACTCTCGGCCGTCGTCAGACTCAGGACAGCGAGCGTCAAGCCTGCCAATGCGAGCCTTCTCATGACCTCTCCTTCGTGTGGCAGAATAGGGAAAAGGGTTAAGTTGGGCAATCTGGACAAACTGAAGATAAATTGCCAGGATTCCTCTGCCATTGCAATGCCAAATGCGCCTTTTTTTCGCTTTTTTCGAGGGAGTCTGGCCGCACAGCCTGACCAGTCTGGAAAGGCTAGGTAATCTGCAAAAGAGATGCCGGAAGGCGGGAGAAGGCTAAAGGAAAAAGGCAAACGGAAAAAAGAAGAGAACCAATAACCCTCTTCTTTTTTCCTTTTGCCTTCTGTGGTTCAGAAGTGGTTTCAACACCAACCCGAAGCGTCAGCGAGGACCGTCCTCGCTGACGCTTCGGGTTGGTAACACAGGTTGTGAAACGGCTTCTCAGCCGCCGCTGTCTACAAGGCTGTGACCGGAGGCGATGCGGACACGATACGTTCCGGTCGAAGCGTTGTTCCAGGGACTCGGGCCGATGTGCAGGTACAGCTTGCCCGAGCGCGACGGCCGACCGCTGTAGCGCTCGCCGATCACGAAGGGGGTGCCGTCCTCGCCGATGCGGCCGACCAGGGCGCCCGGCACGACGGCGGCCTCTGCCGGCACCCCCGGGCGGCGCAGCGGTTGAGCGTTCGTCATCCCGCCAGGACTGGCCGTGTACTGCCCGGGGCCCTGCGGCCAGAGATCCACCAGGCCCGAGGCGATGATGTTCAGGTCCAGGTGCGGATCGACCTGAATGCCGGAGTCAAGCCATTGCCCGGGCGCGCTCCCATACCGGGCAGCATCGACCAGCACCTCGGTTTCGCCGGCAGTCTCCAGCCAGCGAATTCCCATCATCTGATAGGGCTTTAGGTTCAATTCGCCGAAATACTCCGCGCGGGCCTTGATCCCCGTGGTGACCACGCGGCCGATGATGGTGAACCTGGTCGTGCGGATGACGTCTTCTTCCTTGAGGCGCAGCAGCCGTGCCGGCACCTTGGCCTCGATCGACTTGAGCGCTGCCGCGGCGCGCTGGGCGACCTCCGGCTCCTTGCTCTTGGCAGCGCGGTGCAGCGCGGGGTACGCTTGTGCCCCCAGCGTGATCAATTCCTTGACCGCCGCGTCGCGCTGCCGGTAATGACTGCTCGCCAGCTGCTTCAGAGCATCCTGAATTTTCGCCTCCACCCCGTCGGCGAGGTGGAGGCCAAACTCGATCGAGCGGATGTCCTTTGGCGGCACCGTCAGTTTGCCAAAGTCTGTCTGCACCTCGATCGGTTCCTGCAAGATGGTCACGTAGACAGTGCTGCCGTTCACGAAGCGCACTTCTGCGCCCTTGCCCTCCGTGGCGGACTTCGTGTCCTGCGCGACCGTCTTGTCTTCCTTGACAGGTGGTTGACTGCGGCCCTCGACGGCCCACAGCAAACCCGCCACCAGAAGCCCCAAGACATGCGACCTCATCGTAGGTCCTCCCTGAGAAGAAACTGTGAGGGAAAGGCAATTAAGTGTACAAAACAGGAGCGATTTTAGACAACCCCAGCTGCGAATGGTGGATGGTGGGTGGCGGATGGTGGATGGTGAAGAGAGGCAAACTCCTTCTTCACCATCCACCATCCACCACCCACCATCCACCATTCCAGGTTGCCGTACGCTCTTGGAAGGATAGCATGTGGTTGAAACCCGGCGGCCGCGCCTGGGGTACTCATCCTCAACCAGAAACTGCGGAAGAAGCGGTTCGCGTGCGGTGCGCCTTGGCGGAGCTGGAAGGTCTTCCGGCCTAAATCCGGACACTCTACTCTCACCTTCTCACCCGAGCCTGGGCCGCATCGTTCTCCTGCAAACGTAAGGAGGATCCTCTCATGAGCGCTCGTCTGACCTTGGCGGCGGGCCTGGTCGCCTTGCTGCTGCCCGTTGGTTCGGCTGTCGGCCAGGGGCCATCGCCTCCGGCGAAGCGAGCCGCTGCGGCCATTCCCGATGTCCAGACGCTGGCCGTCTTGATCGACCAGCACCTCGCGAAACGCTGGGCCGACGTGAAAGTCACGCCGGCGCCGCTGGCCGACGACGCGGAATTTCTGCGGCGCGTCTACCTCGACCTCGCCGGCCGCATCCCGTCCGTCGCCGAGGCACGCTCGTTCCTGACAGACAAGAACGCGGATCGCCGCACGCGACTCGTCGAACGTCTGCTGGCCAGCCCGCGTTACGTCACCCACTTCGCCAACGTCTACCGCGCCTTGCTGATCCCCGAAGCGAGTAACAATTTCCTCGTGCGTCTCCAGCAGGGTTCCTTCGAGGACTGGCTGAAGCAACAGGTCGGCCGCAATGTTGGCTACGACCGTCTCGTTCACGAGCTACTGACCGCGCCGCTGCCGCAGGGCTTCAATGCCTTCAGCTTCGGCGGCAACGCGGCGCCGAGCACGCTGGCGTTTTACTCGGCCAAGGAGTTCCGCCCCGAAAACCTGGCCGCAGGTACGGCGCGGGCGTTCCTCGGCATCAGCATCGAGTGCGCCCAGTGCCATCCCCACCCCTTCGCCGACTGGAAGCGCGAGCAGTTCTGGGGCTTCGCGGCCTTCTTCTCCGGGATTCAGTCACAGCGCTTCATGGACTTCCTCTTGCCCGGCGCCGAACTCCAGTTCAAGCGCGAACTGACCATGCCGAACAGCGAAAAGGTCATCCAGGCGCGTTTCTTCGATGGCGCTCAGCCGGCATGGAAGGAAGGCAAGGCGACCCGCGCTGCCCTGGCCGATTGGGTCACCTCTGCTTCCAACCCCTATTTTGCACGCACCACCGTCAATCGCACCTGGGCCTACTTCTTCGGCACCGGCCTGATCGAGCCCGTCGATGAGATGGTCGGGACCGACGTCAAGGCCAGCCATCCCGAGTTACTCGATCTGTTAGCTCGCGAATTTGCCGAGCACCAGTTCGACATGAAGTTCCTGATTCGGGCGATCACCGCGACACGGGCCTACCAGCTGACCAGCGCCGGTCGCGACAAGGCCCAGGAGGACGCGACCCTGTTCGCCCGGATGCCGCTGCGCGGGCTGACAGCCGAGCAGTTATTCGACAGCGTGGCGATGGCGACCGGCTACCGCGACGCCGGCAACGCCGGCGACGATCTGCTCAGCGCCATCGCCGGCGGCAAGCGTTCCGCCCGGTCCGAGTTCCTGAACAAGTTCGGCAACCAGACCGAGCGGCCCGTCAAGGCGCAGACGTCAATTCTGCAGGCGCTCTCGCTGATGAACGGCAGGGTGGTCGCCGACGCGACCTCGCTGGAGCGCAGCGAGACGCTGGGCGCCCTCCTCGATGCTCCGTTCCTGAGCACGGCCGAGCGGATCGAGGCGCTCTACCTCGCGGCGCTGGCGCGCCGGCCGAGCGAACGCGAACGCGAGCGGGCGCTGCGGTTCGTGGACGAGGCGGTGCGCGACGCGAGCGGAAGCAATAGCGCCGCCTACAACAACGCCGTCGCAGACGTCTTCTGGGCGCTGCTCAACAGCTCTGAGTTCGTCCTCAACCATTAGGAAGTGATGATCTGATGTTGTGGCACGGTCTCCTGACCGTGCCACGGTGCCTGACCGTAGGTCTCCACAGATCCCCAAGAAGTCAGAGGAGACCTACGGTCGGAAGAGTGGCACGGTCAGGAGACCGTGCCACAACAGTGGAGACCGTGCCACAACGGGCGCGTAAGCGAGGCAACCTCAACCCTCGCTGGCGCTTCGGGCTCCCTAACCTCTTTTCTCGATCCTCAAAGGGTATTTCCCCATGACGCATACCTCGGACACTCCACGTCTGACCCGCCGCGAACTGCTCAAGCTGACATCGGCGGGCGTGGTCGGCTACTCGCTGTCGGGCTGGCTCGGCCAGCTCGCCGCCGCGACGACCAACAATCCGCAGCGGCGGCGCTCGTGCATCCTGTTGTGGATGAACGGCGGCCCCAGCCAGATGGACACCTTCGACCTCAAACCCGGACACGCCAACGGCGGCCCCTTCCGCGAGATTCAGACCGCCGTCCCCGGCATCCGCATCAGCCAGCACCTGCCCCGCCTCGCCGCCAGGGCCAGAGACCTCGCCATCGTCCGCGCGATGAGCACGCGCGAGGCCGACCACGGCCGCGCTACCTACCAGATGCGCACCGGCTACCTCCCCGGCGGGCCGAACCAGTTCCCAACGCTCGGCTCGTTGTTCTCCAAGGAGATGGGGCGGGCGGACGCCGAACTGCCGAACTTTGTGAGCATCGCGCCGTATCCGTTCTTCAGCCCGGCGGCCTACGGCCCCGGCTTCCTCGGCCCGCAGTACGCTCCACTCGTCCTCGGCGGCGACCAGCAAGCTCTCCTCCCCATTCCGGGGCAGCAGAATAACTACGAGGACGGCCTGCGCGTCCCCGATCTCGTGCCGCCCGCCGGCGTCAGCACCGGCCGCACCAACGCCCGCGTCCGTCTGCTCGACGAAATGGAACGTGACTTCCTCGAAACGCGAAGCGCGCTTTCCATCGAGAGCCACCGCAGCGCTTATCAGCGGGCGGTGACCTTGATGCGTTCCAGCGCAACCAGGGCCTTCGACCTGGACGAGGAGCCGCGCGACCTGCGCGATCGCTACGGTCGCAACCTGTTCGGTCAGGGCTGCCTGCTGGCGCGCCGGCTGATCGAACGCGGTGTGCCGTTCGCCGAGGTGACGCTGGCGACCGTCGGCAACATCGCCCTTGGCTGGGACACGCACATCAACAACTTCGACACGGTCCGCCGTCTGAGCGAGGTGCTCGACTCCGCGTGGGCGACGCTCCTCGACGACCTCCGCGGCCGCGGCTTGCTCGATTCGACGCTGATTGTGTGGATGGGCGAGTTCGGCCGGACCCCGCGCATCAACCCGCAGCAGGGCCGCGATCACTGGGCGAACTCCTGGACGACGGTGCTGGCCGGCGGCGGCATCCGTGGCGGTCAGGTCTTTGGCCGCACCAGCGCCGACGGCACAGCGGTCGAGTCCGAGCGGCCCGTCTCTACCGGCGATTTCATCGCGACCATCGCCCGTGCCCTCGGCATCGACGGCGGCCGGCAGAACATCTCCAACGTCGGCAGGCCGATCCGCGTCGTCGATGCCAACGCTCGACCCATCCAGGAGGTGCTCGCATGAAACCGTGGAGCGTGAACCGTGGACCGTGGATTGTGGCCGCCCTGGTGCTTGCCCTCTCCCTCACCCAAGCGCACGGGTTGCAACCCGTGGGCGTTTCCGACCATGCGCAGGACTTCGTTTTCCTGGCGGAGGCCCGGCCGCTGCTGATCCGGGTGCATGCCCGCATCGACGGCCAGTCCTTGCAGGCAGCCCACGACGATTTCCTGAAATACCTGTTCCGCCACCTCGATATCAACGGCGACGGCGTGCTCAGCAAGGAGGAAGCCGCACGCGCCCCCACCCTGGAATCGATCCTCAGCGGCGTCCCCGGTGGCGGGTTCGGCGGCTTTGGGATGGGCGGCCTTGGGGTGACGGCGCCGACGATGGCCGAACTTGACGCCGACGGCGACGGCAAGGTGACACCGGCCGAGCTGGCGACCTATTACCGCAACAAGGGCCTTGTGTCGTTCCAGTTCCAGGCGGCGACGGCCGGCGGCAATCCCTTCACTGCCTTTATCGGCGGCGGCAAATCCGAGCCGTCGGTCAAGGCGGTCAGCGAAGCGATCTTCGCTTTGCTCGATAAGGACGGCGACGGCAAATTGACGAAGGCGGAGCTGGCCGCGGCGCCCGCCGCCCTGCTCGCCCTGGACGCGGACGACGACGAGATTGTGACCGCCAGGGAGTTAGTGCCGGCCAGCAAGGCACCGGGCAGCGGCATGGCCGGCGCCGCGATGATGATGGGCGCAGCAGGCAAGAACAGCTCCGGCATTGGCGAGCGCATGGTGCTCATGGTGACGACTCGCGGTGTCGCTCCCGCGAACCTGGCGAGTCGCCTGCAGGAGCGCTACGGCTCGAAGGACAGCACGAAGCTCAGCCGCAAGGCCCTCGGCATGGACAAGGCGACGTTCAACGCACTCGACGCCAACCGCGACGGCGTGCTGGACGCGACGGAGTTGGCCAACTTCGTCAAGCGGCCGCCGGATCTCGAGTTGGTGGTGCGGATCGGCACCCGCGAAGACGGCGAGGCACGCGTGGAAGTGGTGACCGCGAAGGGCCAGCCGGCGCCGCTGGCCGGGAAGGTGCGGATGCTGGACGGTGTGGCGTTGCTCGATCTCGGCGTGACGCGGGCCGAAGTACGCGGCACCGAGGAGTATCGCACCGATCGCCTGGGGGGTGTGCTGCGGCAGCAATATGGCAGCCAGTTCACGCAGGCTGACAAGGACCGCAATGGCTTTGTCGATGAAGAAGAGTCGAAAAAGGTGGCATTCTTCCGCGGCACGTTCAAGGCGATGGATCGCGACGGCGACGGCAAGGTCTCCGAGAAGGAGTTCTACGCCTACCTGGATTCGCTGCAGCAGTTGCAGAAGCGCGCCCGGGCGGCGTGCGTGACGCTGGTGGTCACCGACGAGAGCCGCGGTTTGTTCGACCTGCTCGACGTCAATCGCGACGGCAAGTTGAGCGTTCGCGAGATGCGCGGGGCGGTCGAGTTGCTCGGGAAATTCGCTGGCGACAAGGGCTACCTTACGCGCACCGATCTGCCGCACAGTTATCGACTGACCGTCAAGAGCGGGCCGGCCAACAAGGGCGGCCTCGATCCGCTGGCCGCCTTCGAGGAGTTGTACGGCGGGAGCGGCTCCGCGGACGCTCACGAGGGACCGGCAGCCGGCCCGGCGTGGTTCCGCAAGATGGACCGCAACCGCGACGGCGACGTGTCGCGGCGTGAGTGGCTCGGCAGCGAGGAGTTATTCCGCCGCATCGACACCGACGGCGACGGCCTGATCAGCGCCGAGGAAGCGAACCGCTACGACGCCCTGCACCGCAAGCAGAAGTGATCGTTGATCGAGCGAGCCGCCGTGTGCGTGGGAACTGTCCTGCGCACACGGCGGCTCTGTTTTGTTGGAAATACGCCGACTGCGGCGACCACTCACTGCCGATCAAGAAGAGCGTCCACGACCCAGCAGCCGCGGATGTGCGGTCCTGGCCCGCGACAGTGATCGAGGATCGCCTCGTCGGTGCAACCCGCCTCCTCCAGCGCATCGGCCAGAATCGGCACTTCGGCGTAGCGGCGTTCGACGTCAATTTCCCGCGCCAGTTTCCGAACGGTCCTGTTGTTCCACGCGAGCCAGGTCGGATCCACAACGACAGGTTGGAACGGGTTGCCGACGACATCGCGCAACAAGGCCGCCTGCGCGGCACGTTCCTCGGCCCCCGACGAGGATCCATCCACCGCGACCGCCCTGGCGGCGCTGCTCGCGCACTGCTCGGCCCCACCGCGATACTGCTGGACCCGCTGGGCCGTGCGCGCCAGTTCGCGCACTTGTTCTTGCTCATACCACCAGGCTCGCCGGTCGAGATAAGGAGGCTCAGCGCTGCGGAGCGCACCGGCGGCCAGAACGCTCTCCATCGCCTCGCGAACCGCGCGGCTTTGGGCCGTTCGCCCGGCGCGATCGACGGGGCCCAGCGCGATCGAAACCTGCGCCGGAAACGCCAATTCCTCTGTCTCCAACTCAAGTAACTCGATGGCGAAGCGGCCGCAGTAAGGCTCCAGCAGATGCCAGACACGCCGGCAGCAACCGCAGGCGAACAGCCGCAGTTTCCGGGAAGTCGTGCGGCCCTCCAGGAACTTCAACATCTCGCCTGGGTCGGTACTGTTCAGCCATTCGGTTTCTGTCATCCTCTGTGCTTTCCCAGTGTGGGTTGCAACCTCCTGTTTGCCGAGAAAAGACTGTCCACCAACCGGCTCCCCGAATTTGTCCGTGTTTCAGGATAACCACCGGCGAGTGGCGCTGGGACGTCCTCACGCCGCCTTGACCGCGTGGCGGCGTAAGGACAATGGCGAGGCTTGCGACGGACTCACTCTCCTATCTTCCAGACAACCTCGTTGCGCGCGCGGCGCAGCAGTTTAATGACGCTCTGCAGGCCCTCCGGATCCTGGCTCCGCGCCAGCAGCAGGCACTCGTCGATCTGCTCCTCCAGAACCTGCAGATAGCGGCTGGCGGAACGCAGACGACCCCCCGGGGCTTCAACCATCGAGCGTGCTGTCGGGGAGAGAGCGTTCTCTTCGCGCGCCTGGCGGCGCAGAACGCTTTTGATGTTTTGCATGCCGTTTTTGATGTTCGGCGGTGGTTCGTCATAACCCGGGTGATCCGCCAGCCAGCGCCGGAGCAATTCCTCGTTGCTGCGCCCCTCCAGCAGCTGGGGGTTCTCCTCGAAGATGCGGCGGAAGTATCCCTGCACGCTTTCGCCGCCCTCTTCCCTCTCGGCCTGCGCCTTTTTCGCCATGGACAGAACCTCGGATGAGTGATGGGTTAAAGTGAGGCGTGAAAAGTGGAGAAAGCGCAGCTCCTCACTCCACTTTCCACGCCTCACTTGCCGCTTTGACCTCCCGACAAGTCACTTTTTCTTCGCCTGCTTGAGCACATCCTGCCACCAGTTGCGGACCTTCTGCATGCGCCCCTCGGGCTGCTTCTCCTTTTTGCCGGGACGGCCCTTGCCTCGTCCGCCGCCGCCCGGGCCTTTGCCCGATCCGCCGCCGCCACCACCGCCGCCTCCACCACCGCCACCCCCGGATGGGCCTGGCCCGACCGCCGGTGCGCGCTTCGGCAGGAGCTTCCGCTCTGCCAGGCCCCACGCTGAACTGGCGATGAAGTACAAACACAGCCCCGAGGCGATCTTGTAGAACATCAGGCCGAAAAAGATCATCATCCACTTCATCATCTTCTGCTGGAACGCCTGCTGCTCGTCGGCCGGCGGCGGCGTCATCATCTTCTGCTGCACCAGCATGAACGCCACCGCGATCACCGGCAACAGGTTGAAATACGGCCCCAGGTAGAACGGGTTCGTCGGGAAGCACAGGAACGACATGAACATCGAATCCGGATCGCTAATCACCGGAATCGACTCGCCCCACCAGATCAGCATGTCCGGCGCCGCCAGGTTGTCGATCCACAAAAAGCCCGCCAGCCGGAAGTGGATGCTCTCCTGCAGGCAGTAATAAAGCCCCATGAAGATCGGTAATTGCAGTAAAAGCGTCAGGCAACCCCCGAGGGGATTGACTCCGTGCTTGCGATACAGCTCCATCACGGCGCGATTGCGCCCCTGCGGATCGTTTTTATACTTCTCTTGAACTTTGCGCACCTCCGGCGCGAGTTCCTGCATCTTGATGCTCAGGTGCGACTGCCGCTTGCTGATCGGGAACATCAGGCCGCGCACGATCACCGTCAGCAGGATGATCGCCAGGCCGTAGTTCGGCACGATGTAATGCAACTTGTCCAGCAGCCAGTGCATCAGCCGCGTCGTCAGGATGAGCAGGTCGGTCCAGTAAATGTTGCTGGCGAAGGCGCCGAACGGCCCCGCCGAGCGGTAGTCCGTCATCGTCCGCAGGTTGAGCCCGTTCTCGTTCTCGTCTTTGCCGAACTTCCTTTCGCAGTAACGGTCCACCAGTTCGGGGTCCACCGCTTTCTCCCCGGTGAACTGTCGCAGGAGGTTCACCTTGACCGGACCGTTATAGAACAGAAACCTGTGGACGACCGGCGCCGCGCCGGGCTTGACCGGCATGCTGACGACGCGCACGGTAATGTCATCCTGGTAGGGGCGCGGCACCTTGCCCGGGCGGACGCCGGTGGCAATGTGCCGCTCGGTCAGCGGCGCCCAGTCCGCAGTGTAGAAACCGACGAGGACGTGATCGCCAGGCTTGATCGCGCGCTCCTGGAGGTCCGCCTTCGCCCGTGGCAGCAGGCGAAATTTCGGAAACTCTTGCGTGAAGCGCTTGGGGTTCTTGGGCTTCACGCGCAACCAGTCGCCACCGATGCTCTCGACCTCACCGCTGATCTCCTCGCTCTCCAGCGTGCCGCGGACGTAGTCGATGACGCTTTCCGGCTGGACGCCTTTGGCCTGTTCGTTGTCGAGCACGATCAGCGAGGCGAAATACTGATTGGCGATGCCGGCGTACTGAATGAAGCGATCGGTGCCCTGCAGCGGGACGCGGTCGCCGCCGCTCTCGATCACGATGCGCTGCTGCGTCTCGTCGAGGTCGCGCGTCGGGTTGTTGCGCTTGTCGGCCAGGCCGATCATGGGCGTCAGGTACGTACCGGCATACCACTCGCCCTCAATGGGGAGGCCGTGGGCGCCGGCGAGCTGGTAACGGAACGGCTTCGCGTCCTTGAGGTCGGCGGGGCGGCTATCGTGGATCTCGATCTGGACGCCGATGTGGTAGTCCTTGGGACCGAGGGTGTACGTCTTGATGATCTTGATGCCGTCGTACGTGATGCCGTGGTACTCGGGGATCCTCTGGTCGAAGATGAACACGACCTTGTTCTTGTCCCCGTCTTTCTGCACCGGATTTTTGGGATCCTGGAGTTTCCAGATGGACTGACCGAGGAGGATCGAAGGCCGGGGCTCCTTGCCGGGGTCCGGGTCGGGGTAGTGGTACATCAGGAACGACGGCCGGATCGCGTCGTCGGGAATCAAGTGCAGCGAAACCGCCTTGCCGTCCTTGTAGACCGGCCGCCCGAGATGGTTGGCCGCCTGGAACTTGGGCAAGGTGAGGCTGCGCACGCCGGCCCCGCGGGTGGTCAGAACGACGTTCAGGTAGAAACTGGCGTCGCCGAGGACGATGTCTTCTGCCGCCTTCTCGGGTATTGTCGGCGCTGGCAGGATGGGGCCGAAGCTGAGGCGATAGAGGATGGCGGCGTAACTGCCCAGCGTCGGGGAAGCGATCAGGGCCGCCGTCTGCGGGGCGGCGTAGCGGGGCAGCGGGTTGGGCACGCTCTTGTCCGCAGGGGATGGCTCCGCCTTGAGACGGCCAGCGAAGTCCTCGACCTGCTGCATTCCCATCGCCGTGCGCAACGCATTGACGAGCCCTAATTCAGTCGCGGGCGTGGCAGTGGCGAAGTGGGCGAGGATCTGTCGCTGGGCGGCAGGACTCAGGGCTGGCGGTGTCCGCGGTCTTGGCGGCCAGATCTGGTTCTGGATCCACATCCAGCCAAACAGGATGCCGACGCAGAGGACGATGAAGAGCACGAAGTTCTTTTGCCGCATATTTGAGAACCACAGAGGCACAGAGGCACAAAGAAGACAAAGACAGAGGAGCCTTGTTTCTCCTTCTCTCTTCTTATCTTCTCTGTGTCTCTGTGTCTCTGTGGTTCCCGACCTCAGCGGCCTTCGCGAAGGCGGTCGCCCAGGAAATTGTCGAGATCCGGGATGGCGTAAATCTTGCGCACTGTGGTATCGATGTCGTATTCCAGACGGCGATAGCGGATGGTATCACCGTCGAGTAGGACATAGCAGGCGCGCCAGTCGCCGTCGCGCGGCTGGCCCACGGAACCGACGTTGCACAACGTCTTGCGGCCATCGAGGCGGTGGACGTACTCGATATCGTCGGGCGGATGGAACTGATAGAGATCCTCGGAAGCGCCCTCGGTGAAGATGCCGGGGACGTGCGTGTGCCCCTGGAAGCAGTAGCGATCGACCAGGGCAAAAATGCGGTCCATCTTGCGCTGATTGTACACGTCCTCGGGGAAGACGTACTCGTTCAGCGGGTTGCGAGCGCTGCCGTGGACGAACAGGAAACCGTTCTCGCGATGGATGCGCGGCCGTTCGGCGAGGAAGTCCCAGCGGCGCTCGCGTACCGTCCGGTTCTCGTTGCCGGCTTCGAGTTGGCCGCGCGTCCAGAAGATGGCACGCTCGGCGGGCGGGTTGAAGCCGTCCGGGTCGAACATCGCCCCCTGATCGTGGTTACCCAGCAGGACGACCTTGCATTGCATGATCTGGTCGATGCACTCGCGCGGGTTAGGGCCGTAACCGACCACGTCCCCGAGACAGTAGATCTCGGTGACGTTGTGCTTCTCGATGTCCTTGAGGACGGCCTGCAGGGCTTCGAGATTGCCGTGGATATCGCTAATGAGCGCCTTCAATGGATGACTCCCGGAGATGGCTGGTCGCTTTCGACGATGACGAGCGACTCGCCCCCCGTGATATGGAAGCGGTTGGTGCCTTGCGCGAACACGTATTCTCGCACCCTGCTGCCTTCCTGGGCAGTCCGGCAGCGCGAGGCTGTTCCGCTCTGCTCCGAGAACGCCGTTGCGGCGTCACTGGTGGAATGGTTGCTCCCTCAGCGCAAGCTCATTACGCAAGTGTACTACTCGAACGGAAAGAGTGTCAAGTGGCACGCGCGCGAAAGTGTGCCGTGAGGGTGGGCCGGAAAACGGGCGGACGGCGCCGAAGCGCTGAGGCCCGTTTTCCGGCTCCGGGGCGAAGTCGGCCTCTTCGTTCCGACCCCACGCTCGAACTATGCCATAAAAATCCGGCGAAAGTCTGGGAGGAATCGCGAAGACAGCGGGGTGTCACTTCCCTCGTTGAGGCTGGCGTCGGCACAAGCGACGTGGTTTGCAGGATAGTCATTCACAGGAAATTTGCAAGACGGACACTGCCGCGAGGGTGCCCCTCGCGATTTTGGCAACGCGCAGGCGAACGGCCGGCGTCAGCCGGCGTTCGCCTGCGCGTTGCACAACCACTTGCTTATCCAGGCGCTAGGGCAGGAACAAGCACTCTCTTCTCCGAGCACGTAGCATCACAACGGCCCGGCAAGGATGCTGGAATCTCCTGGCAGGGCCGAGATGGCCACGCTATGCTTAAAGTCCTGGCGATGCTGTCGAGATGTGGTGACGCGGTGGCTTCACCATCGGAGAACTCCTTGTCCAGTGCCTCCACAAGTTCGAGTTTGCTCCGTCGCGTTCAGGGTCACGACCAGGAAGCCTGGTCGCGCCTCGTCGATTGGGCGGGGCCGCTCGTGTACTTCTGGTGCCGCAAAGCCGGTCTCGCCGCCGAGGACCGTGAAGATGTCTTTCAGGATGTCTTCCTGAAGGTCAGTCGCGGGATCACCACTTTCGACACCTCGGCGCCGGGCAGCAGTTTTCGCGGCTGGCTGCTCACGATCACGCGCCGCGCCATCATCGATCTCGCCCGGCGCCGGCTGAACGAGCCGCGGGCGGTGGGTGGCTCCGAAGCGTACCAGCGCCTGTGCGCCGTCAGCGAGGCGGAACTCTCTAGCGGTGGGCCGTCCGCGCCGGACTCGCAGGAGCAGCGATCGCTGGCCGCACTCGCCCTGATCCGGGGCGAATTCACCGAGCAAACCTGGCGGGCGTTTTGGCGAAGTGCGGTCGATGGACTGTCCGCGCCGGAGGTCGCCGCCGAACTGGGTATGACCCCGCTGGCCGTGCGCAAGGCCAAATCGCGCGTTGCCGCCCGGCTGCGCCAGGAGTTCGGCGACCTGCTGGAGTAACGACCGAGCATTTTTTCCTGTCACACCCCAGCGTTCTTGCAGATAGGCGGACGATTCAGAATCAGGAGCCTGCCGTGCGTGGCCGTTCTTGCCCCAACCCCGAGCAGCTGGCCGCATTCCTGGCGGGGCGAATTGCGCCGCCGGACTGGGACGAAATCGCCGGCCATCTGGAGAGCTGCGCTGCCTGCCAGGGCCAACTCGAAACGCTGGACCAGCGTTCGGCGTCGTGGTTGCCTGCGTTCAGCCCCTTGCACTCCCTGGCGCCGCCAACGGCTGATCCCGAACTGGAGCGGCTGTTGCGTCGGGCCAAGGCGGTCTTCGCCATCGCGACTGCCCCGCTGGGGTTGGCCTCGACAGCAATGACCGCAGAGGCCGCGCGCATCGGTGACTACGAGCTGGGCCGGAAACTCGGCCAGGGGTCGTTCGGGGCCGTGTACCTGGCGCGCGATTCGTACCTGGGCCGGCAGGTGGCCGTCAAGATCCTCCACGAAACGCATCGCACGAACGTCGCGGTCAAAACGAGGTTCTTGCAGGAGATGAAGGCCGTCGGCCAGCTCCAGTCGCACCCGAACGTCGTGCAGGCGTTTCAGGCGTCCGAGGAGAACGGCGTGCTCTACCTGGTCATGGAGTACGTGGAAGGTGCCGACCTGGCCCAGGTGCTGAAGCAGCGCGGTTCGCTGTCGATTGCCGATGCCTGCGAGGTGGCGCGGCAGGCGGCACTGGGACTGCAACACGTCCACGAGCACGGCCTGGTCCATCGCGATCTCAAACCGGCCAATCTGGTCGTGACCGCGACAGGCCAGGTCAAGATCCTCGATCTGGGACTGGCTCGCCTGGCGGAGGAGCCCGACGCCGAGGAGCGGCGGACGGCGCTGGGCGATATCCTCGGCACTTACGATTACATGGCCCCCGAGCAAGGCCAGGATGCGAGTTCCGTCGGCATCCAGGCCGACATTTACAGTCTGGGATGTACGCTTTACCGCCTGGCCACCGGCACCGTGCCATTCCCTGTCGCCGGCAAACTGGCCAAACTCGCGGCACACCGTCTGGAGACGGCAGCGCCTCTGGATCGCTTCCGGAAGGATGTCCCCAGGGGACTCCAGGCGATCGTGGATCGGATGATCGCGAAGAAGCCCGCCGACCGCTATCAGGCCCCGCGCGAAGTGGCCGACGCCCTGGAACCGTTCTGCTCAGGCGCCAAGTTACGGGTGCTGCCGTCGGAGGGCGACGCGCGCACCGCGCGGCGCGAGCCGGCGACCGTTGCGCTCGCTCCGCCAGGTCGGCGTTGGCGGTGGCTCGGGATGGCCCTGGCCGTCGTCGGTCTGCTGGCTTCAGGTGTGTTGCTGAACTTGCTGCTGTGGCGCGGGCCAGCGAGCGAAGGCGACCCTGGCCCGATTGCCCAACTCCGAGGACATGAGGGAGTCCCTCACACCGTTGCGTTCGCGCCGAACGGCCGCTACGCTGTCTCGGTCGATGGCACCTCCGTGTTGTCCTGGGATCTGGAGAGACAAGGTCAACTGGCGTCCTGGCCACACGGCGGCGACCTGAAATCCTCGAACGTGGCGTTCATCAATAGCCGTCTGATGCTCGTCGCGCGGAATGATCGCGAGGATGGCTACCAACTGCGGCGCTACGATGCCCGGAGCGGACAGCCGGCCGAGACGCTCGGCAAGTACCGTGCTCCGGTGCTGGCCGTGGCGCTGGCTCCGGACGGCGATAAGTTGGTCACCACGGAAGGCGATAACTGGGTTCGCATTTGGGATCCGAGGACTGCCCGCCCGTTGTCCGAGTTCCGCCTCGATGCTCGGGCGAGCAGTGCCGTCTTTGCCCAGGACGGCAAACAAATCCTGTGCGGCTGCGAGGACGGCGTGCTGCGTTTGTGCAGCGTTGATGGGCAGCACGTGCAACTCCTACGGGGCCATGCTGAGGGTGAAGCGGCAGGAGTCGTTGCCGTGGCGCTGGCCCCGGACAGAGGGCTTGCTGCCTCGGCGTCGCTGCTCGATCAGACCGTGCGGCTCTGGGAGTTGCCGGCGGGCATTCCGCGAGCCTCGTTGCGGATGGATGAAGAGGCGCAGATGACCTGTGCGGCTCTCTCCGGCGACTGCCGGCGAGCGTGGACCGGGCACCAGGATGGCTCAGTCGCCCTTTGGGATCTCGAAAATCGTAAACTGCTCGTTCGTTACCGTCAGCATCCTGGGAGGGTAACGAGCGTGGCTCTGGCGCCGGACGGACGTCTGGCGCTGTCTGCGAGTGAGGCGGATCGGCTGCTCTGGCTGTATCGCTTGCCGGTGCCGGCGGCCGACCAGCAGGCCCGGCGGTTGTCGGAGGGTTTGTTTCTCTCCACCGCCTGGCCGGTTACGAATTGAGGACGTTGAGCGAAACCCCTCCCCCCAACCCCCTCCCCTACAAGGAGAGGGGGAGAAGAAGAGATGTCGTGTGGCTTGCTCCCCCTCTCCGCTTCGGGGAGGGGGTTGGGGGGAGGGGTTTCGCTCACACTCCTGAGGAACTGCCCATGCCCCGGAGTAAATTGCTTCGCGGTCTGATCTTCGCGACGGGTGCCGCCCTGCTGGTGCTCGTCGGCTTTTTGATCGCCTCGCCGTGGAACCGCTCCGACCCGCCGAAGCCCGGCACGCCCGAGGCCAACTTGACTCCCGGCGCTCCGCCGATCCGGTCCACCGAGTTGCCGAATCCCCCGCCACCCCCGCCGCCACCGCCGCCGAAGGCGGAAGTTCGCTTCAAGGAGAACCTGAAAGCCGGCAAGACTTACGAGGTGACGACCGAGATGGTTTTCACCATGCGCGGAAAGCATCGCGACTATTGGGTGATCAAGGCAGACATTTCCATGAACTACCGCGCCGTGGCCGTGGTTGAGCGCAAGATCGAGGCCAACGACGGCCAGAAGATCGTCGAGTTACGGACGTTCAAGATGGTTCGCGCGACCTGTCTCGAAACCCCGCTCAAGTTGGAGAGTGTGCGCATCGACCTGGGACTCGGAGGCGACATCATCGTCGGCGGGGCGTCGATCCTGAAACCCGAACTGGCTCCGGTACTCGCTGGTGGCCGAAAGGTGATCGAAGGCGTTGAGCTGCGCGGGATCGCCAATCAGATTGGGCTTGATCAGACCATCCTGAACCGCGCAGACAAAGTGCTCGTGGTAACGTCGATGGGACGGCTCGAAGGCAAGACGGTCCGACTGACCTACCGGGCCGAGGGTGACCGAGGCGTCGTGGTAGAGGCGGTCACGGGCGACCTCACTCCCGAAGAGTACCGCTTCCTCGCCGCCAGCGTCCTGCCGGCCGATGCCTACCTCTTCCCGGACATGGAGGTGGCCAAAGGTGCCAGTTGGCAGGTGGACGGCGGTTTGTTCGTCGGCATGATCGATCCTTCACTGCTGGCGCGCACGGAAGGGAAAGTGGCGCTGAAGCGGGCCGATGAGGATCGGTTCGTGGTCGGCCGCAAGGTCAAGTGCATCCCGGTGCTGGTGACCAGTGGCAACCTGAACTTTGTCGAGAACACGCGCAAAGCCGCGCACGTCGGCAATCTCCGCATCCAGAAAGGCGAGATGCTGTTCGCGCCCGACCAGCAAATGTTCATCGCCGGGGTGCTGCAGGGAAAGGGCGATGTGACCATTCGCTCGACCGATCACGTAATTTTCGAGGCTCGCAGCGATCTCGCCCCGCAGATCTTCGTCAGCTACAAGTGCAAGCTGATGAACGAACCCTGACAAGCCCTCGCCGCGGAGGATTCGCGCCATGGCCGACGCTCTGTCCGGCGGCAACCTGCCCGACCTGATCCGCGTGGACCGGCCCGTGATCATCGGGCGTGCCACGAACGCCGCGGTGCGCTTGCCGCACCCCGCCGTTTCGCGCCGCCACGCCGAACTGCGGCCGGACCACGACGGCATCAGCGTGCGTGACCTGCGTAGCCGTACCGGCGTCCTCGTCAACGGCGTCGCGGTCACCGGAGCGCGGCTGCACGAGGCCGACGTGGTGGCGTTTGGCCCGGTCGCCTACGAGGTCAAGGGGCAACTGCTCCTGCGCCGCCCGCACGTCGATGGGGTCAAGGTCGAGGCGCGGAACCTGACGATCCAGCGCGGCGGATCCATCGTGCTGCAGGGGGTCAACTTGACCATCCCGGCGAACAATTTCGTCGGCATCCTGGGGCCGAGCGGCGCCGGCAAAACGACGCTGCTCAAGGCGCTAACCGGATATATGCCATCGCTTAATGGCCAGGTGTTCCTCGACGGCATCGACGTGAGCGTGCAGCGCGAGGTGTGCCGGGCGATGGTCGGCTTCGTACCCCAGGAGGACGTGGTCTACCCCACACTGACGGCCCGCGAGAATCTCGCGTTCGCCCTGAGATTGCGCGTCGCCGGCGACCTGCGCCGTGAGGAGCAGGCCGCCTGGATTGAGCAGGCGCTCGCCCGGCTGCATCTGCAGGCCGTTGCGGATCGGCCGGTGCGGACGCTCAGCGGCGGCGAGCGCAAGCGCGTCAACGTCGCGGTCGAACTGCTGTCGCGGCCGCGCCTGCTGCTGCTCGACGAACCGACCGCCGGACTGGATCCGGCGGCCGAGGCACGGCTCATGCAGTTCCTCCGCGACCTGGCTCGCCGCGGCACCACGATACTTTGCACAACGCACGTTCTCGAAAGCCTGAATCTGTTCGATGCCGTCATGGTCGTTGCCGGCGGCCGCCTGCTTGGCAGCGGCAGCCCGCAGAACTTGCTGAGCCACTTCCAGAGCCAGACCTACGCCGAACTGTACGAGAAGCTGGACCAGCAGCAGCCCCCGTCGCCGAGCGGCGCCCTGCCCACCCCGGCACTCCACGCGGCCGCCGCGCCCCCCAGGCACAGGCGGGCCGGCACGCTCAGTCAGATCGCCACGCAGGTCCAGCGCGGCCTACTGCTCATCGCTCGCGACCGGGTCTGGCTGGCTCTGCTCATTAGCCAGCCGCTGCTGATCGGCCTGCTCATCACCCTGTCGCAATTCAACCCCGGCGGCACGAAGGGACTCGACCTGCTCTACACCTTCGCGGTCGTGGCCGCCATCTGGCTCGGCCTGAACAACACAGCCCGCGAGGTGGTGCGCGACCGTGCCGTCTACATCCGCGAGCGGCGGACCGTCGTCAACCCCGAGAGCTACCTGCTCGCCAAGGGCGTGTTATTCGCCTGCATCGGCCTGGCCCAGGTGGTGCTCCTGGTGCTGTGGCTGCGCTTCGCCAACTTTTTCCCGGCGGATTACCCCGAGGCGGCAGATCTGCGAAAGCAAGCGCTGTTGTTGTTGCTGATCCTGTGGCTAACGTACCTGTCGGCGATGTTCCTGGGCTTGCTGATCTCGACGCTCGCCCCGACCGAGGAGGCCGCCGTCGCGATGCTGCCGCTGGTAGTGTTGCCGCAATTGCTGCTGACAGGGGTTGCGAGCAACCGCGTCTGGGACGATGGCGGCTATTTCCACTCTCTTCCGGTGCTCATAGTGGACGCAGGTGAGACCGACCGAGGCGCGGCGGGGTGGGCCCTGGAGGGTGCGTCCATGATGACCTATTCGCGGCCGGCGCTGGTGTTCTTCCTGCACTACCCGGAGAACGTGCGCAAGGGGCCTCTGTCCGGACTGAACCCGACGTGGGTCGCCGTGGTCAACTGGGCACATCTCCTGTTCATGTTGCTGGCGACGGCCACGGCGTTCGTGGCCTTTTTCCTGAGACGAGAACGACGCTGGCTGGAGGCGTCTTGACCAACGGAGGATCGCTTCATGGCGACACGAGCGCTCACGCGTCCCGGCGGGCCGATCGCGACGCGGCGGCTGCACTTCATCTGGCTGGCCGACTGCTCGGGCTCGATGACGGAGGACGGCAAGATTCAGGCCCTCAACCACGCCATCCGCGAGGCGCTGCCGCACATGCGCCAGGTCGCGGACGACAACCCCAATGCGACGGTGCTCGTCCGCACCATCGCTTTTTCGAGCGGTGCCGTCTGGCACGTCGCCGCGCCGACGCCGGTCGAGGAGTTCCGCTGGACGGACCTGCGGGCCGAGGGCGTCACGGACATGGGGAAGGCGCTGAGGATGGTGGCGGCGGAGTTACGTTCGCTGGCATCGACCGGCGAGCGGATGCTTCCGCCTGTCCTGGTGCTCGTTACGGACGGGCAGCCCACCGACGACTTTGAAGGGGGCTTACAGGCGCTATTGTCGGAGCCGGTGGGCAGGAAGGCGGTGCGCATCGCCATCGCCATCGGCGACAATGCAGACCAGGAAATTCTGCAGAGGTTCATCGACGACGCGGATCGGCGGCCGTTGCAGGCGAACAATCCGGAAACGCTGGTCGGCTACATCAAATGGGCGTCCACAGCGGTGTTGCAGGCGGCTTCGTCGCCCGTGAGTCAGCCGGCGACGGTGGGGCTGGCTGGCAGCGGTCAGGTGCCGATCCCGAAGCCACCGCCGCCGACGACCGATGGGCACGTCTGGTGAGGAACCGGCGATGCGCGAGGGGGCAATGTCGAACTCAGAATCCGCGTCGAGGCGCTGGCGAGTCGTGGGCCGCAGTGTGCGCGGCGCCCAGCACGTGCGGCGGCAACTGCCCAATCAGGATGCGCTCGCCTGGTGGCCACCCGACGGCGTGGGCACTACCGTGGTGCTCGCGGTCGCCGACGGTCACGGCAGTGCTCAGAGCCCGCGGAGCGCCGAGGGAGCGCGCCTGGCGGTCGAAACGGCGGTGCGGGTGCTGCGCGAAGAACTGGAAGCCCGGGAGCCTCCTGGGCCGGAGACATTGCGCAAGCTCGCCCGCAAGGTGCTGCCGCTGCGCCTGGCCGGGGGCTGGCGGAAGGCCGTCCTCAGTCACCTCAAGGAGAACCCCTGGCCGCCCCGAGACAATCCGGGGACACTCAAGAGTTTACCGAGATCGAAAGCAGCCAATCCGTTCCTGGTATACGGCACGACTCTGCTTGTGACGCTGGTGACGCCCGTGGCATTGTTACTTTTGCAGATCGGCGATGGCGACATGCTGACGGTGCGCGACGAGGGCGTGGAGAGGCCCCTGCCGAACGACCCCGACTTGCTCCCGAACGAAACCTTGTCGCTTTGTGCCAGCAACGCCGCGGTCTCGTTTCGCTCGGCGGTTATCTTGTTGTCAGAGGCCACGCCGTCGCTTATCGTGGTATCCACCGATGGTTATGCGAATTCGTTCCGCGACGACGCCAGTTTTCGCCGGGTCGGCAGCGATTTGCTCGGGCTGATCCGAAGTGAGGGATTGGAGGCAGTGGAGGCGCATCTGGAGCAGTGGCTGAGCGAGGCGTCGGAGCAAGGCAGCGGCGATGATGTAACGCTGGGGTTGCTGTATCCTTGTCAGACGACGGAGGTCGGCCAGTGAACGACTTTGCCCGTCAAAAGCTCTCCGAACTCCTGACGACCTACGGCCGTGGCCTGTGCGACGAGCCGAAGCGATTGCGAGCACTGCTCAGCGACCTGTGCCCGGGCCGCAGGGGCGAAGTCCATGTCCTGAGCACTGCTCTGGAGCAGGGGGTGCCGCAGGAACTGGCTAACGCCTCGGACGACTTGCCTTTCCAGGTGCTTGTGGCTCGCCTCAGTCGCCGACTGGTGGAAGAAGCCGCCCTGACCGAGAAAGCAGCCCGCTGGGCCGTCGAAACGTGGGCCGCCGCCCTCGGCTGGCGCTCCGAGCGGACCGCGGCGGGTCGGCTTCAGATCTCAGCGCAGACCGAGAGCGAATTGCTGGCGACCGAGCGACCTGCTCGCCTGTCGCGCACCGCGGTGCAGGCTCCGGCTGGCCGCAGGTCCGGGCAGCGACGGGAGCAAGTCAGGGAGCCACAGGAAGGGGCGCACTGGTGGACCCTGGTTGCGCTTTGCACGCTGCTCATCCAGGTGGCGATCATCAGCTTCCTGCTCATCACTGGGGCCCTTGAGCAACCGCCCGACCCCGTTCCTGTGCAACCGCCGCCTGGGCTCCTGGACGCAGCCCCCGCTCCGCCTCCGGGCCACGGCGAGGATCGGAAAAGAGGTGATTGATGAAGGATCCCGCACAGCAGGCCCTCGGTGAGTTGATCACGCAGTACGGTCGTGCCCTTTGTGATGATCCGCGCCGGCTGCGTGCGCTCCTGAGCGACCTGTGCCCCGGGTCCAAGCGCGAGGTTCACGTTTTGCTCAGCGCCCTGGAACAACGCGTGCCGCAGGAGCTGGCGAACACCGCAGACAGTTCGCCGTGGGAAGTCATCGTTGGGCGATTGAGCCGCCGCCTGGTGGAAGAGGCCGCGATCATCGAAGACATGGCCCGCTGGGCGGTGGAGTCGTGGGCCGTGGCTTTGGGCTGCCTCACCCCTGATCGACTGGAAAGCCGTCCTCCGCGAGCCATCACCCATGCTCCGGCAGAGCGAGTGGCCCCTGAAGGGGTGATTATGCCCCGACCCTCCCCGAACCTGGGACAACACGAAAACGCCGCGAAAGGGTCTCTTCCCGTTTCGGAAAAGCCCGTTTCTCGCCTGAACGCGGTGCTGGTCGGGTTCACCCAGATCTTCCTGGGGATCCTGACTGGACTCGGTGTTTGTGTCGGTATCTGGTTCTTTCTCCTCCGCGACACGAACACCGGGTCGCAAGGTGGCGATACGAGACCTGCCCAGAAGATAGACCCCCTCGGGCCGCAGATGCCCATCCCGCCGATGGTGTACCCGGAGAAGGTCTTTGATGTCTACACCTTCGGCCCGCAGGGCGAGATCAGGAAGGCGCTGTTGCCACCGGATGCGGACGGACGTTCCAAGGCCAAATGGGAACGGGAGAGTCGGGCCAGAAAGTTTGCCGACGCAAAGGAGTGGGACAAGGCGATTGCCGAACTGACCGAACCGATCCGCGCGGAGCCCGACAAGGAGACTTCGTACACTTGGTATCACGATCGTGGCGTGTACTTGCTCAATGCCCGGCGCTATGATGAGGCGATCGGTGACTTGCAGAAATCCTTGCAACTCAAGGCGAAGGGCGACTATCCGTTCCCGGATCCCCGGCGGACCTTCCTGGGAGATGCCTACCGCCTGAAAGGCGACCGTGAGGCCGCGATCACGTGGTATACCGCGGCGATCAACGAGAATCCTCTTGGAATGGGTACTGGCTGGGCAAGGCTTCAGCGCGGCCGGCTGCTCGCCGACAAGGGTGACTATCCCACCGCGATTGCAGATTACAGCGTTCTGCTGGACAACGGCTCCAAAGGGGCCATACAGGCCCAAGCCTACGCGTGGCGAGGGGAGGCCTACCTCCAGAGCAAGCAGGCCGACAAGGCAATCGCGGATTACACGAAGGCGCTGGAACTGCAGGCGCAAGCCCCCCGCATCAAGGCCGGGGCGCATCACAACCGGGGACGCGCCTACGAGGAGACGGGGCATCTGGACTTGGCCCTTGCTGACTACAACGACGCGATCACCGCGGAGCCGACGAACGCGATCTTCTATCACAACCGCGGCGTCTATTGGGCGCGGAAAGGGGACGACACCGCCGCCGTCAACGACTACACCCGGGCGATCCAGCACAACCCCCGTTACGCGCTGGCATACCACAACCGGGCGATCGCATACGAGCGTCTGGGCTGGCGCGAGCTGGCGCAGAAGGGCCGGGAGCGAGCCCAGAAACTCGGATTGGGGAAGTAGCGGTTGTCGCCGCGCTCCCGGTTCGCAGGAGGTACTCGTGAATGATCTGGCCCGGCGGAAACTGAGTGAGCTGATCGCGCAGTACGGTTCTGCCCTTGGCGATGACCCGCGACAGCTGCGTGCGCTCCTCAGCGACCTGTGCCCCGGCTGCAAGCGCGAGGTGCATGTCCTGGTCGCCGCCGCCGAGCAGCGTGTCCCCGCCGAGTTGCTCAACGCGGCGGGTTCGCCCTACGAGGTGACTGCGGGACGGCTGGCGCGACGCCTGACCAGCGACCTG
>Ga0137375_10001391_pt1 | contig 27940 bp, 19 predicted proteins | sample SagtaG_24_FD_104936 | JGI IMG/M metagenome (GOLD analysis project Ga0137375, IMG submission 104936) | Vadose zone soil microbial communities from Sagehorn Ranch, Mendocino, California, USA - Sage1_R_113_16 metaG | ecosystem: Environmental > Terrestrial > Soil > Vadose zone | place: USA... | reverse complement strand
GGCCGGCGCCTCGACAGGCCTCTCATGGACGAACTGCGACGGCACCGCTGGGACAGGTGGATTGATATTCCCTAACACCTGATTCGTGTCGGGCAGAGGGCAGGGGTGATTCTTGTCGGGCAGAGCACTTGGCTGATTCTTGTCGGGCAGAGGGCAGGGGTGATTCTTGTCGGGCAGAGCACTTGGCTGATCCTTGTCGGGCAGAGGGCAGGGGTGATTCTTGTTGGGCAGAGCGCTGATCCTTGTCGGGCAGAGGGCGGGATAGGCGCTTAGTTGTTTAGCTACAAGCGTTTAGCGGTGTGGTATACTATTGTTTTGCCGAAAGCCCCAAGGAGTACGCTGTGAAGGAAGGGATTCATCCCAAGTACTACGACATCGAGGCGCGCTGCGCCTGCGGTGCAACGTGGAAAACCCGGTCGACCAAGCCGGAACTGCACCTGGAGATCTGCAACAACTGCCACCCGTTCTTCACGGGGCGCCAGAAGCTGATCGACACGGAAGGGCGCGTGGAGCGCTTCACGAAGCGGTTCGGCGCGCAGAGCTCCGAGACGCGCAAGGCCGCCGCCAAGACCGCCAAGACGGCGAAGGCCGCGGGCACGAAAAAGGCCGCCGCGACCAAGTAGATCGTCCGTTCGGACCTACTGACAGCCACCGAACAGGTGGCTGTCATTTTTTTTGGCGATCTTTTTTTCCAGTCGCGCGAGGCGGTGCTTCGTCGCATCCGTCCTCGGGCGGAGCCACTCGTCCGATTCGTCCAGCAGCTGCAGCGTGAGCTCCTTCGCTCCTTCGTAATCGCGCTCGCGATGCTCGTGGTGAATGGCGAGCGCTTCGACGGCGTACTCGCGCAACGGCGCGAGCAGGGTGCTTCGCCGCCCGAACCGGCCAGCTTTCAGCTGCAGCAACCGGCGCCAGCAGTCCGCGGCTTCTGCGTAACGCCGGTCGCGACGGAGCCGGAGCCCGAGACGATAGATCGCCTCCGCCCTCACGTCTATCGGCGCGCCGGGATCCTCGGCAGCCCTTTTGAACACATCGATCGCGCGTTCTCTGCAGCCCGCGCGCTCGTAGACCTTGCCAAGCGCAAGCGCCTCCGCCGAGTCGCGACAGCGCTCGTGCCCCTGCTCGACGAGCTGCACGGCGTGCGCGCAGACCGCAGCCAGGGAAATGAGATCGAGACGGTTGTGCTCGAGCACCGGCTCCAGCGGCCGGGCGTCGCCACTCCGCAGGAACTTGAAATATCGTCCAGGAATCTCCATGCCCGGAACATCGCCGACGCGCATCACGTCGCAGAGGACGCGTTCGAGCGCGCCGAGACGGCACCCGCCTTCTTCATTGTCCGCTGCACCCTCGCGCGCGCGCCACAGCCGCCGCGCGGGATGCAGCATGTCGAAGTGGCGGATGGACTCGAGTGGCATCCGCATCCGGTGGAACATCCACCGCGTTTCCATGACGGGAACGTCGAAGGTCTTTCCGTTGTAGGTCACCAGCAGCGACGCCGCCTCGAAACAGCTCGCCACCGCGTCGAGCAGGGCTCGCTCGCTCGCGTAACTCGTAAGCAGGAACTGGCGGACCTGGAACGCACCCATGTCGAACCAGCCGCAGCCGACGAGAAACGCGACAGTCCCCGCACCTCCGCTCAACCCCGTTGTCTCCAGGTCGACGAACAGCGTCCGCTCGCCGCAGCCGTCCGCAGGTGGCAGCGTCGGATCGAGCAGCCGCAGCGAATCGCCGTCCTCGACGTGACACTCCCCCACGCGTCGCGTGCCGTGAAACCGATCGGACTCGTAGCGGCGATCGATGACAAGGGCCCGGCCAAATCCATTCGTGACGACACGTCCGCCAAGCACGTCCGCCACGCGATCGAGATCGATCGAGGCCTCGTATCGCCCGGTGTCGGGTTCATACGTGAGCTCCCTCGGCGCGGCGTTCGGCGCGCGGACGATCGATCGGAGCCGAGAGGTCAGGTCCATCTATCGGCCGGGGGCCTTCGCCCCGCCGGCCCCCCCTACACGCGCACTCGCGCCCTTCGACTGCCGCTCAGGGCGCCCCGAGCCACGCCGAGGGGAGGGGGCCCTCTGCCCCGCTCCGTGCGCGTGGCTCACTCGCTGCGCTCGTTCGCGGCACACCATAGTCATGATTTATCTGCCGTGGGCCCTCGCTGCGCTCGTTCGCGCCACATCATAGTCATGATTCAAAACGGTACGTCGCTGGCGGCGATGGCGCCAGCTCCGGTCAAGAGCCGGTCGAGAATCTCGGACGCGACCATCTTCGCGTGCGGGCCGGTGTTTCCTTCCGGCCCCACGCACGAGGGGCATCCGGATTCGCACGGGCACGTCGTGATCAGCTCGCGCGTCCGCTCGAGCAGATCGTGATGCATGTCGAACAATGGACGGCTGAAGCCGATCCCACCCGGATAGTTGTCGTAGATGAACACGTTCGGTTCGGACGCGAGCGCCTCGGGCACGCTTCCCTTCCCGCCTGTCCTCGTCGTCTTATCCAGCGACCCACCGTCGATCGACACGCCGATGTCGTGGCGATCGCACATCAACAGGAGTTGCGCCACGTGGCGCATCGCGAAGGCGAGCCCGACGACGCCGTCGCGGCGATCGTCGGTGCTGTACGGCAATGCCGCCATGAGTCCCGCCGGAATCGTCAACCAGTACGACGACGTGTGCATCTGCTGTTCGGGCAGATCGAGCTCGCCTGACCCGACGTTCTCGTTCGTGTAGAACTTGATCTTCTTGAAGCCGACGACGCGCGAGACAACGTGGACTTCGCCGTGCGACTTGCGGCTCGCTATCGGCCATCGTTCATCGGGAGTCTCAGCAAACGTGTCCAATATCGTCACTTTCGTATACGTAATCGCGTCGGTGTAGTAGTCGCAATCCACGGCGCTGACGTACGCCTTGCGCCCGTCGAAGTCGAGGCGATCGACCTGGAATAGCTGTCCCTCGATGATGTAGATGGCCTTTTCGTGGAGCATCGCGGGCGCGCTGGTGAAGTCGGTCTCCGCGATGACGCGCTCGCCACGTGTCCTGTCCACGATGACGAAGTTGTCGGACGACACCGACCGCAGGCTCACGGCGTCGGCGGGATAGGACTCGTGCGTCCAGTTCCACTGGCCGTCAGCGCTGTGCACGAAGCCTTCCTCGGCGAGCACGCCGAGGACCTCCTGGACGTTGACGCCATCGGTTCTGCCTTCGGGCCCGAACGCTTCGTCCGCAGCGAACGGCATCTCGAACGCCGCGCACTTCACGTGATCCAGCAGGATGTGCAGGTTGTCCGGATTGATCAGCGCGTGCTCCGGTGACGCATCGAAGAAATACGACGGGTTGCGGATGATGAACTGATCGATCGGCGCGCTGCTCGCGACGAGCACGGCCGCCGATCGCGTCGAACGTCGTCCTGCACGCCCGGCGCGCTGCCATGTCGCTGCGATCGTCCCGGGATAGCCCGCCATCACGGCAACGTCGAGGGCGCCGATGTCGATACCCAGCTCCAGCGCGCTGGTCGACACGACCGCGCGCACGGCTCCGTCGCGCAAGCCGCGCTCGATCTCGCGGCGGCGGTTCGGCAGGTAGCCGCCGCGGTAACCGCGAATGACGTCGGAAGCTCCCGGCGGACCGTTATACGCATCCTTCAAATACGTCGTCAGGATCTCCGTCGCGAGGCGGCTCTGCGCGAACAAGATTAGCTGCAGGTTGTGTTTGAGGAACTCGAGCGAGACGCGGCGCGACTCCGAGAGATACGAACGACGGATGCCAAGCTGCGCGTTCACCACCGGCGGATTCACGAAGAGAAAGAACTTCTCGCCGCGCGGCGCGCCGCTGCGATCGATGAGTTCAAATGGCCGTCCGGTCAGTCCTTCGGCAAGCTCCCGAGGATTCGCGATCGTCGCCGACGAACAGATGAAGATCGGGTCGGATCCATAGTGCCGGCAGATGCGCTGCAGCCGCCGCATGATGTTCGACAGATGGCTGCCGAACACGCCGCGATACGCGTGCAGCTCGTCGATGACGACGAACTTCAGGTTCTCGAACAGCTTCGCCCAGCGCGGATGGTGCGGCAGGATGCCCGCGTGCAGCATGTCGGGATTGCTGAGCACGACATGCGCCTTGCCGCGAATCGCGCGGCGCGCATCCGACGGCGTGTCGCCGTCATACGTGAACACGCCGATCTCCGGTCCGCCATGGCTCGTCGCCAGCTCGGTCAGCGAGTGCAGCTCCGCGAGCTGGTCCTGCGCGAGGGCCTTCGTCGGAAATAGATACAGCGCACGCGTGGACGGATCCTTCAGGATCGCGTCGAGCACGGGTCCGTTGTAGCAAAGTGTTTTGCCCGACGCGGTCGGCGTGATCGTGACGACGTTGCGGCCGGCAAGCACGTGTTCGAACGCTTCTGCCTGGTGCGTGTAGAGCTGCTCGATGCCGCGGGCCGCGAGCGCGCTCAGTAACCGCGGGTCTGCCGCCGCGGGAAACGGCGCGTAGGTTGCCGCGACGGCAGGCAACCGCCTCGTGGCCGTGACGATCGGATCAGCTTCCGGGCCGGTGGGCTTTGGAGACGCCGAAAGCCGCCCGAGCGCCTGCTGCAGCAGCTGGTCCTTGTCACCGGAAATTGCGGGCAATGCGTTCGAGGGCATGCGGTTAACCTGCTGGATCCGCGGGAATTGCGTGGTAATCGTAGCAGGAGCCCGGGGAGCGATCAAGAGGCGAAACTGGCCTTGAGCCTACGTCGCCGCTCCCCGGGCAATCAATTTCTCGTGCGCGATCTTGGCGACGACGCCGCTGAGGCCGACGACACCGATCAGATTCGGGAAAACCTGCAGCGCGTTCATCAGGTCGCCCCACGCCCAGACCACTTCCACCTTCTGCACCGCGCCGAACGGGATCAGCAGGCAATAAATCCACCGATATGGCAGCGTGACCTTGTGGCCGAGGATGTATTCGAAGAACTGCTCGCCGTAGTAGGCCCACCCGATCAGCGTCGTGTAGCCGAAGAGAAACACGCAGAACGCGACGATCCAGCCGCCGATCGTCGGCATGGCGGTATTGAACGCCGACGCCACCGCGGCGCTGCTCGTCGCGCCGGACTGCCACACGCCGGTGAGCAGGATCGTCATGGCGCTGATCGTCGACGTCACGAACGACACGGTGAAGACTTCGATGATCGAGTTCAGTCCCTGCTGCACGGGCTGCGCGCTTTGTGCGGTGCCGTAGGCGACCGCCGCAGTCCCGTAGCCGGCTTCGTTCGCATACACGCCGCGTGCGATGCCGTACCGCATCGCGATGAACAACCCGAATCCCAGCGCCGAATGCGTCGTCAGCGCCTCGCGAAAGACGAGCGCGAGCACTCCGGGAATTCTGGCTGCGTTGAACAGGATCACGATCAATCCGCCCACGAGGTACAAGCCGACCTTCAGCGGCGACAGCTTTTCCGCCGCGCGGCCGATCGACTTGATACCGCCGATGATGACGAGCCACGTCAGCACCGCGACTGTTATACCGATCGCCACCTTCGGGATGCCGAACACGCTGTTGACGACGAGCGCGATGGAATTCGGCTGCGTGAACGGCGTGGTGGTTAACGCGGCGACGGCCGCGACCAGGGCGAACGTCCAGGCGAGCGCGGGGGACTTGAGGCCATCGCGCAGGTAATACATCGGACCCGATAGCACCGATGTTCCGCGCACCTCGCGGAAGCTCAGGCCGAGCGTGGCTTCGCCGAACTTGATCGCCATCGCGACGAAGCCGTAGACCCAGATCCAGAACAGCGCGCCGGGGCCGCCGGAAACGATCGCGGTTGCGACGCCGGCGATGTTCCCGGTGCCGATCGACGCAGCGAGCGACGTCATGAACGCCTGGAACGGCGTCAGCACGCCAGTGAGCGCGCTGGGGCGCCGGATGAACGAGACGCGCCACGCCTCGGCGAAGCGTCGCAGCTGGACGACTCCGGTCCGCGCCGTGAGCCACACGCCGGCCAGCAGCAGCACGCCGATCACCCAGGGCATGAAGAGGGCGCCGGCGAGGTTCTGGATCATCCGGAGACTATATATTGCTGCGGCTCTGAGACCCGTCGACGACGATCGACGCGCCGCTGATCCAGCTCGCGCGGGAAGACGCGAGGAAGGCGACGACCGCGCCGACTTCGTCGGGCCGGCCGAACCGCCCGAACGGCAGCTCGCGCTGGATCATATCGGCGATGCCCGCGGGATCCGCCTGCTGGCGCTTGTGCCACGAGCCGCCGGGAAACATGATGGATCCGGGCGCGACGCTGTTGACACGAATGTTGGCGGGTGCGAGCTGATCGGCGAGCGCCTTGGCGAGACTGATTTCCGCGGCTTTCACCGCGTTGTATGTCATGCGGCCGCCCGCTTCGCGGCCGTAAATCGAGGCAATCATGATGATCGCGCCGCCGCCGCGCTGCTTCATGTGCGGCACGGCAATGCGCGACGCACGGATCGCGGGGAAAAGCGTTTCGTCGAACGCGGCCTGCCACTCCGCATCCGTCGTCCCCAGCAGATCCGAGCCGGCCGCGCGGCCGACGTTGTTCACGAGGACGTCGAGGCCGCCGAACGCCTCCACGGCCGTGGTGATCACGAGCTCGATTCCGGGCGCCGTGGAAACGTCCGCCTGGACGGTCTTGATCATGTTCGGGCGCTTCGCCGCCGCTTCGACTTCGAGCGCGGCCTCCGCGAGCTGCTCGCCGCCCCGTGCGCAGATGAGGACGCGGCAGCCTTCGGCGACGAGGGCGCGCGCGCTCGCAAGGCCGAGTCCGCGGCTCGAGCCGGTGACGACCGCGACTTTATCGGTGAGGCCTAGATCCATCGAGACATGCGCGGTGAGGCATGCGCCGTCACTCGACGCGCCCGCCGGTCAGGTCGTTCAAGCGCCAATCCATTTCGTGAAACACGACGCGGAACTCGTTCTTCTTCACGAGATCCTTTTCGAGCGAGAGGAGATGCGGCGTGATGAACGCGATGATGGCGCGCTCGATCGGCGAGCGCTGCGCGAATACTGGATCCGCCTTGTCGGCGTAGGCCGCGATGAAATCCGCTTCGCGCCAGCTGAAGATCGGCGTGATCGACATCTGGCCCGTCAGCCTGTCGAGATGGTACATGTGACGGTTGGAGACGAACTCCGACTGGATTTCGGCGAGCTGTTTCTCGAGGCGTTCCGCGGTATATGCCTCGCTGCGCAGCCGTCCGCTGCCGAGCGCGCCGCGGCCGAGCGCGAGATAGAGGCGCGGCTCCTTGAACTCCGGAAGGATCGTCTTCTCGATCTGGTCGAGCGTCACCGTGCGGCCGGCGGCACGAAACGTGTTCTTGTCGAAGGCGCCGGGGATCTGCTTGATGGTGCCCTGCATCGGGTAGTGATTGATGACGGTCTGCAGCACGAATGCGTTGTAGGCGTTCAGCCAGAACGCCATCTGCTGCGCCTTCGACCATGCCTGATAGCTCGCTGCCGGCACGTTGAGCGAGGCGATGTAGCGATCCAGGCGTCCGCGGTCTGATTTCAGCGCGCGGTAGTAGACGAGCCCGTCGCGGACGTTCACGTCGAGGAGCTGATCGAGCGGACGGTGGAGAAGCTCGGCGCCCGGCGCGGGCGTGAACTGCTGGGCGGACAGGATCGCCGTCGCGAGGACGGCGGCGATGAGGGTGAAGACGACGCGACGCATGCGCACGATCATAGCGCGGACAGCAGGAAGTCGCCGAGCGCGCGCGAGAAGTCGTCAGGGCGCTCGAGGTTCGAGACGTGGCCCGCGCCGGGAATGATTGTCAACGTCGAACGCCGCAGCACGCGCTGCATCGCCTCGGCTTCGGCGACCGGCACGATCGCATCCTCCTCGCCCGCGACGACGAGCGTGGCGCACGAGATGCGCGCGAGATCCGGCGTCGAGTCCGGCCGATCCATGAGCGCACCGATCGCCGCGTCCAGCGCGGCGGGGGACGCGGACTCGATCAGATCGCGCGCGCGATCGACGAGCGGCGCATCGACCGCGGATGAGAACATCTTCGGCAGCATCTGGGAGGCGACGCCGGCCGCGCCATGTTCGGCGACGACCTTGCGCAGCGCTACGCGCCCTTCGCGCGCCTGCGGGCTGTCCGGCGCCGATCGCGTGTCGGCGAGGACCATGCCCGTAAAACGCGTCGGCGCCTGGCGGTACATCGCAAACGTGACGTATCCCCCCATCGAGAGGCCGCCGATGACCGCGTCATCGATCTGGAGACAGTCCATCAGCGCGCAGACATCGGCGGCGTAGTCGTCTATCGTGACGCGCCCTGGCGGCAGCGGCGTCTGCCCGAACCCGCGCAGATCCGGCACGATCAAGCGCCAGCCGTCGGGAACGTTTTCGAGCTGCGGCCTCCACATGTCCGCGTTGAATGGAAAGCCATGGAGAAGAATGACGGGCCAGCCCGCGCCCGCCTCGAGCCACGCTGTGGGGCAGCGCGCCGTCTTGATCGTGCGTTCCGTGATCGCCATTGACTAGATTCTAGACAATTCCCAACGCCCAATTCCCAATTCCCAATTTCCCAATTCCCAACGCCCAATTCCCAACTCCCAACTCCCAACTCCCAACTCCCAACGCCCAATTTCCAATTCCCAACTCCCAATTTCCAACGCCCAATTCCCAACGCCCAAACAACCAACGCCCAATTCCGAAAGGCCAAAACCCAATTCCCAATTACGCTTCGGGAACTGAAGGAGACGTTGTTTCGGTTGCGCGTGTTGCGCGCGACAGGCTATTTGGGCGCGGAGCACGATCCCGTCATCCAGGAAGCGCTGGAACTGAAGCGAATCGTTGCCGCAATCCTCAAGAACTCCAAGAAGAAATGACTCAAGCACCTCTTGGGAATTGGCGTTGGGAGTTTGGCAGTTGGAAATTGGGTTTTGCTTTTTAGGTTTTGCGTGTTGGGAGTTGCGTGTTGGGAGTTGGGAGTTGGGAGTTGGGAATTGGGAATTGGGAGTTGGGAGTTGGGAATTGGGTTTTGGGAATTGGGAATTGGGTTTTGGGAATTGGAACTTATCGCCTTATCAGCTTGATCTCGAAGATCCTCGGCCACCATTTGCCGGTCACGAACAGGCGGTCGGCGGCAGCATCGTAGGCGATGCCATTCAGGACGTCGGCGCCAGTGCGCTCGCTCGACGGCAACAGGCCTGCGAGATCGACCCATCCGGTGACGCGCCCGCTTTTTGGATCGATCCGCACGATGCGTTCGGTCTTCCAGACGTTCGCAAAGATCTCCCCTTTGACGTACTCGAGCTCGTTCAGCTCCTGGACCGGCCCCTGGGCGTCACGCACGGTAATGCGCGACAGCTCTTTGAGCGAGGCGGGATCGATGAAGCGCAAGATGGGCGTCCCATCGCTCATGATGAGGCACGTTCCGTCGTGGGTGAGGCCCCATCCCTCTCCCTTGTAATTCCAGGTTCCGGTACGCTCGAACGACTTCACGTCGTAGACGAAACCGATGCCGTGCTGCCACGTGAGCTGGAAAATCGAGCCCTTGAACTCCGTGATGCCTTCACCGAAGTACTGCTCGTCGATACGCTTCGCCTGGAGCACTTCTCCCGTGTCGATCTTTACCCTGCGAACGGTCGACTGCCCGAGCATCCCCGTGCCCTCGTAGAACACGCCGTCGCGCACGATCAGGCCCTGCGTAAACGCTGAGCGATCGTGCGGGTACGAGCGGACGACCTGAAAGCCATAGACCGGCACTGGGGCGGGGGCGCTTTTTCGCTGGGCGGGCAGGAACCCGATCGTCCCCATCAGCAGCAGCAGCCCTGCGGCGCGAAACATTGCGCTAGCATACTCGGACCATGATGCACCGGCGCACCTGCGTTTTCATCGCGACGTGTCTTGCCACCGCGGCCGCCATCTACCCCGCGGCGCAGGTGCGCCCCGCGCCGCGCGTCCAGATCTCGTTCGCGCCCGGCGCGCGGTCCGAACCCGTCACCGGCATGGTCTATCTCGCGATCAGCAAGGACAATCGGACCACGCCAATCCAGCAGACGGACCCGCAAGGCGTACCGCTGTTCTCGAAATACGTGGAGCAGCTGAAACCGGGGACCGCAGTGACGTTCGGCGCGGAAGATCGCGGCCATCCAGTGCGCAGCGTCGCCGACATTCCAGCCGGCGAGTACTGGGTGCAGCCGTTCGTGAACGTCTACACGCGCTTCCCGCGTTCCGATGGCCACACGGTGTGGATGCACATGGATCAGTGGGAAGGGCAGAACTGGAAACGCTCCCCCGGCAACCTCTATGGCGACCCCGTCCGGATGCGGATCGACCCGGCGGCGTCCTCGCCGATTGCGCTCGTCGCCGATAAGGTGATCGCACCGATCAAGGCGCCCGCCGACACCGAGATGGTGAAGCGGATCAGGATCCAGAGCCAGATCCTCACGAAGTGGTGGGGACAGCCGATCTATCTCGGCGCCACGGTGCTGTTGCCGAAGGACTACGACAAGCATCCCGACGTGAAATATCCCGTCAATTACATCCAGGGCCACTTCTCGACGCGCGCACCGGACGGTTTCGGGCGCGGCGGCGAGTTCGACAGGCTCTGGCTCGCCGAGGACACGCCGCGGTTCATCTTCGTCTCGCTCCAGCACCCGTCGCCCTACTACGACGATTCGTACGCGGTGAACTCGGAGAACAACGGTCCCTACGGCGACGCGATCATGCAGGAGCTGCTGCCGGCGGTCGAGATGCGCTTCCGCGTCATCCGCCAGCCGTGGGCGCGGATGCTGTCGGGAGGATCGACCGGCGGCTGGATCGCTGCCGCGCACCAGATCTTCTATCCGGATTTTTACGGCGGCTCGTTCGCGAGCTGCCCCGACTCGGTGGACTTCAACTACCACCAGATCGTCAACGTCTACAAGGATCCGAACGCGTACTACATCGAGCACGGATGGATGAAAGTCGATCGCCCAACCGAGCGGCGGCCGGACGGCAACATCGCGTCGATGATGAAGGACGAGAACCACTACGAGCTCACCGTCGGCGACAAGTCGCGTTCCGGTGGCCAGTGGGACATCTGGGAAGCGACGTTCTCTCCCGTCGGCAAGGACGGCTATCCGATGCGGATCTGGGACAAGGAGACCGGCGTCATCGACCACGCCGTCGCGGAAAAGTGGAAGAAGTACGATCTGCTCGACGTGCTCAAGACGAACTGGGCGACGCTCGGCCCGAAGATCGGGCATAAGCTGAATGTCTACGTCGGCGACATGGATTCGTACTACCTGAACGACGCCGTCGAGAACTTGAACGCCTTCTGGACGAAGTCGGGGAACCCTGGAGAGATGGGGGAAATCGTGTTCCAGCGCCGCGCGCCCCACTGCTGGGGCCCGCGCGCGCCGGAACTACTGGAAAAAATGACGAAGCAGATTGAGAAGTACGCGCCAGCCGGCGCCGACAAAACCAGCTGGCGCTATAGATAATGTGGAAATTTGGAAATTTGGAAATTTATTTTTTTCGCGTAGCGAGAAACGTTCCGCTCATCACGTCGCCGTAGTTGACGGAGCCCTTCAGGCTGCCGTCCTTCTGCACCGTGCCGGTATACGTCACGCCCACCGCGTTCCCTTCAATCGACATCGAGAACGAGAACGTTACGTCGCTGCCCTTCACCGTGCCGGTCAGCGGGAACTTTCCGTACTGCGCGCTGACGTAGTCGCCGGTCAGCTTCTCGTCGTCCTGCTTCAGCGCAAGCGTCGGGTTCGCCGTCATGTTCGGCAACTCGACCGAGACGTTCCAGTCGCCGGCTAACGTGGGAGTCGAAGTTGTCGGCGGAGTCGAAGGGATTTCAGTCTTCGTCGAGGTCGTCGAAGGCTCCCTTGCGCGCGTGGCGAGCCAGTCGCCGGCAGGCGATCCGGATGCCATCAAAGTTCCTTTGATCTTGTCGCCGTCGACCGTTCCCGTCATCTCGATCGGGGTGGGGCCGTTCTGCGCCTGGAACGTGAACCAGATCAACAGCGCCTTGTCCTTCACTTCGGCCTGGATGGCGGTCTCCCCAGCCTGCGACGCGATCGTGCCGACGATCTTGTCGCCGTCTTTCTTGAGCGTGAACTTCGCGGGGATCGCCCCCTGATGGACGTTGAACGTGGCGTCCCACGTGCCGAGGACGTCGGGCGCCGGCGCCGCGGTCTGAGCGGAAACGCCGGATGGGATGGCGAGGAGAGCAGCGAGCGCGAGGGCCTTGAGCATCTTCATTGTTGGATTTCCAGTTCTATACCGCCGAACATGCCGGCGAATAGATTGTACAGCGCCGCGCCGATCGCGCCACCGATCAGACCGATCACGCCGTACATGATCGGCAGGATGATGATCGCGCCGACGCCGAAGAGGGCACCCAGCCCGCTGGACCTGAGCCCGGAGTCGGACGCCGCGATGGCGTTCGCCATGCCGCCAAGCGTCGCCGCCAATGCGAAGCACGCGCCGATGATGAGCCCCATCGTCGCGCTGATGCCGCCGTAGAGTCTCGCGACCGACCAAACACCGACGCGACGAATGATCATGTGAGCCTCGCGGTTTGCAGGTTGTACGAGAATTGTGCCTAGATAATAGCCGGTTTTCTCTTACTGGAGGTGTCGAGTGAAGAAAGTGCTGGCTCTCGTTGTGGTGCTCGTGCTCGCGGCGTTCAGCGCCGGGTATGCGTTCGCGGCGACGCGGACTTACCAGGTGACAGGGCCCGTGCTCGAGCTTCGGGCCGACGCCGTGGTGGTCCAGAAGGGCACGGAAAAGTGGGAGATCGCGCGTGACTCGTCGACCAAGGTGACGGGGGATCTGAAGGTCGGCGCGAAAGTGACGATCACGTATCGGATGACCGCCGCCGACATCGAGGTCAAGCCGGCGGCGGCGGCTCCGAAGAAGAAATAGCTGTTACCGTTCGTTCAGCCAGCGGTCCTGCAGCACCTGCACGGACTTGGTGAACTTCTTGCCGGCGACGTCGAGCGTCACGATGTAGGTGCCGGGCTCGACGGCGCCGGGGCCAGCGCCACGTCCCCCACCGCCACCGAAGACCGTCTGTCCTTGGACAGGCTGCGGCAAGAGATTCCACATCACCCGATTGATGCCCGCGGTCTTGGAACCATCGAGCGTGCGAATCACGCGGCCGTTGACGTCCGCAATCGAGATCTTCACGTCGCCGGACGCGGCTGACTTCAGGTAGTAACTGATCGCGGTGCCACGCGGCGCGTTCTCGCCGATGAACACCTTCTGTCCGCCGACCTGCTGGTTGTTCTGCTGGTCGTTCAGCCAGGCAACCGCCGGGCGGACGTCGAACAGCGTCGCGTCCGCATCGCGCACCGCCTGCGTCATCTGCTGGAGCGGCGTGATGTCGTCGGCAATCCACACGGACCGGCCGTGGGTCGCGACGATCAGATCGTTGTCACGCGGATGCACGAGGATGTCATCCGTGCGCACGGTCGGATAGTTGTTCATGAACTTCTGCCAGCCCTTGCCCCCGTCGAGCGAGATGAACAGGCCGAACTCCGTCCCCAGGTAAAGCAGATCCTTGTTCTTTGGGTCCTCGCGGATGACCTGCACGTTGCCTGACGACGGAAGATTGCCGGCGACGCTCTGGAACGTCTTGCCGAAGTCGCGCGTCACGAAGACGTACGGCTTCAGATCGTCGCTGCGATGCCCGTCAACCGAGACGTAGGCCGTGCCCTGGTCGAAGTGCGACGCATCCACGCGGGAGATCCAGTACTGGTGATTGGCCGGAAGGCCCGGCAGGTTCTTGCCGACCTCGGTGAACGTCATGCCGCCGTCGCGGCTCACCTGCAGGTTGCCGTCGTCAGTGCCGGCCCAGACAACGCCCGGCATCACCGGTGATTCGGAGATCGTGATGATCGTGCTGTACGACACGACGCCGTCATTCTTCGACAGCTGCGTCACCGTCCCCGGCACGCCGATCATCGCCACGGTGTTGCGATCGATCTTCTTCGTGAGGTCTTCCGCGCTCGCGACCCAGGTGTCTCCCTGGTTGTACGACTTGAACAGCCGGTTCCCGCCCAGGTACACGATCTTCGGGTTGTGGGGCGACATGACGACCGGCGTGTTCCAGTTGAAGCGATACACGTCACCTGGCGTGGCATTGATCACGTTCGGCGGGCCGCCGCGGCCGCCGAAGCCCGCTTGCCCACCGACTTGCACGGGGGGACCGGGTTGCGCCTCCGGTTGACCCCCGCCTCGACCACCCCGCCCGCGTCCCCCGCCGGCGTTCGGCCGAATGCTCTGCCCTCGCCCGCCAACCGCGAGGTTGAACCGGTTCGTCGAGCCGTCCTGCGATTCGGTGATGACGATGTTGTAGTCGGTTGGATCGACGGCCGTGTAGAAACCGTCGCCGCCGCCGATGCCGAACCAGTGCGAGTTCATGATCCCGCCGCGTCCGCGCACCGCGCTCGGTCCGCCCCAGCTCCCGTTGTCCTGCAGGCCGACGTAGACGTAATAGGGATGCCGCATGTCGGCGGTGACGACGTAGGCGAGCGCCGTCGCCATCGTGTTGACGAAGTCCCACGACTTGCCCTGGTCCCAGCTGATGTTGAGACCACCGTCGTTGCCTTCCATGATGTGTCTCGGGTTCTTTGGATCGATCCATATCGCGTGCTGATCCACGTGACCGGGATCGCCGTGGCCCCCCGGCCCGTCGAGCGTCGCGAACGTCTTGCCGCCGTCGAGCGACTTCGCCACCGGCAGCCCCGCGACGTAGACGGTCTTGTCGTTCGATGGATCGACGCGCAGCTGGCTGAAGTACATCGGACGCGCGTTGCAGTTGCTGACGAGCGTCCACGTCTTGCCCTTGTCTTCCGAGCGCAGCACGCCGCCGTTCCTGAGATCGAGCGCGGGAGGCGTACGGGGCTGATCGCTCACCTGCCCGCCGCGTCCACCGAATCCGCGACCCGGGCCGGCGTTGTTGCACCAGTTGTATTGATTGCCGCGACCGCCTCCGCTTCCCACGTTCGCTGTCGCCGGCGCGGGAGGCTGCGGCGAGGCTGCCGCCGTCCCCGGAGTCGCGCCACGTCCTTGTGTACCACCTGCCGGCGGGATCACGGCCGCCGCGCCGGCCGGTGTCGCTTCGGTCGCCGCGCCCTCCTGCACCGGGGGCGTCCGTTCGGGCATCCCCGTTTCTCCCGCTTCAACCTGGGCGTAGACGACGTTCGGATTCGATCGCGAGACATCGAGCGCGATGCGGCCGTACGTGCCGGGCGGCAGGCCGCTGCCCGTGAGCTTCGTCCACGCCTTGCCCGCGTCCACGCTCTTCCAGATGCCGCTGCCGGCGCCGCCGCCATTGAAGCAGCAGCCGCTGCGCCGCCGCTGGTAACTCGCCGCGTAGACGATGCTGGTGTTGACGGGATCGAGGATGATGTCGGTGAAGCCCGTGTCGTTGTCGATGAACTTGACGAGGTTCCAGCTCTTGCCGCCATCGGTCGTCTTGTAGACGCCGCGCTCCGGGTTCGGACCGAAGAGATGTCCCGGCGACGCGACATATACGGTCTCCGGATTTTTCGGATCGATCACGATCCGGGCGATTGCCTGCGTCTCCTTCAAGCCGATGTTGGTGAATGTCTTGCCGCCGTCCGTGGTCTTATAGATCCCGTCACCGAATGAAGACGTCTGACGGTTGTTCGGCTCGCCGGTGCCGACATACACGATGTTCGGATCGCGCGGATGGATTGCGATGTCGCCGATAGAGGCCGTCGTGTACGTCTGGAACACGGGCTCGAACGAGACGCCGTTGTTCACCGACTTGAACACGCCACCGACCGCGTAGCCGACGTAGATGACGTTCGCGTCGCTCTCCGATACCGCGATGTCATCGATACGGCCACCCATGCTGGCCGGTCCGATCGAGCGGAAGCGGAAGCTGCGCAGCAGCGGATCGTCGGATTGATTGACGGCGGGGGGCGGCTCCGCCGGCGCCTGCCCTCCCTGCGCCTGCGGACGCGCGGCCAGCATCGGACCGGCGAGCGCGGCGAGTGACAGCGCCGCGATAGCGGCAGGGTATAAACGTTTATTTGAAAAAGGTGATGCCGGAGGACTGCTTTTTGCCGCTGACCGTTCGTCTCAAGGCTATACTCCCGCGAATGAGGACCGTGCCTCGCCTTACGACCGCGCCGGTCCTGGCGCTTACCTCTCCGCTCTGACGATCGTGACCCTCGACGAAATCGCCCGCGCGCTGCCGCCGCAGTACCGCCTCGAGAGAGAGGTGGGGGCTGGCGGAATGGCCACGGTCTACGCCGCGCGCGATGTGCGGCACGATCGCCTGGTCGCCGTCAAAGTGCTTCGCCCCGATGTGTGCCCGGCGACGGGCGCCGCGAGGTTTCTGCGCGAGATTCGCATTGCGGCGCAGCTGACGCACCCGCACATCCTGCCGCTCATCGATTCAGGCGACGCCAGCGGTCTCCTGTTCTACGTGCTCCCGTACATCGATGGCGAAACGCTGCGGCAGCGTCTGTCGCGCACCGGCGCGATGCCGCCGCACGAAGTGGTAACCGTCATCAGGCACGTGCTCGAGGCGCTGGACTACGCGCACGCGCATGGCGTGGTGCATCGCGACATCAAGCCGGAAAACGTGCTCGTGAGCGATCGACATGCGCTCGTGATGGATTTCGGCATCGCACGCGCGATCGGCGGCCCCGATACGGAGACGGCGGTGGGAACTCTGCTGACCGCGGTAGGCACCGCGATCGGCACGCCCGCGTACATGGCGCCCGAGCAGGTTGCCGGCGGGGTGGTGGATCATCGCGCGGACCTGTATGCCGTCGGCGTCCTCGCCTACGAGATGCTTACGGGCCAGCTGCCCTTCACCGCGCCGACGCCGCACGAGATGATGGCCGCCCACGTCACGGCCGCACCGGCGCCGCTGCTGCAGCGTGCCCCATCCGCGCCGCCGCGGCTCGCCGCCGTGGTGATGAGATGCCTCGAGAAGCGGCCGGAAGATCGATGGCAGAGGGCGGGAGAACTGCTCGAGGCGCTGGCGTCCTCCAGCGCGGAGCCGCCGCGCCCGGCGCGCGCGGCGCCGAATCCGCTCGTCGAAGGGCGCTTCACGCTCTCCGAGCGCGTCTGCCGGAAGCTCAATCGCGCAACGCTCGATCCGCGCGTGATCGGCGATCACCTGTCGTACGTAGATAACCACGTGCCCTCGGACGTGCTCGTGTTCTTTCTGCACGGGCTTGGATTGGATCACCGCGATTTCGAACCGATCCTCGAGCGTCTTGCGTATCGCGGCCTCAGCCCGACGCTTTACGGCGGCGAGCCGGATCGCCGGACGCGCATTCCGCTCTCTCTGCGCGATCACGTGGTCATCCTGCGCGAGTGGCTGCGCGACGCGGTCGATCGGCTGCGTCCGTCGACGGTCATCATGGTGGGATTCTCACTAGGGGCCGACATGGGTTTCGAGCTCGTGCTCGGACCGACCGACGATCCGACGCCGCCGATCGACGGCTTTCTATCGCTCGAGTGCAATTTATCGCTCGAGACGTGTTTCGTCTCGAGCCTGCTCGCCAGCGTCCCGCGCGATCGTCCCGAATTGCTCCTGCCGGAGCTGCAGCGGCTTGGCAACAGCGCGGCGACGATTGAATCCTGGCTGAACGTGCAGGAGTATCTGGTCAAGGTGCTGCGGAAATTTCACGGCAACGTCGGTGTCCTGCAGCGCGCAGCAGCCGACATCGTCGAGCCCCTGGCCGCGGAGCCGGGATTCGGGACGTTCGCGCGCTGGTTCAAAGGCGCCCGGGCCCGCATTCCCGCGCTCCGCCTGATCTTTCCCGGCGCACCCGGCTCGCTCATCCCACGGCTGCGGCTCGAAAACCTCGACACCGGGCTTCTCGGCGAAGAGTTCCCGGAGGAGATCATCAGCGTGCTGCCGAATTCCGACCACTTCAGCCTGATGGCGACCGACTACGTGCTCGGCGAAATCGACATGCTGCTGAAGCGGCTCAACCGCTGATCAATCAGGCAAATGCGTGCACCCTTGGTACGACACTACTTCAGTTCAATCGGCAGCACAGTGAACGACTGCGGCTGACCGACAGGCGTGACCTGGTCGCCCGCGACGCGCGCGATCGTCGCGCGATAGCGGCCCGCCGCGACGAGCGGTGCCGCGTTGCCGCCGCGTCCGCCGCCGAACTGCGCTGGGGCGTTCGGGTTGGGTGGCGGCGTTTCGCCGCGCAGGTTCCACGCGATCCGCCGCAGGCCCGGCGCCTTGTCGAGATCCAGCCGGCGCACCTGCTTGCCTGTATCGTCGCTGATCGTCAACACCAGCTTTTCGTCCGGCCCGAGATTCGCGTTCACGCTGTAGGTGAACACGGCGCCGTAGGGAGGATTCGGCGCGGTCCAGTTGCCGGACATCGGACCGATGCCAGCGGTGCCGGCAGGCGCGAGACCAGTCTGGCTGTAAATGTACGCGTCGCGCAGCGGATACAGGTGCGTGGGATCGTTGAGCGGGGATGTCTCCGACGGCGTGGCCAGCTCGCGCAGCGGCGAGTAGTCGTCGAGCACATAGAAGCCGCGGCCGAAGGTCGCGACGACGAGGTCGTTCTCGCGCTTCTGCACCGTCATGTCGCGCGCCTGCGCAACGGGCATCCCTCCCTTCAGCTGCACCCAGTGCTGACCTCCGTCGACGCTGGTGAAGAGGCCGAACTCGGTGCCCGCGAAGAGCAGGCTGCCCTGGATGTGATCCTGGATGACCGCCCACACGTCGTGGCGATCGGGCAGGTTGCCCGTGATGTTGGTGAACGTGCGGCCGCGATCGGTACTGCGAACGATGTACGGCTTGTAGTCGCCACGCTGCCAGTTGTTGAGCGCGACGAACACGGTGTTGGCGTCACGCGGCGAAGCGAACACGTCCGAAACGTACGTGTACTGCGGCACGCCAGGGAACTGCTCGACCTTCCGCCAGTTCTTGCCGCCATCCTCGGTGATCTGCAGCAGCCCGTCGTCGGTGCCCGCATAGATGAGACCTTCAAGCACGGGCGATTCGTCGAGCGACACGACATTGCTCAGCGCGGTGGTGGACTCGTGGTACGCGACCGAATCCGCCGGCCACACCTTCCCCATGATCGGGAGCTCCTGCCACTTCAAGTTGCGCGTGAGGTCCGGGCTGATCTTCGTCCAGTTGTCGCCGCGATCGTCGCTGCGGTACACGAACTGGCTCGCCCAGTACAGGCGGCGCGGATTGTGCGGGCTGATGATGTACGGAGCGTCCCAGTTCGGATGATCGGCGTCTACACCTCCGCCGGCCCCGCCGCGCCCGCCGCGCCCGGCGCGTCCGCCCTGCTGTCCACCCTGCGGATTTGCGACCGGGGAACCGGCCTGCGCTTGACCGGCACCCTGCTGTGCGCCCGCCGCCTGCTGCGCGGGCGTGTTGCCGCGCGCGACGTTCTCGGCGCCAGGCGCGCCCGCGACGCCGCGGCCGCTGCCCTGCGGACCGAGCCCGCCTTGCGGCGGCTGCGGCGTAACGCCGCCTTCGTCGGAGATAGATGCAGGGACGCCGCGCGGACGGATGCTGCGCGATGTGCCCATGCGGAGATCGAGGCGCGTGACGTTGCCGTCCTGCGACGTAGCGTAAACGATGTTCGAATCCTCCGGATCGTTGCGCGTCTGGAAGCCATCCCCGCCGCCGACGATGTACCAGTCGCTCGTCCGCACGCCCCAGCGATTCGTGCTCGCGACGGGACCGCAATGCGACCAGTTGTCCTGCGCGCCGCCGCACACGTGATAGAACGGCTTCGCGTTGTCGGTCGACACGCGGTAGTACTGCGTGACGGGCAGGCTGGCGAAGAAGCGGAACGTTTCCCCTTCGTCGTAGGTCTCGTAGATGCCGCCGTCGTTGCCGATCAGGATGTGCTTCGGATCGTTCGGATCGAAGCGGACGACGTGATGATCGACGTGCATGCCGGTCTTTCCTTCGAAGTCCGGGGTATCCCACGTCTTCCCGCCGTCTTTGCTGATGTTCAGGTTCGTGTTCACCGACCAGATCCAGTCGGCGCGATGCGGATCGACGAAGATCTCCTGGTAGTACGCCGCGCCGCCGCCGCGATACCACTCGGCTCCGCCTCCGCCGCGTTGCGGCGGCTGCGGCGAGACAGGCGTGCCCTGGGCGCCACGCGAGGGTGCGCCCGGCCCGTCTCCCCTGCCACCGCGACCGCTCGCGATCTGTTTTCCGATGCGCGTCCACGACGCACCCGAATCGTCTGAACGATAGAAGCCGGCTTCGTCGACGACGGGTCCGGACGGCGGCGCCGCCGCAGGTCCGCCGCCGCCCGGGAAGCCCCGGCCGCGCGGCGCCTTCGCGCTGATTAACGCGTAGACGCGCGACGGGTTCTTCGGATCCACGCCAAGCGCGATGCGCCCGACGTCGTCTTTCGGAAGTCCCTTCGACAGCTTCGTCCACTTCTTCCCCGCATCGGTCGACTTCCAGATGCCTCCTTCAGGGCCGCCGCCGATCATCTGGCCGACAGCGCGACGCCGCTGGTACGAGGATGCGTAGATGATGTCGGGGTTTTTCGGATCGAACACGATGTCGCTGATACCCGTGTCGTCGCTGACGTGGAGGACGCGATCCCACTTCGTGCCGCCGTCGATCGTCTTGTAAAGGCCGCGCTCGCCTCCCGCGGACCAGAGCGGTCCCTGCGCGGCGACGTAGACGACGTTCGTGTTGCGCGGATCGATCAGGATGTTGCCGATGTGCTCGGACGCGGCGAGTCCCATCCTCGTCCACGTCTTGCCGGCGTCTGTCGACTTGTAGATGCCGTCGCCGAAGTGGGCGCTGCGCTGGCTGGCATTCTCGCCCGTGCCGAGCCAGACGATGTTCGAATTCTTCGGATCGATCACGACGCAGCAGAGCGTGAACGATCCGCCGTTGTCGAAAATCGGCGTGAACGTCGTGCCGCGGTTGGTGGTTTTCCACAAGCCGCCGAACGCCGTCGCGACGTACCACGTGTTGGGAGATTTCGGATCGATCGCGATGTCCTGCACGCGGCCTGTTGAAATGGCCGGGCCGATACTGCGGAACTCGAGTCCCTTGAGCACGTCAGCCGTGAGCGAATCCGTCGCTTGCCCCTTCGACTCGCTTCGCTCGCTCAGGACAGGGCGCGCGCGCGTCGTCGCAGTGGCGGCAACTGTAAGCGCGATGAGCGCAAGTATGAAGACGCGTTTCGATTTCATATGTCGGGATTCTGTTAGGATTCGCCTGCGGGGTCAAATCCAGTTGAAGATGTTGAAACCGTTCGCGTGTACCGTCTCGCTGGGGCTGTTGATCGCCACCGGCCCGCTTTCATGCGCGTCGCATAGCGCCCCACCCGCACAGTCATCAGCGCCCGTGGCGCCAGCGCCGCCGCCTGCGCAGCCGATCCCCGCTGCGCCCGCAGCCGCAGCGGAACGGGCTGCAAGCCTGCCCGACCGGCTGTCGGACGAGGCGTTCTGGAAACTTGTCGAAGACTTCTCCGAGCCAAACGGATCGTTCCGGTCCGACAACCTGCTGTCGAACGAGATCTGGCTGCAGTACGTCATTCCCGATCTACTGAACGTCGCGAAGCCCGGCCGCGTTTACATGGGCGTGGGTCCGGAGCAGAATTTTACGTACATCGCGGCGTTGAAGCCGGCGATGGTCTTCATCACGGATGTCCGCCGGGGCAACCTTCACCTGCACCTTATGTACAAGGCGCTGTTCGAGATGTCCGCGGATCGCGCGGACTTCGTCAGCCGCTTGTTCTCGCGGAAACGCCCGGAAGGGCTGACTGCGGCGTCCAGCGTCCGCGACATTTTCCAGGCGTACGCCTCCGTGCAGCCGGACGAGAAGCTGTTCGACGCGAACCTCACGGACATGTTGGACCACCTGCGCACGACGCACGGGTTCGGGCTCGAACCGGATGACGAGCCGGGAATCCGGTACGTCTACGGCTATTTCGCGCAGTGGGGGCCGGACCTCACGTACTGGATGAGCGGGGGATTCGGCGGACGCGGCGGGTTCCGCAACTCACCCACATACGCGGACCTGATGGTCGCCACTGACGGCGCGGGCGTGCTGCGCGGATACCTCGCCAGCGAAGAGAACTACAACGTCCTCAAGTCGCTGCACTCGAAGAACCTGTTCGTCCCGATCGTCGGCAACTTTGCCGGGCCGAAAGCGCTGCGTGCCATCGGCGCGTGGCTCAGGGCGCACAACGCGGTGGTGTCGGCGTTCTACCTGTCGAACGTCGAGCAGTATCTGAACCAGGACGGCATCTGGATGGATTTCTGCAAGAACGCCGCGACGCTGCCGATCGACGAGACGAGCCAGTTCATTCGTTCGTATCGCGGCGGCGGCGGCCCTGGTTTCGGCGGCGGCGCCAGCCTCAACCAGGGCCTCTATGCGATGGAAGAAGACTTGAAGCTCTGCACGGCGCAGTAGCTACCAGTCATAAGGCGGCTAGAAGGTAGCCGCCTCCGCCTTCAGCGCGTCGAGCTCTTTCTTCAGCACTTGATAGCGTTCGATCGCGTCGTGGCCGATCTTCTGATCGACGCCGGTCGTCATGCCCGCGAGGTACTGGATGTGCGCCTGGAGTCCTGGCTTGTTGTAGCGGATCCCTTCAGGCGTATTCACGAGCTTCTCGTAAATCGCGCGCGCCTTCGCCGCCTTGGCCGCATCGGAGCTGTTCAGCGCGGCGCGCACGCGCGCGAGCAGCGCGCCGGCCTCGGACCCGAGGTCGCGCATGCGCATGTTGTGTTCGAACTGCTCCTTCAGGTCCGCGACAGTGACACCGCCGGCCGCTACGCGCGGATCGATCAGCAGCTCGAACGGCTGCGTCGCGCTCCAGTCGCCGGCTTTCACGCGCGCCTGGTAGCGTCCCGGCGGTGCGCTCAGCCCGGTCGAATACCTCGCATCCCACACGAAGCGGTTGTGGCCGCCTTCCTTTGTCACGCGCGGCGGCGGACCGCCGCGTCCGCGCCCACCGCCGCCACCGGTTTCCGGATCCTCCGGCGGCTCCGTGCTGGTGGCCTGCCCTGAGCTTGTTAAAGTGGTCGTTGGAGGCGCGCCACCTCCACGTCCGCCGCGTCCACCTCGGCCACCGCCGCCGACAGGCGTCTCGCTGTTGTAGCTGTTTAGTACCGTACCCGCCGAATCGAGAATCTCGATCGTCACGGGACCCGACGCGCTTGCCGGGAGGTAGTAATCGACGTTGGGACCGAGCAGGTTCGGGCTCACGCGCGTGCGGTAGCCGTCGCGCGGCTTATAAAGATGTGCGGACCCCGGCGTCTCCTGCACCGTGATCTGGTGCAGCGCGCTGACGTTGTCGAGAATCCAGAACGCGCGTCCCTGTGTCGTCACGACGAGATCCTTGTGATGCACCTTGATATCGGTGATCGGCACCTGCGGCAGGTTCAACTGGAACGGCTGCCAGTGTCCGCCATTGTCGAACGAGATGTACATGCCGAACTCGGTGCCGGCGTAGAGCAGCCCTTCGCGGTCCGGATCTTCCCTGACGACCCGCGTGGGCGTATCGGCGGGAATGCCGTTCTTGCCGTCGGTCAGGCGGGTCCACGTCTTCCCGTAATCGTCGGTTCTATAGATGTAGGGGGCGTAATCACCGAGAAGATAGCGATACACGGCGTAGTACGCCGATCCGCGCCGGTGGCGAGACGCGTCGATGTATTGCACGCGGCCGCCGGATTGAAGATCCTTCGGCGTGACATTCGTCCACGTCTTGCCGTTGTCGCGCGTCACGTGGAACGGACCGTCGTTCGATCCGGTCCAGATCACCCCGCGCTCCGTTGGCGACTCGGTGATCGCGTACAGCGTGCTGTAGAACTCCTCGCCGGTGACGTCGCGCGTGATCGGTTCGCCGCTCGTCCGCTGGCAGCAATCAGGAAACGCCGTGAGATCGGGCGAGATCTTTTCCCACGTCACGCCCTTGTCGCGCGTGCGATGCACGAACTGCGAGCCGTAATAGAGGACGTCCGGATCGTGCGGCGACGTGGCCATCGGTGACACGCGCTGGAAGCGATAGATCAGGTCCTTCGCCGGATTCCCGTAAAGGGACTGCCCGCCGATCCAGTAGTTCTTCTCCTGCGCCGTCTTCATGTCCATGACGCCGTACTGCCCCTTGCAGGAGCCGTAGACGATATCAGGGTTCTTCGGGTGCGGCATGATCGGCCCGGTTTCGCACCCTGGGCCATTGCGCCAGTCGCCGGGATTGAACGGATCGGCGACGCTCGAAATGATGATGGTGCTGTTGTCCTGCTGCGCGCCGTACAGCTTGTACGGAAACTGGTCGTCCATCCACACGCCGTAGATCTCGGACGTGACCTGGTTCATCTGCGATGACCACGTGCGGCCGCCATCGAACGACACGTTGGCGCCGCCGTCGTTCGACTGGATCATCGTGTTGCCGTCCTTCGGATTGATCCAGATATCGTGGTTGTCGCCGTGCGGCGTGCGCATCGTGGTGAACGTCTTCCCGCCGTCGACAGATTTGAAGAAGCCCTCCGCCCCCGCGTAGACGACGTCGGCGTTGGTCGGATCCGCGCCGAGCGTCGTGTAGTAGAACGGCCGCTGCAGCAGCGACGGCTGCGGGTTGATCAGCGTCCAGCTCTGGCCGCTGTCGTCGGACCGGTAGAAGCCGCCGCCTGGCTTCGCCTCGATGAGGGCGTAGACCCGGTCCGGCTTCGCGGCGGTCACCGCGAGATTCGCCTTACCGATCAGATCGCCCGGCAGTCCGGTCGAAATCTTCGCGAACGTCTCGCCGCCGTCGGCGCTCTTGTAGAAACCGCCGTCCTTCGAGCCGCTGATGATCGTCCAGGGCTTCCGCTCGAGGCGTGACATCCACGCGTAGACGACGTTCGGCTTGCCCGGCTGCAACTCGACATCCATGGCGCCGACCGTGTCCGAAAGGAAGAGCACTTTCTTCCAGGTCTTGCCGCCGTCGACGGTCTTGAACACGCCGCGCTCGCTGTTCGCCTTGAACGCGTCACCGTACGCGGCGACCCACGCGATGTCGGGATTGGATGGATGAATGCGAACCGCACCGATCTGCCCTGCGTTATAGAGTCCGACGAACTGCCACGTCTCCCCCGCGTCCGTCGTCTTGTACACGCCGCGGCCGGTCGAGACGTTGCTGCGAACGCCGTCCGAGCCGGTGCCGAGATAAATGATCTTCGGGTCGGAGTCCGCGACCGCAATGGAGCCGGTCGATCCAAGCGGCACCTTGCCATCGGTGATCGGCACCCACGAGCCGCCGCCATCGGTCGTGCGGAATACCCCCCCGCTCGCGACGCCCATATAAAAGGTGCGCGGCTGCGACGGCACCCCGGTCACCGACGTCACACGCCCGCCACGTGACGGGCCGACGAGCCGATATTTCATGCCTTTGAACAGCGCCGGATCGACCGACGGCATCATCGGAGCGGATGCGCGCGGCGCAGGCCGCGGCGCCACACCCTGGACGGGGTATGTCGGCGAGCGCGGCGATCTGCGAGGCGCTTGCGCCTGGACGAGCGAAAATCCCGCGATTGTGATGAGTGCGAGGACGAAAAGAGAGCGTCGCATGCGCACACTTTATTACAAGTGACAACGCCTCTGAGCCGATGGGGCTGACGACAGAGTTCGCTCGGGCGGGGTCAGACCCCAGGTCGCGCGTTAGAACCGGATCGCGACGCCCACGCGCACCTGATTCACGCGGTAGTCCTGGCCGCCATTGAGCGCTGATGCGATCGTGTTGCCGGACGAGATCTTCTTGAACCGATAACCCGCATCGATCGCGATCGGGCCGCGGCCAAGCTGAATGCCGCCGCCGACGCCCAGCATCGGCTGCGTCCGGTTGATGAAGTTCAGCCCGGTGTTGACGATGGCGTCGGTGCGGTCTCCGAAACCAGAGACGCCGGCATTCAGCCGCGCGAATCCTGCTGTTGCCTCCGCGTAGGGGCGCACCGCCGAGTGCGGCGACGCGAGGAAGCGCACGCCGGCTTCTCCGTAATACGCCGACACGCGAACGCCAATGTCCGTGAAGTCGAGCAGGTCGAACAGCGGCGACTTGATGTCCGCCATCCGTCCCGCTTCGCCAATTACCTGGATGTTGTCGGTCAGTCCGACACCTACGCGCCCTCCGAAGGTCGATGATGCGGCCGTGCCGAAGCTCGATGTGCCGACGGTCAGACCGCCGAACCCCTGGACTTCGCTGCGCTGTTGCGCGCGCGCGGCCGCCGGTAACGCGAACACGGCCAGCGCGGCGAGAACAATCAGTTTTCGCATGATGAGGACACTCCTGTTGCTGTCAGTGTTCAATCAGCAACCGGGGTGCCACGAAGGGATCGCGCCAATCCCGCGGATTTTCGTTCGTAAAGCATCGATCCGCGGGTGAGCGTGCCCTCGCCGAGTGACACCACGACCGTAAGTCACGAGCCCTATGGCAGCGGACGCATTTCCTGGATCGAGACCGCGAGCGCCGCGTGCAGCCAGCGTGTCGGGAATTCGCCGGGCACGTACAAGTCGATCCGCGTGTTTTCGTCCGCGACCTCGACGAGCACCCAGCCATCCTGCCGAATCTGCTTCACGGTGAAGGTCTGCGGCGGACCGCCGCCCGGCCACGTGAATGCGTAACGCCTGCCAGCGACCAGGAATGGCGGCGTGGCGAGATGCACGGCGCTACCCGTGGAAAGCGAGACGACCTCCTGTGCGGACGCGCGCGCAACGGGCGCGCGAAGCAGCAGCGCGCACGCAAGGGCGGCAAGGACGATTATGAGGAACGCGACGAGCCGGTGCGGAAGGCGGACGGACGCCATCGGGAAACCCTCCCTCGGCGCTGGCGGGTACTAGGTTACTACGGCCCGTCACGGACGGTCTCACGCAATGCTCGCGGGCACGCAAACCGCGGCGGTGCCGATGCAGCCCGCCATAAGAGCGGTCGATGTCGCTTAACAGATCTTTTGCGCATCTCGCGATCGCGGATGCCGGTCGTTCACAGAATCGCGCTCGGGAGGCCACTGATCGTCCAGCGTTGAATCCACGCGAGCGGACACCATCACACGAGGCGTCAGGGAATTGTGCGCGCTGGAGCGCATCGTCGTCGGTCAGAAAAGTGCGTGATAGAAAGAATCATGACCCACGCAATTCAGGCGCTCGAGACGCTGTCCGATGACGAAGTCCTGGCAGCCGTTAAGTCCTGCACGAGTAACGAACGGAGGGCAACAGCTCACGGTGAGCAGCGCGCTTGCTGCGCCCGCCCATGGGATCCATCGCAAGAGGGCGAATGCTGACGGCACCGGCGTTACTTGGTGAACTGATACTCCTGGTAGCGCGGCGCGGCGGGGAGCTTCTGCTCCTTCAGAAATGCCCACACCTGCTTGTTGATGTCTCCGGCGGAGCCGTAATAGTCGTGGGTGTGGTTCTTGATCTCGGTGAGCTGCGTATTGAAGCCCTTGGCGTTGAGCGCGTCGCGCGTGTTTCGGACGGCGTTCAGCGGAAACAGCGGATCGTTCGTGCCGATCCAGATAGCCATCGGTATCTTCCGCGGCGCCTGATCGAGGGCGGGGGCCATTTCCGGACTCACGACGCCGGCATGAACGGCGATCGCGGCGAAATACTCCGACTCCAGCAGGCCCAGATCCAGACCGTGAATCGCGCCCGCAGAGTGCCCGAACACGTACATGCGCCGGTCGTCGATCACGTCATTCGAGATGCGCACGAGCTCGACCAGATCGTGAAAGAAATCCGGTCCCTCCTGCGGGATCCGCCACGCACGCGGATCGGACGCATCAGGAGCGACGAGCACGATTCCTTCGGATTTCGCCAGCGGCAGCCATGGATCGATCAGTGACTTCCCGTTGTGACCCGACCCATGAAGAAGCAGCAGCATCGGCGCGGGACCCGCGCCAGCCCTTTCAGGGATGAAGAGATAGTAAGTGCGGGTGACGCCACCCGAGCCGAACGTGAGCTTCTGGAGCTTCGCCTCGCCACCCGCAATCGCCAGCCCCAGAT
>Ga0137375_10001376_pt1 | contig 28139 bp, 20 predicted proteins | sample SagtaG_24_FD_104936 | JGI IMG/M metagenome (GOLD analysis project Ga0137375, IMG submission 104936) | Vadose zone soil microbial communities from Sagehorn Ranch, Mendocino, California, USA - Sage1_R_113_16 metaG | ecosystem: Environmental > Terrestrial > Soil > Vadose zone | place: USA... | reverse complement strand
CGCGTCTGCATCACGAGTACGTCGGCACCGAGCACATCCTGCTCGGCTTGATCCGCGAGGGCGAGGGCGTCGCCGCAGCGGTCCTGACCAATCTCAACGTCGATCTCGAGGAGATTCAGCAGAAGATCGAGGAGACGGTCAAGAAAGGGAAAGCGGCGGCCGCCGCCGGCCCGGACCTCCCCTATACGTCGCGCGCCAAGAAAGTGCTCGAGCTGGCGATGAGCGAGGCGCGCGAGCTGAATCACTCCTACGTCGGCACCGAGCACCTGTTGCTGGGCCTGCTGCGCGAAGAGAAGGGCATCGCCGCGCAGGTGCTGACCGACGCGGGCGTGAACCTCGAGCAGGCCCGCGCGGAAACGCTGCGGCTGCTCGGCAGCGAGATGCCCACGACGCCCGCCGGCGGCGGGACCGGCGCACAGCCGACGCCGCCGAAGAGCGAGAAGAAATCGAAGACGCCGGCGCTCGACCACTTCTGCCGTGACCTCACGCAGCTCGCCGCCGAAGGCTCGCTCGATCCCACGATCGGCCGCCAGAAGGAGATCGAGCGCGTGATGGAGATCCTGTCGCGCCGCAAGAAGAACAACCCGGTCTTGATCGGCGAGCCCGGCGTCGGGAAGACGGCGATCGTCGAGGGACTGGCTCAGCTGATCGCCGGGGGGCAGTGCCCCGACGCGCTCAAGGATCACCGCGTCCTGTCGCTCGACATGGCCGCGGTCATTGCCGGCACCAAATACCGCGGGCAGTTCGAAGAGCGCCTGAAGGCCGTGATCAACGAGATCGCGCAGAACAAGAACATCATTCTCTTCATCGACGAGCTGCACACGCTCGTGGGCGCGGGCGCGGCCGAGGGCGCGGTCGACGCGTCCAACATGCTCAAGCCGGCGCTGGCGCGCGGCGAGCTGCAGTGCGTCGGCGCGTCGACGCTGAACGAGTATCGCAAGTACATCGAGAAAGACGGTGCGCTCGAGCGCCGCTTCCAGACCGTGATCGTCGATCCGCCGACCATCGACGAGACGATCGAGATTCTCAAGGGTCTGCGGAAGCGCTACGAGGATCACCACCGCGTCATCATTCCCGACGAGACGCTGATCGAGGCCGCGAAGCTGTCGGAGCGCTATATCACCGACCGCTTCCTGCCCGACAAGGCGATCGACGTGATCGACGAAGCGGGCGCCCGCGCCCGGCTGGCGGCGCAGGTGCCGCCCCCCGAAGTCGCCGAGCTGAAGGACAAGCTCGAGGGGATCAACGGCGACAAAGAAGCCGCCGTGCGCGATCAGAATTTCGAGAAGGCGGCGTCGCTGCGCGATTCGGAGCGCGAGGTCCAGGCCGAGATCCGGCGCAAGCAGGAAGAGTGGGAGCGCGAGCGCCAGACCCGCCGGCCGACGATCAGCGAGGAGGGCGTCGCCTTCATCGTCTCGCGCTGGACGGGCATTCCGGTCACGCGCCTGCAGGAAGCGGAGACGGCGCGCCTGCTGCGCATGGAAGACGAGCTGCACCAGAGCGTCGTCGGCCAGAACGAAGCGATTCAGGTGATCTCGCGGGCCATCCGCCGCAGCCGGGCGGGCCTCAAGGATCCCAAGCGGCCCATTGGCTCCTTCATCTTCAGCGGCCCGACCGGCGTCGGCAAAACCGAATTGGCGCGCGCGCTGGCGCGGTTCCTGTTCGCCGATGCCCAGGCGCTGATTCGCGTCGATATGTCGGAGTACATGGAGAAGTTCTCGGTGAGCCGGCTGATCGGCGCGCCGCCGGGATACGTGGGCTACGAAGACTCCGGCACGCTCACCAAGGCGGTGCGGCGCAAGCCCTACTCGGTCGTGCTGCTCGACGAGATCGAGAAGGCGCACCCCGACGTGTTCAACATCCTGCTGCAGGTGCTCGACGAGGGTCACCTGACCGACAACTACGGCCGGCTGATCGATTTCAAGAACACGGTCGTGATCATGACCTCGAACGTGGGCGCGCGCGACGTCGTCAAGGGCAAGACGCTCGGATTCGGGCAGCCCGATGCCAAGAACGAGTTCGACCGCATGTCCGAGAAGGTGAAGGAAGAGGTCAATAAGGTCTTCAATCCCGAATTCCTGAACCGGCTGGACGACGTGATCGTCTTCCACTCGCTCAACCGGGACCACATCTCGCTGATCGTCGCCATCCTGGCGCGCGACGTGCAGAAGCGCCTGGGCGAGGAAGAGCTCACGCTGCGGCTCACCCAGGGCGCGACCGACTTCCTGGTCGATCACGGCTACGATGAGCACTATGGCGCCCGCCCCCTCAAGCGGGCCATTCAGAAATACGTCGAGGACCCGCTGTCGGAGAAGATCCTCGTCGGAGATTTCGCCAAGGGCGATGAGATCGAGGTCGACGTCGCCCCCGACAAGGAGCGCCTGGCATTCCGGGCACTCTCCGGCTCGAAGGCGTGATTCGTCGACTCACTCTCCCAATCGTCTTGAGTCTCGCCGCCGTCGCCCCGGGTCTGTGCGCTGCACAGGCCGGCGGGGCGGGGGCGGGGGCGGTCCCAGGTCCCACCGCGCAGACGCCGGTCCCCGACTCGATCGCCGTCGTCGGCTCGAAGCGCAATAGCGCCATCAGCGTCATCCAGGTCAGCGGCCTCGTCCCGGGCCGCGCGATCAACTATCGCGACGTGCAGCGCGCGATCCAGGCGCTCTACAGCAGCGGCCAGTTCGACGACGTGGCGCTGACGCAGACGCAGACGGCCGCCGGCAAGAGCGTGCTCGTGATTCACGTGCGCGAGCGGCCGATGCTCGTGAAGTGGGCGATCCGCGGCGTGCAGCGCCTCGCCGAGCACAGCGTGCGCGACAAGGTGGCGCTCGCGGAAGGGCGCCCGCTCGATCTCGCCAACGTCGAACGGGCCCGCGCCCGGATCGACTCGCTGTACCACGCCCAAGGCTATTACCTCGCGCGCACCAAGCCGCTGTACGTCTCCGAGCGGGATTCGTCGGGTGTGCGGGTGATCTTCGATATCGACGAAGGGCGCCGCGTCGCGATCGCGCGCGTCGACTTCCAGGGGAACACGCATTTCAGCGACGAGCAGCTCGCGGCCCAGATGCATTCGCGTCCCGAAGGGTTCTGGTGGTTCCGCTCGGGCGAGTACAACGACGAGAAAATCTCAGACGATCTGCACCAGAATCTGCCGTCCTTCTACGGGAAGCAGGGGTACGTCGACTTCCAGGTGCTCGACGATACCCTGATGGTGCACGAGGGGACGGGCAAAGCGACGCTCGTCGTGCACCTCAGCGAGGGCGAGCCGTACCGCATCGGGTCGTTTGAGATCGTCGGCAACCGGCGCTTCTCGACCGATGAGCTGCAGACGTTCTATCCGTTCGCCGGGGAGCAGCGGACCGGACTGCTGGGGCTCGGCGGCAGGCACCACACCGCGTATTTCGACGATCAGCAGTGGCAGGATGCCACGCGCAAGCTGCAGACGCTGTACTACAACAACGGCTACATCTACGTCAACGTGCGGAATGACGTGCTGCGGCGGACGGCGCCGGACGGCAAGCCGGTCGTGGACCTCCGCTGGGTGATCACCGAAGGCCAGCCGGCGATCGTCAGCCACGTGGAGATCCGCGGCAACGACGTCACGCACGACCGCGTGATCCGCGAGGCGATCGTCATGGTGCCGGGCGACGTCTTCCGGCAGGACGCGCTGATCGCGTCGTACCAGCGCGTCTCGAACCTCGGCTTCTTCAATCAGCCGATGCCGTTCCCCGATACGAAGCCGGCGAACGAGCAGGGCGACATCGACGTCGTGTTCCGCGTCTCCGAGAAGCGCACCGGCAACATCAACTTCGGCGCGTCGGTGGGGCAGGGCACGGGCGTCGGTGGCTTCCTCGGTCTCGATGAGCCGAACCTGTTCGGCCAAGGCAAGCGCGGCCGCTTCCAGTGGCAGTTCGGGAAAAACATCAACGACTTCGACGTCTCGTTCACCGATCCCGCCGTGCGCGAATCGCGCATCTCGGCGACGATTGGCGTGCACAACACGCGGGTCCGCTACGTGATCGCCGACGTCGGCCGGCTGCGGCGACGCGGCGCGAGCCTGCAGCTGGGCTTCCCGTTCTTCGGCGACAATTACACGCGGCTGTATCTCTCGTACGGCATCGATCAGCAGAGCTTCACCGGCTCGTCCACCAACACCGCGTTCTCGAGCGCGTTTCGCTGCAACGACTGCGTGCGCTCGACGGTCGGGGCGTCGCTGATGCGCGACACGCGGATCGACATGCCGTTCCCCACCGGCGGCACGATGGTCCAGTTCGGCCTGTCGCAAAGCGGCGGCCTGCTCGGCGGCTCCGGCAACTTCCAGCGCGCCGACATCGAAGGCCACTTCTACGCGCCGATCGGCTCGCTCGGCAATCCGTCGAGCTCCAACGTCAAGTTCGTGCTCGGGTTCTCGACGCGGTCGGGCTTCGTGTTCGGCAACTCCCCCTTCTTCGAGCAGCTGTTCACCCTGGGCGGCACGCAGTTCTTCATTCCGCTGCGCGGCTATGACGAGGCCTCGATCACGCCGTTCGGCTACGATCCCAATGCCAGCGCCAACGGCGCGAGCCCGAACGCGTTCGGCAAGGCGTTCTTCACGATGACGGGCGAGCTGGGCATGCGCGTGTCGCAGATGCTGTACCTCTCGACGTTCTTCGATGCCGGGAACGTCTGGTCGCGGCCCGCGCAGTACGATCCCACGCGGCTGTTCCGCGGCGCCGGGATCGGCGCCGCCGTCATCTCGCCGCTCGGACCGCTGGGCATCGACTACGCGTACGGATTCGATCGGGTCGACGGCTTCGGGCGGCCCAAGCCAGGCTGGAAGCTGCACTTCAAGCTCGGCAATTTCTTCTAAACCACACCCACGTTCTACTCCGGGAGTTCCCGCGTTATGCAGCGTCTCGTGCCCGTTTCGCTCGCCGCCGTCGTCGTTGCCGTGCTGGCAGCGCCTCCAGTCGTGCTCGCTCAGGGTCCATCGCCCGCGCCGGCGCCGCTGAAAATCGCGTTCATCAGCTCCCAGGAAATCCTGCACGCCACCCCCGGGTACGCGGTCGCCGAGTCCACGTACCGGCGGGAGTTCCAAGCCTCGCAGGTGGAAGTGCAGAAGCTGCAGCAGCAGCTCGATTCCGCCGTGCAGGTCTTCGACCAGCAGTCGATCGCGTTGTCGCCCGCGGCGCGCCAGGCGAAGCAGAAGGACCTGCAGGCGATGCAGCAACGCATGGAGCAGCGCTCCAACCAGCTCCAGGATCGGCTGCAGCAACGGGAGCAGGAGCTGCTCGGCCCGCTCCGCGCGCGCATCAATTCCGTGATTCAGGGCATCCGGGCGGAGATGAACTACTCCCTGATTCTGGACGCCGACGCCAGCGGCGGATTTGTGGCCGCGGCGGATCCGGCCCTGAACATCACGCCCCGGGTGCTGCAGCGCCTGTCGCAGGCGCAGTAACCGGGCGCGCGCGCCTCCCCCGATGAATTCGGCGGGAACGCGGCCGCTCTCCGCGAGTGAAATCGCGGCCCTCACCGGCGGGCGGCTGGTGGGGCCGGGCACGGTGACGGTCGCCGGCGTCGCGCCGCTCGAGCGCGCGGGCCCCGGCGACCTCTCTTTTCTTGCCTCACCCCGGTACGTCCCCTACTTTCAGCGCACCAGCGCCTCGGTGGTGCTCGTGGCGCCGGCGTTCGAGGCGGCCGAAGGCGGTCCCGAGACCCGCGTGGTCGTCGCCGAGCCGTACGCTGCGTTGTTGGTCGTCCTTCCCGTGCTGTATCCGCAGGCTGTGTGGGAAGCGGGCGTCCATCCGACGGCGGTCGTGGGCCGTGGCGCCACGTGGCAGGAACCGGTGGCGATCGGCGCGCATGCGTGTCTCGGTCGCGAGGTGCAGCTCGGCCGCAATGTCCGCATCGGCGCGAGGTGCGTGCTCGGCGATGGCGTGGCCGTCGGCGACGACACCCAGCTGTATCCCGGCGTGACGCTGTACGCGGGCACCGCGCTCGGGAAGCGCGTGATCGTGCACGCCGGCGCGGTGCTCGGCAGCGATGGATTCGGCTACATCCCCGGCAAGGGCGGCGAGGCCCACCGCAAGATCCCGCACGTGGGGCGCTGCCTCATCGGGGACGACATCGAGATCGGCGCGAACACGTGCATCGACCGCGGCAGCGTGGACGACACCGTGATCGGCTCGGGCACGAAGATCGACAATCTGGTCCACATCGCCCATAACGTGCGGATCGGTGCGCGCTGTCTCATCATGGCGGAGGCCGGCGTCGCCGGCAGCTGCCAGGTGGAGGACGATGTGATCATCGCGGGACAATGCGGCATCTCGGATCACCTTACGATCGGCCACGGCGCCCGGCTGCTCGTGCAGTCGGGAGTCATCGCGAACATTCCCGCCGAAACCACCGTGTCGGGCTATCCGGCGCGCCCGCACCGGGAAGTGCTCCGCGCCCAGGCCGCGCTGTACCGCCTCGCCAAGATCGTCGACGAGCTGGAAGCGCTCGTCCAACCCAAGCCCCCCCCCGAGGCGCCCGCTGCCCCTCCAGAGCGCTAGGCGCTCGGTCACGCGCCCCGCGGCGCTGCGCGGTACGGGCTTGCATACCGGAGCCGCGACGGAAGCGACGTTCCTGCCGGCCCCGGCCGGGCAGGGGATCGTGTTCCGGCGCACCGATCTCGCGGGCAAGCCGGAAGTCCCGGCACGGCTGAGTGAGGTCGAGGCGGTCGAGCGGCGCACGGCGATCGGGCACGGCGCGGCGACGATTCATACCGTCGAGCACGTGCTGGCAGCGGTCGCCGCACACGTGATCGACGACCTCACGATCGAGCTCACCGGTCCCGAGCCGCCGATCCTGGACGGGAGCGTGCAGCCGTACTTCGACGCGCTCGCGGCAGCCGGGCCCGCGGTCGTGGGCGGCGAGGCGGCCGTGCTGACCGTCGTGGCGCCGTTCACGGTCACCGAGAAGGATGCGACCTACGTCGTCGCGCCCGCCAAGGCATTTCGGTTGACGGTGTCGATCGAATGGGCGCATCCGTTGATCGGACGCCAGGCGGGCACCTACGACGTGACACCGGAGAGCTTCGCGACCGAGCTGGCGCCGGCGCGCACGTTCGGCTTCACGCACGAGGTGGCCGAGCTGCAGGCGCGCGGGCTGATCAAAGGGGCATCGGAGACCAACGCGATCGTGCTCGACGAGCGCGGCGTGGTGCACGGCGGCACCTTGCGCTGGCCGGACGAGTTCGTGCGGCACAAGGCGGCGGACATCGTGGGGGACCTGGCGCTGACCGGCGCCCGGATTCAGGCTCATGTGGTGGCGACGCGGCCCAGCCACGGCGGCAACATCGCCCTGGCCCGGGCGCTCGCTCGCGCAGGGAGGCGCACCGGAATGCCGGCGATGGATATCGCGAAAATCATGGACTATCTGCCCCACCGCTACCCGTTCCTGCTCGTGGACCGGATCATCGAAGTGGAAGGCCAGAAGCGGATCGTGGGGATCAAGAATGTCACGATCAACGAGCCCTTCTTCCAGGGGCATTTCCCAGGTCACCCCATCATGCCGGGCGTGCTCATCATCGAAGCGATGGCGCAGGTCGGCGGGATGCTGCTCATGAGCCACTTCGAGGGGCAGAACATCGAGAACAAGGTTGTCTACTTCATGTCGCTCGATAACGTGAAATTCCGCCGCCCGGTGGTGCCGGGCGATCAGATCCGCTTCGAGCTCGAAATGATCCAGTTCCGCGGCAAGACGTGCCGCATGAAGGGCGCTGGCTACGTGGACGGACAGGTCGTGGCCGAGGCGGAGATGATGGCGATGGTGGTCGATAAGTGATCCATCGAACGGCGCTGATCGACCCGACCGCCGAGCTGGCCGCCGACGTCTCCGTCGGACCGTACTGCGTGATCGGACCGAAGGTCACCGTGGCGGAGCGCTGCAGTATCGCCGCGCACGCAGTGATCGAGCGCAACACGCGCATGGGCGAAGGCGTGAAGGTCGGATACGGCGCCGTCATCGGCAACGACCCGCAGGACCTCAAGTACAAGGGCGAGGAGACGTGGGTGGAGATCGGCAGCGGGACGATCATCCGCGAATACTCCACGATCAACCGCGGCAGCACCGCGACCGGCAAGACGACCGTCGGGGAGCGATGCTTCCTGATGACCTACGTACACATCGCGCACGATTGCGTGATCGGGAACGACGTCATCATCGCCAACGCCGTGCAGATGGCGGGTCACGTCACCGTCAGTGACCGCGCGATCATCAGCGGCCTCGTGCCGATCCATCAATTCGTCCGTATCGGGATCTATTCCTTCGTCGGCGGCGGCTCACGGGTCAATCAGGATGTGCCGCCGTACACCAAGGCGGCTGGGAATCCAGTCCATCTCTACGGGCTCAACTCGGTCGGGCTGCAGCGCGCGGGCTTCTCGCCGGAAGTGAAGCTGGCGCTGAAGCGTGCCTACCGCCTCGTGTTCAATTCGGACCTCACGGTGAGCCAGGGCATCGCCCGCGCCCGCGTCGAGCTGCCGCAGGTTCCGGAAGTCGAAACGTTCCTGCACTTCATCGAGGGCTCGCAGCGCGGAGTGATGGTGTGAGGGGACCGGGGACGGGGGACGGGGGATCGGTGCGGCAGGTCCGCGTCGGCGTGGTCGGCGCGGGCGCGCTCGGCTTCCACCACATCCGGCTGCTCAAGAAAATCGATGGCGCCGATGTCGTCGGATTCTACGACCACAACCCGACGCGTTCCGCTCAGGTCGCCAAGGAGCTCGAGACTGTCGCGTTTCCCTCACTCGCGGCGCTGCTCGATCGCGTCGAGGCGATCACCGTGGTCGTGCCGACGCCGGCGCACGTGGATGTGGGCCAGGTGGTGCTCGAGCGCGGCCTGCACGCGCTGATCGAGAAGCCGCTGGCGGACACGCTCCCGGGCGCCGAGCAGCTGGTGCAGGGGGCGCGCGAGCGCGGGGTGTGTCTCCAGGTCGGTCACGTCGAGCGATTCAATCGGGCGGTGCGTGCCGCCGCGCCCTATCTCGAAGAGCCGCGGTTTCTCCAGACCGAACGGCTGGCCCCGTTCCAGCCGCGCGGGACCGACGTCGCGGTGATCCTGGACCTGATGATCCACGACCTCGACCTGGTGTTGGAGCTCGTGCGATCGGAGGTCAGCGAGGTGCGCGCGACCGGGGTGCCGATCCTCTCGCCGCACGTGGACATCGCGAACGCCCGCGTCGAGTTCGCCAATGGCGCTGTTGCGGTCATCACGGCGAGCCGCGTATCGCGCGAGCGCACCCGCAAGCTGCGCATCTTCCAGCCGACCGGATACTTCTCACTCGATCTCGCGCAGGGCAACGGCCATTTCTATCGCCTGAAATCGGGGTGGCAGGACGTCGGCGCGACCCGCATGGAAGACATCGTCGAGCACGTGCGGCTCGAGGCGCCTGAGGCGGAGCCGTTGAAGCTCGAGCTGGAGAGTTTCCTGCGCGCGGTGCGCGGCGACGGCGACGTCGTGGTCACCGGTGCCGCCGGGCTGCACGCGCTGACCCTCGCCTATCGCGTCGCCGACGCCATCAGCGCCTCGCCGCTCGCCGCGGCGCGGCCGTGACGCGGATCTACATCTCGGCAGGCGAGCCCTCGGCGGACGCGCACGCCGCGGCGGTCGCGGCCGCCTTGCGCCGGCGTCTTCCGGGAGTGGAGCTCGAAGCGCTTGGCGGCCCCCTGCTCGAGCGCGCGGGCGTGCGCGTGTTGGACCGTATGGAAGCATTCTCCGTCGTGGGGTTCGTCGAGGCCCTCGCGAAGATTCCGGCGCATTACCGCCTGCTCGGTCGCATCAAGCAATCCTTTGCCGCAAGGCGCTACGATCTCGTCATTCTGGTCGACTATCCGGGCTATCACCTGCGCGCCGCCGCCGCGGCCGCCCGAGCGGGCATTCCCGTGCTCTACTACATCGCGCCGCAGATGTGGGCGTGGGGACCCAAGCGCGTGCGCAAGCTCGCGCCCGTGAATCAGCTCGCGGTCATCCTGCCGTTCGAGGAGAAGTTTTTTCGCGACCGAGGAGTGGCGGCGACGTTCGTGGGGCATCCGCTCAAGGACCGGCCGGCGCCGCCGGCGCGGGGCGACGCGCGTCGGCTCCTCGGCCTCGATCCGGGCCGGCCAACGCTCGGCTTGTTTCCCGGCAGCCGGAAGCAGGAGGTCAAACGGCACTGGCCCATCTTCCGCGCCGCCGCGGCACGCGTCGCCGCCGCGCGGCCCGGGTTGCAGATCGTCGCCGCCGGGACACGGGATGCCGAGTACCCCGACCCCGGCGAGATCAAAGTGCATCTGGGGGATCCGTTGCTCGTCTTCGCGGCGGCAGACGCGGGGATCTGCAAGTCGGGCACTACGACGCTCGAGGCCGCGATCGCCGATGTGCCGATGGTCATCACGTACCGGGTCCATCCGATCTCGTCGTATATCGCGTTCCGGCTGCTGCAGGTGCCGTGGGTCGGTCTCGTCAATCTCGTCGCGGGGTATGAGGTCGCGCCGGAGTTCCTGCAGCGGCGCGCGACCGCCGCAGCGCTCGCCGACGGAGTGCTGCCGCTGCTCGATGGCGCGAACCCCGTGACGCGGCGGCAGCGGGAAGGACTGCAGCTCGTCCGCCACCGTCTGGGCGCGCCCGGCGCGGCGGATCGGGTCGCCGAGCTGGCCGCCGCCCTGATCCGATGAAACTGCGCTGGGCGGACACGATCGCCGCGCGCGTCGGCCTTGCGCTGCTCCGCGCCCTGGCCGCGACGTGGCGGTATCGGGTCACGGGATTCGAACACATTCGGGCGCTGCGCGAGACGCGGCGCCCGTTCCTGTTCGTCCTGTGGCACAGTCGCATCCTGCCGTTGCTCTACCGCCATCGCGGGGAAGACATCGTCATGCTGATCAGCCGGCACCGCGACGGTGGCTATCTCGCTGACCTGGGTGCGCGCTGGGGATATCGCTCGGTGCGCGGCTCGACGCAGCGCGGCGGTGAGGTTGGGCTGCTGGGGATCGTGCGCGCGCTGCAGGCAGGTGCCGTCGTCGCGATGACCCCCGACGGTCCCCGCGGACCGCGCGAGCGCGTGCAGCCGGGCGCGATTGCGGCGGCGCAGCACGCCGACGTGCCGTTGATTGCGGTCGGTGCGCGCCCGACGTCCGCGTGGTATCTCGAGTCCTGGGATCGCATGTGCATTCCGAAGCCATTCGCGGCGATCGATGTGCGGTACGGCCCGCCCCTGCGGATCGGGCCGGGGAAGGAGGGCCTCCGGCAGGGGATCGACGCCGTGACACGCAGCCTGCACGAGGTCAGCGGAACGTCGTGAGCGCGCAGCGAATCGCGCAATGGCTCTGGTGGAGCGCCGCCGCACCGGCGCGCGCGGCCCGCGGGGTGCTGCTCCCGGTCGCCTTCCTATATCGGACGATCATGAGCGCGCGGGCGACGGCATATGCCCGCGGCTGGCTGCGCCAGCGGCCGTTACCGTTGCCCGCGGTCGCGATCGGCAATCTCGCGGTGGGCGGGGCGGGGAAGACGCCGCTCGCGGCATGGACGGCCGCATTCTTCGCGCGCCGCGGGGTGAAGCCGGGGATCTTGCTGCGCGGCTATCGCGGCGACGAGCAAGCCGTGCATCAACGGCTCGTGCCGGAGGCGATTGTCGTGCCCGATGCCGACCGTCTGGCGGGCGCGACCAAGGCGCGGGCGAAGGGCGCGCGCGTCCTCGTGCTCGATGACGCCTATCAGCGCCTCAATGTCGGGCGCGACGTCAACGTGGCCGTCGTGAGCACGGAGAGCTCACCACCGCGCCACGTTGCGTGGCCGCTGCCGGCCGGCCCCTGGCGCGAGGACTGGAGCGCGCTGGGCCGCGCGGACGTCATCGTCGTTACGCGGCGCCGGGCGGCCGTGGCCGAGTCGCGCGCACTCGCGGGCCGCATCGCGGCCCGCTGGCCGGCGGCGGTAGTTGCGAGCGTGCAGCTCGCGCTCGATGGGCTGGCGGGACTGCGGTCCGGCCGGCGCGTCGATCTGTCGGCGCTCGCGAAAAAGCGCGTGATCGTCGCCGCCGGGATCGCCGATCCGGTCAGTTTCGCGGCGCAGGTGCGCGCGTTCGGCGCGAGTGTGCAACTCACGGCGTATCAAGATCATCACGCCTACCCCCCGAGCGACGTCGCCCGGCTCGCGCAGGCCGCAAAAGACGCCGATTATGTTGTAGTTACCGAGAAGGATGCGGTGAAGCTGCGCGGCCGCTGGCCGGCGGAAGCGCCGGAGCCGCTCGTCGCGGAGCTCGCGCTGCGCTGGGAGTTGAACGGTGACGCCGTCACACGAGTCCTGGAAGGGGTCCTGAACAGGGTCGTATGAGCGAACCCGCGATTATTCGTCCCGACAAGCAAACCTTTCTCGCCGAGGAGAATCCCTTCGAGGCGATGATGGAGCGCTTCGACCATGCCGCGAAGCTGCTCAATCTCGATCCCGGCCTGTACAAGGTGCTCCGCAACCCCGAAAAACAGATCATTGTGTCGGTCCCGATCCTGCGAGACAGTGGCGAGGTCGAGGTCTACACCGGCTATCGCGTGCTGTACAACACGTCGCGAGGTCCGGCGAAGGGCGGGATCCGCTTCGACCTCAACGTCACGCTCGAAGAGGTGAAGGCCTTGGCCGCGTGGATGACGTGGAAGTGTGCCCTGGTGAACATCCCGTTCGGGGGTTCCAAGGGCGGCGTCGTCTGCGACCCGAGCACGATGTCCATGGCTGAGCTGGAGCGCGTGACACGCCGCTATACCTCGAGCATCATCGAAGTCCTGGGGCCCGATTCCGACGTTCCGGCGCCGGATGTAAACACGAACGAGCGCGTGATGGCCTGGATCATGGATACCTATTCCATGCACAAGCGCCACACCGTGACGGCGGTGGTCACGGGGAAGCCGGTCGAAATGGGTGGATCGCTCGGCCGGCGCGAGGCAACCGGGCGCGGCTGCATGATCGTGACGCGGGAAGCGCTGGCGAAATTGGGGATGAGCCTCAGGGGTACGCGCGTCGCGGTGCAAGGCTTCGGCAACGTAGGGTCGGTGGCCGCCGACCTCATGGCGAAGGAAGGCGCAATCATCGTCGCCGTCTCGGACAAGTCGACCGCCCTCCACAATCCCAAGGGTTTGGACGTGCAGGACCTGATCAAGTGGGTGAGGGAGCGTCGTGCGCTCGCCGGCTACACCAAGGCCGAAACGATCACGCACGAGCAGGTCTTGACCGTCGACTGCGACGTGTTGATCCCCGCCGCGACCGAGAACGTGATTACCCGCAAGAACGCTCCCCACATCAAGGCCAAAATCATCTGCGAAGGCGCGAACGGTCCCACGAGCGCCGCGGCCGACAAGATTCTCGAGGATAAGGGCGTGTTCGTGATTCCCGACATCCTCGCGAACGCCGGCGGCGTCACGGTGAGCTATTTCGAATGGGTGCAGGATCGGGGCGGCTATTTCTGGGATGAGGACACAGTGAACCGCCGGCTCGAAGCGATTCTGGTCCGCGCCTTCGGTGAGGTGATGGCGATGGCGGCGAAGCACAAAGTGGCCAATCGGATCGCCTCCTACATCGTCGCCGTGGATCGCGTCGCGGGGATGCACCGGTTGCGCGGCATGTATGCCTGATGCGGTATCGCATCGTCGCCCTGGGGGGAAGCCGCATGAAGAGCGCGGCGCTCCGGGCGGCGTGTGACGACTACCTGAGCCGGATCCGCCACTACGCCAACATCGAGGAACGGGAAGTGACCGAGGCGCGTATCCCGCAGGATGCGCGCGTCATCGCACTGTCGGACCGCGGTGAGCCGTGGACCTCCGAGCAGCTCGCCGAGCTGGTGGGGCGCTGGGAGATGGAAGGCCGCGACGTCATGTTCGTGATCGGTGGAGCGGACGGCCTTCCCGCCGACGTGGTGGACGGCGCCGAGCGGACGTGGAGCCTGGGGCCGCTGACGCTGCCGCACGAGCTCGCCCGCGTCGTCGTCTATGAGCAACTCTATCGCGCGCATACGATCCGGCGCGGAGAGAAGTACCATCGAGGATCCTGAGCTTACCGCGACGGATCGCGTCGCGCTGCTCGTGCTCGCGCGGGATGCCATCGACGCGGCGCTGGCCGGCCGCTCGGCTCCGAAGTTGCCCGATGTGCCCGGTGCGGCACTGCGCCGCGGCGCGTTCGTGACGCTGGCGGAACGGGACGGACACGATCTCCGGGGCTGCATCGGCCACATCACGGGCGACCGGCCGCTGGGCGAGGTGATTCGCCAGGTCGCGGTCTCCGCGGCGCGTTCCGACCCGCGCTTCCCGCCCGTGCAGCGCGATGAGCTGGACGCGCTGCGGATCGAGATTTCCGTCCTCAGCGCCCCGGTGCAGGTCGCGACGTCGGAGCTGAGCCGGCTGGTGATCGGACGCGACGGCCTGCTGGTGCGCCGGGGGCGCGCGCAGGGGGTCCTCCTGCCCCAGGTGGCGACCGAGCAGGGATTCGGGCCCGAGGCGTTCCTGAACGCCGTGTGCCAGAAGGCGGGTCTCGCGCCCGGCAGCTGGCGGGAACCCGACACCCGCGTCTTCACGTTCACAGCGGACGTCTTCGTCGAATGACCGACTGGTTCAAGCACTGGTTCGGCGGCGAGGAATATCATGAGCTCTATTCACACCGCGACGACGAGGATGCCCGCCGGGCGGTCGCGCTCATTCGGAGCGTCGTCACGTGGGGAAGCCGAGATCGTATCCTGGATCTCGCCTGCGGGCCGGGCCGCCATGCGGCCGAGCTGACGCGTTGGGGCGGGCAGGTGGTGGGGTTCGATCTGTCCCGCGCGATGCTGCGGCGCGCGCGCAAGCGTACCACGGGCGGCTTGGTGCGCGGCGACATGCGGGCGCTGCCGTTTTGCGACGGCAGCTTCACGCTGGCGGTCAATCTGTTCACCTCATTTGGTTACTTTTTGGACGATGAAGAGCATCGGCGCGTGGTCCAACAAGTGGTTGCCGCACTGTCCCCCGGGGGACATTTCGTGCTCGACTATCTCAACGCCGAGCAGGTCCGGCGCACGCTCAAGCTCACCGAGCGAACCGAAAGCCGCGACGTGCTCGTGACCCGCCGTATCGACACCGCCAACCGCTACGTGATCAAGGAAATCGAGCTCCGCGACGAGGGTCGACGGTTCCAGGAACGCGTGCGTCTTTATAGCGCCGACGAGCTGGCAGCGCTCTTCACCGATGCCGGTCTGCGCGTCGCCGCGCGGTTCGGAGGCTACGACGGTGCCCGTCCTGGTCCCGACACGCCCCGCGTGATTCTCGTGGGCGCCCGCGCGTGATCGGCCGCATCCTCTCCACGCCGATTCCGATGGCGGCCGGACCGATTCCCGCCGGCAAGCCGCGGCGCGTCGCTGCCGACGTTCTCGCGGCCGTCGTCCCCGGTCCCGGCCGGGATCGCCTCGCCGGTGGGGACGTCCTGGCGGTCACCACGGGGCAGCAGCCCGGGCTGTTCACCGGACCGCTCTACACGGTCCACAAGGCGTTGTCGGCGATCGCGCTGGCGCGCCGGCTCGAGCACGAACGGGGGACGCCGGTCGTGCCGATCTTTTGGGTCGCGGGCGACGACCACGATTTCGCGGAGGCGAATCACGCCTGGGTGCTGGGCCGCGACAATGAGCCGGTGAAGATCGTGCTCCGCGAGCGGCCGCATGAAGCGCCGCAGCGGCCGCTGTTCCGCGAGCCGTTGGGCCCGGATATCCGCGCCGCCTTGGACGCCCTGGCCAGCGCCCTCCCCGACGCCGAGTGCAAGCCGGAGGTGCGGCAGTGGCTCGAGTCCACGTACCGGCCGGATACGAATCTCGCGGACGCCGGTGCGGAAGCGCTGCAGCAGCTGCTTGGGAGTCGCGGTCTTGCCGTCTTTCGGGCGCACGACCGCAGCGCCAAGCGCGCGGCCGCGCCGTTGCTGTTGCGCGCGCTCGACGTCACGCTGGACGACGGACTGACCCCCGTACTGGTCGAGGGGGCGCTGGGGCGCGACCGCGTGCGCAAGGACGGCGACCGCTTCGTGACGCGTCGCAGCAGCGAGGGATTCAATCGCGCTCAACTAGAAGCCATCGCTGCCGAGACGCCCGAACGGCTGTCGCCCAACGTGTTGCTGCGACCGGTGATCGAAGCCGCGCTCTTTCCCACGCTCGCGTACGTCGGCGGTCCCGGAGAGATGGAATACCTCCCCGAAGCCGCGCCGTTGTTCAAGAGTCTCGGCGTCGGGCCACAGGCGCATGTGCCGCGCTGGTCGGGAATCATCATCGAAGCGCGCGTGGAGAAAGTCCTGAGCAAGCACGGCCTCACACCGGCCGACTTCGCCGGCCAGCCCGGCACACTCGAGGCGAGAATTGCGAAGGCGGAGCTCCCCTCCGACCTCGCTGAGTCGCTGAAAGCACTCCGCGACGACGTCGAGTCCCGATTCGCCAGAATCAGCGGCGAGGTGCAGCAGCTCGATCCCACGCTGGAGCGCACCGTCCAGTCGGCGCGCAACGCGGCGCTCGCCGGCACCAATGAGATCGAGAAGAAGCTGGTGGCCAGCCTGAAGCGCACGCAGGGCACGCTGGTCAGCCAGCTCGCGCGCGCCCGCGCCGCGCTCGTGCCGGACGGGAAGCCACAGGAGCGCGTCCTGACCGTCGCCTCCTTTCTGGCGCGCTACAGCGGGTCGCTGCTGGACGAAATCGATGCCGAGGTGGCGCGCTGGGCCGCAGGTTTATAGAATCCGATCCATGTGGGTACTCGCCGTAATTCTCATCGTCGCCTTGCTGATTCCCGTCGCCGCGATTCTGGTCGACTCGCCGCTCGGCAAGTCGGTGGCGCGGCGCATGGAGGGGCGCATGGACGGCGGAGACCTTCAGCGTAAAGTCGAGATCCTGGAAGCAGAAATGGAAGAGCTGAACCGCTCCGTCGCCGGTATGCGGGAAGAGCTGCAGTTCATGCAGCGCCTGCTGGAAGATCCACGCCGCAAGAAACCCACGTCTTGAACGAGGGCAGGGGGGGCGGGGGAGGACGTCACGCCGCGCGCGTGGCGGCCGGCATCCTCGTCACCCGCGTGCTCGGCTACGTGCGCGAGCGCGTGTTCGCTCACTACTTCGGGAACGGCGCCGCCGCGGATGCATTCCGGGCGGCGCTGCGCATTCCCAACGCGCTGCGCAATCTGCTCGGTGAAGGCACGCTGTCGGCGTCGTTCATCCCGGTGTACGCGGCGCTCAATGAGCAGAAAAAAGAGGCGGCCCGTGCGCTAGCCGGGGCGGTGCTCGGCCTGCTGCTGCTCGCGAGCGGCGTGCTGGCCGTGATGGGCATCGCGTTCGCTCCCGCAATCACGGCCCTGGTCGCGCAAGGGTTCGATGGACCACGGCGCGAGCTGACCACGGTGTTGGTTCGTATCCTCTTCCCGATGACCGGGCTGATGGTCGTGTCCGCCTGGTGCCTCGGCATCCTCAACACGCATCGCCGCTTCTTTCTCCCGTACGCCGCACCGGCGGTGTGGAACATCGCCGGGATCGCGGCGATGGTGGGGGCGGCAGCGTGGCTCAAAGGCGAGGGTCTGTACGGGTTGTCGCTCGCCCTCGCCTGGGGCACGGTCGCCGGCAGCGTGCTGCAGATCGCGATCCAGCTGCCCACCTGTTGGCGGCTGCTGCAGGGGATTCCGCTGCGCGTGAGCCTCGCCCCCGAGGGCGTACGGCACGTACTCACCGCGTGGCTGCCGCTCCTGGTGGGCGCCGGGGTCGCGCAGCTGTCCGGCCTCGTCGACACCTTCCTCGGCTCGTTCACCGGCGAAGGCGGGCTCGCGAGCCTGGGCTATGCACAGCTGGTGCAGGTGCTGCCGATCAGTTTGTTCGGCGTGGCGGTGACCGCCGTCGCGCTCCCCGATCTAGCGCGCGACGCGATCGGCGAGGCGGCGAACGAGCAGCTGCGCGCCCGCATCGCCGTCGGCTTCCGGCGCATTGCGTTCTTCGTGCTCCCGTCGGCCTTTGCGTTCGCGGCGCTGGGACCGCAGATCGTCGGCGCGCTGTTCCAAACGGGGCGGTTCGATGCGGACGACACCGTGTTGGTCGGGGGCGTCCTGGCGGCGTACGGCATCGGGCTGCTCGGGCAGTCGACGGTCAAGCTGTTCGCATCCGGATTCTACGCGTTGCGCGACACGCGCACGCCCGTGCGGATCGCGATCGTCTCGCTCGTGATCTCGGGACTCCTGTCGTGGCTCTTCATGCGCCGCTTCGGGCCGGCGGGGATCGCACTGGGCTCGTCGATCGGCGGTACGCTGAACACCGCGCTACACCTCTACGACCTCGACAAACGCATCGGGACGATCCTGCAGCGCTCCGATTGGCGCATCATCGGGTTGGTGGTCGCCGCCGCGTTGATCGCCGCCGGGCTCGCCGTCGGCGTGGGGCAGCTGGCCGCGGCCTGGCGACCCATCTCTCGAGGCGTTGCTGTGCTGGGTATCTTTGGTGTGGCATACGGGGCGCTGTCGCTGGCGTTCCGCCACCCTGACGCGATACGCGCATGGCAATCTCTGACCGGCTCGCCCGCCAACTAGCGGCACTTCCCGCTCGCCCCGGCGTCTACCTCTGGAAAGACGCCGCCGGGGAAATTGTGTACGTCGGGAAGGCGAGCAACCTGCGCTCGCGCGTGCCGAGCTACTTCGCCGACGAGCAGGGCAGTCCGGAGCGCGAAGTCCTGCAAGGGCAGATCGCCGACCTCGAGACGATCATCGTCCCGAACGAAGCGCAGGCGCTGCTGCTCGAAAACACGCTCATCAAGGAGCACCAGCCGAAGTTCAACATTCGGCTGCGCGACGATAAGAGCTATCCCCAAATCGCCGTCACGCTGGCCGAGCCGTTCCCGCGCGTGCTGGTGGTCCGGCGCGTCACGATTCCCGGCGCGCGCTACTACGGGCCCTACACCGACGTCGCCACGCTGCGCCAGACGCTGAAGATCATCCGCCGCATCTTCACGGTGCGATCCTGCTCCTGGAACCTCCCCGTGGATGCACCCGATCGGCCCTGTCTCGACTTTCATATCGAGCGCTGCAAGGCGCCGTGTGTGGGCTATCAGAGCGCGGAAGACTACCGGCGCATGATCGACGATGTGTTGCTGTTCCTGTCGGGGAAGACGCTCGAGGTGCGGGGCCGGCTGCGCGAGCGGATGCACGAGGCCAGCAACGCGCAGGACTACGAGCGCGCCGCGCAGCTGCGCGACGCGCTCAAATGGCTGGACCAGCTCGAGCAGCCACAGACGGTGGAGGTCGTCGGCGGGGGCGACGCCGACGCGATCAGCCTCGCCCGCGACGGTGACGATGCCGTGGGTGTCATTCTCCGCATTCGCGACGGCAAGCTCATCGCGCGCGAGCACCGGTTTCTGGAGCACGTCGAGCACGCCCCGGAAGGCGAAGTGCTCCGCACCTTTCTCGTGGGGTACTACCTGCCGCTGGAGCAGCGGGCTCAGCGGGTCGTGCTCCCGTTTGCGCCTGCCGACCTCGATGCGCTGCGTGAGCTGGCGCCAGGCGTGGAGTTTGCGGTCCCACAACGCGGCTCCGCGGCCAAGCTCGTTGAGCTGGCCGATCAGAATGCGCGGCACCTGCTCGATAGTTTTAAGATCGAAGCGTTCGATATCGACGAGCGCGCGGCCGATCCGGTATTCTCGTTGGGCCGCGACCTCGGTCTGCCGGTCGTGCCGCGTGCGATGGTGTGCATCGACATTTCGACCAATCAGGGCCGCGACACGGTGGGCTCCCTGGTATGGTTCGAGGGCGGGCGGCCCCGGAAGGCGGAGTACCGGCGGTACCGCATCAAAGGGGTAGAAGGAATCGACGATTTCGCCGCGATGAAGGAAGTCGTGACCCGGTTTCTCGCTCGGCGGACTGCGGAGAAGAAGCAGATTCCCGATCTGATCGTGATCGACGGAGGGAAGGGCCAATTGGCTGCAGCAGTGGAAGCGGCGCGCGCACAAGGCCAGGAGCGGCTGCCCATCGTGAGCCTCGCGAAACGGGAAGAAGAAGTTTTCCTGGTGAGCTCCGGCGAGCCGCTGCGGCTGTCGCGCCGCAGCCCCTCGCTCAAACTGTTGCAGCGCGCGCGGGACGAGGCGCACCGCTTCGCGGTTACCTACAGCCGCAAACGGCGCGCGCAACGCATCATCACGTCGGAGCTCCTGCGTATCCCGGGGATCGGACCCGCGCGGCGGCGACTACTGCTGGAGCGGTTCGGCTCCCTCGCCGGCGTGCGCACGGCGACGCCAGCCGAGATCGCCGCGCTGCCGGGCTTCTCCAGCAAACTCGCCGACCGGATCCTCGACCGGTTGCAGCCTCCCACTCCCCGGCGCGCGTGACCAACTGGACGTTGGAGTGCTCGGCGTGCGACCCCGTTCGCACCCGCGACGCCGACGGCTTTCCAGGCGTGTGCGAGGTCTGCGGATCGCCCTATCTCGTGCGCTACGCGACGCTTCCATCGCCCGAGGAGAAGACGCTCTTGCGCGGCCGGCGCTGGACGATGTGGCGCTATGAGGGATGGCTGCCGCTGCGCGACGGCGAGCACCCTGTCACACTCGGCGAGGGCGGCACGCCGCTGCTCAAAGTCGAGCGAGTCGCCGCGCGCCAAGGGTTCGACCAACTCTGGGTCAAGGAAGAAGGCACGAACCCCACGGGATCGTTCAAGGCCCGAGGACTGGCCGCCGCGGTCACCCGGGCGGCGCTGTCGGGCGCCAAGGAATTCGTGGTACCGACCGCGGGCAATGCGGGCATCGCGCTCGCGGCCTACGCGACCCGCGCGGGGGCGTCGGCGCGCGTGTACGCGCCCGCCACGACGCCGCGCCCCATCCTGGAGCAGATCCGCGCCTTCGGCGGAGATCTGATGCTCCTCGATGGTCACATCGGCGACTGTGGGATAGCGGCTCGGCTGCACGCCACGAATACCGGCGCCATCGACGTCTCGACACTGCGAGAGCCGTATCGCATCGAGGGCAAGAAGACACTCGGCCTCGAGTTGGCCGAGCAGTTGGGGTGGACGCTTCCCGACGCCATCATCTATCCGACGGGCGGTGGGACAGGCCTGATCGGGATGTGGAAGGCGTTCCAGGAGCTGCGCCGAAGCGGCTGGGTCCGCGGGCCGCTGCCCCGGATGTACACGGTCCAAGCGAGCGGTTGCGCCCCGGTGGTGCAGGCATTCGAGTCGGATGCCGAGCGGTGCACGCCGTGGCCCGATCCCCAAACCGTTGCGGCTGGTTTGCGGGTGCCTGGACCGCTGGGTGACCGGTTGATGCTGCGCGCGCTGCGCGAAAGCGGCGGCGGTGCGGTTGCCGTGAGCGACGAGGCTCTGGCGGCGGCCGCGCGGGAGCTGCAAGTCGCCGAAGGGATCGACGCATCACCAGAAGGTGGAGCAGCCCTATCGGGCGCCGTCGCGCTCAAGAACCGGGGCGTGCTGCGTCCCGAGCAGCGTGTCGTACTGTTCAATACCGGCGCCGGGTGGCTCTATAGAACCTAAGCCGTTTATATTCCAATACTTCGGCCCATGCGCATAGCCATCCTCGATCCAGCCGCCGGCATCAGCGGTGACATGACGTTAGGGGCCCTCCTCGCGCTGGGCCTGCCGGCCTCATGGCTCGAGGAGCTCCCAGGACGGCTCGGCGTTGGCGGCGTGCGCGTTGCCGTCCGCGACGTGCGCCGTGCCGGCATCACGTGCAAGCAGATCGACTTCCAGATCCCCGATCAACCGCACGGGCGCCACGTTGGTGAGCTCGTCACGCTCGTCGAGCGGGCACCGGTCTCCGATTGGGTGAAAGAGCGCGCTGTGCGCGCGTTCCGCCTCGTGGGTGAGGCCGAAGGGCGCGTCCACGGGGTCGCGCCCGAGAAAGTGCACTTACACGAAGTCGGCGCCGTGGACGCGGTGCTCGATATCGTGGGCGCGATCGAAGGATTCGAGCGACTGGGGGTGGAGGCGGTGTACAGTCTCCCCGTTGCAGTAGGGCAGGGGTGGGTGGAGGCAGCGCATGGGCGTCTGCCGGTGCCGGCGCCGGCGACCGCGATCCTGCTCGAGGGGCTCGAGATCGCCGCAGCCGGGGGACCAGTAGAAGGTGAGGCGACGACGCCCACGGGCGCGGCACTTCTGCGCGTGCTGTCGGCAGGCGCGCCACCGGACCGGTGGCGCATCGTCGGCAGCGGTTGGGGGGCGGGGCAGCGCGATCCGAAGCACTATCCCAACGCGCTGCGCGTCCTCGTTGCCGAAGCGGCGAGCGAGGCCGGCCGCGTGGTGTTGCTCGCCACTGATGTGGACGACATGAGTCCCGAGTATGTAGAGCCGTTGCGCCAGGCGCTGGTCCAAGCGGGGGCGCTCGACGTGCAGACCTGGCCTGTGCAGATGAAGAAGGGCCGCCAGGGCTTCCGGGTGGAGGTCATGGCGCCGGAGGCGCTCGCCGAAGCGATCACGGCCGAGTTGTTCCGGCACAGCACGACGGCCGGCGTGCGGCGCTGGGTCGCCGAGCGCGCCACGCTGCCGCGGCACCAGCTCACGGTGCAGCTGGACGGCGTGGCGGTGCGGGTGAAGGTGTTGGATGGCGGGAGTGTGCGGGTGAAGCCAGAATACGATGATGTGCTGGCGGCGGCACTGGCGTTGGGACGCCCGCCGCTCGAGGTGGCGCGCGCCGTCGAGCGCGACGCCGAGGCTCTTATCGCGAAAGCCAAGGAGTGAACGTGCGAACGGTTCGCAATCTTGCGGTAGTCATGGTCACCACGATGACGGTTCCGCTGGCGGCACAGCAGCAGCAGACGCAGGTGCGGTGGGCGGAGCCGAAGTGCGACTTGAAACCGAACAATCCCCTGGTCAACCAGGGCGTGGGGTACTTGAAGAGCGCCACGACCGGGCGTTTTGAGGAACAGAAGAAAAAGGATCTCAACGACGCGCAGCGTGTGCTGACGCAGTCGCTCACGACCGGCGGTCAGGACAAGAACCCGGCGGCGTGGTACTACCTGGCCCGCTACTACATCATGAGCAATGATGCCCAGGGTATCGATTCAGCGTTCAGGCACGCCCAGGCGCTGAAACCGGAGTGCGAGGGCGACATGGATATCTGGCGGCGCTACGTCTGGGTCCCGACGTTCAACGCCGGCATCGCCGCCTGGCAAGCGAACAACCTCGATTCCGCCATCGCGTCGTTCCGGCGGGCCAGCGCCCTGCTGCCCGGTGAGCCGACGAGCCTCAAGTACATCGCCACACTGTTCTACAACACCGGCAAACAGGATTCGGCCGTATTCTACTTCCGCCGCGCAGCCGATGTCGCGGCGGCAGAGCCCAAGTTCGCGCCAGACCGCAGGGACGCGCTCTTCAATCTGGGGCGCATTCAGCAGAGCATGCAGAAGCTGCCGGAGGCGATGGCGACCTATCGTGAGTATCTCGGCCTGTACCCCAACGATCCGGAGATCATGGCGGCGTTGGGCGGCGTCTACATGCAGACGAGCAACAAGGACAGCGCGTTCGCGATCTATCGGCAGATCGTGAGCCGGGGCGACTCGATCGGCTACTTCCAGCTGTATCGCGTGGGTGCAGAGATCTCGCAGAGTGTGCCGGACGATCCCGACACCGCCGTCGCGGGCGCCAGCTGCCGGCGGGAGGCGCGCGCGACCCGGCCCCCGCTGACCGTCGCGAGGATTCGCGCGCGCTGCGATTCTGTGACCTCGGGGATGGCCAAGGCCTATTTCAACAACTCGCGAGAGGCGTTTTCGCTGGCGGCGGCGGCGCTCGATGCGAGCTTGCGGATCAATCCGTACTACCGCGAGACCCTGATCTTCCGGGCCAACACGGCGCTGGGGATGCGCGATTCGATCACGGCGCTGACCATGTCCCGCCGGCTCCTGGCCGTCGATCCGATGAACAAGGTGGGCATCAAGATCATGGCCTACGCGCAGCAGCAGAACGGGAAAGTCGACTCCGCGATCTACTACTACAGAATGAGCGATTCGACATTGGTTGGCGACGTGGCGATCAGCCAATTCGATTCGACCGATACTGGCCGGGACGTCAAGGGGCTGGTGACGAATCCCCGCGCGACTGCCAATGCGCCGTACAAGCTGATCTTCGAGTTCGTCAACCTGCAGGGGGCGGTCGTTGCGACCGACACCGTCCAGGTGGCTGCAATCCAGCCGGGGCAGAGCCAGCAGTTCGCACTGAAACCGGCCGGTCCGACCATCGCCGCATGGCGGTATCGAAAGGAATGACGTGGACAATGGGCGGGATGTTCGAACACATTCCGCCCAGACTGCGGGCGTGCGGCAACAGCCGCCCCCGTGATCCGCATCACGCAATGCGCGTGCATCTGTTCCTAGTCCGGCTATCCAGCTGACCCAACATTAGAGTCGCGCCCCCGGCGTTGCGCCGCCCGGGTGCTTCCCGCACTGACGGTCCGTGATTGCCACGCGATCGGCGGTGCGGGGGTCCGTGCTGATCATACCGGGGGTAGGTGGCGATGGGCCGCAGGGGCTCGAAGGCTCCGCGCTGGTTACACGCGTCAGCGCACCGTAGGCTGCTCGCTACGGCGCTGGCCATGTCGTTGAGTAGGTGCGTCCTCCCCTCTGAGCCTCGAACCCCTCGCATTCGGTTCGTGCTCCCCTCGGATACGGTGCTGGTCACGACCGGCGGGACGGTCACGCCCCAGATCGGCGTGCTGGTTGATGGGAAGCCACAGGCCCAGGCCCGGATCCGCCTCGAAACCCGCGACTCGTCGCTCGCCGTGATCGTGGGGCCCAACGGCATCCTCGGCCGCCGGCGGGGCGCCGACTCCATCCGCGTGGCGCTCGTGAGCGGGGCGAGCGGCGCGTCGTCACCCGAGACCAGCTTCGTGGCGCAGGTGATCGTGAGAGCGATGCGGCCGGCCCCGGGCGACACGAGCCGCGGCCGCGTCACGCTGGTTGCGCTTGGCGACAGTCTGTTCTTCCGGCCCGGCTACCTGGCCGCGGACAGTACCCCGCTGAGCCCGAGCGACTCCGCGGCCATCTCGCCGCGCTATGACCTCGCCGCGGGCGGACTCACCGGGCGCGCCGTCCGGCTCGACCCTACGTCCGGAAAGATCGTCGCGGTGGCGAATGGGATCGACACCGTCCGAGCCACGGTGGACACGGCGCACGCCTACGTGGTCGTGACGGTCCGCCAGCGCGCCGCGCGGGTCCAGGTCATCCCCGGTGCGGTGCACTTCAACTCACTGACCGCAACGCAACAGCTCGCCGTGCAAGCGTGGGACAACAGGGATAGCCTCATTGCCCAGCCCGCCGTCTCGTGGAGCTCGACCAACTCCGCGGTGGTGTCGATAGGAGCTACCCCCGGTGTGGCAGCCGCCGTCGCGAACGGTGCGGCCGCCATTACGGCAACCGTGGACTCGGCCTCCGATACCACTGGCGTGACGGTGCAGCAGGTCCCCACCCAGCTCGCGTTCACCGTGCAGCCGAACCGGACGGTGGCGGGCGGCGTCATCTCGCCGCCGATACAGGTCACCGTCCAGGATTCGCTCGGTATGCCGATCGCGAATGCCACGACGCTCGTCACGCTGGCGATCGGGACGAGCCCCGGCGGCGGGACGCTCGCAGGCAGCGTAGGCCGGAGCGCCGTCAACGGGGTCGCGACGTTCTCGGACCTGAGCATCGCGCGGGCCGGCACAGCCTACACCCTGGTCGCCACGGCGAGTGGCCTCGCTAGCGCCACGAGCGGCGCCTTCGACATCGACCCGGGAGCCGCGGCGAAGGTCGCCTTCATCGTGCAGCCGACGACGATCGTGGCGGGCAACACGATCGGTCCCGCCGTGCAGGTGGCGATCCAGGATGCCTTGGGCAACACGGTGCCAAGCGCCACCGCCCCGATCACCCTCGCCCTCGGGACCAACCCCGGGGCGGGCACGCTCCAAGGGACGCTGGTAGAGACGCCGGTGAGTGCCGTCGCGAGCTTCGCGGACCTGAGCGTCAACAAAGTGGGGAGCGGCTACACGCTGGTTGCAACAGCGAGCGGCCTGGCGTCGGGGACGAGCGCCGGGTTCGACGTCACGGCGGCGGCCCCGACGAAGCTCGGGTTCACCGTGCAGCCGACCAACGCCGTGGCGGGCAGCACACTCGCGCCGGCGGTCGAGGTCGCGATCGAGGATGCGTTCGGGAACACGGTTTCCGGCGCGTCCGGGAACATTACGCTGGCTCTGGGCACGAACCCCGGCGCCGCTACGCTCGCGGGAACGCTCACTCAGACGACGGCGAGCGGCATCGCGACCTTCCCCGGTCTCAGCCTCAACAAGGCTGGGATCGGTTACACCTTGACCGCGACGGCCAGCAGCCTGACCACCGGCACAAGCGCAGGATTCAACATCGCAGCGGGTGCCCCCTCGCAGCTCGCCTTCATCCAGCAGCCGACCACGGCGGTCTCTGGGACCGCACTGACGCCGGCAGTGCAGGTGGCGATCCAGGACGGGTTCGGGAATACGGTGCCGGGTGCCACCGGGACCATCACGCTGGCGATCGGGACGAACCCGAGCGGCGGCACGCTCGTGGGAACCCTGAGCCGGAGCGTCGTGAATGGCGTGGCGAGCTTCGCGGATCTGAGCATCGACAAGGTGGGGACGGGCTATACCCTGACTGCGGCGTTGAGCGCCTTGCCGGGCGCGACGAGCGGCGGTTTCGATATCACGGCAGGCCCCACCAAGCTCGCGTTCATCGTGCAGCCCGCCACCACCGTCGCAGGCGCCGCGGTCCAGCCGACCGTCCAGGTCTCCGTCCAGGACGAATTCGGGAACACGGTGACCACCGCGACGACCCTGATCACTGTGGCGATCGGCGCCAACCCGGGGGGCGGGACCCTCGCAGGGACGGCGAGTCGGAGCGCGGTGAACGGCGTGGCCGCGTTCTCGGACCTGGCGATCAACCGGGCCGGCAGCGGGTACACGCTCGTCGCTGTCGCCGGCACCCTGACGAGCGCCATGAGCACAGGATTCGACATCACACCTGGACCCGCGGCGAAGCTCGCGTTCACGGTGCAACCGACCGGCACCGTTGCGGGCACGGTCCTGACGCCGAGCGTCAACGTGACCGTTCAGGACGTTCTGGGCAACACGGTCACGAGCTATGCCGGGAGTGTCACGGTCGCGATCGGGGCCGGGAGCGGGAGCCCGGGCGCCACGCTCTCGGGCACCACGACCAAGCCGGCGGTCGCAGGTGTCGCCACCTTCACCGATCTCCGCATCGACCGGTCAGGCGCGGACTACGTGCTGAGCGCGTCCACGTCCGGGCTTCCCGTGATCGCGAGCACCACGTTCAACGTCAGCGCCGGGCCGCCCGCGAAGCTCGCCCTGACAGTCCAGCCCAGCGCCACCATCGCCGGTGCGACGATGAGTCCCGCGGTGCAGGTCGCCGTGCAGGACGCGCTGGGCAACACGGTCGGATCGGCCAATCCGAGCGTCACGCTCGCGATCACGCCCGGCGCGGGTAACTCGAGCGGTACGCTGAGTGGTACGACCACGGTGGCGGCCGTGGCGGGAATCGCGACGTTTTCGAACTTGCGTGTGGACAAGACGGGGACGGCGTACACGCTGACTGCGTTGGCGAGCGGTGTAGCGGGCGTGGTGAGTACGGGCTTCGACGTAAGCGCCGGCGCTGCGGTGCAGCTCGTATTCATGGAGCAGCCGGGGCTGGTAGAGGCGGGGAGCGTGCTGAGCCCGGTGGGGGTCGCAGCGGTGGACGGCCTCGGGAACACGAGCACCACGTTCGCGGGGAATGTGACCGTGGCCCTCACCGTTGGGACGGGAACCAGCGGGGCGACGCTCGCAGGGACCACGACGGTGACGGCAGCGGGCGGCATGGCGAGTTTCGCTACGTTGAGCGTCGACAAAGCGGGGACGGGTTACACCTTCACGGCCATGGCGACCGGGCTGGGGAGCGCGACGAGTGCGGCGTTCACGGTTGCACCCGGGCCGCCGGCGAGGCTGGCCTTCACCGGGCAGCCCAGCGCGACTCAGGCGGGACATCCGGTCAGCCCGTCGGTTCGCGTGGCAGTGCAGGATGCGCTTGGGAACACAGTGACGAGCGCGACGACGCTGGTGACGGTGGCGCTCGGGACGAACCCGGGCGGGTCGAGCCTGACGGGAACGCTGAGCGAGAATGCGGTGGGCGGAGTAGCGAGCTTTGCCGACCTGAGCCT